>JACXTT010000690.1_pt1 | contig 57601 bp, 38 predicted proteins | sample 9270951 | NCBI WGS metagenome assembly JACXTT01 (sample SAMN15532306, study PRJNA645909) | rock metagenome | isolation source: weathered quartz diorite | place: Puerto Rico | collected 2017-06-21
ACTTCGGATAGTTGGAGTTGTCGTTTTGGTGGGCGACCTCGCCGCTTTGATGAGTTCATACGGAGAGTAAAGCCGACCCCGCTGTATTATGCAAGTTATTTGTGACTCAGTAGACTAGTGTCCCCCCCGCCGACCACCCCTGCCATCCAAAAACAATTGCCAATCAGTGCCATAAGCTGGAAGTTTAAGAGAGTTCACTGGTTGGATGCATTTGACATGAAATCCTGTTTGGGACGGCGCTGGACGATAGACTTTCTGCTCGGCGCCCTGATTCTGCCCGTCGCCCCGCAATCGCGCGCGGCCGAGAAGCTTCAGTTTAATCGCGATATCCGGCCCATTCTCTCCGATCGCTGCTTCAAATGCCACGGGCCGGACAAAAACGCACGGAAGGCAAGCCTGCGCCTTGACCTGGCTGAGGAGGCCTACGCCGAACGAAAAAAGTCCCACAAACACGCAATCGTTCCAGGAAAGGCCGATGAAAGCCTTGTTTGCCGCAAAATCTTTTCCACCGACAAGGATGACCTGATGCCGCCGCCGGAATCGAACCTTTCTCTTACCACGCAAGAGAAAGAGAAACTCCGCCGCTGGATTGTCGAGGGGGCGGAGTACCAGCCGCACTGGGCCTTCATCACGCCCGCCGCCTCAGTTCCTGTCCCCGCCGTGCGGAACCAGGCCTGGGCGCGAAACGAAATCGATAGGTTCATTCTCGCGAGGTTGGAAAAAGAGGGCCTCAAACCATCCCCGAAGGCAGACAAAAACCGTTGGCTCCGACGAGTTACCTACGATCTGACCGGCCTGCCGCCGACGCCGAAGGAAGTCGATGCATTCCTCGCGGACAAATCGCCGGCCGCTTACGAAAAAGTCGTGGACCGCCTTCTTGCCTCGAAACATTTCGGTGAGCGAATGGCGGTGCCGTGGCTGGACGCCGTTCGCTACGCCGACAGCTACGGATATCAAAGCGATCAACTCTGTCCCACCTGGCCTTATCGGGGTTGGGTCGTGGACGCTTTTAATGACAATCTCCCCTACGATCGTTTTCTCACCGAGCAACTCGCCGGAGATCTGTTGCCGCATCCGACGCGCCAGCAGCGGCTCGCCACAGCGTTCAATCGCCTCCATCGCCAGACCAACGAAGGCGGCAGTATCGAGGAAGAATGGCGCGTCGAATACGTCTCGGATCGCGTGCACACGTTTGGCACGGCGGTGCTGGGTCTGACGCTCGAATGCTGTCGCTGCCACGACCACAAGTTCGATCCCATTGCTCAGCGCGATTACTACAGTCTTTCGGCGTTCTTCAACAGCATCGACGAATATGGCCTCTACAATGATACGGCCCACGTCCCGACGCCGTCGGTTCTATTGCCTACCGAGGAGCAGGAAAAGGCCATGATGGAAACGACCCAAACCCTGACGCAAAAACGCGAGCAGGTCGCTCGAGCCGCGCGCGATGCCGAGCCTGGCTTCCAGGAATGGCTGAAGAGCGCGGAGCCGTCCGACAAAATGCCAGGACTGCTCGCGCAGTACTCACTGGAAGAACTGGCGGGCACAAATCAATTCGCGAACTCGCTCAACCCAACCAACCTCAGCACCCCATTGCGAGACAACACGCGCGTCGCGGGCAAGTTCAGCCAGGCGGTTGAATTCAACGGCGACGAAGAGATCACCTTCCCCAATCCTCTCGGCCGCCTGCAGCCCTGGGAACCATACACCATCGTCTTCTGGCTGAAGGTCCCCGCAGCTCTTACGAATGGAGTCATCTTTCATCGCTGCGACGGCACGGATGTCGGTTTTCACGGCACGGCGCTCGAGCTGGACCAGAGCCAGCTCTTTTTCGTTGTCAAAAGGTTTTGGCCCGGCAACGCCCTCGCCATCCGCTCGAAGGCCAAAGTCCGGCCCGACGAATGGGTCCAAATCGCGGCGAGCTACGACGGCTCTGGCCAGGCCGAGGGGATGAAGTTGTTCCTCGATGGTCAATCGCTTGATTCGGAGATCGTGCGAAACCACTTGTACAAAAGCCCCCAGAACGGCGGCTCGGGATTGAGCTTTGGCGCGCTCTTTCGCTCGACCGGATTGAAGAATGGGTTGCTCGATGAGCTACGCATTTACGACCGGCCGCTGTCGCAAATCGAAATCCGGCAACTCTTCGACGGACACTCCTTGCGGGATGCGCTTGCCGCGAAGGACGCCGAGGCGTTACGCCCGTATTACGTCGCAGCCGTTGCTCCCGCTGTTACTCAGGCTCGAGCTGAGTTGGCCGCGGCAACAAAGGCGTATTTTGAAGCGCGCAATCCGGTTACGGAAACCAGTGTCATGGAAGAACTGCTGTACCCGCGCCCGGCTTACGTGCTGGCGCGCGGACGTTACGATGCGCCCCACACCGAAGACAAACGAGTCGTCCGAACGACTCCTGCCTTTCTGCCGCCGTTCCCCGCGGACGCGCCGAAGAATCGCCTCGGTTTGGCCACATGGGTGACCGACCCGCGCCACCCGCTCACGGCCCGCGTGGCGGTCAACCGTTTCTGGCTGATGCTTTTTGGCCGGGGTCTCGTCGTCACACCGGAAAACTTTGGGGCACAGGGCGCCGAGCCGTCGCATCCGGAACTTTTGGATTGGCTGGCCCGCGACTTCATCAACTCCGGATGGGATGTAAAGGCCATACTGAAAAAAATCGTCCTCAGCGCTACGTATCGCCAGGACTCGAAATTGCGTCCCGACCTCAAAAAGAAAGATCCTGAAAATACTCTGCTCGCGCGTGGTCCGTCCCAGCGCTTGCCGGCCGAAATGATCCGCGATACGGCATTGGCTGCCAGCGGCCTGCTGGAGGATAAACTGGGTGGGCCGCCGGTGAGTCCGTACATGCCGGGCGATCTGTGGCGCGAAAGCAACACGATGAGCCCGGCCTATCATCAGAGCGTTGGCGGCGATCTCTATCGCCGCAGCCTCTATACCGTTTGCAAACGCACAGCGCCCATGCCGGACATGACCGTGTTCGACGCGCCCTCGCGCGAGTTCTGCACGGCCAGACGCACGGCGACCGCCACACCCCAGCAAGCGTTCGTGCTGCTCAACGATACTCAATTTGTCGAAGCCGCCCGCACGCTTGCGGAAAAGGCGCTCAAGGAAGGCGGGCCAACTGGTCGCCAGCAAATTCCGTTTGTGTTTCGCCACCTGAGCGCGCGCCGGCCCGCTCCTGAGGAACTCTCCGTGTTGCAGCAGTTATTGAAAGAGCAGGCAGAGCTCTTTAAGCACGAGCCCGACCGCGCTGAGAAGCTCATTTCGGTCGGGGAGCACAAACGCGATCCGGCGCTCGACCCGGTCGCGTTGGCGGCGCTGACCACGGTTTCCCAAGCAATCCTGAACCTCGATGCTACAGTTTGGAAAAGATGACCTATGAAAAAGATCCAAGAACCAACCTCCAAGCTCAAGCGAAGCAGATGAAAAAGCTCCAAACGCCAAGCCCCAAGCACCAGAGACGATCCAAACTTCAGACTCCATTTGACGCACTATCGCCAGGTACTATTTGGAGCTTGGGATTTGATGTTTCTCTGGAGCTTGGAGCTTGGAACTTGGTGTTTCGCCTCGCGTTTTGCTTATGAACGAAACCCCGCACCCAATCGTCGATCCCTTTTTCGTCACGCGCCGCCAATTCTTCGCGCGGACCGCGCAGGGCCTAGGCGTGGTCGGCCTCGCCAGCCTGCTTCCGAAAGATTTATTCGCGACAGAGGCGCTGAAGACCATAGGCGCGCTCCCTGGACTCCCACATTTTCCTCCGAAAGCCAAACGCGTCATTTATCTCTTTCAAAGCGGCGCGCCGTCGCAAATGGAATTGTTCGATTACAAACCGCTATTGAACAAACTCAATGGCGAACAACTACCAAACCATGTGCGGGGCGGCCAGCGGCTGACGGGCATGACGTCGCAACAGGCCTCGATCCCCTTGGCCGGGTCGCTCTTCGAATTCAAACAGCGCGGCCAATCCGGCGCCTGGCTCAGCGAGTTGCTGCCGCATACCTCCACGGTCGTGGATGAGCTTTGTATCATCCGCTCGATGTTCACGGAGGCAATCAATCATGATCCTGCGATAACGTTCTTCCAGACGGGCTCGCAAATCGCGGGCCGTCCGTCGCTCGGCTCGTGGGTGCATTACGGCCTGGGCTCGACTAACGAGAACCTTCCCGCGTTTGTCGTGCTCGTCACTCCCAACAAAGGAGACCAACCCCTCTATTCGCGGCTCTGGGGCAGTGGATTTCTCGATACCCGCCACCAGGGCATCCAGTTCCGCGCCGGCAAGGAACCGATCCTCTACATGGCCAATCCCGATGGACCATGCGGTTCAGGAAGACGGGCGTTGCTCGATAAGCTTAATGCTTTGAACCAACTCCAGTTCGAGAAGGAACTCGACCCCGAGATCGAATCGCGCATTGCTCAGTATGAGATGGCTTACCGCATGCAGACCAGTGTTCCGGAAGTGACCGACCTGTCAAAAGAACCCGACAGCACGTTCGAGTTCTATGGCCCGGATAGCCGCAAACCCGGTTCATTCGCCGCCAATTGCCTGCTTGCCCGCCGGTTGGCCGAACGCGGCGTGCGTTTCATTCAGCTCTATCATCAGGGGTGGGATCAGCACGGCAATCTGCCTGCGGGCATCAAGACGCAAACGCGCGAAACCGATCAACCTAGCGCCGCGCTGATCAAAGATTTGAAACAACGCGGCCTGCTCGAAGATACGCTCGTAATCTGGGGTGGTGAATTTGGGCGCACCTGCTATTCGCAAGGCAAGCTGACGAAGGATGACTACGGGCGCGACCATCATCCTCGTTGCTTCAGCATCTGGCTGGCCGGCGGTGGCGTCAAACCGGGGATCACCTACGGTCGCACCGATGACTACGGTTACAACATTGCCGATGCCGATGGTAACCCGATCAGTCCGGACAAAAGCACCTTCACTCCGGGCGCGGTCCACGTCCACGATCTACAGGCAACCATTCTGCACTTGCTTGGAATCGACCACGAGCGGCTGAACTATTTGTATCAAGGCCGCCGATTTCGCCTCACGGACGTGGACGGCCACGTCGTAAACGACATTTTGGCCTGATGCCGGAGCCGAACTGCGCGAAGCGTTTGGAGTGCGACTGGCTTGCCGGCGCTTTTATGAGCGCGAGCGGCGCTAAAGCGGGAGCAAGCTTCTCGCACTCCAGACGCTTCGCGTGGTCCGGTTGTGAGTCCGTATGCCTGAGGACCGTGGGCCTGAGGACCACGTGCCTTGCTCTCAGGCGAGCTCGGCGATAATCCTGTGTAGCGTCGGCAACTGTTGGTCCTCAATTCCTTGCGGCACCGATGCAGAAGACCGTCCCGTCTGCCGCTTGCACAAGGATATCCGCCAACCCATCCCCATCCACGTCAGCGATGGCCGGCATAGACAAGTGGCCCGGCCCTTGCCATTCCCAAAGAACTTTGCCGGACGAACGGTCGCCAGTGATGGCAATTAGTCTCGGTCCCGACACATAAAGGAGTTCGTCGCCTTTGCGCCCGTCAATATCCGCGGCCACGACTCGCGGGCAGGTCGGCGCCGGTGCCGCCAGCGACCACAAGACTTTTCCATCGCGCGGATCAATAGCCCGCACGCCGTCGCCGTATCCCGCAGACGCAATTTCGAACGTGCCGTCGCCGACGAAATCCACAAGCGCATGTTTGACCGAAGTCGTTTCACCCGCATTGCCCTCAGAGGCGTTCGTCGGATAGTCCACGCGCCCTGGTCCATGCCAGATCGGCGTGCCATTGGTATTGAGCAATGCCAGAATGTACTGCGAGTCGAGCAGCACTTCCGGCGCAGCGTGACCTGTGAAGCGGTGGACCATCGGCTCGCCATACGCCGCCCAGGCTGGGAGTTGTTTTCGGCTGGCAAACTCGACGCCGTGTAGCAATCCGCCGGTCCGTCCGTCAGCCACCCAAAAGCAAACGGGGTAGAGCGAAATCAATTTGTCCAACCCATCGTGGTCGAGGTCGGCAATTGCTGGCGGAATACCGGCGTAGCCCCAACTGAATTGCCCCTTGATGATGGCCTTTTCCTGACGCCAGAGCGTCTTGCCCGTTCGCCCATCGAGGAGTTGGCCGACGTCCGAGCCCATGAAGCCGCAGCGCGTGTTGACGAAAAGGTCGGTTCGTCCCTTGGCACGAAACGCGCCGGGCCACCAGAAAGTCAATGCGCCGACGTTGCCCGCGGGCGGCCCCCCGGGCGTTTGCTCGAATCGCGCCTGCCACATGCGCGATCCGTCATAGCGATACGCGACCAACAACGCCCGGCCTGTCCTATCCTGGCTCGCCACAACCACTTCGTTACCGCCATCGCCATCGAGGTCGGCTGCCAACGGCCCCAGCCAGCGGGCGCCATCGCTCATGCCACGTCCAGGACGGCTCCACAACAGTTTTGGGGCGTTCGTACCGGGGCCGGACGATTGAAGGGCCAATATTTGTTGTGCGGCACCTTCGGCTATGACGGTCATCGGACCATTGGGACCCAGCCGGGCGGCAATTGGGATCGAAACCGTCACCCCAAGCGGCCGGCTCTCCACGACGCGCGCCTCAGCCCCTTGGGATGCGAGGGAAAGCTTGTTGTCCCGGGGAACCCGCAGGCGCACCAAAGCGCCCGCGCCTCCTGTGACCGGCGACAGCGCCGTCAGTTCCGGATCGCCGGGCAAACCCGACACTCGCCAAAGGGTCTCAGGCCGCTCATTAGTACCCACGCGCATTGCAATTAGCGTGGTTGGAAAGGGCGGTTCGGAATTCGCTTCACGTTGCGCCACCAGGAAGGCGGGTCGCTCTCCTGGGCCACCTTGACTGAGCGCCACCTGCCGCATGCCTTGGGACGCGGAGGTGGACCAGGTCGCGTCCATTCGTGGCAGGTCCGAGCAGACCCACGCGGAATTCGCATGCGACCAGTTCGTCGATGGCCAGCTGCTGCTTAAATCGACGAGTTGGATTGTGCCAAACGTCGGCACCAACACGCCGTCAGTGCCGATCACGAAAAGCTTGGCCTTTCCTTGGCCGTCAACCTCTGCAGTGCCCTGAACAAATCGCCGCGGGAGATCAAAGAGGCGCTCGCCACTCGCGGCGTTCAAAACCACCACATGCCATTGGCTGTCGCCGGAATCATTGAAAATATTCAAAACGATTTCAGGGCGGGCATCGCTGGTGACGTCCACGATCGGGTGTGGCCCGACTCGCGGCCACTTTTTGCGCTCGGAGATGTCCTGCTCGATATCCCGCCGCCAGCGCACAGTGAGCCGCTCGGCCTCGGGCTTTTTCGGATCATAATCCAGCACATCGATATGGCTTTGAAAATCACCCAGTGTGATAAATTCCTTTCTCCCATCTCCATCGACGTCGGCCAGTCCGAACCAGCCGTACGGGCGGCTTTGGTGATATCGGAGTTCAGTCTCCTTGCGGCCAGTGGCGCCGTCGAAAATCATGATGCGATAGTGAGCCGCGACACAGACCTCCGGCATACCGTCGCCGTCAAGGTCATAGACGATATCGAGCGGCGAGAAAATCGTGTCCTCCGGCGGGTCGGTTTGCCACACCAGGCGCGGTTTGTCGAAACCCTGGTCGTAGGCAAAGAGTTGCAGGCGACACACTTTCTGGTCCATCCAGGTGTGGGTCCAGGCGACGCGCTGCAAGCCTTTCACACTTGGCAAGATTTTGGCCCAGCGTTCGTGAAAGGTTTCTGTGGCCGGACGCAAATTCCCACTGCCATCAATGTCGAGCATTAATGGCTGCACTGCAGCAACTTTTCGCCCGGGAGCAGACGAGACCGCATCGTCCGCGGCAAAACGAAGCGTGTAATTTCCGTGGGCCGGTGTAATTTCGATTAGCAGCTCGCGCCCGGCTGTGGAATAGGACCAGCGCGTCTGCGGTCGGGTGATGTTGCCGTGGAGCGGCGAGCGGGACGTCAGCGCCGAGTCATGAGCGTAGCGAGGCCACGAGGCCGGGTCGTCGCCCATGGATTCAGCGCCGTGCTCGAGTCCCGCCAGCAGAATCAACACGCAGAGCATGGCTGCACGATGAGGCAAATCTGTGTGTTGTGCCAACTGTTTCCAATCACGTCGCGGTACAAAAACCCCGCACCTGGTGCTGTCGTCAGGAATGTTTTGACAGGATTAACAGGATTAACAGGATTGGTCAGAGCTGCGCCGGGCTAAAGACGACTTTGGTTGGATTAGAACCGCACCGCGAATCACCTAGCATCCGATAATCAATCAGCATTATGCCCATACTGAAAATCAAACCTGCCGGTTCCTGCACGTACGACCTGGTCGCGCTGGGGGAAATCATGCTCCGCCTCGATCCGGGCGAAGGGCGGATTTGCACAGCGCGCGCGTTCAAAGTCTGGGAAGGTGGCGGTGAATACAATGTCGCCCGCGGTCTGCGACGCTGCTTCGGCCTAAAGACCGCGGTTTGTACGGCGTTCGCGGAAAACGACGTAGGCCGGTTGCTGGAGGATTTCGTTTTGCAGGGCGGTGTTGAGACCGAGTTCATCAAATGGGTCCCGCACGACGGTGTAGGCCGGACTGTGCGAAATGGGCTGAATTTCACCGAGCGAGGTCTCGGCTTGCGCGGCGGTGTCGGCATCTCCGACCGCGGCCACAGCGCCGCCAGTCAGCTTAAATCGGGCGATTTTGATTGGGACCATATCTTCGGCAAGCTCGGCGCGCGCTGGTTTCATACCGGAGGAATCTTCGCCGGACTTAGCGACACCACGCCAAAGCTTGTTCTCGAGTCCGTGCAGGCCGCCCGAAAACACGGCACCATTGTTTCCTATGATCTCAACTACCGCCCCTCGCTATGGAAGAGCATCGGTGGTCAGAAGCGGGCGCGAGAAGTGAACAAAGAAATTGCAAAGCACGTGGACGTGATGCTCGGCAACGAGGAAGACTTTACCGCGTGCCTCGGCTTCAAAGTCGAAGGCGTGGACGAACGGCTTTCCAACCTTGACCTGGATGCCTTCAAGAAGATGATCAGCCGGGCGGTTGGGGCCTATCCGAATTTCAAATTGATCGCCACGACTCTGCGCACGGTCAGATCGGCGTCACGCAATGACTGGTCTGCGCTTTGCTGGGCCGGCGGAAAGTTCTACAAATCGCCGGCTTACTCCGATATGGAGATCCTGGATCGCATCGGCGGGGGCGACAGTTTCGCGAGTGGTCTGATCTACGGTTTGCTGCAGTTCGGCGATCCACAAAAAGCCGTTAAATATGGTGCCGCCCACGGCGCTCTTGCCATGACAACACCAGGCGATACCTCAATGGCTTCGCTCAAAGAAGTCGAAGCACTGGTTAAGGGCACAAGCGCTCGTATACTGAGATGACGCGATCGTTTGCGGACAATTCTGATCCCTTCAACACATTTTGCCGAGGGTCCCTATTCGGTGGGGGGCGAATGTGCCTACTGCGAAATCGGGTTCCGCACTAGTGCGAGCAGGACGGGCGCCAGCGGCGGGATGTTCAAGGGGAACTCGACCTCTTTGCCGTCGATCAAGCTGAGCGCCGGCTGGACCGAAGCATTCATCACCATACGCACCTCCTGAGTTTCGCGAGACAGATTCAGGAGATTCACCAGTAGTTTGCCGTTGTGTTCAACCGCGCGCACGTTCACACCCCACCGCGGCTCGTGATGCGCGCCTTCGATTCGCACCAGCGGTTGCACTCCGGCTTGCTCCAGCAGGCGGTTGAGGATATCGCGGTAGGCCCTCGGGGAGAGAGGATCCGGATAGGCGACAAGGCGGCCACGGCCGGATTGAACCAGTCCTCGGCTTCGGACACGGCCGTACTCATCGCTCGTGAAGCACGGGCCGACAGTCAAGACGGTGCCGCCATTGAAAATATGTCGGTTGAGCGCCGTTATAACGCCTTCAGGCGCGCGTGAAGCCCGTGGCACCACGATGAGCTTATAAGGCGGCAGTTTGCCCGATACGAGTTGAGATTCACTCAAGAAATCAGCGACCCCGTTGCTAAAATACGCGCCTTCGAACGCCGACCGCACTTCATCGTAGTAATCCATGGACGGCAGCAAGCTGGAATAAGCGTAGAGGATACCCAGCGAGGCCTTTGTCCGGCTCAGCGCGCAAACCTCCGGAGCGAGCCGTTGAAGATCGAGCGCGACCTGGCCAAAGGCATGCACACAATTGGCTCGAGTGAGAATGTTCTCCGCGAGGTCGCCGCTCTGACCGCGCTCCCAAACCCAGGTGGTCGTGGCGCCCTGGCCGTGAATGGCCTCGTGCCAAAATACCGTGCGGATGTAATTCTCAGGAATGTAGCGCGTGTCACCGTCAGCGATCAGGTGGTTCTCGGAATTAAAGATCGGGCTGTCTGGTGCGGCTGAGTGTTGGAGCGTGTAATTCATCGCCATGGTTTGCCAATTGCAGGCGTACTCACCGCCTCGGTCGCCGGAGAAGTCCATCACGCAGTCATTGCCCGCGATTCGGTCAAGGCGCGTGAAGCGCTCGTAGTCAATGCCCACCTCGAACCGCCCTGGGTCCTCGAAGGCCTGCGACATGACCTTGGCATGCACAGGCAGACCAGGATCGTAGCGATGGATGCGGTCACGCAACAGCTCGTGAAACGCGAGGAATCGCTCCTGGTTGAAGCGCCAACGGTCGAAGGACAAGCCGTAATTGGAGTCATCGACTGGCAGCTCGATCTCCTCAAACCGCCGGAACCTCGTCCCGTAGGCTTGATTGGCCTTTCGGATCGTGCCCCATTTCGCTTTGAGCCATTGCCGGAACCTGGCGCGCTCATAGGCGCAGCGACCTTGATACTGCGGTTCGTTTGACAGGCAGATACTGTGCAGCGCGGCGTGATGAGCGATGAGAGGCATGAGCGCGTCGAGCCATTTCTCCATGACCGTCCGTGTGTTGGGTGCTTCGATGCAGAAGTGGAAAAAGCCCTTTCCGCATTGCGCATGAGCCGGGTCGGCGCCATAGGCCCACTCGGGGAAATAATGTGGAGAGATCAGGAGATTTACTGCCACGTTGTGCGCGGCCGCCAGGTCAAGCCATTGGACAACATTTTGACGGATTGCTTCCCGATCGACCACGTCGGGTGCCGGCAGCCCGTTCGCAGGCCCCATCTCGAACTGGATGATGTTGAGACCATAGTCGTTCAGAAGGGGAATGTCCTGACGCACCTGACCGAAATGGCCGACGCCGGTGAAGTAAACAGGCCGTTCATTTTGCCAGAAAGCCGCGTCGCGTATCGTCCAGGGGCCGGTTCGGTATCGCGGGACCGGTTGCTCGGTGATCGGATCCCGATGGAGTGCTTCGGCGGACAGACGCTCGATATAGGCGGAGCCTTTGAGGCCACGGAGCTGATGAGCCGAGTTGGTTTCGGACAAATCATCGCGGACGTACTGAAGAAAGCTTTCGATGACGCGAGCCTCGGCGGTGCCATAGGCCCCCGGGCGGCCCGCCACGTCTGCCCCCCGGAATTTGCGTTTGAGTGCCTCTAAGTTCTCTGCGGTCTTCTGCAAGCGCACTTCGACATTGGCGCGGTCGGAAAGGAGGATGGATCGCGCTTGTTGAACCGAAGCCAGAAATGTGTCGCGGTCGCAGGCCCGGTAAGACGACAGGTCCAGAGCCTGCATGGCCTTATGCACGAGCGTTCGGTTCCGAGCAGTTTCGGCTTCTGGCACGTATCCGGCGTCTTCGAGAGCGCTGTCGAGGTCCTTCACCAATTCTCGCAATGCATCTACGAGCGGTTCGGCGCGGCCGTTGACCAGGAAAGCATTCAGGAGACTGCCTGAGCCGGGCCGGTTAATGGCGTGCAAGGCCACCGTGATGACATCGCCCGGCCGCGCATCCTGTGTGAGAACGAAATCGCCTTTGGACCATTCGAAGTCCTGCTTAAGCACTCCGTTGACGTAAGCCTGTGCCGCGTTATCGACGCCGGACTTCATGCGGATGGTTGCGCCTTGAACGAGGATGCCATTGATGGTGTCGGGGACTGTGATGCGAGTTCGAAACCAACCGGTCGAATCGTGGGGCCACCACTTGAACCCTAAATCGACACGTTGCCACGACGAATCATCGTACTCTGGCCGCTCAGCGCCAGTTGCTTCGCCAAAATGCCACCACCAATTGTGCACCGAGGAATCCAGCCAAAGCCCTATTTGCGCGCGAGTCGTATCGCCAGCGATAGCAACAGCGCTCGCGAGAAGACACAGTCCAAGGCAGAGGCAGCCACAGCACATGCGCCGATCGAAACGAAGCCAACTCTTGCGGTCGCCATGGTTCATAGCGCGCGCTTTAGTCAGCATCCCTGGCGACATTCACGTCCTGAATTAAAGCTAAGAACAGTTCGGATATAGATCGGAATGGGCTTTAACGGACTCAGACACAAACCTGGCGTCGGAGTGCTTCGATTCGGGGAGTAATGAGACGCTTGTAGGAGGTTTTCATTGTTCATTCAGAGCCGCCTAGGAAGGCCGCACCGGCGCTAAACCGGCTGCCTTTGCCAGGGCAAGTTGGTCGTGATCAAAACTCACAAAATACTCGGCAGCAAGTTCGACAGCATAAGCAACATGCAGAAGGTCCGGGGCACAGCAAGCTAGCGTAATGGCAAGGGCAATACTGGTCTCGTTGGCGGTCCTCAGGACGTCGCGCCAGTCCGCCTCCAAGTGAGTGAAGTAGCCAAGCCGCACATCAGCTTCGAGACGGCGAATCAATGCCCTTGCTTCAGCCAGGAGCAATCGGCGTCCGGAGTCCGGGTGACGCACGAGCTGGCGGATGGAGTTGAATACCTCCACGCGATGCCAAGACGACCAGAGCCAGACTTCATCTTGTTGCGCCTCAAAATAGTTCAGCGCCGACTTATGGAAAGTGTCTCTCGAAACGCGCGCCGCCACAAGAAAGCTCGTGTCGGCGTAAATCATGGCGATTTGAGTTCTTTGAGGACAGCGGTAAAGTTCACTTTCGGATGATTGGCCGCGCAGATGGCTCGTGCTTCGCGCTCCAGGTCTGCGCGGGAGCGGCGCGGGCGCTTGCCCGCCTTCGTAACTACCAGCGCAGGTTTACCGTTGTCGGTCACAATCACCGACTGGCCGGCACGGAGGGACTTCACGATGCCCGGCGAGTGGAAGAATTCTCTCGTCGTGAGCGTCTTCATGGCGTCAAACATCGGTGATGGACACCCTCGGCGCAAGAGAGAAATCGCTGCCTAAACTATTCGATTGGTGGAGCAAACAATACGGCCAAAATGGCGTCTTCGAACGAATCAATAAGGGAGCAGGCCTACTTTCCCACTTTCATAATGAGCAACCAATCTCCGGTGGCGGGAGTGGGAAACTGGCCGGTGCGGGCGCCGATGACCCCGACCGCCGGACTATTCTGACCAGTGCGCGGATTGAACCAGGTGATGTCCGGAGAGGGTTGGAGCGCCTCGAGCATTAATTCCACGGACCGATCTTCGGGGACGTACACAACTACCAGATCTTTCGATTCCGTCGCGGCGGCGGCAACGTGGCGGTGGGGCGTGGCCGTGCCCTGTTGCTCAGCCACGAGCTGCGGCGATGGACGAAGACGCCAGAAGTCCATCGAGTGCACGAAACTTGCCAGGACCGACATTTGTTTTGCGGCCGGCATGAAAAGGGCCTTTTGCCACATCGGCAAATCTGCCTGCCGCTCTTCCTTTCCCGCGCTTCTGTTCCCTCCGCCAGTAGTGTCCCAGTCCATGACGCCTTGCGCTCCGTAGCTGACCCCTGCCGGCGAAGCCAGCAACTGACTCCAATACATAGCCTGTCGAACGCTATCGGCCCTGAATCGTTTCTTGGATTGCAGGCCGACAGCGTTTTCGGACGGAGCGGAAAGGACGATGGGGCGCGTGGGTTGCATACTCCATACTTTCGCAACAGGCCCAGCGAAAGTTAGCCTCAAGTCGTCGTCGGTGAAATCCGTTACCGGTTGACAGCCAAAGGCACTGACCCAGGCCTCGTCACGAAACTCATCCAGCAGTCGCGGTTCGCCGCCAGTTTCCAGTAACACGGGCGCGTGCGTTGATCGGGCAAAACCAGCCCTGCCGATTCTCTTCCAGTTTTCGGTATTCCTGGCCTGGCTTTCTCCCGGGAAAGCAAGCACCCAAACCACCGGAGCGGCTCCCCAACGCGCAATGACGTAGCGCACGAAAAGCGCGGCCTGGTCATCCGTCATTGGCGTATGAGCCGGTTGGTCAGATGCCAGATCCAGCAACGGGGCGACCGCACTCAGGATGCCGGACCGGGCCAGAGCGTCCAATTTGGAATCGAGCCGCTGGAACACCCCAGGATTGATGGCCACAACTTCCCGACTCCTCGTCAGGGCGAATTCTCCTTTGACGTCAGGCCCCGGTGCCACCGCCCATTGGGCGACAGAGAACTGCTGGGCGGCCCTTGTCCTTGCGTAAAACTCCCAGTCCTTGGCTTCTGAGATGCGGGCGCCGTTCCAAACCGTGTCGGCCAGCCAAAAGAAAGGCGTGCCGTCCGCATGTTCAAAATGCCGGTTGTCCCGCGCGAGGCCAACCGGGCCGTGTAGGTCGAACCTCGATTGCCCCGTAGTTGCGATGCAGACAAACTCTCCGGTCTGATCGTGCAGCCCTCTGTTTGCGCGATCTGAGCAGAGACTGTGGAAGGTCCACCGCCCGAGTTGATCCGGGGAAAAGCGCACGCGCCAGGTCTTGCCACCGTCCCAAAAGCCATCAGCCGAGCGCGTATCGCCCGAGGGCGAGGTGAAAACCACCGTCAATGTCGCGTCCTGGAGCGCGTTGAGGTAGCTGAAGCTGCTCTTGAAGGTTTGCTCGAAGCGGCTCCACTTGGCGGCAATCGGCGGGTCTTTCGATCGGCTGACTGCCGGAAGCGAAAGGTGCAAGCCAGAGCAACCTATAGCGAGAAGTTGGAGTAAGACCTGTCGAAGACGGTTTGCCGAAGCGCGCATTGGCTGGCCTTTACAATTTGGTCGGGCCGTATCAGACATCAAACCATCGTCGTTGTCAAATCAGCCACCGCGGAGCGATTGCGCGGACGCGAGTACCCTCGCTGCTGATCGTTCCGTATGCGGGTACGCTGGGGCGGGCGCCTATGGCAGATGAAATGTCCTCTGGGGGCGACTGGGGAACTCAAACCTTATATTCGCGGTCCTTGACGATACCCGGCATTGGAATTGGATACTTCCCATCTCTGTCGGCTCGGAGCGGGGCAGGGGAGTCCATCGTGAATTTATCCACGCCCGGCGCGTACTCATGCTCGTGGTTGAGCATCTCCTCGAACGTGATTTCCTGTCCGGTATGCGCGGCGAACCTGCCCATGTTCGACACCACGCTGGCTTTGACGCCCCGTTCGGCTTCATTGTACGGCTTATTGTTGCGAATGGCGTCCATGAGATCGTTCCATTCATTGGTATAAGGATCCATCTCACCCGGTGGCTCTTTGGAGGTCCATTGCACGTTCGAGCCCTGCAATGCCTGGCCTTTGAAAATCCTCGAGGGAGCCCCGCAATCATTAGCTTTGGAAACGACCGCCATGCCTTTGCTGCCGTGCGCATAACTGGAGTAAATGTCGTTGCATCCGTTGATGCATCGGCCGTCCATATACATCTTCGACCCATCAGCAAAAGTGTATTCGACTGAATAAGAATCGAAATTCTGATCGACATAGGGCGCGCCTTCCGGGTCGGTTTTAAAGTGTCGACCGCCCAGTGCCTGCGCCTTTACGGGCCAATCATTCTTCATCCAGCAGAGGTGATCCACATGGTGGATGTAAAAGTCATTGAAGCAGCCTCCGCTGGCCCAGAGAAAGCTATGGAAACGCCGAATCTGCCAAAGCAATTCACTCGGCTCGCCCGGCCACCTGGTCGAGAATGCAGAGCCCACCGGCCCGTGCATTCGGTATCCGCGCAAGAGAATCACGTCGCCGATTTCTCCTCCTTGAATTCGCTTTTGTAGCTCCTGCAGATGCCGCGCGTGACGGGACATCAAACCGACGCCTACTTTGAGGTTCTTGGCCGAGGCTTCCTCCGCCAGCTTGAGCATCCGCCGGGAGGTGGGGCCATCTGCGGTAATCGGTTTTTCCATGAAGACGTTTAGTCTTTTTTGAATTGCGTACTCAAAGTTCACCCACCGAAAGGCCAGCGGAGTGGTGAAGATCGCAACGTCGCCGGTCTTTAGACAGTCCATGGCCTTTTTGTAGCCGTCAAAACCGATGAACTTGCGATCCTCGGGCACATCGACTTTATCGCCGCACTTGCGTTTCAGTGTGTCATAGCTGCCGCGGAGCTTGTCATGGAAGACATCCGCCATGGCCACGAGCTTGACTGGTCCCTGCTTGCTTGTGGACAACGCGTTGTCGGCGGCGCCGGTGCCACGGCCGCCGCACCCAATCAAAGCAACCTGAATGAGATCGCTGCCTGCGGCATGCACAGGGGGGACGGCTACTCCCGCCAGCGCTGAGGCGGCGGCGATTCGGCCGGTGGTCTTGATGAAATCGCGACGGGTAGTGAGGCTATTCGAAGATTCGTTCATAATGTCAATGCTTGAGACGCCTTCAACCGGAAGTCAATTCAAGATTTCCTTTTCAAGAGAAAACCGCTAATCCTCCTTCGCTGAAGCAACTCAGGACGGCAATGTCCGTCCTCAACCCAGGAAAAAATGAAACGACGAGATTTTATCAAAAGTTCAGTGGCCGCATCCGGCGTAGCCGCAGTGGTAATGCACGAGTTGAGTTCTATAGCGGCCGAGAATCGTGCGGCCGGCAACCAGGAGTATTACGAACTCCGCGCCTATCGGCTTAGGAGCGACGCCGGTCGCACCTTACTGGATACCTACCTGGAAAAGGTTGCAATTCCTGCATGGAATCGTTTGGGGAGCAAGCCAATCGGCGTCTTTATCCAGCAGGAGCGTTCCGGCAAGCCTGCGAGCACCGAGGTCCGAGATCCAAACACGCTCTTCGTGCTCCTTCCGTACACCTCCGCAGAAGCCTGGGCCACGTCAGCCTCCCATCTGAGCATGGATGAGCAATATATGAAAGACGGCACGGACTATTTGAATCTTCCCAAAGATAATCCGGCGTTTGAGAGAATTGATAGCTGGCTGATGCTGGCCTTTGCAGGCATGCCGAAGCTCGAGCAGCCTGCGTACTCGCGTGATAAAAAGCCGCGCACGTTCGAAATGCGCACTTACGAGAGCTACAGCGAACTCAAAGCTGCGAAGAAGGTCGAGATGTTCAACTCCGGCGAGATCGACGTTATGCACGAGGTTGGCCTCGGCCCGATCTTTTATGGCCAGGCGTTGATCGGCCCTGGCTTGCCGCACCTGACCTATATGGTTTCGGCCGAAGAGCCGGACTCCCACTCGAAGCATTGGGGCGCGTTCGGAAAGCACCCGACCTGGAACAAGCTCAGAAATGATCCGCAATACGCGGACACAGTGTCAAAAATCATCAATCGGTTTTTGGTCCCTACTTCATACTCGCAGATCTGATCGGTCCGGCGGGGGCAAACGACGAATGTCGAATGACGAATGACGAAAGAAGCCCGAAATCCGAATCCAAGAGTAGCGATTGGCAGTGGTAATGCGGATTTCGGCATTAGTCATTCATTCGTCATTTTCCTCGCCCTGCTTTTGCTGTGGCTCCCCGCGGCTACAAGTTTGGAGGCAGCAGCTCCGGGAACGGCGCGCTTCGCCGTCGATCCTCCATGGACGTCCGAACAAGGGTTGGCGGGCAATTCCGTGTTCTCACTGCTGCAGACCCAAGATGGTTATCTTTGGGTCGGAACCGCGTACGGTCTCGCCCGCTTCGATGGCATCCATTTCGAGACCTTCGACGAGAACAACGCGCCAGGTCTGGAAGGCAGCCAGATTATCAAGTTGTTCGAAGACAGCCGTGGCAACCTCTGGATAGGCACCGACGCCGCCATCCTGGTGACGGATCGAGCGGGCAGGGTCAGCCGCGTGGAAAGAACGGGTGGCCAGGAGGGTAAGCTGGTCACAATTTGCGAAGACCGCAGTGGCGGCATCTGGCTGCACACAGCCAATGGCCAGGTGCGTCGTTTCCGCGACGGGAACGCGGCGGCGGCGCCCGACGCGAAACTGGAAGACTGTGGTCGCCTGATGGTGGATAATTCCGGGATCGTTTGGGTCTGGACGCGCGATGGCTGGCTGCGCAGCGTCGGGCAGGTCCCGCCTATGACTATTCCGGTGGGGCAATTGGATTTTTTGCTGCCGAGTAAAGCGGGAGGTTATTGGCGTTTGGCAAATAATCGCGTGCAACGATGTCGTCTGGACCGGGTGGAGCGGGATTTTGGGTCATACCCATGGAGCGCCTTTACGCAAGTGGCCGCCGCCGTCGAAGATCGAGCAACCAACCTGGTTATCGGCACTTACGGCGACGGTGTTTATTGGCTCGATTCCGCAGGCAAGCTTATCCATTTAACCAACTTACCCAGCGCCTACATTTTCTCGCTCTGCATGGACCGTGAAGGGAGTCTTTGGGTTGGGACTGACAACGGCGGCCTCAACCGGGTCAAGCAGCAGGTTTTCGATGTGTTGGACCGACCCCATCCCCTTCCGATCACTTCGGTTTGCGAGGACAAACAAGCGGGCTTGTGGTTCGGGATCAATAACGGCGGGGTCGATTATTGGCACGGGAACGTTCTGCGGGAATACAAAGGCCCCGAGGGGCTGAGCGATTTGTATGTGCGCTCTGTTTTGGCCGACGGAAGCGGGAATGTTTGGGTGGGGACATTGGGGGGTGGATTATTTCAACTGCGCGGCGAGAACTTCCAACGAATTGCGGATTGGCCCGCGATCTCCTCGATGTACCAGGACCGGCTGGGTCAGGTGTGGATCGGTAGTGGGCAAGGCCTAATCTGTTGGAGCCCGCGGAAACAATTCACTCGCCGCGATGGTCTATGCGCCGATGCGATCCAGGCGTTGGCTGATGACGCCGCGGGAAACTTATGGATTGGCACTCCGGGCGGCCTCAACGTACTCCGAGCGGGCCGATTTAGCGCCTTTCACAAAACCGACGGACTGCCGGGGGAGAACATCTCGGCGCTTTATGTGGACGCCGAGAACGTTTTATGGGTGGGCACCTCGAGCGGTTTGGCCCGATTCGATGGAACTAATTGGATCAGCTATTCCACGGACACCGGTCTGATAAGCAATCGCATCGGATACCTGGCTGAAGATGCCGAGCATTACTTATGGCTCGGCTCAGTCGCCGGGCTGATGCGAGTGAATCGGAAAGACCTGAACGATTTCGCTCGCGGCGTCGCCAGGTCAGTCCCGTGCCGTCCTTACCGAGTATCCGACGGGCTGTTGACCAGTGAATGCAGCGCTGGGTCGCAACCCGCCGCCTGTGCCGCGCGGGACGGCACCATGTGGTTTCCAACCACCAAAGGCCTGGCGTTTGTTCGGCCGGACCAGATCCGCCCCAACACGAATCAGCCCCCGGTCAGAATCGAGTCCGTGAGAGTGCAAGGCCACTTGCAGAACCCGAACAGGGTCCGGGCGCTGCCGCCGGTGGCGGTGACTATCCCGGCGAACAAGGAAGGTCTGGAGATTGATTATACCAGTCTCAATCTTTCCGCGCCCGAGAAGGCGCGGTTTAAGTACCGCATGGAGATTGAAGGACATCGGCGCGAGACCAACTGGATTGAGGTCCGCAATGTTCGCATTGCTCAGTTCCCTACGATGCCGCCCGGCAACCATCGCTTTGTAGTGACAGCCTGCAACGAAGATGGAGTGTGGAACGAAGCCGGAAGCGCCCTGGCCGTGACGGTCTTGCCACCGTTCTGGCGGACGACCTGGTTCTTGACCTTGGCGACCCTTGGTCTGCTCGGCCTCATCGTCGGGTCGGTGTATTACGTTTCGACTCAACGCTTGCAGCGCCAGGTTGCGGCATTCCGGCAACAGGAGGCTTTGGAGAAAGAGCGCGCCCGCATCGCTCGCGATCTTCACGATCAACTCGGCGCGAACCTCACGCAGGTGGCGCTTCTGGGCGAGATGGTTGAAGTCGATAAAGCAGCGCCCGAGGAAGTCGAAAGCCATGCGCGGCAGATTTCTTCAACCGCCCGAGAAACTACTCGGTCGCTGGATGAGATCGTCTGGACCGTTAACCCATCAAACGACACTCTGGACGGCCTGATTAATTACGTTTGCAAGTATGCCCAGGAATATCTGGCCCTGGCCGGCCTGCGCTACCGCCTCGATGTGCCTCCGCAACTTCCCGCTACTCCGATCTCGCCTGAGCTACGGCACAACGTGTTTCTGGCCGCAAAAGAAGCCATCAACAACGTCGTGAAACACTCCCAAGCTGCTTCCGCCTGGCTCCGCCTGCACTTGGAGCCGCACCGCTTCATCTTGGAGATTGAGGACAACGGCCTCGGCATTGCCGCTGGCAACGAGCAGAAGGGCCGAAGCGGGTTGCGCAATATGCGAAAGCGAATGGAAGACATCGGCGGCGAATTCGAAGCCAGTCCCGGAGTCGAGGGCGGAACGCGGATTAAGCTCATCGCACCGTTGCGACGGCCCGATTCAACCGGAGCCTGAGGCCCATCGCAAACGTAACGCTAACGCTTTGGGGCGAGTAGCTCACAGTTTTCGGCTTCATAAAAAAAGACCGGGCCGGAGCGAGGGCCGATGATCATCCGCAAATCGCTTCGGTCCCTGGCGTAAACACGGAGGAAAGAGTAGATCGCGCGGTAAGCGCGCGGCTCCGGTATGGGCGGCACGCGGAGTTCATCATAGCACCACGGTTGGAACTCAAAAATGTAGGGACCCTGATGCTGTGGATCGTAGTCCTGCGGGAACCGCCTCACGTACGCCTGCATTCGTGACGGAAGCCGATCGCGAAAGGCTTGAGTGACGAAAACATTGGCGACTGCTTGGTTTTCAGCATAGAGCGAGAATGAGAAATCTGAATCCCACATCCCGAAAAAGCTCAGGATTGGCAATAGAGAGTAGAGCGCGATTATGGCTGATCCGGGTCTGGAGCGGCGCAGGTCGCCGAAAGCTTGTGTGAGGCGCGGTCCTGGAGATGCCGCAAGCTCACGCTTGCGGAAGGCGGCACCTGACCGCGCTGGGCGAAAGCGTTTGGGGTCGTGGGCCTGGACATCTCGCTTCGAAGCGGCGAGCGCAGCTGTAATCGCCAGCCGGTTCTGCCAAAATCTGTCGTCCACAAACAATACGCAAACCAGGGCTATCATGGCGAGGTTCCAGGGCCAGATGACCAGGTTATAGTTGTGGCCGAGCGGGCCCAGGAACAAAAGAACAGCCAAGTGCATCGCTAGCACAGCGCCAATGGCTGTCCTTCGCAGGCGTGGCATCCACAAAGCGAGGCCTATGCCCAGCTCGATGACGGGAGTCGCGGCGACAGCCCATCGTAAAAGCGCGACGGCACTCGAGGGCCAATGCCAATGCTCGGCTGGACTGACGAACCAGCCCGGTTGGACATGAAAGAACCTCGGGTTACACTTCTGTATTCCAGCCCAGACATAAGCGACGGAAATTGCAACCCGGCAACCGGCAATCGAAATCCCGTCGGGCAACAGAGTTAGCCACAGCATGACCCAGTACATGTATAACCAGGGCTGGCCCCGGTTTTGGTCCTCGCAGAAGGCAAACAAGCTCGCCAGCAAAAAGAATATCGCCGAACCGCGGTAAAACCAAAGTGAGAGCACCAGCGCCAGCAACATTGCCGCGAAGAGCAATCTGTCCCAGGGAGGGTGCAGGATTGGAATCCAGGGCATCAACGGAACGATCGGATACGCACGGGAATTGCGCCATAATGGTATGGATGTCAGCAGACCAAAAAAGCTGGCTCCGAGAAGCATTGTTCGCAGCCAGGCAGTACGGTGGTCAAGGCCCTGGAACGGAAGCCGAAGCGACATTTTACCCATCGTGAACGACGGAATATCAGCACGCGCTCGCCCTGGCAAGCGCGGCTCACTGTTAGGGGCGGTGGTGTTGTTGGGCCCGACTTTCCCACCAGCGCAGGAACGCGAGGCTCCAAACCGCCATCCCAAAGATCGAACCGATGTTAATTGAGGTGGTTCGGTGAACGCTCAGCCAATGCGAGAGCTACGGTTTCGCGCGCCGGTGGATCGTGCAGCCTGCTGACAACGAGGGCGCTGAGGAGCATCAAGCCGGCTGCGAGAAGCAGCGACGGCGTAAACGATCCGTCCGCGCTCTTAAGAGCTTCCATGACGTAAACGAAGGCGACCGAGGCCTGGCCGAAAAACTGGATAATGCCATTCGAGGTTCCTTCGGGCGTGGGGTAGGTGATTTCCGCTGCATACTGCATTCCGATAGGGAATGTGCTGATCGAAAAGAATCCCAAAGCGAAAGCCGACACCAACAACAGTCCGAACGATTTGGCAAACGTCAGGCCGAGGAGACCCGGGATCGACAGAACGATACCCAACAGCAGAAACTTCTTGCGCCGGCATTGCTTGTCGGATAAGGGCGGAACGATCGCAGCCCCGAAGAAGCCGCCCACCAACATCGCGGCGCCGAGTTTTCCTGCATCGGGCGGTGTAAAGCCGCGTGGTCGAATGATATTCTCGATCCACGTGTTGACTCCGTTGAACAACCCCATGCCGATGAATGACACCAGCAGGTACAGGAGGAAGTCTCTGACCTTGAGGGCATGCCTCAGTCCATCGAACATTAGCGCGCGCGTCTCCAGGCCGGGCGGACCTGGCGGCGTGGGCGGTCGTTCGCGCGCCCAGACCAGGAAGAAAATGGCGGATAATGCGGCGAAACTGCCGTAGATTAATTGCACAGTTGGGATGGAGATGTGTTCAATCATGACGGGAGTCAGAACCATCCCCAGCGCTGTGCCGGAAAGATTGGACAGTGTCACCAGTCCAACGGCTGTGGCGCGCTCCCCGCTCGGAAACCATTGCGCCGGAACCTTCGTCCAGGCGTTCAGCAGGAACGGCTGCGAAATCGCCAACCCGATCGTGCTCAACAGCACCAAGGCGTAGTTCGCTCCTGCCAAACCACGAGCGACGCCGAAGATCCCCATGATGACCGCGCCGGTGCTCACGGCTTTGCGAAATCCATAGGTGTCGATGGCCCACGCGACCGGGATGGAAAGTGGCAGGTACGCAATCATGAAGGTCATGGCCAGAAGCCCGATTCGCAAATCGGTGACTCGATAAAAGCGCGCAGCCGGGCCAGTGATGGGCGCGTATGAAATCCACAGTATCTGGATAGTAAGGTTAATGAACATGAACACCCCCAGCACCACCCAGCGATAGCTGTACAGTTTGGATCCTTTGTCGGCTCTCAAATTTGTCGTCGCCATGAGCGTTGGCCGGACCGCGCAGCTGTCTTCATGATCATCATTTTCGTGAAAATGTGCGAATGTAGCTCGAAGGCTCATGACTCGCAGCGAAAAAGTCGTTCAATCCAACCCCGTCGTCTTATTTGTTGACCAGCCTCCTTCTTGGTGCCCACCCTCGCGCAGATAGGGCAGTAAGAATCGATATGATCCGCCCGCACGTCTTGATTGCTCTGATTTCAATCGTCTTGAGCGGCGGAATATTCCTGCCTGTTTCGGCTGGCGGCGCGGTTTCCGATCAAAAGGACGGATTCGAACCTTTGTTCTCTGCCGAGGCCATCAAACATTGGCGGCAGTGCGGGCCCGGCCGATTTATCTTCACCAATGGTGTCGCTACCGGTGAAGGTGGGATGGGATTGTGGTGGTACTCCGGTAAACAGTTCACCAATTTCGTCTTGCGGGGCGAGTTCCTGCAGGAACAGGAAATTGCTGATTCGGGAGTTTTTATTCGCTTCCCTGACCCGAGGGACGACCCGTGGAATGCGGTTCGTCAGGGTCATGAAATGGAAATTGGGGATCCGAATCCGAAGGACCCGACCTGGCGCACCGGCTCAATCTACCCATTCAAAGCCTCAATCAAAGCCAATACTCGTCCACCCGGCCAGTGGAACCAATACGGAATCACGTGCATTGGTCAGAGCTATTCTGTTCGGATGAACGGGGAACTCGTCCTGACGTGGACCGACCCGCAACAGCGTACCAGCACCGGCTATATCGGCTTGCAAAACTATGACGATGGGAAAACTGTGCGGCACCGCAACCTCAGGATCAAAGAACTGCCTGATAAGAAATGAGTAAACTTTCAACCGACAAATCGCTATGAACACATATCAGACCATTGATCGCCGCCAGTTTCTGAAAGACGGCGTAGTCCTGGGAGCGGCTGCCGGGTTCGCACCGACGCTGCTGAGCGCCGAAACCGGCTCCTCTGCCGGACCATTTAAGCGGGGCAAAATCCGCGTGGGTGAAATCGGATGCGGAAGCGTCTCGGGCTCCTACCTGCCGAACCTCACCTCCCAGCCATTCATCGAGGTGGTGAGCGTCTGCGACATCATTCTCGAGCGGGCGAAAAAGCGCGCCCAACAGTTCAAGGTTCCTAACGTGTACCCCAATATCGACGAGATGCTGGCCGGTGTTCCGTTTGATCTGTTGGTCAACACAACGTCGATGCCGTCCCATTTCCCCGTGAACAAGAAAGCCTTGCTCGCGAAACGCCATGTCTGGTCTGAAAAGCCCATTGCACTGGACGTCAGGGATGGCCAGGAACTCCTGTCGCTCGCGAAGCGTAATGGCGTGCATTTTTGGGGCTCCCCAACCTGCGTGACGAGCCCACAGTTCAAATTCATGGCCGAAACGATGGCCAGCGGCAAGCTGGGCAAAGTCACGGCTGGGCATGGCACCTACGGCCATGGCGGTCCCGGATGGTCGGGGTGGTTCTATCAGAAAGGCGGTGGCAGTCTTTACGATCTGGGTGTGTACAACGTGACGACCTTTACGGGTCTGTTTGGGCCTGTCAAAGAAGTCGTGGGAATGACAAAGGTCATTAATCCCACGCGCAAAGTGGAGGACCAGGGCGTAGTCAAGGTCGAAGCCGACGAGAACACGATGCTCATTATGAATCATAGTGGCGGCGTGTTGTCGCATGTGCAAACGGGCTTCGTGTATTTCGATGGCGAACGCCTGGCTGGCGAGGGACGCCAGCTTTACACCATCGACGTCATGGGCACGAAAGGGACGATGCACCTGCAAGGCTGGGATTGGGGCCCCGGCGGCGTGGACGTGGCCTACGCGGGGGAAGCTGTCCTTGAGACCTTCTGCAAGGATCCGGGCGAGTACAATTGGGTTGGTGGCGCCACTTATGTTGCCGAGTCACTCCTCACGGGGCGACCCACTCTGATCACCCCCGAGCACGCGCTGCATGTCCTGGAGGTGATGAATGCCTGCCATCAATCACAGCGCACCGGCCGGCGCGTGACCGTCGAGTCCACCTTCAAATGGCCCGTGATCACGTGACGGAGACTTCCGGAGGGCGCCCGTCCTCGGGCGCAGCAACGTAGAAGGGATCGTAACGCCATGAAAACCCAATGCGCACACCGCGATGGCAATTGCTGCGCCCGCGGACGGGCGCCCTCCGCCACTTCCATGGAGGGGTAAATTGAGGCACTTTTACTACCCCGCGCTTCTCTGGCTTTCCGCAATCACTCCGCTCGCAGCGCCGGGAGCGGACGAGCGCCGTCCGGCGACAGGTGAGTACGATCTATTTGCGCGCACCAACCTGGTGGCATGGTGCATCGTGCCATTTGACGCGCGGAAGCGCGTACCCGAGGAACGCGCCGCCATGTTGGAGAAGCTCGGATTCAAACTCTTCGCTTACGATTACCGCGCGGAACATGTCCCGAGCTTCGATGCCGAGATGGATGCGCTGCAGCGCCACCATGTGCGGCTGCTGGCCTGGTGGTTTCCTGGCGAATTAAATGCTGAGGCGCGGCTGATTTTGGATGTGCTCAAGCGCCATGGATTGCGCGGTGTGCAATTGTGGGTCACCGGAGGCGGAGCGCCGACAACGAACGAGGTGGAGCAAAGGGCGCGCATTGAAGCGGAGGCGGCACGAATCCGAGCCATCGCGGATGCGGCCAAAGAGATTGGCTGCAGTGTAGCGCTATACAATCACGGAGGATGGTTCGGCGAACCCGAAAACCAGATCGCCCTCGTTGAGCGGCTCCGCTCGGAGGGCGTCGCCAACGTCGGCCTCGTTTACAATCAACATCACGGTCATGCGCATGTTCCACGTTTTGCCCAACTGCTGGCCGAGATGAAACCCTATCTGGTGGCTTTAAACCTTAACGGCATGGGCCCTGAGGGTGATAAGAAACTAATCCTGCCCCTCGGCCACGGAGAGTACGATCTGCGACTATTACGCGTGATTCGGGATAGTGGCTGGCGCGGACCGATCGGGATTCTCAATCACACTGATGAGGACGCCGAGGCGCGGTTGCTGGATAATCTTGATGGATTGGATTGGCTGGCAGGCCAACTCGCAGGCAAGTCGGCCGGACCAAAGCCGCACCCACGTTCCTGGCGGGAGGAGCCAGCCGCGAAGAGCGGCGGTGCAGAAGCTCAGAGTGCCAAAGATTACTGGGCAGTCGAGGATGCGGCGGAACGTGAACGGCTGCCACTGTATCAGACTATTCCAGCGGCCAAGCCGGAGGAATTGACGCCTGCCAATGGCTATCCGAAGCGCGAGACTTTTCTGACGTGGCATCGCTCCCACGGTGACAATGGAGGCATGAGATACTCGGCGCTGGATCAGATTAACCGCCAAACGGTCACCAATCTGCAGGTTTCCTGGATTTACCATTCCCGGGACGGAAGTAACAACATCCAATGCAATCCGATTGTCGTGGACGGCGTGATGTTTGCTCCAACGCCAGGGAAACAGGTCGTCGCGGTGAATGCTGAGACCGGCGCCGAAATTTGGCGATTCAAGCCGACCGGGCGTCCAGCATTTCGCGGGCTGATTTATTGGCCAGGACAAGCGGGCTCCGGCGAGCGGGTGTTGTTTTGCGCCGGCAAATCTCTCTACGCAGTGGATCCCCAGAACGGCCAGCCTGTCGCGGGGTTTGGCCAAGAGGGAAAGACATTGCTCCCGGGAGTTGCGCAGGGCGATTTCGGTGCGGCGACTGCGGCTCCGGCCATCTTTGAGCGAACCATCGTCGTGCCGGGTTTTGAGAAAGATGTTTGGGGTTTCGACGTCATCAGCGGCGTGCTGCGATGGACATTTCATACTGTCCCACACGAAGGGGAGTTCGGGTTCGATACCTGGGACCGGCCCGAAGCGTACGCTGCGAATTGTTGGGGCGGTATGGCCATGGACGAAAGCCGCGGTATCGCCTATGTGGCGACCGGATCGCCCAAACCGAACTTCATCGGCGTTGGACATCGCGGCGACAACCTGTTCGCCAATTGCCTGATCGCGCTCGATGCCCGAACCGGCCAGCGGCTCTGGCATTTTCAGGAGATCCGCCACGATATTTGGGACCTGGACATTCCCGCTCCGCCAAACCTGGCAACCATCACATGCGACGGGAAAAGAGTGGACGTGGTCGCGGTCGTTACCAAAATTGGCAATACACTGCTGCTGGACCGTGTCAGTGGGAAACCAATCTTCCCGTTTCGCCTTCGTCGTGCGCCCACCAGCACGTTGCGCGGAGAACTCACTTCTCCGTATCAACCGGATCCAGAGCTACCTGAGAAATTTTCAAAACAGGAATTCACGGCCGCGGACTTGACCGAGCGCACGGAGGAAGCCGCCGAATTTGCCCAGTCGCGCTTCAAGAGCGCCGAGATTGGATTCTTCCATCCGTTCAGCGAAGGCCGGCCAAATCTCTATTGCGGCATCGACGGTGGCGCGGAATGGACAGGCGCGTGCGTGGACGCGGAGACCGGCCGCCTATACGTGAGCGCGAATCACATGTGTTGGATGCCAGCAGTTTTTCGCAATGATGATCCTCCGGACGACCCCACTGCGCCGAAAACACGGGGTCAGCTCCTGTATGAGGTTTCGTGCGCGCCTTGCCACGCCACTAACCGGCTTGGTCTGGGAATGGCACCGCCGTTGCGCGGGCTGCGTCACCGCCTGACGGATGAAGCGCTCGCCAACCAGATTCGGCAGGGCAAGAATGCTATGCCGGCCAACCCAGATCTAAGCGAAGGGGACTTGCAGGCGCTCCTGGACTTTCTGATGCTGCGAGATCGCCCACGGCCTTCAGCGCCCACCAAAACGGAACGGCCACGTTACAGTTCCACCGGGTATCCGAAGTTTTATGATTATGAAGGCTACCCGGCTACCAAGCCGCTCTGGGGGACGTTGAACTGCATTGACCTCAACACGGGCAAACTGCTCTGGAAAGTGGCTTTGGGCGAATATGCGGAGCTGACTGCGCGGGGCATGAAGCCGACGGGCACGGAAAACTATGGCGGCGCCATCGTGACTGCCGGCGGGCTGGTCTTCTGCTCCGGCACACGCGACCACAAAATCCGCGCGTTTGATAAGGAAACCGGCGCTGAGCTTTGGTCGGCGAAACTTCCGTGGGTGGGCAATGCGCCGCCAGCGAGCTACGCCGTGAAAGGACGACAATACATCGTTATCGCCGCGACTGGGGGCAACAAGCTAGGAACGCCGTACGGGGATGCTTATGTTGCATTCGCGCTGCCGGCTCCCTCTGCAAATCGCTGAGTACCTCAGGTTCTGATTTCCGTTGCGCCAACAATTCCAGCGGCCCTACTCTGGCGCCAGCTTGAAATCGCGATTCCTTGGTGGCCTCCATCGACGATCCTTCCTGCCGTGCTTTTTGGCCATTCCGCTCCTCTGCTCCACCATTCCTGCTGCCGAGCTCGCACGATGGGAAGCGGCTGAGACTCCCAAGGCGAAAGACATCCAGCTCGAACGCGCGCCCGATTCTGATTGGCACGCGGAAAAAGTGGGCTCCTGGGACCTCGCCCGTCTCAAGCCCAGCAGCGATTATTACACACGCGCAGCCTACCACTTCTCGCTGACCGTGGCCCCAAACCAAAAGTGCTGGTTGGTAATCGAATTTCTGGACCGTGGCTATGGCCTGATCACCGTCTCGCCGCGCGTAACTCAATCCAAACAATGGAGCGTCGCGCGCGTCAACAGCGGCCTGCCGCGGCAGGCGGTTTTCGAATTTAACCGGGGTGAGACACCCAGGCGAATCGATATCACCGGACTGGATTTCTTACGCAGCGTCGTCGTGACGGATCAACAGCCGCCGACGAAATTAGCGCCACTGGCGGAGCCAGCGGTAAAATTTGCACTCCCCTCGCAGCGCGTTACTTCGGCCGCCCGAGACGGCGCCAGCCCCGACCACCTCGACGATGTTCTGGCCGGATTGCGAAATCACCTGCCTTTGGTCCGAGCTATCGGCTTTAACGGCGTCGAGTCTTATGTCCGTTGGGGTTGGGTCGAGCGCAAGCCGGGCGTTTATGACTGGAGCTATTACGACGCCCTGCTCGAGGAGATCGAGAAACATGGCTTGCAATGGTTCCCCATGCTCATGGCCGGCTCCGGCTACGCGTTGCCCGAATGGTTGTTCAATTCAACGAACAATGTCGGATTCCAATGCCTCGAGCACGGCATCGTTCATGACACCCAATCGATCTTTTATCCGTTCCAAGCCGAGTACGCTCAGCGATTTATCGGTGAGTTCGGCAAACATTACTGCCGGCGTCCCTCGCTTCTAGGCATCCGTCTGGGGCCGAGCGGCGACTACGGCGAGGCTCAATACCCCGCGAGAGGGCCCGGGTACGGGTTTCATCAGGGCCACACGCATATCGGATACTGGGCGGGCGACCCCTACGCTCAAGCCGACTTCCGCAGTTACTTGAAACAGAAATACGTTGTCGTCGGTCGGCTCAACGGGGCCTGGGAGAGCGCCTACGATTCGTTCGAGCGCATCAACACATTTCTTCCCGAAACGGCCCTCGCGCGACGGAAACGGCTGGACTTCGCCGATTGGTACATGGGCGCTATGAGCGACTGGTGTGAGCGCTGGGCTGTCTGGTCGCGCGCCGCGCTACCTAGCACTGTCATCCATCAATCCTCCGGGGGATGGGGACCAGTCCAGATCGGGACCGACTACAGCCGGCAAGCGCGCAGCATGGCAAAGGTTCATGGCGGCATGCGGCTGACCAACGAAGGCGACGATTTCCCCGACAACTTTACGATTACAAGAATGGCTTCGTCCGCCGCCAGGTTTTACGACATCCCGCTCGGCTACGAGCCCGGCGGTTACGGCAGCAAGCGCGGAGTGATGGCGCGCCTTTACAACGCAGTGACCACCGGGGCCGTCCATCTTTTCTACTACCTTGGCAACTTGACCGACAACGACCAGGCCCTCGAGGCCTGGCTGAAATATTCGCCGTACCTCGACCAACGCGCCAAACCGTTGATCGATGTCGCGGCTTTCTACCCGGACGCGTCGATAAAACTCGACGACGAACTTGTCCGCTACCGTTGGGCTTCGACCTTTTTCACCGTGGCCCGGGCACTCCGTAGCGAGGTCGATTTTGACTACGCCAGCGAACAGATGATCCTCGACGGCGCTTTGGAGCGCTACAAGGTGCTGCTCTTTCTTTGGGGCGCGGTGACCGAAAAGCCCGTCCTGGAGCGGATCGATCGGTGGGTGCGCCAGGGCGGCACCCTCGTGTTCGCGCCAAAGCCGCGAGGTGTGCCAGAGACGGTCGAAGGCGGCACGTCGATCGCGGACAAATGGGTGTCAGGGGACACGGGCAAAGGACGCGTGATTCAGTGGCGCGGCGACCTGATTCCCTCGGAAAGCTACAGCGAGTTTGTGCGCGAGCTTCTGCTCAGGACGACGACGCTCCGGCCGCAGTTTCGCGACGCCTTGCTCATCGAGAAGCCGGCGTCGGTCTATTGGAGCGTGCTCGAAAATGGCAAATTGGTCCTGCTGAATTTCTCGAATCGGCCTGCTACAGTGCATCTAGGCTCGGGAAAGAACATCACCATCTCGTCCTACGAAATGACGCTCGAATGATGCGGTCTTTTTACTCGTCGCGCATCACCCGTCAAGCGTCATTTCATATTTGGCTCTCGTAGATCCTGTATTTCTTGTACACCCGCCCGCCGATTGCCTCCAGCATCCGGCACATCATCACATTGTCCTCGAGGATCCACGATGCTTCGGCTCCACGCACACCCGCTTTGAAGCCCACCCGCAATCCTTCAATCAACATCGCAGATTCCAGTCCCTTCTGCCGGTATGCCGCTTTCACCCCAAGGATCAGCACGCGTGTTTGCGTGTGCCGTTTCCAACCGAAGCAGTAGGGGATGCACCCCAGCACTTTCGGCGTCAGCAACCTCCCCTGAAGTGGCTTAAACGTGATGTTGTAATCCGGCAAAGCCAGCAAAAACCCTACCGGCTCGCTCTCCGCCTCGGCCAGCCAGGCCAGCCCTTCCAGCAGCAACGGCTTCAAGCGTTCGGCCAGAAAGTCCACCTCGGCTTCCGTCATCGCCACAAAACCCCAGTTGTGCTGCCACGCCGAATTATAGATCTCCTTTATCTTCTTGAGATCGCGGTCCAGAGTCCGGCGCAGGAGCGGCCGGAACGTTACCTGCCCGTTTCGTCCCTTGACCTGCTCGGCAATGCGCTGCAAGCGGTCCATCGGCAGCGTCGCCAAATCAATGTGGAACGCCAACAAATCCTTCGCCTTGTGGAAACCTTCGCCCTCGATCAGCCCCACGTAGTATCGCGGGTTGTAGGTCATCATGAACACCGGAGAAGAGTCGAAACCGTCGATCAGCAAACCGCATTCGTCGTTTGTCGTCGGGTTCATCGGTCCCAGCAATTGTTTCATCCCCCTTTGCTGCGCCCAATTCCGCGCCGCAGCGAACAGCCCGCGGCTGACTTGTGGGTCATTCACGCTCTCGAAAAATCCAAAGAACGCGACCCGTTCATCCAGTTGGCAATAGCGGTGCTCGTCAATGAGTCCGGCGATGCGCCCCACATCTTGGCCGTTCCGCCGGGCCACCCACAACTCCATTTGCGCGTGCTCGAACAGCGGGTTTTCGTCAGTGAACACTTTCTTTGCATCCAGCAACAAAGGCGCGACCCAGTATGGATCATCCCGGTAGATCCCGTAACTGACTCGTAAGAACCTTGAGATGTTCCGAGACGTTCGAGGCAGGTTAAGGATCTTAAGTTCGCCGTTCATCCGCCAAAGCTACTTCGATGGCGCGGCGGTTTTGCCCACTTTATCGCGGCGCTCTTTCAACTCCCGCCAGGTCGTCTGTTTTATCCCTTCGTCCTGCAGAGTCTTTCGCATCTCGGGATCAGTCATGGCTTTCAGGTCTGCCAGTCGAAGATTGCTTGAGGAGGTGATGAGCGGAAATTCATCAGTCGGCCGGGAGCAGTGGACGATTACCATCGTCACGCCAGGTTTCAGACCCTTGAGCATCTCGATGAATCGAGCGGACTTCGGTCCCTCTTTCCAATCGTAGCTGGCTGTGTGGAGGTCATCGATCACAGGCAGGCCGGCCTCCCACACCTTGTTGATGCGCTCCTGGAGTTGCTTCATCGCCGCCGCGTTTTCAACGCGCGCAAAGGTCCGGTGGCCGCCCACGGCCAGCACCGGGATCTGCTTCTCAGCGCCGACCTTGAGGTATCGCTCCATGAACTCCGGCCGCGCCACTAACGCGCCCATGTGCGTGTCGATATGCGTCGGATGGAGGCCCATCGCCTCGGCCTTGTCAATTTGCGCCCGGATTTCGCGCTCCACCTCGTCCGGCGTGGCGTGCCGGGCCGTGTCCTGGGTCGAGTGCCATAGGTATCCATCAGGGTCGCACAACCCCGGAACATTCCCTTTTCCGGCCAGCGGACCCCAGCGGTATAAAGCCCACTCCGAGTTCATTGTCAGATGCAGGCCCGCGTCGAGCTGAGGATGCTCCTTCGCGTACTTCGCGATCTCCGCCACCCACGAGCACGGCATCATAATACTCACCGACGTGACCAAACCCTTTTCGACTGACTCGATCGCGCCAAGATTCGACGCGTGCGACATCCCCGCATCGTCACAATGAAACATCACGACGCGGTCAGTCGGGCCCCAGCCCAGGCGCTCGGCATACGTCTGTTCCGCCGCCACCGCGACTACTTGCATCAGGGCCATTCCCGCCAATACGAGACAAGTCTGTGTACAAATCATTTTCATCATGCGAATCCTGTAGCCGCCGACGTGAGTCGGCGGATCCTTTGAGTAACCGCTCTATCCGTGCCGACTCTGATATTTCGCGAGCGGGCTGACGGCTTCGGCTACTTCCCAGCCCCGTTCTTCTCCGACGGCATATGGGACGCCTGGGTAGGGTAGGGCACTGGCCCGAGGCTCGACAAACACAATTTGACGCCCACCAGCCCACCGGCTAACACTCACGGCGGACGCGATGCCGATCACGGTTTCCATCGTCGAAGACAACGAGCAATTGCGCGGCACACTGGCCCGGGTGTTGAATCGCGCCGAAGGCTTCCGCTGCGTCAGCCAGTACGGCGACGCCGAGACCGCGCTCGAAGGCCTGCCCAAGGACCGCCCCGAGGTTGTGCTGATGGACATCAATTTGCCTGGCCTCAACGGCGTCGAGTGCACGCGACGACTGAAACAGACGCTGCCTCGAATTCTGATCATCATGCTCACGGTGTACGAGGACACGGAGAACATCTTCAACGCGTTGGCGGCCGGCGCTTCGGGTTACCTCCTCAAGCGGACAAAAAGCGGCGAACTGCTCGAGGCCATCCGCGAGGTCCATTTCGGCGGCTCGCCTATGACCACGCACATCGCCCGCAAAGTTGTCCAGTCGTTCCAAAAGGTAGGCCCTTCTCCCCAACCGACGGAAAACCTTTCGCAACGCGAACAGGAAGTGCTCGACTGTCTCAGCCACGGTTTTCTCTACAAGGAAATCGCCGAGAAACTCGGCATCAGCTACGAAACCGTCCACACCTATATCCGGCGCATTTACGAAAAACTCCAGGTCCGAACCCGCACCGAGGCCGTCGCTAAATTCCTGAGGCGATAACCGCGCGCTCGAAAAACTGTAGGAACCAAGCGCCTCGCGAAGCGTATGGAGTGCGACCGGCTTGCCGGCGCTTTCCGCTGTCAGAGAGCGCGCCAAAGCGGGAGCGAGCTCCGCGCACTCCAAACGCTTCGCGTGGTTTGTCTGCAGTTCCTACACCCTGATAATGCCGTGCTCGCCATCACGGCTAGTGTCTCGCCTGGGACGAGGGGGCCTCGAGCTGCCACTGACAGCTCTGCGAAGCGCGCGTCGCTGTTCGCGGCAGCCTCTCATGCTGATGGCTCACCATCGTCCATGCGCACCGAAAGCGGCGCGCATTTTCTTTACAGACGAATTACAACTTTCTGACAGATTCCAACTCGCAGGCAGTTAAACTCGCGATATGAAATCTGCCTCTCTCTTCACTCTGGTTCTCGCGGTCCAGTTCACATTGGCGACATGGACAACACTTGCCCACCCAGGTTCCGGCATTGTCGTTGACAACGAGGGCAAGGTGTTCTTCCAGGACGGGCGCGCGGTCTGGATGATCGACACCGGCGGCCGACTCACAAAGTACTCCGATAAGCTGGGCGGGCATTGGATGACCCTGGATGCGAACGGAAGTTTCGCGCGCGCGGACGTGAAGGTGGTCGAACGAATCACAACACCCGGCGTCAAACCTGCCCTGCTCGTCGCCGACGGAGGCGCCCCGGTCGCGGTGGGCGGCGACGGAAATCTCTACTACGCACTGCGCCTTCTCGAAGACGGAGGTGTCGAAACCGGAATCACTCGGATCTCCCCGGACGGCAAGCAGCAGTCGCGGTTTGTGCCGGACCTCGAAAAAGATTTGATCGAGAAACATGGCATCACCGGATTGGCCGCTGGGCCGGACGGCTCACTTTACGTCGCTTGCCCCAGCGCGGTCCTGAAGCTTAAGATCGATGGTACAGTCACCACGCTGGCCCATCCGATCGTGCTGAAAGATTGCGATGTGGACTACCCCGACCATAATCCCAGCATGCCTCTGCCGGCCCTGAGAGTCCTGGCCGTTGATGAGCACGGGACCGTGTTCGCCGCCGCGGTTGGCTGTCACGCCGTCGTGAGAATCACCACTGAAAGCAATGTCGAAACGATGCTAAAAGCTGAGCGGCCCTGGTCGCCGACTGGTGTCGCCGTGCATCAGGGTGAGGTTTACGTTCTGGAATACACGAACGCAAACGGGGGTCCCGACGAAGGCTGGCAGCCGCGCGTCCGCCGACTCGGCCGTGACGGCAAGGTCGCAACGCTGGCGATCATCCCGCGAGACGGGAAACAGCCTGAGCGGTAACGATTCAGTTGAACCACGAATTGACACTAATGGACACCAATGGCACAGGGACAAGAGCGGTAATTTGCGGCAGAACTCGGACCGTTGGTTAAACAATGACTGATTCGCACGCAGGCATACCCGCGCACCTAACCACTGAGGCGAGGGCTAGAATCTTCTCGGGGAGCCGCCTTCGTTGGTCCGTGATTTCTTGATCTCAAACGGCGTGTAAGAGGGACAGGCCAAAGCTTGAGCGGCGATCAACCGCTGCTATGTTCCTGCCACCGGATGAAAGAATTCTCAGAGGGCATCGCCGGCTGGCTGGAGCACAAACGACGCGCAGATCGGACCTCGGCGGCCGTGATTTCCGTGCTCGCCTTAGTCAGCGGGGCGGCCGTGTTCCTCCTCGCGACCCTCCTGCTCTATTACGTTCTGTCGATCGTCTGTGGTGCTGCGGTCCATTCGATTCCCTGGCTAGGTCTGATTGCCGTGGGACTAACAGCCTGGGTCTTCGTCCGCAACATGAGACGCAGGCAGGACGAGCGTCAGCTAGGCTTGGACCCGATGGGGTTTTGGATCATCAAGGATATCTGCGCATTCGGTCCGGGCCTGGTACTCGAGGGGTTTCGGCAGGTACGCTGCTGCGGACAACTGGGAGAGTTGAATGTAGCTGCCTGTGCCCGGGCCCTGGCTTACCTGGCCAGACAGGACGCGGCAGTAACGTGGCAGGATCTGGCGCGGCATTGCCCAGAACTGGCGTGGCCGCGTCTCAGGGAACAGTTGTCCCTGCTGGATGGGGTGCTGTTTTTGGGCGAGGACGCGACACGCGTGACGCTGATGGATCCTCTGCGCCTGCGCCTGCGCTGGTTGCTGGAGCGGGAGCGGGTCGCAGGAAAAGGGCAGGAGCCCGCTGGCCCGAGGCCGGAGCCCACTTCGCAAGCGGTGCCCGTGAACGAGCCCGAAAAGCTCAGCGCTTACGAGATCCTGGGCCTGTCACCTTCGGCCTCGGTGATGGAGATTAAGATCGCCTATCGGAAGCGGGTGAAAGAGTGCCACCCGGATCTCTTCGTAGGCATGGACCAGCACGCCAAGGCTATGGCCGAGAGGTGGACCAAAGCGCTGAATGCGGCGTATGCTACGTTGAAGCCCCGGCACGGGGGCACCAGGCCCAGTTCAACAAGGCAGCGCTCATGATCCGCAAATCGCAACAGGGATCTCATCACCGCGTCGAGCGCACCCCGATTGGTGGTGCCAATCACTCCTGCTTGTTTCTGCTCGATCAGCCTGATTGACTGACCCCGTCGCCCGGCCTAGGCTCCTCGCATCCTCGAATGCCAAGACCATCTGTTCGCGATTTAGCTCAGGGGACCAGCGGCCTTGACGACGCGCAAATCTCTGAGGATGTGAAACTCCTTCAGAGCATGGGATATGCCCAGGAGCTGCTCCGCCGGATGGGAGGGTTTTCCAATTTTGCGATCTCCTTTTCCATCATTTGTATACTGGCCGGCGGGATCACCTCGCTGCAGCTTGGGGTCAGCGCAGTGGGCGGCGCAGCGGCGGGGATTGTTTGGCCGGTGGGCGTCGGTTTTTCCTTCTTGGTGGCGCTTTGCATGGCCCAGATCGCGTCGGCCTTCCCGACTGCAGGAGGCCTTTATCACTGGAGTTCGATTTTGGGTGGCAGAGGCTGGGGATGGGCCGCCGCGTGGTTCAATCTCGGCGGCCTGATTTTTGTCACCGCAGCCGTCAACGTCGGCACCTATCAGCTCTTCACCCGGTTCATCGGGCCTCTGTTCGGCCTCGACCCCGCCAAACTCACGCTAGTCCACCAGGTGGCCGGGGTGCTCGTGATTACCGGCTCGCAGGCCTTGTTGAACCATTTCGGCATTCGAGTGACGACACTGCTGACGGATTTTAGCGGTTATTTGATTTTTGCCGTGGCGACGGTGCTGACGTTGGCCATGTTTCTGGGGGCTCGAGACCATGACCTGGGGCGGCTGTTCACTTTCGCTAATTACAGCGGCGCGCCGGGCGGCGGCGTCTGGCCCGAGCGCGGCAGCTCTTCGGTCATGTTCCTGCTCGGGTTGATGTGGCCGATTTACACGATTACGGGTTTCGATGCCTCGGCGCACACGGCAGAAGAAACTGTCCAGGCCGACCGCAATGTGCCCAGAGGAATTCTGCGTTCAGTTTATTTGTCGGGGATTTTCGGCTGGTTGATGGTTTGCTCGTTCGTGCTGGCGATGCCGACGGTGGGAGCCGCGGCCAGCCAGGGCGAAAATGTTTTCGCCTGGCTCATGCAGCAGGTTTTGCCGGGAGCCTTAGGCACGGTCTTGTGGGTGGGCATCGTCATCGCAAATTACCTGTGCGGGCTGGCCTGCATCACTTCGACGTCGCGGATGACGTTTGCTTTTGCGCGGGATGGCGGCCTGCCTTTCTCTCGCGCCTTGCGAACGGTTTCTTCAAAAAGGAAAAGTCCCGTCAACGCCATTTGGACAGTTGCGGGCCTGATCCTGCTCTGCGTGATCTACACGCCGGCGTATTCGACCCTGACCACGGCGGGCGTGATTTTCCTCTATATCTCTTATGTCATGCCAACGGCTGCCGGTTTTTTTACCTGCGGCAAAAGCTGGACCAGGATGGGACCTTTTGCTCTGCCCGAACCGGTATTCAAGAGTTTGGCCGTGCTCTCCGTGCTCGGGGTGTTGGTTCTGGTGTGGATTGGAGTCCAGCCTCCGAACGAAAAAGCGCTCATTGTGACCTCGGCCACTATAGGATTGCTCGTGACCGCATGGTGGCTAGGCGTTCGCAAGACATTTCCCGGACCCCCTGTCCTTTCCGTGGCCTCGCAGAGTGCCGCCCCGGCCGTGGTCCGGGAAAATGAGCCACTAACAGCCTCCTAAGGTGATCGCCGCTGAGCCGCTTCGAAAGACAGAAGTCCACGTTGTCGCACCGCCACCGAAAGCGTCGCAGACTGCGCTTTCACCTTGGAGTCTCCCCGTAAACCCGCTATTACTCTGAGGACGAAGTGGCTTGGCCTTCCAGTCCGCTAGCCGTATGAGCACAATCCGGTTCCATTACCAGCCAACACTTACGGACTTTCTTGCATTCGACCGCTATTTCACTGGGCGCCATTATCGCCTACTCACCTTCGTGGCCATTGTCAGCGTGATTCTCCTCCTGTTACTACCTGCAGCTCTTCATCGAACCGGACACAAGGATAACACATTGGACATCTACTGGTCGAATGCCGGCTTGCTGATTATTCCGGCGGCTGCCATTTTGCTGATCCCCGCGAGGTACCTCAGCGTGCGCAGCCGGTGGAACAAAGTCGAAGAAGTGAGAATTCAGAGGGAGTATGAGATCGGGGAGACTGGAATTAGGGTTACAGGCTCCTCTCTCGCCGGCTTTCTCGAATGGCGCCACATCGTTCAGGCCGACTTTAAGAGTGGTTATTTTTTCCTGAAGACCGCGCAGAACCAATACTACTATTTCCCAGCGACAGCCGTCCCCGAGAAGAGCGCTTTTGTTGAGCTCGTCGCCAGAAAGGTTCCGGTTTCCAAAACGTGGATGAATGCCTGATCGAGCGTATTACACAGTGCCTTTGCCTTTGTCGGCCGTGGCGTCCGCGAATTCGTTCTGACAAAATACAGATTGTTGATTCGGGGATGAACCGCCGTTGCTCTGATGTGGAGGGCAAAGGTTTGGCGAGGTGATTTTGGATTTCGGAATCCCGGGCTTTGGGTATATTCTCTCGAGAGTGATTTTATGAGCAAACCTTACAACCCGTTTCAAACGCTGCAAGACTTCGATCTGGGAAACGGCCAGAGGGGAAGACTTTACTCCCTTCCGCAAATGAGCTGTGCTGTTCCGGGCTGAAAACGCGGACTTGCTCGCGGCCGTGAGCAAGTCCAATGGTACTTCGAGCGAAGAAAACTTTCCAGGCCGACCGCCGCCGGGAGAACACAAGTCATACTCCCAGACCGGAGACGCGGTTGTGCCTGGTCTCTTGCGTCCCGGTAGGGATGACGATGGCCGTCCCTCTATTCGTGAGAGGCTAGGGCACATGCGCGACACGTCTGCAGTAGCAGTCGGCGAGGTCGTCGTCGAGCGCGGCCGCGGCACGTTGGCTGGTTCTGGTTGTGCGGGTGAGCGAAAGAGTATTTAGTTGCGGGCTGGCGGCCGACGAAAGGCTGCCGCAGGTGTTTAGCAGGAGCGAGAGGCTCGCGCCGCCCGGGTTGGCCGTCACCAGGTCGGATTTCTTGTCGCCATTGAAATCGCCGACTGCCAGGCAGGTTGGCGCGCGACCGACTTCAAAGGGAGCCGGCGGTCCGAATTGTCCGGTGCCATCGCCCAAAAACATGCTCACGCTGTCGCCGCCTGTGTTGGCGACCGCCAGGTCGAGAAAACCGTCTCCGTTGAGATCCGCTGCGACCACCGACGACACAAACGGCCCAGCAGAAAGGGTTGCACCTTGAGTAAGACCGCCGGCGCCGTCCCCCAGGAACACGGTGACCGTGTCTAAGGCGTAGTCCAACACGGCAAGATCCGGGGCGTGGTCGCCGTTGAAATCGCCAACGGCCATGCCGGCTGCGGCGACGCCGAAATAATACGAGACCGGTCCGACCAGGATCCCCTGCTTGTCACCGAAGTAAAGGGAGATGGCGCCGGAGCACTCATCGGCCACCGCCAGGTCCGTCAGGCCATCGCGGTTGAAATCGGCGGTGACGACAAAAGAGGAGCAGCCGAGGGCGGGCAGGGAAATCGCAGGACTGAACTGCCCGCGGCCCAAGCCGAGCAGAACGGAGACGTCGCCATTGGCGGTGACGATGTCTGGCTTGCGATCGCCGTTGAAATCGCCGATGGCGATGGCAGCGGGAAGGAACCCAACCGGCAGAACCGTCTGTGGGCTGAAGCCGCCCATGCCATCACCGAAAAGAACCGACACTGTATTGGCGCCTCCGTTGGCGACAGCAAGGTCGAGTTTGTGGTCCCCGTTCAGATCGCCAACGGCAATGGCCTGCGGGTTGGCTCCGAACACGGCGTTATTCGCCGTCGCAAAGGTCGTCAAGGGGCTAAAGCCGCCTGCGCCGTCGCCGAGCAGCAGCGACACATTTGGGGCCAATACGTTAGCAATGACCAGATCGAGCTTGCCGTCGCGATTGAAATCGCCGACCGCGAGTGAGAAGGGGGAAGAAGGCTGGCCCAGCGGAAGGTTTCCTCGTCGCCCAAAGCTGCCCAGACCGTTGCCGGCGAGCGGGACCAGCGCGCTGTCCCCCTCAGCGGCGACGATCAGATCGGGCTTGCCGTCCCCGGTGAAATCGGTGACGACAATCGCAGAGGGACTGTCACCGGCCGCCAGAGTCGTGGGCGGGGTGACGCCGCCGAAACCGTTGCCCAGGAGAACCGAGACGGTGTTGTCGTAGGTGTTGGCCACTGCGAAATCGAGCTTGCCATCTCCGTTGAGGTCCGCCACGGCGACGTAACGCGGAAAATCACCAACCTCGGTTACGCTGGTCAGAACGAAACCGCCGGACCCGTCATTGACCAGTATCGAGAGTTCGCCGCCAAAGCCGGGGATCGAAGTCCGGAAAACGGCTGCCACCAGGTCCGGCCTGCCGTCACCATTCACATCAGCCACAGTGACAAAGCGCACGCGTCCGCCGCCCCCGACGGGAACATTTATAGGCGAGCCGAAACTGCCAGTGCCGTCGCCAAACAGGATCGCCACGCCGCCGGGCCTGCGCCCTCGAAGGCCGACCACGAGGTCCATGTTGCCGTCACCATTGAAATCGGCCACGGCGACAGAGTTTGGGGTTCCGCCGATGAATATCGAATTGGCTGGCCCGAACCCGCCCGCCCCGTCGCCCAGCAGCACCGAGACCGTGCCGTCGTCCAGGTTCGCCGTGACGACGTCGAGATTTCCGTCATGGTTGAAATCGCCCACTGCGAGGGCAAAGGGAAATAATCCAACCGCGAATCTTTTTGGGGCGCCGAACTCGCCGGCTCCGTTGCCCAGAAGCAACGAAACGCTGTTGTCAACTTCGTTTGCAGTCACCGCGTCGAGCTTGCCATCTCTGTTGAAGTCGCCAAGCCCGAGCGCGATGGCGCCTGGGCCGGCAGGGAAGTTCACGGCGCGAGCGAACCCGCCCTGCGGTTTTCCGAGGAGCACTGATACGTTATCCAAAGCGACGTTTGCAGTTACTAGGTCCAGACGGCCATCTCCGTTCAGATCCGCCAAGACGACAGCGCGCGGCTCTGCACCCTGCGCCAGCCCAGCCTGCGTGGTAAATCCCGGGGCGGAGCAGGCCGCCTCACACCTGGCGACCGTACCCACCACCAAGTGCAACAAGAGGCACAGGTGCGTGAATAAGTTCGTTCGGTTAGCTCCTTGCACGATTTTGAGTTTCATTTGTCTCCTGGTGGATTGCCGATAGCCGGCTCGCTCGCAGGCACACAACAGCCTAAGGAGCAGATGTCAGGACTTTCATTGGAATGACAGCGATCTCTTATCAGCCTGCGGCTAATGAGTCAAATAAAAACGCGGTCCGTACTTGTCCCGAAGCACAGGGCACCGCTTTTGCATGCGAGTTTGCCGACTGGGCCGTTCACGGGAGAGCATCGGTGTGGTTTGACAACGCGGAACTCGGGCTTCGTATTTTGGATTTCGGATTTAACGGGCTCGGCTATATTGAGCCCAGAGTGATTCTTATGAGCAAACCTCACAACCTTTTTCAAACGCTGCAAGACTTCGATTTGGGCAATGGCCAGAAGGGAAAACTTTACTCGCTGCTTCAATTGGAGAAGGCCGGCTTCGGTCCGGTGTCGCAGTTGCCAGTCTCAATTCGCCTGGTGCTCGAATCCGTCCTGCGCAACTGCGACGGAAAACGCGTGACAGAGCAAAACGTCCGCACGCTGGCCAATTGGAAACCGAACGCGCCGCGAACGGAAGAAATACCCTTCGTAGTCGCCCGCATCGTTCTCCAGGATTTTACCGGCGTGCCGCTGCTGGTCGATTTGGCGGCGATGCGTTCCGCCGTCGCCCGGTTGGGAAAGAACCCGAAGCTCATCGAGCCGTTGGTGCCGGTCGATCTGGTAGTGGACCACTCGGTGCAAGTTGATTTTTACGGCTCGGCCGAAGCGCTCCGTCGGAACCTGGATCTGGAGTTCCAGCGCAACCGCGAACGCTACCAGTTCCTCAAGTGGGGCATGCAGGCCTTTGAAACGTTCAAAGTTGTCCCTCCCGGCATCGGCATCGTCCACCAGGTCAATCTCGAATATCTAGCCAAAGGCGTCCTTTCCTGTCCCTCAACCCCCAACTCCCCGCCTCGCAAAAGCCCAGCGGCGGCGGGTCAACCCTCAACTCTCTTCTACCCCGACACTCTCGTAGGCACAGACTCGCACACCACCATGATCAATGGGCTTGGGATCGTCGGCTGGGGCGTGGGCGGCATCGAGGCTGAGGCGGGAATGCTTGGTCAGCCGGTTTATTTTCTAACGCCGGACGTCGTCGGAGTTCACATGACCGGCGCCTTGCGCGAAGGCGTTACCGCCACGGACCTGGCGCTGACGGTGACTCAGATGCTGCGTCAGGCCAAGGTGGTGGGGAAGTTTGTCGAGTTCTTCGGGCCGGGGGCCGCGGCTTTGCCCGTAGTGGACCGCGCGACCATCGCCAACATGGCCCCGGAATACGGCGCCACGATGGGGTTCTTCCCGATTGACGCCGAGTGCGGCAATTACCTGCGGGCGACCGGCCGCAGCGAGGACGTTTGCGGCATTTACGAAAACTACTATCGCGCCCAGGGACTCTTCGGCATGCCTTCGAAAGGCCAGATTCAGTACTCAGTCCAGCTCGACCTCGATCTGCGGTCGGTCGTGCCGAGTGTGGCCGGTCCGAAGCGGCCGCAGGATCGAATCGAGCTGCCAAACCTGAAGCGGGAATTCATCAGCGCTTTTTCGCGGCCCAGCACGGAAAATGGCTTCGGCAAGGCGAGCGAGGAGTTGAGCAAGAGCTTCGCACTCTCGTCGGCAGGCGCGGCTCACGTCGGAGGCGGGAGCATGGAGCCCATCCCGCGTCAACTGGCCATCTCTCGCAATACTAATCCCCACACCGAAATGGAAATGGCGAACAATCGGCCCACTCCCGATCCAGTTGTCGCCAAGGCTGCGCCCGTCGATGGCAATCTTCGCCACGGCAGTGTACTGATCGCGGCGATCACGAGTTGCACCAACACCAGCAATCCGTCGGTCATGCTCGCGGCTGGCTTGCTGGCGAAGAAGGCGGTCGAACGCGGCTTGAGCGTTAGTCCGCTGGTGAAGACGTCGTTGGCGCCCGGCTCGCGCGTCGTGAGCGATTACCTCAGCAAGGCCGGTTTGCAAGAGTATCTCGATCAGCTCGGCTTCAACCTCGTTGGCTACGGCTGCACGACCTGCATCGGCAACTCGGGCCCCCTGCCTGCGCCGGTGGACGAAGCCATTTCCAAATACGATTTGGTGGCGGCGTCCGTCCTTTCCGGCAATCGCAATTTCGAGGCGCGAGTGCACCAGAGCATCAAAGCCAACTTCCTGATGTCGCCGCCGCTGGTCGTGGCTTTCGCGCTGGCGGGGCGTGTGGACCTGGACCTGAGCCGCGAGCCTCTGGGCAAAGGCAAAAATGGTGAGGAAGTGTTCCTGAAGGATATCTGGCCCAGTTTGCAGGAAGTGCGCGATGCCATGCAGAGCGCCCTTAAACCGGAAGTTTTCCGCCAGCTCTACCGCAACTTCGCCGGGCAGAATCCCAAATGGAATGAAATCCCCGCCCGGACCGGCCAGACCTATGCCTGGGAAGCCGACAGCACTTACATACAAGAACCGCCGTTCTTCGCCAATTTCAGTTTGCAGCCTGGCCAAATCCAGGAAATCAGCGGCGCGCGGGCGCTGGGCATTTTCGGCGACAGCGTGACGACCGATCACATCTCACCGGCCGGGAGCATCAAAAAGACCTCGCCGGCGGGGAAATATTTGCTCGAGCACGGCGTGACAGTTGAAGATTTCAACAGCTACGGCTCCCGCCGGGGCAACGACCGCGTAATGACGCGCGGCACGTTCGCCAATGTTCGCATCAAGAACCTCATGGTTCCGGGCACGGAGGGCGGCGTGACGAAATATCAGCCAACAGGCGAACTGGTCAGCATCTATGACGCCGCGGTGAAATACTCCGAGCAGCACACGCCGCTCGTCGTGCTGGCCGGGCAGGAGTACGGCACCGGAAGTTCGCGCGATTGGGCGGCCAAGGGCACGGCGCTGCTCGGCGTCAAAGCGGTCGTGGCCCGGAGCTTCGAGCGGATCCATCGCTCGAACCTCGTCGGGATGGGCGTGCTGCCTTTGCAATTCAAGGAAGGCACCAATGCTCAGTCGCTGAAGCTCGACGGGACGGAGACTTATGACGTGCTTGGCCTCGGGGCCGGATTAAAGCCGCAGCAGGATTTGCAGTTACGCATTACTCGCGCGAATGGTCAGACCGAAACCGTGCCGGTCACCTGTCGCATAGATACGCCAATTGAAATTGAATACTACCAGCACGGCGGCATATTGCCGTTCGTGCTCCGGCAGCTACTCGCGTGATTACTTCTCTTTTCCCGCGCAGCGGTAGAGGTCGTCGGCGGTTGCCACCGCGCTGTCTTCCCAGACCTTGTTAGGCCCGGCCGAGCGGATCATGACCTCATTGTGAGAGAAGTAAAATTGGAGGGGCGTGCCCCACGGATCGAGGATTTCGCCCTTGTCGTTTATGTTGGCGCGGCGCACGGCCAGGATAAGCACCTTTTTCTCAGATTGGCCGAGCAGCGCTTTGGTGATGGCGATGTTATTCCCGGCGGGGTAGGTGCCGACGAACTCCCGATATTGTTGGAGGCCCATAATGAGATTTTCGGCGTCCACGTTGAATTTTTGGATCTTCGGGTCCACGCGCCGCACTGTCCAACCTTTAGCCACCCACAGGACACCGCCAACGATGACCAGAATAAGAATTACGCTCAAAGCCTTTTTCATACTGTTGCTCCTGTCACTTTCGTTTTTAACCGTTTGAGCGGATCAGTAGCAGGAGCAATGCCGCTGCTGGCCCGGACCACAAGCTCGGCCGGGAGCCTTCTGGACTGAGCACGCCGTCCCGCCAAGAGCTCCTGCATGGTTTCCATGGCCGCCACCCCCAGCCGGAACTTAGGCTGCCGCAAGGTGGTCAATGGCACGCGAAAATGTTCGCTAAGCAGGACATTGCCGAAGCCGACGACCGAGATGTCCTCCGGGATCTTGAGGCCCTGATGCAAGAGCGTTTGGGCGCAGCCGACGGCCACGAGGTCGTTGGCGGCTTGCACGGCGGTGGCGCCGCAGTCCTCGTCGATCATCTGCAAAGCGGCTTTGGCGCCGTCCTCAATCCCCCGGCCGGCTTGAAATACCAGCTTGTCATCCACCTCCATTCCCGCTTCCCGCAACGCGCGGCGATAGCCCTCAAATCGTTCCTGGGCCCATGGCGCGGCCAGAGGACCCGAGAACAGTGCGATGCGTTTATGTCCCAGTTTCAGCAAATGCTGCGCTGCCGTATAGCTGCCCAATAAGTCCTCACTGGCTACGCTGGGGAATTGGGCGCAGAAGGGCGCGTTATGGCCGAGCACGACCGTCGGCACTCCCCGCGCCGCAATTTCCTGATAAATTCGCACTTCGGTGACCATTCGATAAACCGGGGAGACGAAGAGGCCTTCGACGCGGCGAGACAAAAAACGGCGCAGACAAGCCTCCTCGCGTTCAGGAATATTAAGCGTGTGCGCCAGCAACACTTCATAGCCCAACTGGTGAGCGCGCTCCTCGAGGGCCAGCACGACGCGCGAGAAGAGGGGATTGGTCAGCGATGAGACCGCCAGTCCGAACAGTCTTGTCGTGCGGGTCCGCAGACCTTGAGCGGTCGAATCCGGAACATATCCCAGTTGCTGTGCCAGGAGTTTGACGCGTGTCTTGGTGGTGGCGGAGACGTCGGGAGCATCGCGCAGCGCCTTGGAAACCGTCATAACCGAGACGCCCGCCCGCTCAGCGATATCTTTAAGGCGTACCATGTGTAAGTTCGAGCACCGGGGTGCGCCCGTCCCCGGGCGCAGCAATTTCGGTCGAAGCTTTCGTTGTGAGGATTTTCGAGGCCCTGGAGCCCCTCTTGTGCTGCTGTGCCCGAGGACAGGCACACTCCGCTGGTTTCCGTGAAGCGCTCACAAAGGCGTTCCGCGCCAGTGCAGCTTGCGGCGCAACGTTTGGCAAAAGGAACTGCCCGCCAGGTGCATCAAGCGCACTGTCCTGCGGCTTCGGCGAACGGTTACCGCGTCTCCCGGTCCCATCTCACGGATCACCTGCCCATCAGCGCTCAAGATGGTGACCGGGTGTGGGTTAATGACCCGGATATCCACCGTCGCCGTCAGCGGCAAAATCAAGGCGCGGTTCGACAGCGTGTGCGGGCAAATCGGCGTCAAGGCGAGGACCTCCGCCGTCGGGAAAATCACACCGCCACCGGCCGCGAGCGAGTAAGCAGTCGAGCCGGTGGGCGAGCTGACAACCAACCCGTCGCAGCGATACCGCGTCAGCGCCTCGCTGTCCACACGCACATCCAGCTCGATCAACCGTGGCGCTATTCCCCGGCTCAGGACGATGTCATTGAGCGCGCTTTCCTGAACCCGCTGCCCTTTGGCACGGCCAGTCGCCTGTAACAAAACCCGCGATTCAAAGGTGAATTCGCCGTTCCAAACGCGGGCCAGAGCCGGCGCAATTTCTGCCGACGGAACCGCCGTCAGGAAACCGAGGCTACCGATGTTGATGCCCAGTATCGGCGTTCGCGAACCGGCGATTTCCCGCGCGACGCGCAACATCGTGCCGTCGCCGCCGAACACCAGCAGCAGATCTACCTGGCGCGCCAGGGCCGCGGCGTCCGGGCACACCACTGCCTTCAATCCCGCGAGTTGCGCGGTCACCGGATCGCTATAAAGCTTGCGCCTCGCGGCGGTAATGAGCCGAGCCGATTTGCGGACCTCTCCGGCGCAGGATGGCTTTTCCGAATTTCCAATGACGCCGATCCGCTTGATTTTGTCAGCCAACGTTTTCAATCAGCACCAGAAATTCCCGGTTACCCGCCGGACCAGGCGCTGGCGACTCGGTCACTCCTCGCCAGAGCAATCCCGGCAGGCGGCCGATGAATTCTCTCAGTTCCTCCACCACCCGCTGATGTACCGCCGGGTCACGGATCACTCCGGCGCCCCGGTCGGCCTCGGCTTTGCCAGCTTCGAATTGTGGTTTGATTAGGGCGATGATTTTACCGCAAGGCCGCAACAATGCAACGGCGGGCGGCAGGATTTTCCGCAGCGAAATGAAGGAACAATCGATGACGACGAGGTCCGCCGGCTCGAACGGTTGGGGAAAACTGGCCGGCGAAAGATCGCGAGCGTTGGTTTTCTCCATCAGCACAATCCGCGGGTCTTGACGCAATTTCCACGCGATCTGGCCCTGGCCGACGTCCACAGCGTACACTTTCGCCGCCCCGCGCTGCAGCAGACAATCGGTGAAACCGCCGGTCGAAGCACCTAGATCGATTGCCTGCAGGCCGGCCACCTCGACGCCAAAATAATTCAGTGCATGCTCCAGCTTCAGACCGCCGCGGCTGACAAACTTTTCAGGCGCTGACAGGCTGACCTGATCTCCAGGTTTGAGGTCATCGCTGGGTTTGCGCGCGATTTGGCCGTTGACCAGCACGAGCCCAGCCATAATCGCGCGTTTGGCTTTGTCCCGGCTGGCGCACAATCCGCGCTCGACCAGTCCTGCGTCCAAGCGGCCCATCCCGGACTCACTCCCGCTCTTCCTTTCCCGCGGAGGAATATACGCGCGCCTGGGCTTCGCGGAAGCTGTGTTGGAACAGAGCATTGTCCGCCACCGCCTTTTCGATAAGTTGTTTGAGCAAAAACAGCTCGGAGCGGTTAATGACAGCATGAACGCTTTGTTGGAAGGCCTGCATCGGGGTGAAAGTCTGGAAAGAGTCCCCGAACAAAATCACGGTGGCGTGCCGGCGCTGGCCCATGGGCATTTGCTGCAACGACTGCAAGGTCAGGTTTTCGCTAGGATTGTTGGCCGCGAATAGTTCCTCCACGATCACCACCTGGTAGCGAATTTGGCTGAACCGGATGAGAAAGTCGCCGTGAGTCGCCGCGGTGTGGACTTTGAACCCCAGGTCATTCAGGGCAGTCTTGGCCGCTTCGAGCCATTCCGGCGTGGAAAAGGCCAGCAGCGCCGGTTTGTCCGTCGCGCTGATGAAATCGAATTGGGTAGCCATAGGTTATTTTATCTTAACTTTCGCGGCCTGCGCCGGTGCGGCCGGCTTCCCGGCCTCCTGGCCGATTTTCATCCGCAGACTGCTCATCGTGGTGGTGGATTCGCCGCGCGCCTTCTTGATGAGGTCGATGCCGCGCGTGACCGGGCCGCGTTTCGTGCAGTACAGCAGGGCCGTTTCCTCCGTAATGTTCCCTTTTTCGTACGCTTCGAGGCACGAAAAATCGAATGTCCGCCAACCGAACGGCTGGCTGGCTTCGATGATTTCGTAAAAACTCTTCCCTTCGCTTTCGCCCAGGCGGATGCTCTCCTGCACCCGCAGGTTCGAGCCCATGATCTCCAGCAGTGCGAATCGGCCACCACCGACTCTGGGCACCAGCCGCTGGCTGATCACCCAGCGCAACATATCAGACATGCGCGCCCGAATTTGCTCCTGCTCCTCAGTTTCGAACATGCCCAGGATGCGGTTGATCGTTTGGCCGGCGTCGATCGTATGAATCGTGCTCAGGACAAGGTGGCCCGTCTCGGCCGCGCTCAGCGCGATCCGCACAGTGTCGCGATCGCGCATTTCACCGACCAAAATGACCTTGGGCGCCTGGCGGAGAGCCGCGCGCAACCCGTTGGCGAAGCTGTCGAAATCCGTCCCCAATTCGCGCTGATTGAAGGTGGCTTTGTCGTGGCTGTGAATAAACTCCACCGGGTCTTCCAACGTGATGATGTGGACCGGCTTGGTCTGGTTAATTTCATTGAGCACTGCGGCCAGGGTGGTGGATTTGCCCGAACCTGTCGCACCTGTGACCAGTACAAGGCCGGTCTTCTCCTGCGGTATCAGTTTGATGATCTCGGGAAAGTTCAACCATTCCAAGGTCGGGATGACTGTGTTCAGTTTCCGCAGTACGATCGAGTAAGCGCCGCGCTGCGAGAAAATGCTGATTCGAAACCGCGCCTTATCGGTCAAGGTATAGGCCGTGTCGCATGAGCCGCGCCGCAGCAAATCCATGATGTGCCACTGGTTTTCGCCCATCAGATTGAGCGCAACCATTTCGTTCTGGAACGGCGTCAGCTTTTCGATTGGCGGATCGCTGGTGACCGGTTTGAGCTCGCCGAGTGATTCCACCTGCAGCGGCTTATCCACCGTGAACAGCAGGTCGGAAACCTCCGGTTGCGAATTGAGCATCGTCGAGAGAATATGGTCGAGTTCGGGTCGGCGCATAGGTCAGGTTTCCTCCTCATCCGGTGGCTGGGGCAGGAACGTCCGGAATTTCTTTTTGTCCAGGGCTTTGTCGTAGGCCTCTTCGGGCGAGATTCGTTTCATGCGCAAATGCTCCATGATCGCATCGTCCAGCGGCTGGTTGCCGATCCTCTTGCCCACCTGAATCATGCCCGGGATTTGGTGGGTTTTGCCTTCGCGGACCAGGTTGGCGATGGCCGTGGTGAACACCAGAATCTCCAGTGCGGCGACGCGGCCTTTCTTATCCACGCGCCGGAACAGGTTCTGCGCCACCACGCCTTTGAGCGCTTCCGAAAGCGTAGCGCGAATTTTGTTTTGCTGCTCCGCCGGAAACACGTCGATGATGCGGTCCACCGTCTTGGCTGCGCTTGGGGTGTGCAGCGTGCCCAGCACCAGGTGCCCGGTGCTGGCCGCCACCAGCGCCAGCTCGATGGTCTCCAAATCACGCAGCTCGCCGACCAGGATGATGTCAGGATCCTCCCGCAGCGCTCCTCGCAGCGCCGAGGCGAACGTCTGGGTGTGGATTCCCACCTCGCGGTGATTGACCAGGCAGTTCTTGCTCTCATGCACGAACTCGATCGGGTCCTCGACTGTAATGATATGATCGCGGCGATTCTTGTTACAATAATCCACCATCGCCGCCAGCGTCGTTGACTTTCCCGAACCGGTGGGACCTGTGACGACGATCAGGCCCCGATGGAGCATCGAGAATTTCTTCAGCACCGCCGGGAGCGGCGCGTCGAATTTTTCAAAATCTTCGAACGAGAGCACGCGGCTCGGAATTTGGCGGAACACGGCGGCGATGCCATACTTCTGATTGAAAAAATTGGCGCGGAATCGAGAGATGTTTGGAATCTCGTAGCCGAAGTCCACGTCGCCGGTCTCCTCGAATACCTTGATCTTGTACTCGGGCGCGATTTCGTAGAGCATCTTCTTGAGCTCGTCGTTGTTGAGCGGCGGATGATCGACGCGGTGGAGTTCACCGTCCACCCGGAGCATTGGATTATTGTTCGAGGAAAGATGCAGGTCCGAAGCCTTTTGCTCGAACATCAAGTTGAAGAATGCATCGATTTTAGCCATAAAAGTTGTATGGTCAGGTCGAGTATTAGCTAAATCCGCACCACACCGCAAGCAATTGAAAGAGGTTGCTGAAACAATCGCCAGCGAAATCGATCGGCGCGGTCCCATCACGTTCGCCCGCTTCATGGAGCTGGCCTTGTATTGTCCCGTTTATGGATACTATGAGAGACAAGAGGACACCGTCGGCCGGCGGGGCGACTTTTTCACCAGTGTCAGCGTCGGTCCCTTGTTCGGCGAGCTGCTTGCCTTTCAATTTTGCGAATGGCTCGAGCCAATTCTAACTCGATGCTTGAAGTCGGAAGCCCGCCCGACGCGCTCCACGGCAAGTAACGCCAAGGGAGAACAGGATGCCGCAGAGCAGCTACAACTCGTCGAGGCTGGGGCGCATGATGGTAGGCTGGCCGTGGACATCCTGGGCTGGCTGCGGCAGTGGCGGCCCGCGCTCTTCGAGCGCCTGGAGTACTGGATTATTGAGCCTTCGGACCGGCACCGCGAATGCCAACAAAGTCGCTTAAGGGAATTTGGGCGGCGTGTACGATGGGCAAGGGAGCTCAAGGAGCTCTGGAACAGCTGGCGCTGCCCTGAAAGAAGCCGACCGATGCTGTCTAATCGCGGCGTCATTTTCTCCAACGAACTGCTCGACGCCTTTCCGGTGCATCGGCTCGGCTGGGACGCGGCCGCGCGCCGGTGGTTTGAATGGGGCGTCCAGCTCGACTCTGGCCAGTTTCGATGGACGCGAATGCCTCTGACCGAACCTAAGCTCGCCCCGGTCCAAACCGACAGTCTCGCGTTCGTCTTGCCGGACGGATTTACTATCGAGGTGTGTCCGGCAGCGGAAGAATGGTGGCGCTCGGCCGCAGCGGCGCTGCAAGATGGAAAACTGGTTACGCTGGATTATGGCTTCGCGGCGGAAGAAAAGTTCTTGCCAGAGAGGACGCAAGGCACGTTGCGGGCCTTTTACCAGCACCACGCCACGGCTGATCTGCTGGCTCGCCCGGGCGAGCAGGATCTCACTGCTCATGTGAATTTCGGATCACTCATCCGCGCCGGCGAATCAGCAGGACTGACCACCGAGCAGTTTGTCACGCAGGAGAAGTTTCTAATGGAGATCGCGCAGTGCGTCGAGCACGCCAGTGCGCCAGAACAACGCTGGACGCCGGAGCGGCGACGGCAATTTCAGACACTGACTCGCCCTGACCAGTTGGGTCGAGCCTTTCGCGTTCTCGTCCAGTCGCGGACGGAAACTGCGCCCGACGTCGCAGGTGAGCGATTCACTGCGGCGTCTGCAGCTCGTAGTTGAGAATCGAAAGACAATACGTTGCGGCCGTTTCTGTCCGCAGCACCAGCCGGCCCAGTGTCACGGGCTGCGCGCCGGCTGCGGTGATCATCGCCACCTCGCTCGGGGTGAAATCGCCCTCTGGGCCGATCCAGACACAAGCCGACCGCGGCATTCTGCCATTCTTCGCCGTGAAGGCAGCGAAGTACTCGCGCGGATGCCGGCTGCCGCTGTGCAATGAGGCAAGGAGCGGCAATTCGATCGCCTCGTTGCGGGCGAGGAATTGCTGCGGTGTCATCGGCAGTTCGATCTGTGGCAGCCAGCCCGAGCCGCATTGTTTGATCCCTTCCACCGCGACCAGGCGCCACTTGTCCATTTTTCCGGCCGCGTCTTTGCCGTCAGACGGGAAAGCAACCACGCGCTCGGAGCGTAACGGGACGATGCGATGGGCGCCCAACTCGGTGGCTTTCTGAATAATTGAATCGAACGTTTTTCCCTTGGGCAAGGCTTGCAACAGGGTGATGGCGCAGGGCAGGGGAGGAATCGTGCGCCGTTCAACGACGCTCAACTCGACCTGCCGCCGATCGCAATGCTCCACTTGGCAAAGCAATTCGCCACCGACGCCATTCAAAACCGTGACCTGCTCGCCCCTCCGCAGCCGCAAAACACGCAGGCCATGGTGTGCCTCGCGGCCCGTGAGGAACAGCGTCGGTTCGAGACATTTCTCAGGTGGCAGATAAAAGCGGCGCATGATTCGTGATGCGTGATTCGTGATGCGTGAAGAGCAAACCAGCAGTCTAACCGAATCACGAATCACGCATCACGCGTCATGTTTGCATCCATCATTCCGCCCGTCAGCTAGTGGAACAGATTTTTCGCTTTCTCGAAAAAGCTTTGGCTCAGCGGGCTTTCCTTGCCGCTGCAGAGTTCGGCGAACTCTTCGAGCTTGGCTTTTTGCGCGGCGGTCAGATGCGTCGGCACCTCGACATTCACGCGCACGTGCAGATCCCCATGCCCGTAGCCGTGAACGCTTTTCACGCCCTTGCCTTTGAGTCGGAACATCGTGCCGGGCTGAGTGCCGGGCGGGACCTTGATGCTGGCCTTGCCATCCAATGTCGGCACTTCGATTTCCGCACCCAGCACGGCCTGAACGAAGCTGATGGGCATCTCGCATAGCAGATCGTCGCCATCCCGCTGGAAGATTTCGTGCGGCCGGACGTGAATGACGACGTACAAATCACCAGGTGGACCGCGCCGCAACCCGGCCTCGCCGTTCCCGGTTGATCGCAGCCGCGAACCTGTATCCACACCAGCCGGTATCCGCAGTTTGATCTTGGATGTGCGCTCACGCCTTCCGCCTCCTCGGCAGACCTTACACGGTTTGTCAATCACGCGTCCTGCCCCCTGGCAGTGAGGACAAGTTTGCGCAATGCTGAAGATTCCGCGCGACGTGACGACCTGGCCGCGACCGCCGCACGTTTGGCACGTCTTGATGTGCGAGCCGGGTTCAGCGCCGGAGCCGTCGCAAACATCGCACTTCTCGTGCTTGGTGATGGGGATTTCCTTTTCGCATCCGTGGGCGGCATCTTCAAAACTGATTTCCATGTCATAGCGCAGGTCGTCGCCGCGCTGCGGTTGCGTCGAATCCTGGCCGCCTCCGCCGAAAAAGTCTCCGAAGATGCCCCCTCCGCCGAACACTTCGCGGAACACTTCAAACGGATCGTGGAACCCGCTAGGGCCGAATCCGCCGGCCCGCCGGTCGAAAGCAGCGTGGCCGTATTGATCGTAGGCCGCCCGCTTCTGCGGGTCGCTCAGCACTTCGTAAGCCTCGCCCAGTTCTTTGAAACGCTCCTCGGCGGTCTTATCCCCCGGGTTCTTGTCCGGGTGATATTTCACCGCCTGCTTCCGATAGGCCTTTTTAATCTCCTCTTCGCTCGCTTCCCGTTCCGTTCCCAGGATTTCGTAATAATCGCGTTTCGCCATGGCTCAAGCGGCGGGTCTTTTGGCGACCACCACGCTGGCCGGGCGCAAAAGTCGTTCGCGCAACTTATAACCCTTGCGGAGTTGTTGCACCACCTGGCCTTCGGGCACGTCGGCCGTCTCGCTCTGTGCGACCGCTTCGTGCAAATTTGGGTCAAACGGCTTGCCGGCGGCATCGATCTCTTCCAGGCCCGCCTCGACCAGCGCATTTTTCAGTTGTTGATAAACCATCTGAATCCCGTCTTGCAGTGGTTTGGCTGCGTCGCTTCCGCCAGCTTGGGCCGCCGTAATGGCCATGTCAAAATGATCCAGCACCGGCACCAGTTTCTGCAGCAGGCTTTCGTTGCCGAACTTGATCGCCTCCTGCTTTTCGCGAGTGGCTCGCTTCTTGAAATTCTCGAAATCGGCGGTAGTCCGCAGCAGCCGCTCCCAATTCTCCTCGGCCTTGGTGGCCCGCTCCTTAAGTTCTTCCAATTCCTGGGCCGGGACTGTGATGCGTTCCACCGCTACTAGTGGTTCCTGCGGTTCCGCAGACCTCGGCGGTCCATCCGAATGCCGCGGTTTTTCGTTCTTAATCTCTGTCTTTTTCATGGAACAAAGGTCTAGAAAATCCTACCACGCAGCCGGGGCGTATGCCAGTGGTGGCCGAGGCCCGCCTCGGCGGAACCTTAACGGCTCGCTCAGTTGGCGTAAGCAATTGGTGCGTTCTTCAATCGGAGGGCCGCGCGGCGCGGCTGCTGCCCGCGCTTGAAATCGCCAGGCGATTCATCGGTCGTTTCCCTCCTCACACACGTTCGATGTGAGGAAGGCGAGAATAAAAACCCCGCCAGTGCCGTGTGTAACAGTTCCTTTGAACTTACTAGAAACAGGTGGGACTCGCCGGACTGCTTTCGACTTCCAATTAAGGCCTGTCGGCCACAACCTCAGCTAAAGCCCCGTGGTTTTTTCAACTACGGTTCAAGGACATAGCTTCTAATCACGAGCATAGGCAGGGTAAACTCAAATTTTGATTCCTGCTTGGAATCGTGTTCTTTACTTGTACCCCGATTTCCAAAGAACGACCGCGCGAGCACCACTGCTTAGTTCGCGCCCTTTTTCTGAAACCGATTATGCGCTTCTCCGTTCCATTTTTCAAGCATAATTTTTCCATGAGCCGGCCCAGAACGGCCCGACCGCACCGCTTTTGCCTTCCGACTGACTTAAAACAGCGACATGGCGTGAGTGGTTTTATGTATGTCGCTCCGCAGACGTCTATGGTTAAATCATTTGCATGAGCGCTCGTTCACCTTCGGAAGCCATTTTCCACCACGCCCGCGAACTCAGCCCCCGTCGTTCAACCTCGGCCGCTACAGACGTTGAGGGCCTGGTCGCAGAACAGTTGGCCCATTTCTCGATCGATCCCGCGACGGAATTGGGCCGCACCATGGGGCGACTCGCCGGCCACATTTACCGGGCCAATATCGAGCTGCACCAGTTGTGGGATCTGACGACGCGCGAACTGGCTGGGCTGGACCGCCGGGATCGCATCGCTTGTTTCAATGCCAAGAAATTTCTCTGTTTCCAATTGGCGAAGCTGCTCGACACGCTGCAGAACCCTTTCCGGCACGTTTATCAATCCGTGGTCGGGAGCCAAACCAGCCTTCTGGCCAAAGGACCCTATCCGATTTTCGACAACGTGACCGCCATTTTCTCTTCCACGCCAGTCATCGCCCGCACGGCCACGTATCTGTACGCCTGCACGGAATGGATCGATGACGCCTTCCAGGGCCGCGAGCCGCTGCTGGAAGTCTATTCGCGGTTCCTCAACCCGACCTCGATCTCGCTGGCCAACCATATCGTCGATCTCGAATGCGGTCCGCTCGCGGGCGAATACATGGCCTGGAACTTCAATTCCGGCATGGCGGCCATTGATGCCACGTTGAGCCATCTTGTCGGCTACCAGGACATCATTCTGAGCTCGCGCAACATATACGGCGGCGCCTACCAATTGCTCCATGATTGGTTCCGCAAGCCGAGCAACCTGGATGTGGCCGTGGCGTTTTTCGACGGCTACGATGTCAACGCCTTCAAGGGCGCCCTGCAGGCGGCGAGCGCGAAATACCAGGACCGCCTCAAGGCCGGGCGGGAGGTTTATCTTTACATGGAGTCGCCCTGCAATCCCCACGGGTACGTGCTTGATGTGCCGGCCATTTGCGAGGCGGCGCACGATGCCGGGCTGACGGTGATTCTTGATTCCACCGTCGGGACACCATTTTTGTCGCAGCCGCTTCGGCGCGAAAAGCCCGCAGAGCGGCCGGACTTCCTCATCCACAGTTACACCAAGGATGTCACCGGCAGCGGGGCCACGATTGCTGGCGTGGTTCTCGCGCGGAATGAGCGGATGTTCATCCCCAAAAAGGATTCCGTTTCCACAGTCGATCTCTCCGGCCGGAAAGTCACCTATCGGTGGAACGACACGCTCTTCTGGAATGTGTTCTACATCAAAGGCGCGTTTCTTGATTCCGACAAGGCATTCGAGGTGATCACCGGGTCGCGCACACTCGACCTGCGCATGTTGAACAAGGCCATCTCCACGACCGTGCTGGCCCGATTCCTCGCCAGCCATCCTCTGCTGCGCGTGAAATGCAATGCGCTCGAAGACAACGAAAACGCGGCCATTCGCCGGCGCGTGTTGCGCCTGGGCCTGCCCGCGCCGCTCTTCACGATCGAATTCGCGGGCGCGACTTTGGATCGGACGACCTTCACCCGATTCTTCGATTGCCTGGAGCCTGTGTTCGGCCACCAGGTCTCGCTCGGGCAATCCAACACGGTCGTGCTTTGCCCGGCGTTGACGAGTCATTCCGAGATGGGAGCGGAGGAATTGCGTGAGGCTGGCATCTCGCCGACCACCATCCGCATCGCCGTCGGGGGAGAGGACCCGCGGCAGTTGATCGCGCACTTCATCCGCGTGGCCGAGCTGGTGATCAATCCCGTGCACCCGGGATTCACCGAAGCCTTCATGCGGCCGGAGGCTGTCGATGAGCTCTACCGCCGCGCATACCTGGAGGTGCACACACGCTGGCTCGATTCCCAGCCCACGACGGAGAAGTTGTCGCGGTGAATCGTCTCGTATCGCAGGGGACCGCGGCCGTCTCAGCCGCAGCAACACCGGACGGGAACGCTGATTCGATACCAAGCCAACGACGCAAGAATTGTTCCAGTAAATCGAGGCTTTTCGGTCGTAGTGGACCGTGGCGGCCTCAGCCGCGTTTGCCCACTCGCCATCTGGCCATTGCCTGCCCGCTGTTGCTTCCGCCGCGGCTGTGGCGTGGTCCGTTGTCCCGTAGTCCGTAGTCCTGTGATCCGTACTACAATGACACAAATCGTTGTTTTCTTGGCAAAGAATTAGCCGCAAGCAAACGTAAGCTTCCAGAAATGAACTACTTATTGTGATCACTGCGGATCTCATTGACTGTGGTTGCG
>JACXTT010000691.1_pt1 | contig 57570 bp, 39 predicted proteins | sample 9270951 | NCBI WGS metagenome assembly JACXTT01 (sample SAMN15532306, study PRJNA645909) | rock metagenome | isolation source: weathered quartz diorite | place: Puerto Rico | collected 2017-06-21
GGGGGCGTGGTGTCCCGGACCGTGACCGTGAAACTGCAGACGTTCGAGTTTCCACTGGCGTCCATGGCGACGCAAATGACGCCATTGGTGCCAAGAGAGAAGAACGAGCCAGAGGGCGGCGTACAGACGACAGTGACATTGGTGTCGCAGACGTCCGCTGCTGTGGCGACGAAAGAGACCGTGTTGCCTCCCGCTCCGGCGCATTCGGTAACCAGGTTGCTGGAGCAGAACATCTGCGAGGGCGTAGTGTCCAGCACCGTGACGGTGAAACTGCAGGTATTGGTGTTCCCGCTGTCGTCGGTGGCGACGCAAACAACCCCATTGGTGCCAAGAGAGAAGAACGAACCAGAGGGCGGCGCGCAGACCACAGTGACATTGGTGTCGCAAATGTCCGTTGCTGGGATGGCGAAAGAGACCGTGTTGCCTCCTGTTCCGGCACATTCTACGACCAGGTTGCTGGAGCAGGAAATTTGCGGGGGCGTTGTGTCCCGTACTGTAACGGTGAAACTGCAGGAATTCGAGTTCCCGCTGGCGTCTGTGGCGACGCAAATGACCCCATTGGTGCCGAGGGGGAAAAATGAGCCGGAGGGCGGGGTACAAACGACACTCACATTGGTGTCGCAAACGTCCGTTGCTGTGATGGCAAAAGAGATCGAGTTGCCTCCTGCTCCGGCGCATTCGGTAACCAGGTTGCTGGAGCAGGAAATCTGCGGCGGCGTGGTGTCCACGATGTGCACCATACGGGTGTTAGTGGCGGAGTTTCCTCTGGAGTCGGTGGCGATGTAGATGATGCTGTATTCCGAGGTGAAGTTGGGATTCACGGTGCTGTTCGTGGTCAAAACCAAGGTTCCAGGGCAATTGTCGCTCGCCAGGGCTCCGGGATCTGCGAATGGCCCGTGACACTCATTGGTCAGCGGGTTGTTTCCCAGCAGGGTGATGGTCGGCGCTTCACAATCATTGACGATCACAGTAAAGCTGCAACTATTAGTGCTTCCGCAGGCATCGGTCGCAACGCAGGTGACTGCGTTGGTGCCAATCGGAAAACTTGTTCCGGGAGGAGGATTGCAAGCCACCAACAGACCATAGGAAACCCCTGGCGGCAGGACGAGGTCCACGCCACTCGGGCCACCGAGTGCTTCAAAGAACTGGATTTCAAACAGGTGTAAGCCGGCCGTCAAAACAACATCGGCTGAGCGGGCAGTCGGCCCCGGTTGGCCGCCATTGTCCACCACCAGTGTCCCATCAATGAGCAGAAGGGACCCATTATCTGAATTCAAGATGAAGTTATACGTGGAATTGCTCGCCACATTCAACGTGCCGATGATGTCTGCGCCGAAATCCGCCAACCCGAACGGGTGCCACGCGTCGGCGTTATCCGTCGCGAAGGAGACATTTGTTGCTGTGAAAGAGCCTACAAAATCAGAGTAAGGCGCTCCCCCGCCGGTGAAAGCAAATCCACTATAGATTGAGACCCCGACCCTGGCCCCTCCACAGTCACTGGTCGCCTGAGCGGAAAAACCAACGACCGCCGAGCACGCACCCGTGTCATTGCAGACGGTAATGTCCGCAGGACAAGTAATCGCAGGCTGCGCCTCGGCCGACGCAGCCAATGCCGCGAGCAGGCTTGCTACCCACAAGGCGCACAGGGAGGGGATCGACAGTGGGGCCTGGCGGAACCCAATGGAACAAAAGCCAGATGCGACTCTCATAAGTGCAAAAGCGAACTGGCTTTGGCCAGGCAAACTCCCAGACGAGGAAGGAACTTATAAGTAAATGCCCAGGCTGGCAGAGTGGCACAAATCGTTGCCGCAGTGATTCGAGAGCCCAACTTTACATGCTGCTCCTGCACGGGGCCATCAATTTGCTTCATTTTCCCGACTTCTGTAAGGAATGGCGAGAGGATAACTGCCGCAGCGAGATAATCAAGACAAATCTGGCTCCAAATCCCTTCCGGAAACTACTTACACCTGACGTAAATGCGGCTGGACATCCCTCCGGTACGAACCCCACTTTGTAAGAAGCCACGAACCCGTCGATGACAAACTTGCATCTAATTCGCTTGAGCCTGGCCTCCTTCGCAGCCTGTATTCTGGCTGTGATTTTGTGCATGACATATATCGATCGTCCCATAGCCGATTTCGTACAGGAGCATTTGCACCAACGCGGCCTCCAAACCTGCATGGACGGTTTCTTGCACCTGGCGCCGATCGCGCTCCTGTTGGCGCTTCTGTTGCTTTTCGTCGCTGGCTACGTGGCGCTCCATGGCCGGGCGCTCGGTGCGTGGGCCCGCTCACCCTTGCTCTGTTCGTGGAGCGCCGTCTGGGCTTTATCGGTCGCCGTTGTGCTCAAGCGAATCTTTGGCCGCTCTTGCGTCTATCCTAACTATATCCTGGGTCATTCTTACGGGTTTCAACCATTCCATGGTGTTGGCAGCTACGAATCATTTCCTTCCGGTACCACAGCCGTTACTGCGGCCATTCTCTCGGTTGTCTGGTTTCGATGCCCGCACCTGCGGGGGGTTTGTGCATCGCTCCTGGTGCTTGTTGTTCTGGCACTCCTCCTCACCCTTAGTCATTGGGTTTCCGACATTATCGGCGGCGGTTTCCTGGGAGTCCTGGTAGGTTGCATGACGGTACGGCTCTTGCGCCCCTCATGATTATCTCCAAGTTTCGCGTATGAAAGCGTTATGGGTGGTCGTCCTGTTGACCGCATTTGCAGCGTGCGGCGATGAGACCAATGAGGTCGTTCGACGCCTGAGGGCCGTGGAAGAAAACCTGTCGCACCTGGAGACCAGACTTTCTCGGCAAATGAACGAATTGCTCTGGCTGCAGCGGCTTGGGGAAGCAGCGCTCATCGACAAAGTTCGGTTCACCGGCCCGCCTCCACGGACCCTGAACAATCCCACGCCCCAAGCTGGCAGCAATAACGTCATCATCTCGGCGCTGACGTTCCTTCCCCGGCACCGGAGTCATGGACGGAAGCTGCCCTTAATCGTTTTCGCCCACAGTGAGATTCACGGAAACCTGGTCACTGACGAAGAGGCCCCGGTCGTGCTCGAGTTGGTACGCCAGGGTTACGCCGTCATCGCGCCCGATTACCGCGGCAGCAGCGGCTATGGCGCCGATTTCTGGCGGCAGATCGATTATGGTGGGTTGGAGATCGAGGACGCGCACGCCGCGCGAAATTGGATGCTGGAGCAGCATCCAGAGATCGATGGGCGCCGCGTCGGCATGATCGGTTGGAGTCATGGAGGATTAATTGCGCTGCTGACGGTGTTCGCGCATCCGCAGGATTACCAGGTTTGTTATGCCGGAGCTCCTGTGAGCGATCTCGAGGAGCGGATTCGGCTCCGCGGAAAGGAATATGAAGAGCTCTTTGCCGCGCCCTATCATCTCGGAAAAACCGTGGCCGAAGCGCCGGAGGAATACCGTCGCCGCTCGCCAGCCTGGAACGCCCAAAAGCTCCGAACGCCATTGCTCCTCCATGCCAACACCAACGATGAAGACGTAAATATCTTCGAAGTGCAAAAGCTTATCGCGGCGCTGCAATCTTCGGGCAAGGAATTCACGTACCACATTTACACGAACGCGCCAGGAGGGCATATGTTCAATCGGCTGGAAACTCGTTTGGCACGCGAGTCACGCGAGGAGATCTGGCGCTTTCTCGCGCCCTATTTGCGACCGAAATCGTAGGAGCCGCTGTTCGAAAAATCCAAATTCCAAATTCCAAAATTGATTAGAAACCCCTAACGGGCGCGTCGCCCAACACGCGCGAACGCCGAATGGTAGGGCGCGCTGTCCCCAGCGCGCCCTACCCTAAAGGGATTTGGGCAACAAGCCCTAACGTCGACTCTTACAATAACTCAGGAGGCACCCGAATCAGCTCACCGGGGTTACCCCAGGGGTACTAGGTATATGTACCAATTGCGCGCGCGCGCAGTTCTGGAGAAACTAGAGTCGTTAACTGGAATCGAAATGGACACCGTCAGTATCCGATTTGCGCAATGAAAATCCGAGCAGAATACCGAGCTGGGTTCACCTTGACAGAGATCATGATTGTGGTCTCGTTAATCGGGACGCTGGCGGCAATCGCACTCCCCAACTTCGTTCGCAGCCGGGCGCGGGCACAGACCAGCGCTTGCATCAACAATTTGCGCCAGATAGATTACGCCATTCAAGAATGGGCTTTGGATGGAAAGAAAGGGCCGCAAACGGTCGTTCAATTCACCGACATCAGTTCTTACCTCAAGAGCTCAGTGGTATGTCCCGCGGGCGGGACGACTTTCGCCGACAGTTATACCATCACCATCGTTGGCACCCAACCTGCGTGCCAACGCGTGCCGACCGATCATATCCTGCCTCAGACTACGGATCTCGTCAGCAATTCGACCGGTCCCTCGGGGTCAGGGGGATCAGGCAGCCCCTTAGCCCCGCCGTCCCCCGCACCGTCCGGCAATGGCAATGGCAATAGCAATGGCAATGGTGGCGGCAATGGCAATGGTGGCGGCAACGGCAATCATGGGCGCGGACCCTGATTGAAGATTACTAATCTTAATCCGGATACCGCGATAGGCGCATCGGCCTGGTTTGTTCAAATCCAAGGGCACGGCCTGCTGCTGGACGCCGGGGTGCATCCAAAACGCGAGGGCCGCAGGGGTTTGCCCCTTTTTGACCTGGTAAAGAATCAGGAGTTGGACGCCATCGCCATCTCTCATTGCCACCATGATCACGTCGGCTCCCTTCCGATCGCGCTGCGCTATTTTCCTAAGGCGCACGTCCTCATGAGCGAGCTGAGTTATTTCCTTGTCGAACGGGTCTTGCACAACTCGGTCAATGTCATGAAGCGCCAGCGCGAGGAACTGGGGATCAAGGAATATCCGCTCTTCACTCACGATGAGGTGGACGACATCGCGCCTGTTTTCCAGGCTTTCAAGTACAATCGCGAGGTGGACTGGGCGGCGTTTCAAAAAACGCGCGCCGGTTTTTCTTCACCGACGCTCGAATTTTACGATGCCGGCCACGCTCTGGGCTCCGCCGGCATCAGCGTCCGCGCCGCAAAGGAAACGCTCTTCTACACTGGCGATGTCTGTTTCCACGATCAGACCATCTTGCGCAAAGCGCGCTTCGACGACGTCAACGCCGACGTGTTGATCATGGAAACCACGCGTGGCAACCGCCGGCTGCCGCCGGGCTTCACTCGTGAAAGTGAGATCGAGCGGCTCAGCCAAGCCATCCGGCGTGTCCTGCGACGCAAAGGGTCCATACTGATGCCGACCTTTGCCCTGGGCCGTACGCAGGAAATCCTGGCCTTGCTGGCTCTGCTGATGGCCGAAGGCCAACTGCACCGGCAGTCGATCTACATCGGCGGCCTTGGCCGCGTTTTTACTGAAATCTACGATTTGGAATCGCACCGCACTCATCGCCAGCATCCCGGTCTGCAGTTGCACGAGGCGCTGGACCTGGTCGTGCTCGAACAGGGCCAGGCAAAAAAGATGAAGCTCGAAGGCGGCCGCATCTTTGTCATCACCGCCGGCATGATGAGCGAAAACACCGCCGCCCACGATTTGGCCCTGCGGTTGATGGGTAACGAGACCCACGCCATCTTTTTCGTCGGCTACACAGATCCCGACACACCGGGCGGCCGCCTCCGCGCCGCCAAACACGGCGAGCGCTTTCTCTTCAGCCCCAGCGGCGGCAAAGCGACCCGGCTCTGCGAGGCCCATGATTTCGATCTCACGGCCCATGCCAACCGCGATGACCTGCTGGATTTCGTCGGCCAGGTCGCTCCTCGTGCAGTCCTGCTCGGCCACGGCGACGACGATTCCCGTAATTGGTTCGAAGAACAGATCCGGAAGCGGCACCCGAGGATCAAGGTGTTTCAGCCAAAGCCCGGCCAAACTGTCGAAGTCTAAGCCCTAAGCTCCCACTCTTAATCTTACCCTTTCTCTCCCTGCTCCATTCTTATCCGTGTCCCTCTGTCCATCTGTGGTTAATTCAGTTTTCTGCTAAATAGATACGGCTAAGAATTTGTTGCCGCCAGTTCTTCCTCAAAATCCACAATCTCCTTAATCTGCGCAAGGAACCAGCGATCGATCTTTGTAAGCTGGAAAATTTCTTCGATCCCCATGCCCGCGCGGAGCGCATGACGAAGAAAAAACACGCGTTCGGCGTTCGGAACACTCAGCCGCTGCATGATCAGGTCTCGCGGCAGGACGTCGCAGTCGCCATAAACTTTGTCACCCAGGCGCCACGGTCTGCCATCACCGCCCAGGCCCTGGCGGCCGACCTCGAGCGACCGCAAGGCCTTTTGCAGCGATTCCTTGAACGTTCGACCGATGGCCATGGCCTCGCCGACGCTTTTCATTTGCGTGGTGAGCGACGGATCCGCCTGCGGGAATTTCTCGAAAGCGAACCGCGGCACCTTCGTCACGACGTAATCAATCGTTGGCTCGAAGCTGGCCGGAGTTTCGCGCGTGATGTCGTTTTTGATTTCATCAAGCAGATATCCGACCGCCAATTTCGCGGCGATTTTGGCGATGGGGAAGCCAGTGGCTTTGGAGGCCAGGGCAGATGAGCGCGAAACACGCGGATTCATCTCAATAATGACCATGCGGCCATTCTCCGGGTTGACCGCGAATTGAATATTCGAGCCGCCGGTCTCGACGCCGACGGCGCGAATGACCGCGAACGACGCGTCCCGCATGAGCTGGTACTCCTTGTCCGTGAGCGTCTGGATCGGAGCGACCGTAATCGAATCGCCGGTGTGCACACCCATCGGGTCGAAGTTCTCGATCGAGCAGATGATGACGCAATTGTCCGCTTTATCACGCATGACCTCCATCTCGAACTCCTTCCAGCCGAGCAAGGATTCTTCGATCAGGATTTCCGAGACGGGCGACAGCTCGAGGCCGCGTTTGGCCATTTCTTCGAATTCATCCCGGTTATACGCAATCCCGCCGCCGGTCCCGCCGAGCGTGAAAGCCGGGCGGATAATCAGCGGCATGCTCCCGATCTTCTCCTCGATTTTTCGCGCTTCCTCCAGCGTGTGGGCCGTCCCGCTGATCGGCACATCCAGGCCAATCGAGATCATCAAATCCTTGAACACCTGCCGATCTTCTCCCCGCTCAATTGCCTGCGCGTTGGCGCCGATCATTTCCACGCCGTACTTTTGCAGAACGCCCGAACGTTGCAGCGCCATCGCCGTGTTGAGCGCCGTCTGTCCGCCCAGCGTCGGGAGCAGGACCAACTTGCCGGCCCCGTCGTCTCCTTTTTGCGTCGCGCTGGACGAGATTTTGAGCCGTTTCATCTCGCCAATTTCGCGAGCGATGATCTTTTCGACGCACTCGGGCGTAATGGGTTCCACGTAGGTCCGATCGGCGAACTCCGGATCAGTCATGATCGTCGCCGGGTTCGAGTTCACCAGAATGACGCGGTAACCTTCCTCTTTGAGGGCCTTGCAAGCTTGCGTGCCCGAATAATCAAATTCGCAGGCCTGCCCGATAATGATCGGACCCGCACCGATGATCAGGACAGAGTGGATATCGGTGCGTTTCGGCATAAATGCGGCGAAGAATAAATAGCATCACCCTCCGCTTGTCAAAACACTCCGTCGCCAGTCCAACGTAATGCGTCAGTCAGCGCAGGCGCAGGAATCGGAGCGCGGAATGAATTCCGCGCTCCGCCCGATTTCACTGGGTCCTTGCGATCCCACTTGAAAACACCCTCGGGCATGGTTTTAATTAGCTCATAATTTTGCGCCCGCTATGAAGAGCTTTTCGTCCTTGCGCTTTCTTCTCCTGGGGTTGTTCATTGTGCATCCCGCACGCTCTGCCCAATTCAAATTTCCCAATCAAACGATTACAGTTCCCGACGGCTTCGAAGTCGAGCTGGTGGCCTCGCCGCCTCTGGCGGAGCGGCCTGTGTATGGCTCCTTTGACGAACAGGGACGGCTGTACGTCGTGGATTCCTCAGGCTCGAACGACAAACCCGACAGGCAACTCCAGGACAAACCGCATCGGTTGGTGCGCCTTGAGGACGCGGATGGCGATGGCCGCTTCGACAAAGCCAATGTTTTTGCGGAGCGGCTGATGTTTCCGGAAGGGTGTATGTGGTACGACGGCTCGGTGTATGTGGCAGCTCCGCCGAGTATCTGGAAATTTACCGATACCAACAGCGACGGCGTCGCCGACGCGCGCGAGGAATGGTTCCAGGGTAAAACGCTAACCGGTTGCGCCAATGATCTGCACGGTCCATACCTCGGACCGGATGGCTGGCTTTATTGGTGCAAGGGCGCGTTCGCCAAACAAACCTACGAGCGGCCTGGCCGGAGTCCTTTTATCACGCGCGCGGCGCACATTTTTCGCGCCCGGCCCGACGGCAGCGGCATCGAGCCGGTGTTGACCGGCGGGATGGACAACCCGGTGTCGGTCGCGTTCACCCCTGAAGGCGAGCGGATTCTCGCCGGAACCTTTTTCAATACTCACGAGCCGGGCCGCCGCGATGGCTTGATCCACGCCATTTACGGCGGCGTCTATGGCAAAATCAACGAAGTGACCGATGCTCATAAAAAGACGGGCGATTTGATGCCTGTCATGACGCACATGGGCGCAGCCGCTCCGTGCAGTGTCATCTGTTATCAATCGCGCGTTTTGGGACAGGAGTACCAGGGCAACCTGTTCGTCTGCTATTTCAATCTGCACAAAGTCGGACGCCATGTACTGCAGCCCGATGGCGCTACCTTTAAGACCCGGGACAGCGACTTTGTGCTTTCGGACAATCCAGACTTTCACCCGACTGACGTCATTGAAGACGCCGATGGCAGCCTGCTCGTGATCGACACTGGAGGCTGGTACAAGCTCTGTTGCCCGACTTCGCAACTTCCCAAGCCGGACGTACTGGGGGCGATATATCGCGTACGGCGCGTCGGCGCGCCTAAGGAGGAGGATCCGCGCGGGCTGAAGCTTGCCTGGACCAGGTTTAATGCGGAAGAGCTGGCCGGCCAGCTTGGCGACGACCGCCCCGCTGTTCGCAAGCGGGCCCAGCAGCTCCTGGCGAAGCAGGGAAAAAACGCCGTTCCCGCTCTCGCCGCGGTGCTGCGGAAGTCTCAGTCACCGGAAACGCGCCGTGAGGTGATCTGGGCGCTGACGCGCATCGAAGGAGTGGCCGCGCGAGAGGCCGTGCGCTCGGCCCTGCGTGACGGCGATGGACGCGTCCAGCAAACCGCTCTCCATTCCATCAGTCTTTGGAGCGATGTTGAGAGCACTCAGGAATTGTTGGCCCTGTTGCAGAGGCCGAATCCGCCGGTGCAGCGTATTGCCGCGGAAGCACTGGGCCGCATCGGCGCGAGCATTACGCTGGCCTCGGCATCGACCAGCCAGGTCAAACGCGGTGACGAGAACCCGCTGAACTGGATTGTCCCGGGTCTGCTGACTGCGTCCGCAGAGCCGCATGACCGGGTTCTGGAACATTCCCTGACCTATGCGTTAATCGAAGTGGGGAACCCCAAAGGCACAGCTATGGGTATTGAGGCCCTCAGTTCGCATGAGAAACGAACCGCGCTCATCGCGTTGGACCAAATGGACGAAGCTGGGCTCACCGCGGAAGTGGTCGCGCCGTTGCTGGGTTCCAAAGATCCTGTAGTTCGTCAAGCCGCGTCGTGGGTCGCCGGCCATCATCCCGATTGGGGCGGTGCGCTGGCGGGATTCTTCCGTGAACGCCTGACTGCTACGAACCTGACCGACGCCGAGAGCGCCGAGCTTCAACACCAGCTTGGACAATTTGCCCGCGCTCCCGACATGCAGAACCTGATCGCGTCAACCCTCCAGGCGCCGGCCACTCGCGGGGCGCGGCGTGAATTTCTGTTGCGGGCCATGGCAGACGCGGGTCTGAAAGAACCTCCGGCGGAGTGGGCCAGCGCTGTGCGCTCATGCCTTTCTACCAAGGATGCCACGCTGCTTCGTTTCGCCGTTGCCGCCGCGAAAGCTCTGGCCCAGGCCAAAATCAACCCGCCGGACTTTTCCGAGGCGCTTCTTGCCCTCGCGCAAAATGAATCGCACCCCGCTGACTTGCGCCTGGAAGCCCTGGCTGCGCTGTCCAACGGACTGCGCCCGGTCGAGCCTTCAATGATGAAGTTCCTTTGTGCCAGTGCCGATTCCGCTAACCCGGTCTTGACGCGGAGCGCGGCGGCCTCGGTGCTGTCAAAGGCGGAGCTTAGCGATCCGCAGTTGCTGGCACTGGCGGGCAGCATGAAAATGGCCGGGCCATTGGAGCTGACCAAACTCCTCACTGCGTTCCAGCGTTCCACGAATGAAACCGTCGGGCTCAAGCTGATGGCGGCACTCCGCGAATCCAAGGCACTGACCAGCGTCCGGCCGGACGTGCTAAAAACAGTCGCCACAAATTATCCTCCCTCGGTGCAAGCAAAGAGCAACGAACTCCTGGCCCTTCTCAACGTGGACACGGAAAAGCAGAATGCGCATATCACGGAACTGCTCGCGTCACTTAAAGACGGCGACATTCGCCGCGGCCAGGCGATATTCAACAGCGAAAAGACGGCCTGTTTTACCTGCCACAAACTCGGTTATCTTGGGGGCGACGTCGGCCCCGATCTGACCAGCATCGGACAGGTGCGCACGGAGCGCGATTTGCTCGAGTCTGTTGTTTATCCCAGCGCCAGCTTCGTGCGCAGTTACGAGCCGATCATTGTCACCACGAAATCCGACGAGCAGTACAGCGGCGTCCTGCGCAAGGATGCTGCCGACGAGGTAATTCTGGCGACCGGTCCCAACGCCGAGGTGCGCCTGGCGCGGTCAGACATCGCGGAGATGCGGCCCGGAACTGTTTCCGTGATGCCTACCGGACTCGACGAGCAACTGAGCCGGCAGGAGCTGGCTGATCTGCTTGCCTTTCTGAAAGCGACCAAATGGGGACCGAGGTAACGGAGTAGTTAAACCGTTGAATCGCTGAATCGTTGAATTGGCGATCATGCGTCTGCGCAGCAAGTTTGCGCGGGCGGCACGAACTTTGAGAGATGAGGAATCATGGGATGTGGCGCCTCGGTAACTGCGTCTTTCATTGCTTTCCAAGGCTGTCTGCTTAACATGGGGCATGAGATCTTGTTCGCCCGTTCGAGGTTTGGTTGCGGGTCTGCTGTTTTGCCCCGCTTTCTTCGTTTCTGAATTCCCTCGGTGCATAGCTGCCGAGGGATCTGGCGGCACGAAAGAAGGAGCCGCCAAGCCACTGGAGGCTGCTGCTGAAGCCAAGACCGGCCTCGTCGAGAACTCGGTCGTGAAGGTGTTCTCGACGGTGCGGTATCCTGATTTTTTCAAGCCATGGACCAAGCAGGCACCGGCGGAAGCCTCCGGCACCGGAGTCGTTATCGAGGGCAAGCGCATCCTCTCCAACGCGCACGTCGTGCTTTGGGCCAGCCAGGTTCAAATCCAGGCCAACCAGGCGGGGGACAAGATCTCAGCGACCGTCGAGTTTATCGCGCCGGGCATCGATCTGGCCGTGCTGAAGCTCGATGACGAATCTTTCTTCGATTCACATCCTCCGCTGCCGCGCGCAAAGGACTTACCCGATAACAAGGACGTTGTCATGGCCTATGGCTTTCCGACGGGAGGCACCAGCCTTTCGATCACCAAGGGCATCATCTCCCGCATCGAGTTCGCCCGCTACAATTTCCCGGTTTCGGGTCTGCGCATCCAAATTGATGCTGCGATCAACCCTGGCAACAGCGGTGGACCAGCGGTCGTCGGGGACAAAATGATCGGCCTCGCCTTCAGCCACCTCGGTGGCGCCGACAACATCGGCTACATCATTCCTTGCGAAGAAATCGAGTTGTTTCTGGCGGACATCGCCGACGGCCATTATGACGGCAAACCGGCCATGTTCGATCGGCTGCAAACGCTCGAAAACCCGGCCTTGCGCACGTTCCTTAAGCTGGGCAAATCGATCGAAGGCATAGTCGTTCACCAACCGTTCAGCGCAGACGCTTCCTATCCGCTCAAAGAGTGGGACGTGATCACCAGGATCGGCGATACGCCCGTCGATGACCAGGGGATGATCAAGCTCGGCCCGAATCTGCGCGTCCACTTCGAGTATCTGATTCAAAAAATCGCGCGAAACGGAAAGGTGCCTCTCACGGTCGCGCGCGCCGGCAAGGAACTGCAAATTGAACTTCCGGTTTCCTCGAATCGCCCGCTGGCCATGCCGGGACTGGACGGCGTCTATCCGTCATATTTCGTGTGCGGCCCGTTGGTCTTTTCCAGTGCCACGAGCGAAATGGTCGGCGGCCTGGCCCAGGGCCAGATGGCAGCCAATTGGCTCTCCAGGCTTGCTTCGGTGGGCAATCCTTTGGTGCGGCGCTGGTACGACGAGCCCGCGTTTCCCGATGAAGGAATCGTGGTGGTTTCTTCGCCGTTCTTTCCACACAAACTGACGAAAGGCTATGACAACCCGATGCTCCAGGTCGTCAAAACCGTCAACGGCGCGCCGATCAAAAATCTCCGTCACCTGGTCGAGGTCGTGCGCGACTCCAAAGATGAGTTCCTCCGGTTCGAGTTCGACATGCGCGGGGCCGAAACACTGGTTTTTCCGCGCGCCGAAATGCTGGCGGCCACCGATGAGATCCTGACCGACAATGGCGTGCGCAGCCAAGGCTCGGCCGATACTCTGGCCATCTGGAATGCCAAGGGCAAGTGAGCCCTCACAGCGATTCCAGAATCTTATCCAGGTCCACGTTCTTGGCGATCAAATCCCGTATTACCAGGATTTTTTCCACGTCTTTTGGCCGGGTCTTGACGGTCAGATCGTGGATGGTCGAGGTCACTTCATAACTGTCCGGCTCTGCCAACAGCACCGGTATGGGCATCGACTTGATGGCTTTCAGCGCGCTCGGGCTCGGACGCAGGTTGCCCGTGAGGACGATGCCCGCCAGTCGCTCCTCCTCCCGCGCGGCCAGCGCCGTCCATGCTGTGACAATGATGTCTTCCCGGTCACCCGGCGTGATGAGCAGGACCCCGCGCCGAAAGTAGTCCATCGCGTTTCGTGAGCTCATGGCGCCGACCACGACGTCCTCCACCAGATTGCGGAGGTACTCGGGTCCGTTGAGAACTTCGGCTTTCAGTTCGTCGCGAATCAACTCCATCGTCGGCTTCGGCAGGAGCCGCTCATGGGGCAGCACGCCGAGCAGCTCCAGGCCCTTGCGCTTGAAACCGCGCCGGGCAAAATCCGAGACGTAGTCGAGCTTGTCGCGGATAACCTTGTTGATAATCACACCGATGATCTCGACGCCTTCCTTCTCGAAGAGCGCCTGGTTGAGCGCCACTTCGTCAATCGGCCGGCCGATGCCGCCCTGAGTCACGATAATCACCTTGGCGCCGAGGATGCGGGCCACTTGTGCGTTCGATAAGTCGAACACCGAGCCCACCCCGGCGTGGCCTGTGCCTTCGCACAGCACGAAATCCTTCTCCCACGCCACGCGATCGAACGCGCTTTTAATTTTTCCGATTAGCGTGTCATTGCTCGACGATTGGAGGTATTTGCGCGTGAAATCCGGCTCGACTGCAATTGGGCTCATGTCCACCAGCGGGCAGTTGAGCCGATAGACGCTGTCCATCAGGAGGATGTCCTCGTCGATTTTTTGCTCGGCAATTTCCACGAACCGCTGTCCGACGGGCTTGATGTAGCCGACCCTCGGATACCGTTGTTGCAATGCTGCGATCAGACCCAGCGACACCGTCGTCTTGCCATCGTTCTGACGCGTGGCGGCGATGAAAACACGCGGTGTGGTCGAATTCACTGACGCCGAGGAATGATCCCCTATCGAAATGCGGGCGACTGGTGCCGTTCCTCGCCCGGCAATTGCTCTCCCGCTCCCGGATAAAGCAGGTGGTAATTAATCGACTGCACGCCGACGATGGCCGCCACGCCCAGGATGTCATGCGCATTCGAACCGCGCGAAACATCCGCCGCCGGCCGATCCAGCCCCAACAAAATCTGACCGTATGCGTTGGCCCGCGCGATGTGCCGAACCAGTTTGCTGGCGATATTCCCCGAGTTGAGATCCGGGAATATCAAAACGTTCGCGCTGCCGTGGATCTTGCTCTCCGGCAATTTTCGCGCAGCAATCTCCGGGATCAACGCGGCATCCACCTGCAGTTCTCCATCGAAATCCGCCTCAATGTTCTCGTCCTGCGCGCGCCTCTCCGCCAGCGCCGCCGCGGCTTGCACGCGGCCCACGGACGGATGCGTCGCGCTGCCTTTCGTCGAAAAGGAAAGCAGCGCAACGCGCGGCTTGACGCCGAGCAGTTGACGCGCCAGTTGCGCCGTGGACACCGCAATATCCACCAGTTGCTCGACGGTCGGCTCAGGGATGACGCCGCAATCGCCCATAAACAACACGCCATTTTCACCGAACCGCGAATCCTCCACCTCTAGCACCTGGCAACTGGAAGCAGTAGTCGTCTGCGGCGCGACCTTGATGATTTGAAAGAGCGGGCGCAACACGCTTCCGGTGAACTCGTTTGTACCGGAGACAAATCCATCGGCCTGGTGCATCGCGACCATCATCGCCCCGAAATAATTCGGCTGCTTCATCGCCTCGCGGGCTTCCAACGCCTTCAGCCCTTTCGAGCGCCGCAGGATTTCGAATCGGCGCGCGAAATTGTCCAGCTCATCGCTTTCGGCGGGGTTGATGATTCGAATTGGCTCCAGTGATATATTCAGTTCCTGGGCCGTTTCTTTGATCTTTGCTCTATCTCCCAAGAGTATGGGCGCGCCCAGCCTCAATGAATGGAACTGCCTGGCCGCCTGAAGCACCCGCGGCTCCGCCCCCTCAGGGAAGACAATCCTCTTCGGATGCCGTTGGAGCTTTTCTATGACACCGCCAATAAATCGCATGGGGCTTCAACTAGCCCACAAGAGCCTAAATTGCAATCAATCTCCTTTGAATTGGCGGCTCTGCAATCGCGGCGAAGATGTCCCCCTCTCTTCCTCGGCAGGGCAGGGGAGAGGCGGCCCGTTTCTCTAGTGCTGCGTCCCTGCTTCCTTGCGGTGCGTTACGCGCTAGCGGTTTCATGCTTGTTTCGCGAGTTAAACGCCACTACAGTGTTCAAGTCATGAAGCGCACTGAGATGCGACAATGCTTCGCATTGCTTGCCATCTCATTCCTGCCCACCACCGTTTTCGCCCAAACTGTGGTTCAGGATATTTTCGGGCGGACGTTGAACCAGCACGGCATCACACTGGTGGATTGGGACGGCTACATGGCGAACCCGGCGCTGAAGTTTTATCTGTTCCCGCCGACTAACGGTGTCCTGCCTGGCACGGCAATCCTAACCGCGAACGGTCCGCGGCTTTACTTCGATACGCCGAGCAGCGTCAGCACAAATGGGCCGAGCAAAACGATTTCGTTTACCAGTGCCGCGACCGGCGTACCGGTGCGGCTCTCGATCTTTCCCGACCGCGACAGCGCCGACGAGGATTACACGCTGACCATTGTGTTCACCGGGGCGGACAACATGAAGCAGACCAACACGGTGCCCCTCCACGTGATGGATCTCGATTTGCAGCGGACGAATGATTTTGTTGTCACCGCGAATTTCGACCGGGATATCACAGCCGCCTTCACCAATACGACCCGGCGGCTACTGGTCACCCAAGCGGCCAATGACTGGACTTACTTCTTCGCGGGAATCGGCCTGGACGCGGTTCATGCCGGCACGGAGCAAACCTACATTTGGTCGAATAACTTCAGCGGCGGCTATTATTTCGTTAACACAAACACTTACACCGGATATCTGATTTATGCCTACGGCACGACCAACAGCGTGCACCGCTCAGGCGGGGAGGGCAGTTACGCAGGCTCGGTGCAGACGAGCAACGGCGTACCGCTGACGATTAAGCGCTCAGGCGGGTTCGAGTCGGAAGTTTATGGCAACTACAACACTCTCGGCTGGCTGTTTCTGACCAACGATAACGATTGGCTGGTCTCGGGAAACCTGGGCAGCGAGACGAACGACTTTTACTCGATCGCGCACCACGAGATTGGCCACGCGCTAATCTTCAATGAGGCCCACCCCGGCTTCGCCACGGCCAGAAGCAAAGGCGCATTCACCAGTTTCGCGGTGACCAACTATTACGGCGGGCCGGTCATGATCGACCCCGCCACGGACCATCTTACCAATGCCATTGACCCTGAGAGCCTGCAGGGCGCCTTCGGGCACGAATATTACGGCAGCATCCCGCGCAAGCGGTGGGTCATGACCAAGCTCGACCTGTTGTGCGCGCAGGAAGTCGGCTACGTTCTGCGCGACTCGTCGGCATTTGCACCGCTGTTCATACCCATCATCGATCCGCCGCCGACGGCCACGCAAACCATTCCTTACACGCTCTCGTTCGGCAGTGCTGTATCCGGTGGCATTCCCATCTACGATTGGGACATTACGGCCGGCACATTGCCCAGTGGGTTGTCGCTCGATCCGTTCACCGGCACCATCAGCGGGACCCCGAAGACGAACGGCACCTTTAACATTACACTGCGAGTGCGCGATTACCATGAAGGGAGTGCGGGCATTAGTCGCAGTTTTCCAATTATGGTCGCACCACCGCCACCGGTGGAGCTTAGTTTGTCGATGACCGGCCAGGGCGCCAACATCCAAGCGCAGCTTGTTTTGAGCGGCACAACCGGTCAGCGTCAGGTTGTCCAGACTTCGAGCAATCTCGTGGACTGGGTGTCCGTCGCCACGAACGACTCCGGAACCAACCTGTTCCAATATATTGAGGCCAATCCATTGCAGTTCCCCGAGCGCTTCTATCGTGCGCTCGTTTTGCAATAGAAGCGGTTCGATGTAATGCTTGGATGCTTAACCACAGAGGCACGGAGAAGAAAACGAAGAGGAGGCGAAGACCTGAACCACAGATGCACACAGATGAACACGGATGAGGAGCAGGCTGACACAAATTTCACAAATTCTCACGAAACAGGATGCATCAATGCGAACGGACGAATTCGTGATAATTCGTGAAACTAGTGTCTCTCTCTCTCTCTCTGGGCTTATCTGCGTCCATCTGTGTGCATCTGTGGTTTCCTTCTTTCCTCTCTGTGCTACTCCTCCCCTTGTTTTAAGACTTCAAACCTTGCGGTCCTGCCGCTGACGACATTCACGATAATCCCCTTTTTGAGGTCGGCCTTGCGCAATGCCTCGCGGAACTGCTTGGAGTTGGTCACCGGTTGCTGGTTCAGCGATGTGATCACGTCCCCCGCTTTCAGGCCCTTGAGGTCGGCAGGAGTGCCTTTCTCAACCGACATAATGATTACTCCCTCAGTCTGCTCCACGCCGAATTGGCTTGCCAGTTCCCGCGTCAATCCGTGGACAGAAATCCCCAAGCCGGAGGAATCGCTTTCCGCTGCGGGGCCGCGCTGGGAGGTGGCCACCTTCGTCAGTTCCAGGGACTCGCCTGGCGCAACTTTGACCTGAATGGCCTTGCCCTGTCGAAAAACATCTAGGGTAACCGGATGGCCGATTTTTTTACTGCGCAGCTCGCCGCGCAGTTGCTGAGCGGTGGTGACTGGGCGGCCGTCCACCGCCGTGATGATGTCCGTCGGTCTTAGTTCCGATTTGGCCGCCGGCCCATTCGGCAGAATGCTGTGGACGACCACACCCTCGGCGGGTCCTTTAACCAGTGCCCGAAAATCCTCATCGTCGCGCAGCGTCCGAATCTCCACTCCCAGCCAGGCACGCGTGAATTTGCCCTCGGCCATGAGCTGATCCGAGACCTCTTTTGCCAAGCTGCTGGGGATGGCGAAGCCGATGCCGGTGCGCAGTCCTCGGATCATCGTGTTGATGCCGATGACTTCGCCTTCAATGTTCACTAGCGGACCCCCGCTGTTGCCGGGGTTGATGTTCGCATCCGTCTGAATGAAATCCTGATCCATCATCGCCCCGCCATCGAAGGGCGGCACAACATCCGTCCGGCTCTTGGCGCTGACGTGACCGAAGGTCACGCTGTAATCCAGCCGGAACGGCGCGCCGATGGCGATGGCGAACTCGCCGACCCGCGTCTTGTTCGAGTCGGCCAGCGTAGCGGTCGGCAATCCTTTGGCCTCGATCTTGATGACCGCGACGTCCGACTGCGGATCCATCCCGTGCACCTTGGCCTTGAACGTGCGGCCGTCCTGAAGCCGTACTTCAATTCTTTCCGCCTCATCGACGACGTGCCGGTTCGTCAGGATGTAGCCATTCTCCCGGATAATCACGCCCGAGCCTTGTCCTTGGGATTTTTCTGCCGGCAACTCGCGATATTGGCGGTGAAACCGCCGCCAGAGTTCAGGCGGAATCGCATCGGACGAATCGCCCTCTTCGTCTTCAGTGGCCACAGCCGAGGGTTTCTCCACGACGGTAATCACGACCACCGCCGGCGATACTTTCTCCGCCACCTCTATGAAGGCCTGGTTTAGTTGTCGTGCGAGCGCGAGATTTGCGCTCGGTTCTTTCCCGGTCGCCGCTCGCGCCTGAATCATTAACCCGTAGAATGCCAGGGACAGCAAACCGTACTTCAATATTCTCATATTCGATTTCAAAAAGCCAACTGCTCACTTAGCCGTCCGGCTTCGCGGCATCAGTCGGCGCATAAATTCAACCAAGAAGCCACCCGCCATCGCGATGAGCGCTCGCGCCTCTGTCTGGGAAGCTCGGCTGCAACATACTCTGATTCACTTGTTCCGGCCACAAGATTGAATTTTGAGCCAGGATGCTGGTTGCGTTGATAAGCGCCAGCACGTCACGCATCACGGATCAGGCATCACGCCGCTCCTTCGCCATTTTACAAAAGGGTGACAATTCGCCTCCCCGGCGTCGTCCAAACTCGGTAGAAATCGAGTCCTGGCTGCCCTCATGAGCAAAACAAGCCAACAGCGGAATCCGACATTTGTGTGGCAGGCACTTCTCATCCTGGTGCCGGTCATGCTGCTTGCGATCGTCGGTTTCTTCTCGCTGCGACAGGATAAACTGCTTGCCGAACAGGAAGCCCAAGAGCGCGCGCAGGCGATCGCCGATGAGCTCCGCGCACAAGTTTGGATGGCTCTGACCAATGGAGGCTTGGTGGCAGGACCACCCGCGTCGCTTCGTTTTCAGGTGGACAACGGCGGCCGACTGCTTTTTCCACCGCCGGTCCCTCCCTTGCCGCAGCCATCCCCTTTCAGGGTTTCCGAGCTGAACCCTGAACAGGCACGGCTCTGGCAACAGGCTCGCACGGCCGAGACGGAACTCAACGAACCACTCGAGGCCGCAAAGTCGTATAGCGATTTCCTTTCCCTCGGACCTCCAAAGGAGTTCGCCGGTGCAGCGTGCTTTGCCGTGGGACTACTGCTGGCCAAACAGGGAAATGCCGCCAGAGCGGAGGATATGTTCCAGCGATTCACGAAAGATTTTGCGGATGCCAGGGGCGAAAGCGGCCTGCCCTTGCGACCGCTGGCGGAGTTGAAACTCCTGGAATTGGAAACCAATCGGCCTGGCGCAGAGCGTCGTGCGTTACTGGATTCGTTCTGTTCCAATCTTGTTTGTTACCCAATGGCTCTGACGGAACACTTGCTCCAGATGGCTCCTGCTCCGGAAAACTTGCGTGGAGCGAAGGCAATCGTCGCGAAATGGCAGAGAACGTGGCAGGACCAAGAGCACGAGCGCCGTTTATATGCCGCCGCTTGCGGGCACTTCGGCAGCGGCCCTCCGCAGTTCAAGTGGATCGACGAAGCGGTGGAAGTCCCAAGATACGTGGCAAAACGCTCCCTGAGGTTTCAGCCTACGAGTGTCTCTCAGGCCGAAGTTCGCATGAGTGCGGATGAATCCAACTCGCCAGCGCCGCGGCTTTTTTGGTTCGCGACAACTGAACCCTGGCCGAGTCCGACAACAAATGTCTTCCAACCTGTCGGGCCAGGGGTGCGAATGGCCAAAGGCACTAACAGCATTCCATTGCCGACGACAATTCAACAGGATTGGCTGGCCGTCCGCAGTGGAAGCAGCTCCGCGGGTTGGTGGCTCGATTGCCAAACGCACTCTCAAATGTGGCGTGCCTTAACCAGTCTGGTCGGAGGCCACACGCACATTCCGGACTACTTTGGGATTGTTTTCCGATTGGATGGTGCATTGTTCGTCCTGGACGCCTGGAGTCTTCGGTTATGGAGCGAGCATCACTATGGCGGGAAGGGCGGTGGTTGGGAAAAGGAATACTCCGGCGAAGATGCTTCCGACCGGGATCTGTTGGCCTCGGCTCTGCTTCGGGAAGCCGGGAGAGAATGGCTGTGGGCCAACGTTTATCTCACAAGCCCGACGACGCTTTACTCGCGCCAAAGCGCCCGGACGTTCTGGTTCAGCTTGCTGATTGTAGGTTCAGCGGCGGCGGCGTTAATCGGGCTGATCACCGCATGGCGAGTCTTTGGTCGTCAGCTCAAGCTTAACGAGATGAAAAGCAATTTCGTCTCGAGTGTATCGCACGAGTTGCGTGCTCCCGTCGCTTCGGTCCGGCTCATGGCCGAAAGCCTCGAACGCGGCAAAATTTCCGAGACGCCGAAGCAGCATGAGTATTTCAGGTTCATCGTCCAGGAATGCCGCCGATTATCTTCGCTCGTGGAAAATGTTCTCGATTTCTCCCGCATCGAGCAGGGCGGCAAAGAATACGAATTCGAGCCGACCGATCTTGTTGTCCTGACCGAACGGACCGTCAAGCTGATGGAACCCTATGCGGCCGAGCGGCAGGTTGGTCTTGCCCTTGCAGTCCCTGACTCTCAACTCACGACTCTCAACTCTCAACTGCTCCTGGATGGCAAAGCAATCCAGCAGGCGCTGGTGAACCTGATTGACAACGCCATCAAACATTCGCCCAAAGGAGGGACGGTCACGGTCGGGCTGGAAGGGGAGAGGGGCGAGGGGCGAGGGGAGAGTGAGCAGACCAGGGTCGAGTATCGAGTGTCGAGTGGAGAACAGCATGCATGCGCAACGTCTTCTTCCCTCGACCCTCGACCCTCGACCCTCGTCGCTCTCTTCGTCGAAGACCGCGGCGAAGGCATTCCGCTGTCGGAGCATGAAAAGATCTTTGAGCGCTTTTACCGGCGCGGCTCCGAGTTGCGGCGCGAAACGCAAGGCGTCGGCATCGGCTTAAGCATCGTGAAACATATTGTCGAGGCGCATGGAGGAAAAGTGCGCGTGCGCAGTGCGGTGGGGCAGGGGAGCACGTTCACGATTGAATTGCCGGCGGACAAAGGAAACGAGGAAACCACAGATGGACGCAGATGAACACAGGTGTTGCGAACCGGGGGTGTGCTCCTTGCTCATACCACTCTTGAGTATGAACTTTTTGCTGCAGCGATTCTTAGTCTGTTCCCATCTTTGTTTATCTGGGTTCATCCGTGGTTAGTCTTGTGGAACGTGTACTGATCATCGAAGACGAGCTGCCGATGCGCACGGCCCTGACGGACGTGCTGCAGGCCGAGGGCTATCGCGTGATGAGCGCCGCGGATGGAGAAAAGGGGTTGCAGCGCGCCATCGACGAAAAGCCCGATCTCATCCTGCTCGATATCATGATGCCCAAGCTTGATGGCTACGCCGTCTGCGCCGAACTGCGGCGCCTTGCTAACCCCGTCCCGGTGCTGATGCTCACGGCCAAGGGCCAGGTCGAAGACCGCGTGACCGGCTTGGACGCCGGCGCGGATGATTACCTGGTGAAACCGTTCAGCACCGAAGAGTTGCTGGCGCGAGTGAGGGCCCTGCTGCGGCGCGTGCAGCGACAATCTCATGCGCCGTCCCGGTTGAAACTGGGGGAAGTGGAAATTGATCTGGCACGCCAAACCGCCAGACGGAGCCGCAAACTACTGCATCTGACGGCGAAGGAATTTTCCATGCTGCGGCTGATGGCCGAAACGCCGGGCGAGCCGATCTCGCGCGAGCGATTTCTGGATGTGGTTTGGGGTTACACCGCATTTCCGACGACGCGTACCGTGGACAATCACATCGCCAGTCTGCGCAGCAAAATCGAACGGAATCCTGACGAACCGCGGTGGATCAAGACGGTTCATGGCGTCGGATACAAGCTGGAAATGACGCAGTCGTAGCAGCCGACGTAAGGAGGCTCTTATCATTTTGGATTTTGGATCTTAGATTTTGGATTTCGGAAGTGAGCCTCCTTGCGACGGCTGCTGCGAGGACTCAATTTTACAAAAAGATGACAAACTAATTGCGGCGGTTGCGTCAGATTATTCAGTAACTAAAAGAGAAACTATGAAAAGGAAATGGGTTGTTTTTATTGTTTCGGTTTTGATTGCGATGCCACTGGTCGTGCGAGCAGTTACCAATGACCTCAACGCTGCCTTGCAACGAGGCCTGTTCGAGGAGGAAGCCAATCACAACCTGGACGCCGCAATCCAGGCCTACCAATCCGTCATCAACCAATATGACAAAGATCGCAAACTCGCGGCCACCGCCATTTTCCAACTGGGCGAATCCTATCGCAAACAGGCGAAAACGAACGAGGCCATCGCACAATACGAGCGGGTGCTGCGTGAGTTTTTGGACCAGCCTGCGCTCGTGCCTCTTAGCCAGCAGAACCTCGTGGCGCTGGGCGGTTCAGGAAAGAAGTCTCAAGTGTTGGATCTTTCCGAGGCCTTGAATGCCAAGGCCCAATTGGAGCGGCTTTCCAACTTGGGCCCGGCGGAAAGGCGAATCGCGGTTCAGCAGGAATTTCCGAATCCGGTGCTCACCTCGCTAATGCAGCAACTTGGCGAAGCGGAACAACACTTAGCCGCTGCACAGAAGGATTACGGGCCTCAGCATCCGGAGGTTCAAAAGGCAAAGGCAGTCGAGGCAACCATCACGAAACAAATTGATGCGCAGGTAGGGGAAGTTCTAGCGAGTCTGAGGTTCAAACAATCTGCCGCGGGGTCAAAACTCGGTTCTGCCCAAGCCGAAACCGCCGGCTCCGCCGCCGAAGCTGAAGAAGTCAATCGCATCCAGGCCTTGATAAAGGAAAGCCCGGATTTGATTAACTCTTCCGACAGCACCGGCGAGACGCTGCTTCAAAGGGCGGCCGCCAAAGGTGAAACAGCGGTGGTGAGATTACTGCTCGACTGGGGCGCAGCCGTAAACGGCGTCAAACGGCCGGGATTGACGGCGCTACATTACGCCGCCGGCAATGGCCATAAAGCCGTCGTGGACCTGTTGCTTAGCCGGGGTGCAAAGACGGACGCCCCGAGCGAAAGCGGGGTGACACCCTTGCACCTGGCGGCACTCAAGGGCTACGGATTGGTCGCGAAGACCTTGCTGGAAGCCGGAGCGGCAGTGAATGCTCGAACCGACCAGGACGTTGGTCGCGGCGCCCCGTTCAGTGTTAGCTATTCGCTTCGAGCAGGCCAGACGCCGCTCCATGCCGCAGCCGCGTCGGGTTTCTCAGCCATGGTCGAGCTGCTGGTGTCGAAGGGGGCCGACGTGAATGTTCAGGACGCGAAGGGCCGGACGCCAATGAGCTACGCTGCGGAGAGGCGAGACGCAGCGATGGCCAGGACGCTGTTAGCCGCACACGCAGATCCTAATGCCGGCCGGACTGACCTGCCGCTCCAGTATGCGGCATGGAACGGCGACACTGTTCTCATGGAACTGCTTCTGGGTAAGGGCGCGAACCCTAATACAAACACCTATGTCAATTGGTTCGTCGTTCTGAGCAACGGACAGAATTTTCCTCAAGGTGGCGCTTTTTCTCCGCTGCTCCTCGCAATCAGCCAACGCCACCCGGAAGCGGTCAGGCTTTTGACGCGTTTTAAGGCGGATCCGAACGCTGGCGATAATTTCGGCAACTCGCTGATATTTGACGCGCTGCCCGATCCGGACACGCTAAATGCTTTGGTGGAAGGTGGCGCAAATCCAAATGCCCCGGATAGCGCGGGCGTATCCCCTCTCGAACGTGCCCTTAGAGCCGGTAGCCAAGCCGCCGCGGAAATGTTGCTCGCTCACGGTGCCGATCCCAAAGCTGTGGGTCAATATGGGTGGACGCCCTTGCATTCAGCAGCAGACCTCGGCAACACCGCAGCCGCGGCGCTGCTGCTGCAAAAGGGCGCCGACGTCAATGCCATTATGAATGACGGCAACACGCCGCTTCACCTGGCCGTAAGGAATAATCATAAGGAAATTGTCAGTCTGTTGCTAACGAACAAAGCCGATCCCAACCTGCGCAACAACTCGGGATACACGCCGCTTCACGAGGCAGTGATGATGAAACATGATGCAGTCGCGAAACTATTGCTTGAGAACAAAGCCGATCCCAACTTCCGCGACAACTCGGGGAAAACACCGCTGGATCTAGCAAAGACCAGCATGCGGGGCCCGCCACCCGTGTCGCTTCCAGGCAGGGCGGGAGTACCTCAGGGCCCGGCCCGAATTGGTCTTGGGACGCCGGCACCCAACAGAATTAGCGATGAGCCTCTTCCCCAACTACTGCGCAAATACGGTGCAATGGATGATTTGCCAAGGCCGGAGATAATCCAGCTTCGCCGCCCGAGCCGCAATTTCTCCGACGAATTGCCGAAAGGGACAAACAACTGGAATCGATTCACGTTGCTTGAGATCCTGGCAATGGAGTCCGGCCTTCTGACCAAGGTCCCTCAGGGAGAACGACAGGAACAGGTCAATCAAAACGTGTGGATCAATAGCCCGGCGGCTTATCCCGATCTGGAGAAAGTGCGGATCAAACGGCCGCGTTCAGATCTAAAATCCTGGCAAGAACAAACAGTCGATATCAGACCTGTACTCGATTCCGGTGACTGCTCAAAGAACGTGAGCCTGGAATGGGGAGATGTCATCGAGGTTCCCGAGACAGATCATCCGCTCAATGAGCCCTGGCCTGGGTTCACCACAAATCAATGGGCCAATCTCATAAAATGTCTGTCCCGGACAGTTGAAATTATTGTGAAGGGCCACAGCACGAAAGTAATGCTGGCACCGGAGGTAACCTTTGACAGCAAACATGGCGTCCGCACGACACCTGGCGGCCAGAACGTTTTATTCACAACTCCCCTAATAATTCTCACGACCGCTGTCCCATTCTGGATTAAACCCTCTCTGCGAAAAACTGATCTTCTCCTGGCTTCCTCCGACCTCTCCCACGTGAAGGTCACGCGCCGCGATCCCCAAACCGGTAAAAAGCACGAATGGGTGTTGGATTTCTCCGATTCCCAACCTGCCCCCGATTTCTGGCTGCGGGATGGGGACGTGATTGAGGTGCCGGATAAAAGCTGAATCTGATCGAAGGTCAATCCAGCATTTCATAGGCCTTGAGAGTAAGGAATTCCGGCAGCTTTTCAGCGGCAACCAGTTCATCGAAGAGCCGAGTCGCCTCCGTGAACCGTCCCTTCTCGAAACGCTCCTCACCGCGGTCCGCCCGGATGCGGCGAAGTTCCTCCTGGATGAGTTGGCGCACGAGGGGGAGGGTGACTTTGCGGCCATCGTCGAGGATGCCGCGTGGGTTGTGGAGCCATTGCCAAACCTGCGTGCGCGAGATCTCCGCGGTCGCAGCGTCCTCCATCAGATTGTAAAGCGGCACGCAGCCCATGCCTCCGAGCCAGGCCTCGAGATATTGGATTCCTACGCGGATATTCGTCCGAAGACCCTCCTCGGTGATAGTGCCTTTCGGGACTTCGAGGAGTTGCTCCGGGGTGACGGACACATCATCGCGCCTCCGATGGATTTGGTTAGGCTTTTCGCCCAACACCTTGTCGAGCTCCTCCCTCGCGATGGGAACCAGCCCGGGATGGGCCACCCAGGTACCGTCATGGCCGTCGGTGGCTTCGCGGCGTTTGTCTTCGCGCACCTTTTGCAGCGCGATTTCGTTGGCTGTGGAGTCGGACTTGACAGGGATGTAGGCGGCCATGCCGCCGATCGCGAATGCGCCGCGCTTGTGGCACGCCTTGATGCATGAGTGAGTGTAAGCGCGCATGAAAGGAGCCGTCATCGGTACTTGCGCGCGGTCCGGAACGATGAACTCGGGCCGCCGGGCAAACTTCTTGATGTAGCTGAACAGGTAATCCCAACGGCCACAGTTGAGGCCGGCGCTGTGCTGGCGCAGTTCGTAAAGGATCTCCTCCATCTGGAACGCAGCCAGGATATGCTCGATGAGGACAGTGGCTTTGATGCTACCCTGGGGAATCCCGAGCAACTCCTGCGCGCGAATGAAGACATCGCTCCAGAGGCGTGCCTCGAGATAATGCTCGAGTTTGGGCAGATAGAAATATACCCCCGAGCCGTGTTCGACGCGGTGGCGCGCGCTGTGGAAGAAGTAGAGAGCGAAATCGAACAAACTGGCGGATGCGGACTGGCCGTCCACCCGGACGTGTTTTTCGGACAGGTGCCAACCGCGAGGCCGCACGAGCAGCGTCGCCACGCTGTTATTGAGCCGGTAGCGCCTGCCTTCCGGACTGGTGTATTCGATGGTGCCGCGAACGGCATCGCGAATATTGAGCTGCCCCTCGAGCGTGCCCGACCAGGTAGGTGAATGAGCGTCCTCGAAGTCCGCCATGTAGCAGTTGGCGCCGGAGTTCAGCGCGTTGATGACCATTTTGCGGTCCACAGGACCGGTAATCTCGACCCGGCGGTTTTGCAGGTCCTTGGGCACGGGCGACACCTTCCAGTCGCCATCCCGGATGGATTGCGTCTCGGGCAAAAACCGCGGCATTTCGCCCCGGTCGAGGTCCGCTTGCCGCAGCTCACGCTGGCGCAGGAGGTCAAGCCGCCGTGGGTTGAACTCGAGTTGGAGTTGGGCGAAAAAGTTCAACGCGTCCGGTGAGAGAATTTCGGCCTGCTCACCGTTGACGGGAGCAAGAACCTCGAGGCTCGGCTTTTTTTCGACAATGCTCATTCTCTGGAATGAAACCTTTGACACGTCGCGGGCTTTGAGTCAATGTCCCACAAATTGCACGGAATTTGCCACATTCAGGGACGTCGTGTAGATATCAATATTGCGCATGGGTAAAGCGTTGATTATCGCAGAGAAGCCTTCTGTGGCTGGCGACATTGCCCGCGCACTGGGCGGCTTTAAGAAACTTGAAGACTACTACGAGAGCGATCAGTTTGTGCTTTCGTCGGCCGTGGGCCATTTGCTCGAGCTGCGCGTCCCCGATCAATACGAGGTGAAACGCGGGAAGTGGACCTTTGCCCATCTGCCGGTTATTCCTCCACATTTCGACCTAAAGCCAATCGAAAAGAATGAGGCGCGGCTGAAATTGCTGCTCAGGCTAATCAAACGGTCGGATGTCGCTTCGCTGATCAATGCTTGCGACGCCGGGCGTGAGGGCGAACTGATTTTCCGTTACATCGTCCGGTATTCCAAATCCAACAAGCCAATCCGCCGGCTCTGGCTGCAATCCATGACGCCAACGGCCATCCGCGAAGGATTCGAGCGCCTGCGCGAGGACGCAGCAATGTTGCCCCTGGCCGACGCTGCCGTCTGCCGCTCGGAGTCTGATTGGCTGGTGGGCATCAACGGAACGCGAGCGATGACGGCGTTCAACTCGAAAACGGGCGGCTTCCATCTCACGACCGTGGGCCGTGTGCAGACTCCGACGCTGGCGATCCTGGTCGAACGCGAGGAACGCATCAAGAATTTCGTGTCGAAGGATTACTGGGAAATCCACGGCACATTCGGCGCGAAGGCGGGAGAATACCCGGGCCGCTGGTTCGACGAGAACTTTGCGAAAAAAGAGGGCGAGACCGACCTCAAAGCGGAGCGCGTCTGGGAGCTCAAGCGGGCCGAAGCCATTCGCGACAAATGCCTGGGCAAGCCGGGTGTCGTCACCGAGGAAAGCAAACCTACAACGCAGCTCTCGCCGTTGCTTTACGATTTGACCAGCTTGCAGCGCGAGGCCAATGGGCGGTTCGGATTCTCGGCCAAGAACACCTTGGGACTGGCTCAGGCGCTCTACGAAAAACACAAGGTGCTTACTTATCCGCGCACCGACTCGCGTGCATTGCCCGAGGACTATTTGGAGACGGTCAAGAAGACACTCGGCGTGCTGGGCCAAACTCAATATGCAGCGTTCGCGGACCAGATTCTGAAGAGCGACTGGGTCAAACCCAACAAGCGCATTTTCAATAACGCCAAGGTGTCTGATCACTTTGCCATCATTCCCACCTCGCTCGCCCCCAAGCATCTGAGCGAGCCCGAGGCCAAGCTTTATGACATGGTTACGAAGCGATTTCTGGCGGTGTTTTATCCAGCGGCAGAATTCCTGGTAACCACGCGCATCACGCGGGTAGAGGGCGAGCCGTTCAAGAGCGAAGGCAAAGTGATGATGAATGCGGGCTGGATGGCGGTTTATGGCAAAGAAGCGCAAACCGAGGACTCGCCCACGCTGGCGCCGGTGCAGCCGAACGAAACAGTGAAAACCTCGACAGTTGAGGTCCAGGCCAGCCAAACCAAGCCGCCCGCGCGCTTTACCGAAGCAACGCTGCTGAGCGCCATGGAAAGCGCCGGCAAACTGGTCGAAGACGAGGAATTGCGCGAGGCGATGAGCGAGAAGGGCCTGGGCACGCCGGCCACTCGCGCGCAAATCATCGAGGGCCTGATTTATGAAAAATACGTGCTTCGGCAGGGACGCGAACTGCAACCGACGGCCAAGGCGTTTTCGCTAATCGCTCTTCTGCGCGGGCTGGCAATTCCGGAGCTTTCGTCACCGGAACTGACCGGGGACTGGGAGTTCAAGCTGCGCAGCATGGCGCGCGGGCAAATGAAGCGCCCGGAGTTCATGAAAGAGATCGCCAACATGACTCGCGAGATCGTTGCGAAGGCCAAGCGCCACGAGAGCGACACCGTCCCGGGCGATTTCGGCACCTTGAAGGTTCCTTGTCCGAATTGCGGTGGCGAAATTCACGAAAACTACAAAAAGTTTCAATGCCAGAAGTGTGACTTCGGGCTGTGGAAAATCGTAGCCAGCCGTCAGTTAGAGATTCCTGAAGTCGAGGAGCTTATTGCAAAACGCCAGGTGGGGCCGCTACAAGGCTTTCGCAGCAAACAAGGCAAGCCGTTCGCGGCAGTCATCAAGCTCACACCGGAATTGAAACCGGAGTTTGATTTCGGCCAGAGCCAGGCGAATGAGGATGGCGCGGCCGCCAAAGTCGATTTCACCGGCCAGGAGCCCGTGGGAAAGTGCCCAAAGTGCGGCAGCCGCGTCTTCGAGACCTCGATGCATTACGTCTGCGAGAACACGGTCGGCCCTCAGCGCACATGCCACTTCCGACGTATCGGCAAAGTGATTTTGCAACAACCTATCGAGCGCGCGCAGGCGCAGAAGCTGCTTGAAACCGGCAAGACCGATCTGCTCGATAAGTTCATTTCGAAGAAAGGTCGGCCGTTCAAAGCGTTTCTCGCAACCAAAGATGGCGCCGTGGGTTTTGAATTCGCGCCCCGTGAATCCAAAGCCAGGACTCGCGCCGTGAAATCGGAGACGCCAAAGGAACCGGCGCCCAAAATCGACTTCAGCGGCCAGGAACCGATTGGCAAATGTCCGAAGTGCGGCGGACAGGTTTTTGAAACCGAAGCAGGCTATTTGTGCGAGCGGTCGCAAGCGGACAAACGGCCGTGCAAGTTCAAAATCAGTAAAACGATCTTGCAACAGCCGATTGAGCGCGCGCAGGCAGTGAAGCTTTTGACCGAGAACAGAACCGACTTGCTCAGAGACTTTATTTCCAAAACCGGCCGCCCGTTCCCGGCCTTCCTCGCAATGGATGATATGGGCAAAGTCACATTCGAGTTTCCTCCTCGGGAAGATGTGGAGTCGGGTGCAAAAGCCTCCCCCAGCCAGAGGGTGACGTAACATTGAGCTCGGTGAACAAGCTCCAAACGCCAAGCCCCAAGCTCCAGAGAAACATCAAACTCCAAACCGCAAAACCCGAGGGCGCGTCGGGCTGGGCTGTTGAGTTGATGTTTGGAGCTTGGAGGTTTTTTGGAGCTGCGAGTTTGGAGTTTGGAGTTTTTTCCCGGTATGCCTGACTCACCCGGTTCTCCGCCAACTACCCAAGACGTGCGAGTAAGGACGTTCCTCTCGCATCTGTCCACCGAACGCGGTGCTTCCGCCTACACGCAACGCAACTATCGACAAGCGCTGCTTGAGTTTTGCCAGTGGCACCGCTCGGAGCGACAGCAACCGCCCGCCTGGGAAAAATTGGGACGCGATGATTTTCGAGGTTATCTGCGCTTCCTTGGCCGCCAAAATCTTGGGCGCGCGGCCATCCAATTGCGCTTCTGCGCGCTCCGGACATTCTTCAAATTCCTGATCCGACAAGGGGTCGTCACCCTTTCACCGATCCGCGGCCTGGCGATGCCCAAGCCTGCGAAAAGGCTGCCGAAGTTTCTAACGCGACAGCAAATGGAAGATCTCCTGGCTGCGCCGACCGAAATGCTCCCAACCAGCGCCTCCGACACGGCTCGCGTCAAAGCAGAATTCTTATGCCGTCGAGACCAGGCAATTTTGGAAACAATTTATTCCTGTGGGCTGCGCATCAGCGAGCTGTGCGGCCTGGTAGCGGCAGACATCGATTGGGGCGAGCGCCTCGTGCGCGTGCGTGGCAAGGGCAAAAAGGAACGATTAGTACCGATTGGCAAGACCGCGTTGCGCGCCATTCAGGAGCATTGGCAGTCGCTGCCGCATCTGCCCGACGGACAGTCCCCGGTTTTCCTGGCAGGCCGCGACAAGCTGAAATCGCTTTCAGCTCGGCACCTGCAATTGCGCCTCAAAAAATATTTGGCGCTCGCGGGCCTGGACCCGCACCTCACGCCGCACAAACTCCGGCATAGTTACGCCACGCATTTGCTGGACGGCGGCGCCGATTTGCGCAGCGTCCAGGAATTACTCGGGCACGCGCATCTGGTCACGACCCAGGTTTATACGCACCTGACAACGGAACGGCTGAAGCGCGCCTACGATAGCGCCCACCCGCGCGCCTGACCCTGCTGACGATTGCGGGTCCTCGTCCGACCCGATCTAGACCACGCTGAAAGCGGCGGAGAGCGCCCGTCCCCGGGCGCAGCAACGCAGCTACCGTAGGAACGCTGCAAAAGTCCCCTTGCGCATGCTGTCATGCAAATTGCTGCCCCCGGGGACGGTCGCCCTCAGTGCGCGCTCTACGGCCCGCTTTCATTGCGGGATCACGCTCCCCCAACCTAGCCGCAGGTTGACTTGGGCTCCTCAGCCGGATACTTTTCCTGGCGAGTGATGCTCGAAACGATTGAAAAACTGTTGGTTTTGCAGGAGCGCGACCGACGCCTCCATCGGTTGCGAGGTGAGTTGAGCCAAATCGAACCTGAACGCCTGGCGTTGCGCGTCAAGGTTGTGGAGGCTCAACAGGGGCTCGACCAGGCAAAAGAGAGAGTCAAACAACTCGAATCGGATCGCAAGAACCTCGAGCTGGATGTTGAGTCCAAGAAACAACTGATCGCAAAATACGCGCTGCAACAATTCCAGACCCGGAAAAATGAAGAATACCGCGCGCTGGCCCATGAAATCGAGCTGTGCAATCAGGAGATTGTAAAGATCGAGGACCGCGAACTCGAGTTGATGGAGCAGGCAGAGGCCACTCAAAAGGAGGTCGTGCGCAAGACTCTGGCCGCTACTGAAGTGCGAAAATTGGTGGAGGAGCAAACGACTCAACTGGGCACCCGGGAGCAGGCCTTGAAAAAAGAACTAGCGGAGTTGGAGCTGAATCGTGAGGAGCTGGCCATCGCGGCAGGCGAGAGCGCTCGCGCTCGGTACGAGCGGTTGGTCAAGAGCAAAGGCGAAAATGTCGTCGTCGGCGTACAGCATGGCGTTTGCGGTGGATGCCATATGCGGGTGCCACCTCAGTTGTTGGTGAGCTGTCAGGCGCAGCAGGAGTTGATCACGTGCAGTAACTGCGGTCGCATTCTGTATTACAGTGGGGACATGGATCTGGCAGTGGCGGAGTAAAGAGCCAAAATTGCAACCTCCAACCTCCAAGCTCCAAAGCCCAAACAAAACCCAAGTCCCAAGCTCTAAAATCACAAGACGCCTCGAATCTCATGTGGTTTCGGAGCTCGGGATTTGTTTGGGATTTGGGTTTTGGAATTTGGGATTTTCCTACCTTGCTCCTTGCCTTCGCCCTCGCCCGACGTTATATTTCCGCTGATTTTGGAAGGGCGGAGGATCGCTCCCTCGAAAGATTTCGGGGGGGAGGAAAGTCCGAACACCATTGGGCGCGATGCCGCGTAACCCGCAGCCGCTTCTCCCGCTAACGCGAGAGCAAGGGACTTTGGGATACACGTGGGAGGCGACGCCGCGAGGCGTCCCGACGGATAGTGCCACAGAAAACACACCGCCGACTCTGGGGATTTCAAATCTCCAATTGGAGATTTGAAATCCCCAGAGGGTAAGGGTGAAAAGGTGGGGTAAGAGCCCACCGCTCCGAGCGCAAGCGAGGAGGCACGGAAAACCACATCGGGTGCAAGGCCAAATAGGGGACCACGGAGCGGCCCGCTCCAGTTTCCGCCAAAGCGGAATGGGTCCCGGGTACTGGCTGCTGAGACAAATGATTCTCTCCCCCGGGTAAAATCGGGGCAGACAAAATTCGGCTTACAGCCCTTCCAAAATCCTGTAGCCGCTTTCTTCGGAGCTAGGATCGGCGGCGCTCTGACGAGACGCCGCTACAATCTGAGGAGCGTTCCCTAGTCGTGTCTTTGGACCACTGCTGCGGGACCTGCTCTGCTGTTTCGATCAATGGCGGTGACGGCAATCACTTCGGGCAATGGCGGCGCCCAGGAGCGCGCAGTTTGGAAGGCGGGCAACACTTCCGTCTTCCACTCGTTGCCGCGCCGCGTTTGCAAAACCCAGAGCCAAGGTCGTTCGGCGTCGCCGGGGAGCCAGTTGACCTTCAAGGGATGTTCTTTTCCACCGCCGTGGGCAGTCAGTTCTGGTCTCGCCTCCGGCGCGTTCCCTAGCCACGGGGACGCCGGAACGAGCGCTGGCTGAAGATACACTTCTCGTGCAAGCGCGGAAGCCAAAGCGCCATTCCGCCTGAGACTCATCATATCCCAATGGATGTGTCCATCAGCGCCGGCCTGTCGGCGTGTGAGACGGATTTGATCGACAATCTCTTGCGGCGGCCACTTGCCGTTCGCCTTGGTCGAATCCAGCCCGGCCAACAGATGGCGGCCTGTCGGATTCTGCTCCGACCACCATTTCAACAATGCAGGAAAACTTTGCTCTCGAGAATCAATCGCCCAGTAAAGCTGCGGCGCCAGATAATCGACCCAGGCATTCGCCAGCCACTTGCGCGAATCGGCGTAAAGTTTCGCGAAAGCGTCAAACCCCTTAATTTGAGGAGGGCTTCCCGGCCGCCAAATGCCGAATGGGCTGATGCCAAACTTCACCCAGGGCTTGGCCGCCTTGATGGATTCGTAAACCCGGTGGATGAAGACGTTGACGTTTTCACGGCGCCAATCCTCGCGACTGAGCCGACCGCCGAGAGCGTATCGCCTCCACGTGGGTCCGTCGGGAAAGTCAGGGTCTCCGCTCGACCCATTTGTTTCAGGGTAAGGGTAAAAGTAATCATCAAAGTGAACGCCATCAATATCGTAGCGGCGCACAACGTCCATAACTACCGCCAGCGAGTAGTCCTGGACCTCCTTCTCGCCTGGGTCGAGCCAGATCTGCCTTCCGTACAGCCGCACCCACTGCGGGTGCGTTTTGACGACATGGTTCGTTGCCAGAGGCGATTTGGCAGTGGAATGACTGGCGCGATAGGGATTGAACCAGGCGTGCAATTCCAGCCCGCGGCGATGGGCCTGCTCAATCGCGAACGCCAATGGATCATAAAACGGCCGCGGCGCTTTTCCCATGGTTCCAGTAAGCGACTCCGACCACGGTTCGATTGTCGAGGCGTAGAGGGCGTCACATGCAGGCCGAACCTGGAAAATGATCACATTCAGCTTCAGTTGAACTGCGCGGTCCAGCAGCGAGAGCAACTCGGATTTCTGCTGTGCAGTGTTCAAGCCCGGCCGGGACGGCCAGTCAATATTGCCCACCGTCGCGACCCACGCGCCGCGGAATTCGCGCTGAGGCTTGAGGGGGACTAGCTGAGAAGTTTCGTAGGTTGCAGCGTGAGAGGTGATCAGAGCGGCAATCCCGCCAAGCACTGCAGTTGGAATGCTCTGGGCCGGGCCGCCCACTGTCCGCGGAATCATTCAGATGCCTAGGTTCGACAACGTGTTGCTGATCGCGTTGACGATCCGCACGAGACGGGGATGGGACTCTTCGAAGCCTTTGACCGAGGAAGTAAAGCCCCGCAACGACAGTTTCAAGAGATCTGCATTCTGCTCTGAACGGGTGGCTTCGTGAGCGGAAACGTCGGCGAATCCCGCTATGCTTTGCGCCTGTTCGCTGTGGGTTTCGGACAGGTTCGCGACTTCGGCTTTAAGAGTGCCCAACAGCTCCAGCAACTCGCGCCGCCGTTCATCCTTAACAGACTCCGCAGCCTGAATTCTGGCTTCGATTTTCCCGATGGTATCCTCGATCATTGCGCCCAGACTCACAATAGCTGCGTACCGCTTTTCAGCAAGGAAATCTGACTGTACGCAACCGGCGCAACCGTCTTAGGCCAAGAGCGGCCTTACGGATTCCCAAATGCGCTTTTCGACAGCCTGCGTGCTGCCCGATCCGTCTATGAGTCGCACCCGTTCCTTTTCAGCGGCCGCGATGGCCTGATAGCCGCGCGCGACTCTCTCGAAAAAGCTTCGGTCGGCTTCTTCGATCCGGTCCCGCATGAAAGGAAGCGTCGATTGTCGGGCCGACAGTCTCTCTTTGCTCACCTGGTGAGGCACCACCACGAGCAATGTTAGATCCGGCCGGGTCTCGCCGACTGCGAAGTCAATGAACGCTTTGACCCTGTTCAAATCGAGTTGCCGACCATAACCCTGGTAAGCGGTCGTGGAGTCGTAAAAGCGGTCACACAGAACAATTTCACCCGCAGCCAATGCTGGACGAATCACTTCCCGGACCAGTTGCGCTCGGCTGGCATTCATCAGGAGCAGCTCGGTTTCGGCTTGCATGGCCTGGTTCTGAGCGCTGTGCTTGAGAGTGTGGCGGATCTCCTCCCCGATGGGCGTGCCGCCCGGTTCGCGCAACGTCCGCACGAGCCTGCCCTGCGAACTCAACCTCTGGGCCAGGAGCGAAACTTGGGTCGATTTGCCGCTGCCCTCATTGCCTTCGAAGGTGATAAAGAGGCCCTTCATGATGCGTCACTCGTGATGCGTAATGCGTAATGCGTGACTCGTAGTCCGGTCGAATGTGGATTACTGACGACGAAATTTCGCTCCGTCGATCACATCCGCTTGACCTTTGCGCCTTTCGGCGTGTCTTCGATTAGCCAACCCTTGGCCTTCAGCTCGGCGCGGAGCACGTCAGCGCGCTTGAAGTCCCTCGCTTTCCGCGCGGCCTCACGGGCATCGAGTAGAGTCTGTATCTCAGCGGGCACAGTATATTCCAGCGCGGTTCCTATCCCCAGCACCGCATCAATTTTTTGCCAGGTCCCGAGCGCACCAGCGGCTCCGGCAGCGTTTAACGAGTTCTCCGCCAACCGGCGGTTTGTGTCGCGCACCCAGTCAAAGATCGCACCCCAGCCGCCTGAAATGTTCAAGTCCTCATCCAGCATGGAAGAAAAGCTCTCAACCAGGGAGTCACCTCCGTTGGCGCGGGCGTCGCCGGCCACTTCCCGCAATTTGCTGAGGCACTCATCGAGACGTTGGAGCGCAGCGCCTGCTGCCTGCAAACCTTCGAGCGTAAAATTAAAGGTTTCGCGGTAATGTGCCGTGAGCAGCAAATAACGGATCTCTCGTCCCGAATAGCCCTTCGCCAACAAGTCGCGTAGCGTGAAGAAATTTCCGAGCGACTTGCTCATTTTCTTTCCCTCGACCAGCAGATGGGCCCCATGCAGCCAGCATTTGACGAACCGTTGGCCAGGCGGCTGCACGCCGGCCCCCTCGCTTTGCGCAATCTCGTCCTCATGATGCGGGAACATCAAGTCCTCGCCTCCGAGATGGAGATCGAAACTGGTTCCGAGAAGTTTCATGCTCATGGCGCTGCATTCGATGTGCCATCCCGGCCGGCCCTCGCCCCAGGGGCTGGGCCAGAATACCTCGCCATCCTCCGGCGCGCGGGCCTTCCACAGAGCGAAATCCGCCACAGCTTCCTTTTCATATTCATCACTGCGCACTCGTTCACCCACGCGCATTTCATCGAAATTCAATTTCACCAGTTGGCCATACTGGCAGCCGCTGCTGCGGTACTTCTCGATGCTGAAATAGACTGAGCCGTCTGCCGCTCGGTAAGCCAGACTCCGCGCCATGAGTTTTTCGATCAGCGCGATGATGTCCGCCAGATGTTCCGTCGCCCGCGGAGTGTGGTGCGGCAGGCGGCAGTTCAGAGTCTTCAAATCGTCAAAAAACGCGCTCTCGAATTTGCCGGTGAACTCCCGCAAGGAGGTTTTGGTCTCCTGCACTCGTGTGATAATCTTGTCATCGATGTCGGTGACATTCATCACATGCCGGACCTGGTAGCCTTTGAATTCGAGGTAGCGGCGGACGAGGTCGCCGAAAATGAACGTGCGCCAATTGCCGATGTGCGCGTAGTCGTACACCGTCGGGCCGCAGCAGTAGAGGCCGACTTTCTGGCCGGCGGCGTCGAGCGGCACGAAATCCTGAACCGAGCGCGTTAGAGTGTTGAAAAGTTTCAAGGCTATCTTAGAACGCCGGGGCAGAGTATGGCTGGCCGGACGAAAGAAAAGCCGAAATTGCGGAGCAGAGGAATCGTCCAGCGTCGCTGGCGGGCGGCTCGCCGCTCTCGGGACGGACAAATCGCTGCCGACCCGCGCGAAGCGTTTTGGAGTGCGGGAGCCCCGTCCCGCTTTGGAAAGCGCCGCGTGTGCAGACGCACTCCGAGACACTGCCGCGTTTAGAGAACGCTTGCACCTGGCTCCAACGCGAGCTTCCTTTCCGCTGGCGACAATAATTTCCAAGTGCCGCTGGGCAGATCGCCCAACTGCAGCCGCCCGATCCGCACCCGAATCAGCCGCAGCGTCGGGTGGCCGATAGCGGCTGTTATGCGACGGACCTGGCGATTTTTTCCTTCGATAAGTTCCAGCCCCAGCCAGCAGGTCGGCACGGTCTTGCGATAGCGGATTGGCGGAGCGCGCGGTGGCAAGCTCGGCTGCGGATCAAGAATCCAGGCCCGGCAGGGCAGGGTAGGGTTCTCCTGAATTACAACTCCGCTTTCGAGTTTGCGCAGCGCGTCAGCGGAGGGAATCCATTCCACTTGTGCCCAGTACTCGCGCGGGTGGGCCTGGCGCGGGTGAAGAAGCCGTTGGCTCAGTTGCGGCTCGTCGCTCAGGAGCAACAAACCCTCGGAGTCTGCATCCAGCCGACCAAGCGGATAAACCCATTCGGGAAATCCAAACGCCGCCAAAGTGCCGTTTGGCGAACCGCCGGCCGTGAATTGCGAAACAACACCGTAGGGTTTGTTAAAGGCAAGAAGCATTCTTGATCGCCCTTTCGTCGCCTCCTTCAACTTGCCGCACAGCTTCCGACGCGTCACGTCGAATTCACCGACAATCCTTGAAAATCAGCACATTTCACTTGTATTATTCTCATTTTCTGGTCTAATAGGTAATGCCAGCCGTGATTAGACTGTGCCGTATAAACCTCCCTCGAACGGCCCTTCTCTTTTGCTTTTCCGCGCTTACTTGGTTCGACTCCGCGCGGGCGGCCGTCATCACGAGCATCGGCCAGAATTTTACTGGCAGCACCTTCGGCGTTGATTCGGTTGCGCTGCCCGCAGATGCCAATGGAACCGCCGGCCCACAGCATTTTGTAGAATTCATAAATGGCACATTTGCCGTGTACAACAAATCGAACGGCGCGGTCGTGAAACGCGTATCGGACACGAAATTCTGGTCGAATTCAGGCGTCTCCCTCTCGTCAAGTGACGGAGTGACCGATCCGCGCATCATTTACGATCCAACCGTTCAACGCTGGTTTGCTTCAATGGTGGACTTCGATGCCAATGCTCCATCCGACCCATCGCTCGAGTCGAACGATTTTCTATTTGCAGTTTCTGACAGTGCGGACCCGAGAGGAACGTGGCACGGATTTTTGTTTCAGGCCGACCCCGATACCGGCTACTTCGCCGATTTCCCAACTCTGGGCGTGGACAGCAACGCCGTTTACCTTTCCGGCGACTTCTACCACGGGGAGACGGATCCGATCGGCCCGGGCCTAGTTTCTTTCCCCAAAGCGGACTTGCTTGCACCCTCACCGACGATTGCGCACCGCACTTGGTTCGGAGTTATGGACTACGCCCAACGGGGCCAGGTGCTTCAACCGGCGATTTGTTTTGATGGCTCCAGTTCGGGCAAGATTTTGGCCACCAGCGATATTGGCAGCGACAGCAGCCCGCATTCGAACCTGGTCAGCTTTGCCGTCCTGAATTCGAGTAGCCATTCAGCTTCCTTAAGCCCGTCCACATTTATTCCGACTGCCTCCTGGGTTGTTCCCGACAGTCTATATCTTCCGGGACCGGCATTTGCTCCGATTCAGCCGGACGGCTCCGACACTTTGGTGGCAAACGAAGCGCGGTTCAGCGCCAGAATCTATGCCGTGGGCGGGATCCTCTACGCCGTCCATAACACCGAGCTGAACAATCATGTCGCAATCCAATGGTACCGCGTGCGGGCCGCGGACAACGTTCTCCTCGAATCAGGAACCATTGCCGACCCGGGCATGGACCTGTACTTTCCTTCGATCGCAGCGAACTCTTACGGTGTCGTCGTCATCGGCTTCAATGGTTCCAGCATCGGTACCTACATTACCTGCTACGCCATCGTGGGCCGAACCATCAACGGCGTCACGACCTTCGGAGATCCGCTCGTACTGCAAGCCAGCACGCTCTCCTACCATGATTTCTACGAACAATTGGGGCTCACCGCGTATAGCCGCTGGGGTGATTACAGCACTATTTCCGTCGATCCGGCCAATCCGAACCGGTTTTGGAGCATTCAAATGTACGCGACCGACTCACAGGATTTTGGCAGTGTTTGGGCCACGCAGATTACCGAGCTGATTACTACGCCTCAGCCACTCCTCGCGATAAACCGGGGAGGAACCAATGTCGTTCTCTCCTGGCCCAGTAGCTTCGCCGGATTTCAGCTTCAGTCGTCAACCAACCTCTTGTCGCCGAGCGCTTGGTTAACCGTGACTCAATCATCCGTCACCAATGCAGGCCAGATCTCTGTCTTAGTGCCGATTTCCGGAGGGAAGAAATTCTTTCGCTTGCATCAGATGTAGGCGCGACTGCCGTGAAACCTAATCGTCGCAATGCCCTCTTACTTCGGCCGGCTCGAATGATCCTGCAGCCAGGCCACGTCCTGATTTCTTGGGCTCGGGAACCCGTCGTTGATCATGCCACCTACAACCAATGGCGGCATCGTCCGGTGGTCCCGCCAGCGATGGATTTCGGAGTGCCCATCAGCGAAGGAGAAACCGCAGGCCAGATTATGGTAAAGGCCCGGCAGATCATAAAAGCCAAATTGCGTTGTCTGATTAGGATACCCGTTCATGTCCGTCGCGAAGTTGCCGATGTCGATGCTGTCTTCGCGCATGTCAAGGAAGACGAACATTTTGGTCGGGCCGGGATTTGCCAGGTCGGATTGTTTGAAATAGAGCCGGAACCGGTCGTCGATGTTTCTGCCGCCCCAGCCGCCCAGGTAAAAGTTCATCGACATGCTCCGCACCCGCGGTCGATTAACGCCGCCCACTGTGACAAACGACTTGTCAGAAGGGCATTTCCAAATGGTCAGATTTTTGCCGCAATAAGGCCACAGCGGGCTCTTCTTGATATCGACTTCGGGATCCCAGTTCGAGGGGTTGATCGTGCTAAAATTCATTTCTCCGGTCACCCATGTGGCCGCAAGGATCGCCGGATCTCCGCTTCCATCGTCGCTGGCCAGTGGAATGCGGTCGCGGCTGTCCTCCGAATACATTCGCCAAGCCAGGCATAATTGCCGGTGATTGCCCATGCACTGGATGCCCTGCGCCTTGCTCCTGCTCTTGGAAAGGGCGGGCAACAGCATCGACGCTAAAATGGCGATAATAGCGATGACCACGAGCAGTTCGATGAGGGTAAAGCCACCTGCGCGATGGCTCCGGAATCTGAGCTGCGGGGGGACGATTTGTCTAGGTTTGCGCATGGAAACTAATTTATAGCTATCAACCTCGACCAATCAATCGAAATCATACCCCATAAGTGCAATAAACCGTTACTTAACGTGGACGCTTTCGCGGTCGCCCAGCCGGTGAGTACTTCTCCATCTCCTCCTCGGGACGAGAAGGCTGGGAGGAGGAGGCAGTATCGCCCATTCTCCTGCCCTCTTAAACCGGCTTCCAGGGTGAGCGATAATCTCGCGCCATTAACTGGCTTGCGCCGCTGTCCCCAATTATCACTTCTTTCGTAGAATCCCATTTTAGTTTCCGCCTGACCAGCATCGCAATCAGCCCAAGGTGGCCTGGAATCGCCGAGTGATGGGCGGTTTCGACCGGCGTGATCGTCGGTTTGCGCGATTTAACGCAGTCCAGAAAATTGCGCTGATGGTTTTCAGAGCGATAAAGCTTGACCTTGTATTTCTCTTCAGGAATTTCGCGAAACCAATCCACGTTTGAGGCATCATATCCGCCACGGTCCACCCAGACCCAGCCTTCTGTGCCTATCCATTTCGTGCCACTGCGAATATCCCCATGGCCGCCTGCGATCGTCATCGTGACATCTTTCGGATACTTGCACGTAATCCGGTACTTGGTGCATGTGTTCCAGATCGCATCCCGAGGCGGGAATTCGCCTGTCCCCTCGACCTCCAGGGGTCCGCCATTGTTATCGCAATCGAGTCCCCAATGTGCGATATCGCAGTGGTGGCCGATCCAATCCAACAACTGGCCGCCGCCGATGTTGTAGTTCCAGCGCCAGTTCTTGTGCACACGCGCCTGAATGTATGGCTCCATTCGCGACGGGCCAATCCAGGTCTCGTAATCCAGTTCCGGCGGCGCCGGCGTCACTGCCGCGTTCCACCCAGGTGTGCCGGCGACGACCCTGGCCAGATTGTCCGGAGCTCCCGGCACGCTTGCCAGCTTCTCAAGGAGCGCCTTCGAGGTCCCCGCAAAATCGTGGTGCCCGCTGGGCAAACCAACTTCGAGTTGAGTCACTTTCCCTATTAGCCCATTCCGAATAATTTCGGCTGCCTTGCGAAACGGCGCTTGGGAGCGCTGCCAGGAACCCGTCTGCCAGATTCGGTGGTTTTTCTGCACCGCGCGCACAATTGCCTGCTGTTCGGCAATCGTACGCGCCAGCGGCTTCTCCCCATAAATGTCCTTTTTCTGTTTGGCGGCTTCTACGGCAATCAAAGCGTGCCAATGATCAGGCACAGCCAGCATCACCGCATCGATGTCTTTGCGCGCCATGAGCATGCGGTAATCTTTGTACGATTTGCAGTCCTCGTTGCCGTAGTGCTTGTTGATTCGACTCACCGCTTCCTGTAGGTGCTTTTGGTCCACATCACAGGCGGCAACAACATGGCAATCTTTTTCACGGAGGAAGGCCTCAGTATTGCTGGGTCCCTGCATTCCCCAACCTACGACACCCAGCGTGACGCGCTCCGACGGCGCCGCGCTCCCCGCCCGGCCCAGTGCGCTTGCTGGAATAACGGCCGGGGCTGCCAATGTGACTCCCGTGACGGCGAGAAAACGACGGCGACTGATCCCGGAATTCAAGGAAATCTCTTTCATAAAATCATGTGGCCATAAAACAAGACACAATTCGAGAATAAAATAAGGTTGCCTGCTCGTAAGGGGAAACAGAGGTTTTACCGAAGGGAGTAGGCTGGCGGCCGCCAAATGCCGTTCGGTCACAATCTTGTTTTCGAAAAGCAAGATCAAGGAGAGTGCGTGACGAGTGCCCTGACAGGTGCTAACCTCTTTGGTATGACAACGATGACCGAATCGATCAGGCCCGAGACGAAACCAGCCCTCAGCCAACTGGACCAGCTCAAACGCTTCACCACTGTCGTCGCCGATACGGGCGACTTCGCAACACTGAAGGAATACGCGCCACGCGACGCAACCACGAATCCTTCTCTCATCCTCAAAGCGGCCCAATTGCCTGCCTACCAGAGCCTGGTGGACAAGGCCATTGCGGACAATCAGCGCAGTGGCACGACTGGCGAGACCTTGCTGACCCGGATCATGGACGATTTGCTCGTGATATTTGGCGTCGAGATTCTGAAGGTCGTACCGGGCAGGGTCTCGACCGAGACGGATGCCGATTTGTCGTTCGACATACAGGGCTTAATCGAGAAAGCGCGGCGTTTTATTTCCCTTTATCAAAACCAGAACATCGGCCGTGAGCATATCCTGATCAAGATTGCCTCGACGTGGGAGGGTATTCGGGCCGCCGAAGTTCTTCAGCGCGACGGTATCAACTGCAACATGACATTGTTGTTTTCCTTGCCGCAGGCCGTTGCCTGCGCCGAAGCCGGGGCTCGACTAATTTCGCCGTTCGTGGGACGCATCCTCGATTGGTACAAGGCAAAAGCCGGCAAGGATTTTGCACCGGCGGAGGACCCCGGCGTTCTGTCCGTCCAGGAGATTTATGCCTACTACAAGAAGTTCGGCCATGAAACGGAAGTCATGGGAGCAAGTTTCCGCAGCAAAGGCGAGATTCTCGAGTTGGCCGGGTGCGACCTTCTTACGATCAGCCCGCAGTTCTTGAAAGACTTGAAGGAGAGCACTGAGACGATTGAGCGCAAGCTTGATCCGTCCACAGCCCGCGGTAGCAAACTCGAGAAAATGGAACTCGACGAAAAGAAATTCCGCTGGCAGTTAAACGAGAACGCCATGGCGACGGAAAAGCTGGCCGAGGGTATTCGCCTCTTCAACGCAGATGCGGTGAAACTTGAGAACTACATCGCTGCCAGGTTGTAATTCCCCGCCGAGCTGTCCACCCTTGATACGCAGCCAACACCCGGCTGACTCGCAGGGTAGGGGATAGAACAATCCCACTCTGCGAACTGCAAATTGCAAAGGCGCGCCCTGGAGACCTTGCAAGATGCACGACCATACCGGCCATACGAGTTAGAGCAATTCTTCAATATTGCTCCTAACGGTTTGGCGTTTACCCACTTGCGCGCCAGCTCCTTCGTTTGGCCCAGCCTAAGCTTCGCCAAAATGGATCAAACGAAAGGACTACTGTGAAAACGACTGGCAGATGGTTTCTGATCGGGTTGGCATTCGGCCTGGCATCCAGCGTGATAAGCGCGCGAGCCGGCCTTGAGGTCTCCGGGTCTATCAGCATTCAGGCTGAGGCTGACTTTCGCGCACCATTGGTGCCAATTGGGACGTGGGTTTCCGTAGGTGCCTACGGACAGTGCTGGCGCCCGGCAAGCGTTGCCGTGGAATGGCGGCCTTATTGTTCCGGACACTGGGTGTGGACCGATTGCGGCTGGTACTGGGAGACTGACGAACCCTGGGCGTGGGCCTGCTACCACTATGGTTGTTGGGTGTACGACCCGACGTACTTCTGGATTTGGGTGCCAGGAGTTCAATGGGCGCCCGCCTGGGTTTCCTGGCGCGTCGGCGGCGGCTACATCGGCTGGGCTCCGCTCGCGCCACCAGGCATCAGGGTAACCGTCTCCGGCCCGCAATTCGTGTTTGTTGAAAGTGGCAGGTTCACCGAACCGATTCAGCCATCGAAGGTTGTCGTGAACAACACGACGATCATCAATCAGACCAGAGTCATCAACAATTTAAGGCAGGAAACCAGAACCGTGGCTGGCTCGACGCCGCAAAAGGTGTTTGTCAATGAAGGGCCGGGAGTTGAGACCGTTCAGAAAGCGACGGGCAAACACTTGGCGGCCAGGCCGGTTCGTGAACTGGTGCGAAACGCACCTGTCCCCTCGCCACGGCCAGCGACGACAGTCGATTCTAAGAAACCGGCTCCCACTGCCCCGATGGAGAGGCCGGACGCGCCGCGGAGCCACGACCTCAAGCCGCGTGAGGGCCAGGCGCACGGCCTATCCGCTCCGCGCCACGAACAGGCGAAACCGGAGCGACCTAAGGAGCATCTTGCACCGCCTGCGAACGGACACCCAGGTGTCCCGCCACAGCCAGGCAAGCCTCCCAAACCACCGAAAGAGCCCGGAGAAGGCAAGGGCTATGGCTCCGAGAGCGATCCGAAAGCAAATGGACATGAAAGCCAAGGCCACGGGAAAGACAAATTATGACCAGCTCAGGCGGACGCGCGAGCCAGTGCTGGGGCAACGAGGCACGTCGCGCGTTCCGCCCACGAAATTTAAGACAGCTCACCCAACCAAAACCAAACCAACGAACAACATGAAAACCAAAACCGACAGCACAATCAGTTTCAAGGCGATGAAACTAGGCCCCATTCAATGGTTCGAGGATCATCCATTTGCGGTCGAGATCAAGGAGGCCTTCGGAATTGCAAACAGATGTCATCCAACGAAGGCGAAAAACAAAAAGCCAAGGAGTCGCCACGGCAGCCGCGCTCACCTGCCGTGGAACCGGGAGGTTGCGGTCCAGCCGCAATCCCCCGGTCAATTTCTGCAAAACACAACAATGGAGTCAAACACATGAAACTAAGCCATCAAATCACAACAGTCGCGGCTCTGGTCACTTTGGCAGGTTGCAGCTCAAGCGACCAAAGCAGCAGCGAAAAACAATCGGGCAATCCTGCCCCGGCCCAGGAGGCCCGTGAACAACCGAAAGATACAGCGCTGGCAACTGCCCCACCAAAGGATATCACGCCAGCGCCGCCCCTTGCGGCCAATCCCTCGCCGCCCCCTGACCTGAGCGCACCGGCACCCGCCGCGCCCGCGCCTACTCCACCCGCGACTGTTGCGCCGCCTGTCGTACCCGCAGCAGAGGCCAAACCAGCGGCTCCTTTGGCAAACGCACTGTCGGAGACCAAGGACGAATTCATGACGTCCATGGACAAGAAACTGGCGGACCTGGACGCGAAAATGGCTGAATTGGCCCAGAAGTCTGAAGGCTATAAAGACGCTGCCAAGGTCGAGGCAGATAAGGCTCTCGTCACACTTCGCGAACAACGTGACAAAGCAAAACAGAAATGCGACGAAGCCAGGACCACGACCGCTGACTCCTGGAAGGACCTCAAAGCCGGTGTTGAACTGGCCATTAATGAGCTGGAAGCGGCCTACGAAAACGCCAAGTCAAAATTCAACTGAAGCGCCGAGGACAGGGACAGGCCTTGTGCCTGTCTCTGGCCTTCGGTTGCGACAACGGGCTAACACCGTCGAGAGAAAGGAATGTATGAAAACGACCACGAAACCAAATCGCGCTCATTTTGCCATCACACATCGGATGCTCACCTTGGGACTCAGCATGACGCTGCTGTTTCAGTGCGGGTGCGCTGCCCTGTTAGTGGGCGGGGGCGCCGCTGTCGGCGCCGGCGGTTACGCCTACGTAAGAGGAGAGCTCAAATCCACACAGGGCGCTTCCTTCGATCGCATGTGGAACGCCACCCAGGCGGCCATGAAGGATTTGGGCTATGTTGCGTCCGAGGAGACAAAGGATATATTCAAGGGACAGTTGATCGCGCGGACGGCGGAAAACAAGAAAATCAGTCTTCACCTGAAACGACTGTCGGATAATTCCACCGAGATGAGAATTCGGGTCGGGATTTTTGGCGATGAAGCGCTTTCGAGGCTGATTCTGGAGAAGACCGAGAAGGAGCTATCCTGAGTGCGTGGGCCCGATTCATTCATCAAGCTGGCCGATCCAACGCGCCACAAAGTTTCTCGCGCGAAGGTTGATGATCAGTTAAATTGGCTGCGATGCAGCCAAAAAGTCCAAGTCGGCACATGGATGTACTGATCATCGATGACGCAGAGAATATTCGCCGCACCACTGCGGTCGTGCTGGAAGCGATGGGCCACAAGACCGCCGCGGCTGCGGAGGGAGCCACGGCGCTCAAGCTGATGGAAAGCGAGGATTTCGACCTCGCATTCCTCGACCTAAAATTGGAGAGTGAGTCGGGACTCGATTTGCTGCCCGAACTGCTCAAAGTGAACCCAAGTTTGGAGGTTGTGGTCTTCACCGCCTACGCGTCCATCGAAACGGCGGTCGAGGCGATGCGGCGAGGAGCGGTGGACTACATTCCCAAGCCGTTCACGCCCGAGCAGATCCGCCGCGTTCTGCTCCGCATCACCAAATCCCGCAAGCTCGAGGAGCGCGTCGCCGAACTGGAGTCTAGGTTATCGTCGGATGCGCCGGCAACGGATCTGGTGACGAGCGAGCCTGCAATGCAGCAGGCATTCGAACTGGCGCTCAAGGCCGCCGCCACGCCGGCCACCCTCTTGCTTCTCGGGGAGAGCGGCACCGGGAAGACGGTGCTCGCACGAGCAATCCATGCCAATAGCCTGCAAAAAGACAACGCCTTCGTCACTGTTAATTGTCCCAGTTTGTCCCGTGAACTGCTCGAGAGCGAACTCTTCGGCCACGTCAAAGGATCCTTCACCGGGGCGGTGAGCGATGCTTCGGGCAAAGTGGCGGTGGCTGACGGCGGCACACTGTTCCTCGATGAGATCGGCGAGCTCCCCCTCGAGATTCAACCCAAACTCCTGCGGCTGCTGCAGGAAAAGGAGTATGAGCGCGTCGGAGAGGCCAAAACGCGTCACGCCAACGTGCGCGTGATTTCCGCCACCAACCGGGACCTGGAAAAGGCAGTGCAGGAAGGCCGGTTTCGTGAAGATTTGTTTTACCGGCTGAATGTGATCTCTGTCCATGTTCCGCCCCTGCGCAAACGGTTGGCGGATTTGGAAACCATCGCTGAGAGTTACCTGCAGTTCTTTGCACGAGCTTGCGGCAAGCGGGTAAAGGGTTTCTCGAAGGAGACGCTGAGAGGGCTTCGGCAATATTCCTGGCCGGGCAACCTCAGAGAACTGCGCAACGTCGTGGAGCGAGCAGTGATCCTGGTCGGTGGCGATCAGATCCAATTGAGCGACCTGCCGGAGAAGCTCAGCCAATCCGCAAGCTGCGCCAGAATAGAGCCAGCTGAAGTCGGCGCCATGACGACACTCGAGGCGCTGGAGAAAGAACACATCGCCCGGGTTATCCAGCAGTCCGCCACTATGGAGCAAGCCGCCGAGGTGCTCGGCATCGACCCCGCCACGCTCTATCGCAAACGGAAGAAAATGGCCGCCGAGCCAGCCCCGGCTGAGTCAGCAGCCACCCAGGCCGCGGCCTGATTGCCCCGTCCAGACGACCGCTTGCGTCCTATGCTGCGCACGCGACTCTTTCTGAATCTGCTTCCCTTTGTGGTGACGCTTGGGGCTATCGGTGTATATGCCATTGTGCTTTTCTCGCGTCTCGCCAACAGCGTGGATGCGACCGTGGCGAGAAACTACCGCAATGTTTTGGCCGCCCAGGCGATGACCGCGGCCCTGGCAGGAATGGAACGTGAAGCCTGGGCAGTAGCTGGGAACCAATCCGAGGCGAGCGCGGCGTTCGCGCGGCACCAGCAACGCTTTGAGGCAAATCTGGCTATTCAATTGGAAGGCGCGCCAATGCCGCGCGAGGCGGAGAGCCGGCAGTTGGCCACTAATTATCAGGCGTATAAGGCGGCAATGGTGAAAATGGGTGCTTCCTCAACGCCGGAAAATCAACGCCGAGTGTATGAGCAGGAACTCGTGCCGGCCGCTTTGCGGCTGAATGTACTGTTGGAGAAAATCCGAAAACTGAACCACCTCGCGATCCTCGCCACCAGTGCCAAGATTCAGAAGGTAAATCTCGAGGCCAGCCGCTTGATGGAGATCGGCATTGCCGTGGCCTTGCTCGTTTCCGGTTACGCCAGCTATCGTCTCAGCCGGTCGATTTTGCGCCCCATTCAATCTTTGACCAAAGCCACGCGCGAATTGGCCGAAGGCAATTGGGGCCAGCCGGTGCCGGTCACATCTCGGGATGAGGTTGGTGAGCTCGCCCGGGCCTTCAACCGCATGGCCGCAAAACTCCAGGAATACCGCCAAAGCACGACTGCAGAAATCGTGCATCTTCACCGGGCGATGGAAACAACCCTCTCCTCGTTCCCCGATCCCATATTCGTGCTGGATCGAGCGGGTGCCATCGAGTTGAAAAACCCGGCGGCCGCGGATCTGGCGACGAACCTGCGCCTGAACAGCGAGCTGCCCGGCCGATTGAAAGGTCTCGCCGACAAAACTCTTGAAACTGGGGAGAATTTCCTTCCTCAGAGCTTCAAAGAAGTTGTCTCCTACCGAGTCAACGGGGCGGATAAGTTCTTTCTGCCGCGCGTCCTGGCTATGCGTGACAAAGAGGACTCAATGTTTGGCGTCGCGGTCGTGCTATACGACGTCACACGCTTCCGTCTGCTTGACGCAGCCAAGACCAATCTGGCGGCCACGGTCAGTCATGAGCTGAAAACTCCCTTAACCAGCCTTCGGATGACGCTGCACATTCTTCTCGAGAAGACGCTCGGCCCCCTCGCGCCCAAACAGGATGAATTGCTCCAGGCCGCACGCGACGACACCGAGCGGTTGCTCCGGATCCTGAACGACCTCTTGGATCTCGCTCGTCTCGACGAAGGGAACGCCGAATTGCGCACCGAACCCGTCGCGCCTGCCGACTTGCTGCAACGAGTGCTCGAGGATTTGTCGGACCTGGCTTGCGCCAAGGGTCTAAGCCTGAAGTGCTCGCCGGACCCAGACTTGCCTCCGGTCGCCGTGGATCGACAACGCATTGGGCTCGTGCTGAACAACCTTGTCATCAATGCGATCAAACATTCCCCGCTGGCGAGCGAGATAATCTTGCGCGCGGCCGCCACTGGTGACGGCAGCGTCCGGTTCAGCGTCGCCGACCTGGGGCCAGGTATTCCAGAGGAATATCAGACCCGGATTTTTGATCGATTTTTCCGCGTGCCAGGCCAGACACGCAGCGGAGCGGGTCTAGGCTTGTCGATCGCTCGCGAAATCACCGTGGCGCATGGAGGACGAATCGGGGTGAAGAGTTCGCCCGGCCACGGCAGCACGTTTTATGTGGTTCTGAGAGCCGGCGAACCCGCCGCGTAGCACCGAGCCGCGTGGCCAGCATGGGTTTTGCCAGAGGTTCAAGGCTCAGGTTTCCTCGCCCTCGATCGGATTTTCCCAATCCGGATAAACCTCCGGCTTCAGTTCTCCTCGGCGTATCATTTCCTGCAAGTCGCGAATGATCGTGCGACGGGCAACACCAAACTCGCGCGCCAGGGCAGATATGTTTGGGCGCCCCTTCGCTCTCGTCAACCGCTCGCGGATCCGGTTTTGCCGGGCCAAGCGATCGGTCGAACGGCTGAACAGATCCAGCGCGTCGATGCGGTGCGAGCGTTCGAGCGCCTCAAATTGCCGCACCGCTTCGCGCTCGCCGCACTCGGTCAGCGCGGTTTCGACCGTGCGCTTGAGCGTGCGCACGTCCACGGGTTTAGTCAGGCAATAATGCGCACGGCGCGGACCCTGGAGCGCCTTCAGTTGCTGATGCACCTCCAAAGCACCCGACACAATAATAATCGGCACATGCGGCAACAATTCCTTTAACTGAGGGAGGAACGTCAGCCCGAGTTCGCCTTCGGCGAGGACGTGGTCGAGAATCAGCACGTCTGGCTGGTGCCCCGGGATTTGCTCCAATGCCTGTGTCCCGCTCCTGGCGCGGATCAATTGATGCTTGTCCAACGCCTCCTCATAGATCTCGTATTGGAGGTCGTCGTCTTCAACAATGAGGATGGTGGCGGGGTTCATTCGTCATTTGGATTTTACAGTTGTCCCTCGCACTGGAAGCATGAGTGTAAAGGTGCTTCCTCGATCGACAATGGATTCGACGGCCAGGCCGGCTTCCAGCTTCTTCGCCAGTTCATAGACCATCGATAAGCCCAGGCCCGTGCCGCGGCGATCCGAACGCGCCTTCGTCGTGAAAAACGGATCAAAAATAAGCGGCATATTCTCCGATGGGATGCCGCAACCGAAATCCTGGATGCTGATGGCAGCATAGGCCGTGGCTTGAGCCGGCGGCAGCACCAAGCCGCTCTCCAGTTTTTCCAGACGTTTGGTCTCGAGAATGATCCGTTTTTGACGATCCATGGACTCAGCGGCGTTGAAAATGAAGTTGAGCAGGATTTGCTGAACGAGATCCTTGGCGCAGGCCACATCCGGCAGCGCTCGGTCGGGCAGGAACTTGACCTGGACCTCGCGCAGGAAGCGGTCGCCCAGCAGCTTGATCGTGTCCTCAACTACCAGATTCAAATCGCAAGCCGTCAGTTGCTGATCAGAATCCCGGCTGAAACCAAGCATCGCCTTGACGATCCCCGCGCCCTGTTCGACGACCGTTTTGATGCGATCCAGTCGCGTGCGAAGCTTCTGCGAGTTGTCGAGGTTCTCTTCCATGATTTGAGCCGAGCCCTTAATGATGGAGAGGATATTATTGAAATCGTGGGCGATGCCGGCTGCAAGCGTACCCAAGGCGTTCATTTTCTGACTGTGGAGCAACTGACGACTGGCCAGTTCCAGCTCCTGTGTCCGCTGCGCCACTTTTTTCTCCACCTCGGCATAACTGCGCGCCAATTGGCGATGGCGATTGAACGCCAAACCAGCGAAAAACAGCGCCACCGCAGCTCCCGCCAACGAGATGACCACTAGCCGCGTTTCCTGGTACCACGGCAGGACGACGGCTAACACAAGCTGCGCCGGCTTCGACTCTCGATTGCCGTTCCGGTCCATCGACCGGACCTGGAGGTAATGTTTGCCCGCCGCCAGGTCGCTGAACGTGACTGGGCTGGCAGCCTGGAACGCGGACCAATCATGATCATCGAGCCGATGGGAGTAGAGCAAGCGCTCGCGCGGTGTTTGCTTCCACTTGTCCTGACCACTGAAAAGCAGCGTGATAGTGCCGCCTGCGAGGATTTTCGTGTCGATCTCGGGCAGTCGTCTTAATTGCGTCTCCGGCGGCTCGCGATCAGCTTCGGGGTCGTAGTGGCTCAAACCGTGTGCCGTGCCTGCCAACAGGCGACCGCGCTGGTCTTCGCAAAGCGCGCGGATACTCGAACTCGGCAGGCCCTCTTCGAGGCCATTCTCTATCCAGGCACCCTCGTAATACCGATGCAACCCGCCTTGCGACGCTACCCATACACTCCCGTCACGATGAGCCCTGAGCAGGCACGTAATCTGGTCAAACCCACGGCGCACTTCGGACCAGTCTCGGCCGTCGAACTGCCAGATTTTATCAGAGGTGGCGCACCACATTTTGCCATCAGCCAACTCGGCGAAGGCAACGGGCGCCTCCGGACCGGTCTTGTCCGCGGCGTTGAAGAATCTCCATTTTTTCTCGTGATACCAGGCTGTGCCGTGCCCGGTTCCCAACCAGAAGTCCCCATTCGGCTCCTCGAAAAGAGCGGACCAGTCCTTGCCGATGGCTGCACCCGGCGCAGGGCAGGGCAGTGGTGCGAATTCGCTGCCGTCAAAGCCCTCCAGCACGCTCCCGCTGGCGGCACCGTCCGCCCAACCTTGCAGTCCCACCTTGCCATCCTTTAATTGTCCGAGCACTTTGCGCTGCCTCCCATCTGTTCGGGCTTGAATTGTGCGGAATCGACCGCTGGCGGGATGAAACTCAAGCAGTTGCTCCTCGCCGCCCAACAGCAGGTTGCCGTTCTTCAACGGGAACAGCCTGAGCGAAGCTGGCTGGTTCTGCGCAGACGTATTAGCGAGCGAATATTCTCGATGGCGGCCCTGTTCGACCACGTGCAGACCTCCAGAGGACACGAACCAAACATTGTCCTGGGAATCAACGGCCAGACACTGGATCGGTGAGGCCATCCTGGTGCGCCAGTTCGGGCTTCTCCAAATCAGTGGCGTGAAGCGATACAAGCCGTCGGATGTGGCCAGCCAGAATGCGCCGCCTGGCTCGACCGCCGCGTCGAAATATTGGCGCGCGGAGAGGTCCTCGTCTTCAACCAGGTCGGGCGAGTCGCCCTCGGAATGATATAGCGAGTTAATGGTCGAGGCCCACCACCTTCCATCCGCACTCCGCCAGGCGTGCCGAATTCTCCGGCCGCCCGAGCTCCAGGCGCCCCAGCTCTGACCGTCAAAATAGGCCATGACTCTTTCGTAGTTTGTTGCGGACTCGGCCACTGCCACAATGCCCCCCGCCAAATCCTCATGCGGCTCCTGCAGGTTCTGTATCTGGAGATGCGCTGAAGGCAGATGCTCTTGCCAGAGCGTATCTGGCTTCAAGTTGCGCAGCGGACCTGGCAGCTTTGCCAAACCGCGCGCACCAGTAATCCAGAGGCCGCCGTCTCGGGCCGCGGCCATGCTCGTGAATTTTTCAAGCCGCGTTTGCTCGGCCCTGCGCATCAAGATTGCCTGCGGGTTGCCTGTAATCGAGAAATCAAATTCCAACAACCGGTCAGGCATCAGGCACAGCACCAGTCCCTGCCGAACCGGACTGAGCGCCAGGGGACTGCTCGGGCTCGAACCTCCGGAAGTGCCGGGTATTTCCGCAATCGGATGCGTCTCCCACGATCCTTCTTTGTATTCCTCAATCGCTCCCCGCGCGAAGGTCCAGAGTTGTCCGCCCGGACTCTCGTAAACCCGAACGGTGCCTTCCGGAGCTGGCACCATCGTAACCGTGTAACCATCCAGTTTGCTGGCGGCGGTAGAACTCAAATGTCGCGCCACGACTTTGCCCTGGGCGGAAACGGTCACCGAAACGCAAGCCGACTCCGCCAGGCCGTCCGCCAGTTTGAAGACGCGCCAATTGGGGGCCCGCTGGCCGAAGCTCGGCCTCGCCAGTGTTGCCAACGCGGCGCCGAGCAAGGCCATCATTGCGGTGCGCGTCATTGGCTGGGTGCAAATTCTTCTCTGCGTGTCGGATTATCTGCCCCACCGATCAGCTCTGCAACCAAAAGACGAACTGTGCCTGCAAACGCACACTTCACAAACCGACGCCGTTACGCGATAAAATGCGGTGGATACGTATGCTCCGATGTCGGCAACATCCCGTTTCGGAAAACTGCTCCCACTCTGCGGATCGGCAAAGTGGGAGCTTGCCCGCGCTCCTTTGGTGCTCTCGAGGCTCGCGCTCTCCTGGCCAATCCTCCGCGTTTACTCTGATCGAAATCCTCGTCGTGCTGGCCATCATCGCGATACTCGCCGCTTTGCTGCTGCCCGCGCTTTCCTCGGCCAGGGCCAAGGGCAGACAGGTTGCGTGCGTCAATAATCTCAAACAATTGGGCCTCGGCATTCAAATGTATGCCGCCGATAATGAGAGCCGACTGCCGGAAAACACACCCGCCGGGCGAGGCAACAATCCTTGGGTTCGAGGCAACATGAAGGAGCCCGTGGAAGCCACCAACCTAGTTTTTCTTCGCCAAAGCAAACTCTTTCCTTACGCGAGCCACGTCGCGACTTACCGCTGCCCGGCGGACTTCTCCCAGGCAGGTGGCTCCCCGCGTGTCCGCAGCTATTCCATGAATGGCTGGATGGGCAGCCGCGTGATGGAGACTGATTCCCGGCCCGCCGGATACCGAACGTTTGTGAGCGAAAGCGAACTGGCCGCGGCCAGGCCCGCTAATCTTTGGGTCCTGCTCGATGAACACGAGGCCAGCATCGATGACGGCTGGTTTCTAGTGACGATGGACGACAGCCGGCCATTTGCCAGTTACCCCGCCGCTCGGCATCAGCATGGCTACGCCCTGAACTTCGCCGATGGCCACATCGACGCCAAGAAGCTGCGCGACCCCAATAGCGATTCGCTCGGCCAGAACAATCCACAAATCAGCCAGAAGAATTCCGATTGGCTCCAACTCAAGCAGATGACCACGATCCGATAAACGCCACCGTGGCAGCCACTCTCATTCTGAACGTCGATGGAGGGAGACGAGGTAACGAGTCTCAAAATTCAGTCCGGAAAACCTGAGGTCACAGGCTCGTTACCTCGTCTCCTACGACTAAAACGAGAGCTACGACCTCGCGGTGATCGCGTCCCCAACCCGAACTTTGCCTGAGCGCACGACTTCGGCAACAACTCCCTGGCGATTGTTTTTCATCAATTCACGCAGGCCCTGGCATACCGCATCCATTTTAGCGCACGGTTCGCGCGAAGCGTAGAAAAGGAGCACGGCCTCACCCACCTCAACTTCGCGCCCGACCAATGCAATCAGGTTGACTCCCGACGTCTCGATATTCGAGCGCACCGCCCCAGGCGAAATGGACTGCAACCGCAGGGCCGTCGCGTGTTCCTCGATTTGTTCGCGCCCAATAAGGGTTACCTGGCGGCGACTGGGCTGGCCGGTGTCGCGGTTGACACGCCCGAAATAGCGGGGTTCCCCGATAATGCCTTTCGCCTGGATGAGTTCGATCTCATCCACCGCTTCCAGCGGCGCTGCCGGTTCGTTTGGATGCAGATGGAGCGAAGCCACGCGCCCGGAAAGGGCAGGAGAGGTGCTGTCATTCATCCGGTGCATAATAGGTCGATCTGCGCCAATGGACAAAACGAAAAACTGATTTGTATGTTCCTATTCGTCCTAATCGTCCCATCAGAGTTTCAATCCACCTTGCCCAGCCCTCTCTCGCACCTATAATGCGTCGGTGCTCGACATCAAACTGCTCCGCGAACAGCCCGATTTTGTGCGCCGGCGCCTTGCTAGCCGCGGGGCAGGGGACGAGGCCCAGGTGGAGGAGCTGCGGCGGCTCGACGAACAACGGCGCAAGCTCCTGACCGAGGTCGAGGCCCTTAAGGCGCAGCGCAACCGGGCGGCAAAGGAAATCGGCGCGCTCATGGGGCAAAAGAAAGCGGAGGAGGCTGAGACCAGAAAACGGGAAGCACGTGAATTGGGAGACCGTATCAGCTCGCTGGATCAGCAGGCGGCGGAAGCAGAGGCGGCGCGGCAGCAACTAATGCTTCGGTTGCCGAACTTGCCACACGAGTCTGTCCCGGTCGGCAAATCCGCTGAGGAGAACGCCGTTGTTCGCGTTCACGGCAAGAAACCGACTTTCGCTTTCAAACCCAAATCGCACGTTGAAGTTTGCGAGAAACTGAAGCTGATCGACTTCGAACGCGCTGCCAAGCTTTCGGGCAGCGGGTTCGTGCTCTACACTAATTGGGGCGCGAAGCTGGAACGAGCTTTGATTCAGTTCATGCTGGAGCTACACACGCGCGAGCACGGCTATACCGAGGTGTCCCCACCATTCATGGTCGGGCCGCAATGCCTGGAAGGCGTCGGGCAGTTCCCCAAATTTGCCGATCAATATTACGGCGTCCAGGAAGGTCTGGATGCGAGCACGCTGGGCAAGCTCTACTTAATTCCAACCGCTGAAACACCGGTGGCAAACATCCATCGCGAGGAAATCCTCCCCGAACGCCAGCTTCCGATTTATTACTGCGCTTACACGCCCTGTTTTCGCGGGGAAGCCGGGGCTGCCGGCGTCGGCACGCGCGGGATGATTCGCGTCCACCAATTCGACAAGGTCGAATTGATCAAAATCGTAAAGCCCGAGCAGGGCTACCAAGAGCAAGACAAAATGCTGGCCAATGCCGAGCGCGTCCTCCAATTGCTGGGACTGCACTATCGGGTCGTGCTTCTGTGCACCGGCGACATGAGTTTCGCCAGCGCCAAGACCTATGATATTGAAGTCTGGGCGCCGGGGCAGGGGAGTTATCTCGAAGTCTCCAGCGTTTCCAATTGCGAAGAATTCCAGGCGCGCCGGATGAATCTTCGATTCAAGACCGACGGTGGAGAGAATCACTTCCCCCACGTCCTGAACGGGAGCGGCACTGCGCTGGCACGACTGTTCGTTGCTCTGGTTGAGACCTGCCAGCAGGTCGATGGCAGCCTGACGGTGCCGCCGGCGCTGCTACCCTATCTGAAGACCGAGCGCATTACAGGGAGTCAAACCACGACGGGATGAAAATTCTGCTCGCCAGCAGCGAGGTCCATCCCTACTCAAAAACCGGTGGTCTGGCCGATATGGTCGGCGCGCTGGCGAAGACCCTGGCGCGCCTTGGGCACCAGGTCGCTTTGGTAACGCCCTTGTATGGCGGCACGCTCGAGCGCTTTCCGGATATTAAGCAAAACGGCACGGAATTGGATCTGCCTTTGGGACCGAGGCACGTATCCGGCAGGATCTGGTCGCTCGAAAGTTCAGCCGGCCATACAATTTACTTTGTGGACGCGCCGGATTTCTATGCCCGGGCCGGTCTCTACCAGGTGAACGGAGTTGATTACCCTGACAACGCCGAACGTTTTATCTTTTTCTCGAAAGCGGTCGCTCGACTGGCGCTCCACTTACCCTGGAAGCCGCAAGTTGTGCATCTCCATGATTGGCAGACCGGCTTCGCAGCACTGTTCCTCCAACATCAGGCCAACAGGGCAGGGGAGAGCAATCGCCCACGAACCTGCCTGACCATCCACAACCTCGCATACCAGGGCCTGTTCCCTTCTGGTCAGTTTCCCCTAACCAATCTGCCGTGGAGCTATTTTACTGCCGAGGGAATCGAGTTTTACGGACATATGAATTGTCTGAAAGCTGGGCTCGCATTTGCGGACGTGCTGACCACCGTCAGCCCCAGGTATGCCCGCGAAATCACCACTCCCGAATTCGGCTGCGGCCTGGACGGTCTGCTGCGCCATCGACAACACCTGCTCACTGGCATTCTCAACGGAGTCGATTACGACGAATGGAACACAATTAACAATCCTTATATTGCACAGCCATATTCCGCGGACAACCTTTCCGGAAAGGCCGTTAATAAAGCGAAGTTGCAAGAAGAAACCGGTTTGCCCGTCCACGCAGATACCCCGCTCTTTGGCAGTATCGGCCGCCTGGTGGACCAGAAAGGCGTGGACATCATGCTCGGCGCATTGGATGAAATGCTTAACGCGAGGATGCAGGTCATCCTCCTCGGGACAGGCACGCCGGCTTTCGAAAAGGCTTTGCAAAACCTTGCCAGCCGATATCCATCCCAGGTTTTTGTCCAAATTGGTTTCGACGAAGGCTTTTCCCATCGAATCGAAGCCGGCTGCGATTTTTTCCTCATGCCATCGCGCTTCGAACCGTGCGGCCTAAACCAGATGTACGGCCTTCGCTACGGAACGATACCGATTGTCCGCGCAACCGGAGGCCTCGAAGATACCGTGATCGACGTGCGTGAAAATGCTGAAAAAGCAAACGGAATCAAATTCCACGAATATTCCGTGGGCGCCTTGGGAAAAGCCATCCGCAAAGCACTGGCTCTGTATGGCGAGCCGGAATTGTTTAGTCGTTTCCGCACCAATGCGATGACCGCAGATTTCTCCTGGGAGCGCACGGCCGCCGAATACGTGAAAGCCTACGACAGGGCAAGGGAATCCTGAGAGTCCACATTTACTTCGATTCACAGAAAAACCAATGAATAGGTCAATACAGCGAAGGACTGGAGTAGATATGTA
>JACXTT010000692.1_pt1 | contig 57563 bp, 40 predicted proteins | sample 9270951 | NCBI WGS metagenome assembly JACXTT01 (sample SAMN15532306, study PRJNA645909) | rock metagenome | isolation source: weathered quartz diorite | place: Puerto Rico | collected 2017-06-21
CTTTCGCTGTTGTTTGTTCGAATATTTTTTGAAATTGTGTTGTGCGTATTACTACGCCAACAAAGAGCCCAAAAATCTTTTGTTCTAGCTATTCAGTTTTCAAAGAGCGAAAATTTTAATCTTTTAACTTTCTCAACATCGAAGTTAATCGTTGCTGAGAGGTAAGGTTTATATCGAAGCCTCATCAGCCTGTCAACACCCTAAAACATCTTTTTTCAAAAAATCTTTTTAAAAAACTTTGTGAAAAAAGCTTCGCGTTTACTTTTTAAAAAAACTTTTGAAGCTAACTTTTGAATACAAATCAAAGAGTTAGACTTTAAAAGCCTGTTTGAAAACAAACATAACGTCGAAGTGAGACAGGGTTATAAGGTGGAAGGGCTCGATGGCGCAAGCATTATTTTAAAAGAAAAAGAGTTTCAAAAGAGAACGCCCATTTTTGCGCAGGAACTGGGCATAAATCGGCTATTTTGCCTATTAATTAGGAATTAAAATCCTTCTGCACTGCCGATATTTTCGCGAGAAGCCTCATCATCATCAAAAGAGATCGCCACCTTTGCTACTTTTTTGGGAATATCTGACTTCACCGAAGCCTCAAAGCACTACCTTATTGTGAGAATTTGACGGTTTCGCAGCAAAAGTCTTCTTTTTCAGAAGTATTAACTGCCTGAGAAGCCTCTGGAATGCCATTTACATCAATAAGGGGACATTGAGTCCTACTATAAGAGCTTGGTAAATATTTGATTTCTCCACTTATGGCTGCGCGCCCCTCTATAGAGGATGCATTCGGCTGTGACGGCTAATCCGACTGTTACTGTGTCACTCTTTATTTTTAGACCAAAGCCTATATTGAAAAACAGTTCCCTTATGTTTTCACGCTTTAGTTTCGATCTGAGGCAATAGAACTGGACTTAATATTAGTCGAGGTATCCCGATAATTTCTGCGAATATCTGAAACCACCAAAGGATCACGGGGCTACCTTGAAACTCAAAACCACCACCTTAGCTGTTACTACCATTCTTTGGAGTTTTTCTGCACACGGGGCCGATGTCGCTGGAATAAAGGTTTCTGGCGAGGCTAGCTTTGACTACTACTCTCTTTCCTCTGGAGACAATCGTTATCCTGCAATTGGCGGCGGCGCCACAAATACCTATCGTTTTAATCAAGCGCAGATTCTTTTCACAAAGGAAACGGATGAGCTTTCCTTTGCTGCTCGACTTAACTACCTGCCGACCGAATATTTACAATCTAGCACAACAACTGCTAAGGCGAACCTTGGGGCTTTAGATCAACTTGAGGTCTACTATAAGGTGCGGCCTGATTTTATTATTGGGTTTGGGCGGTTGGCTTCGACCTTGGGGCTTGAGTCTTTAATGAAATCAGAAAACGTGTTTTATGAGAACACAATCTCGTTTCAAGGAATCCTGACTGGATATGGAGAAGGTCTTCGCGCCAAATACAATCCTGGAGAATGGCTGGCTTTGACGGTTTCGACTTACAATCGATCCCCCTACAACTTGCCTGGTGACGACAATACTCCGACCAAGACGACAGAAGTTTCTGCTACGGGCCTCATTCTAGATGATGTGATGTGGTTTGCTGGAACAGTGTTTGGAACTGATGGAGACGGTTCTGTCGCCAATCCCAAGATGGATCGGAGAACTTCCAGCATATGGATGACTTATAGGATGTTTGAGGAGCTCACCTTAAGTGCTTCCTATGATTCTCGCTCTCAGAGGCCTGAAGGTGGTTCTAATATTTATGCGCAGTCCGTTTCCGGAATACTTTCATATTCGCGAGGTAAAAATACTATTGGCCTTCGTTATGAATCGGTATTGGGCGCTGGTGAATTAGATGCTTTGAATGGAACAGTGAACCCGAATTTTTATCCGGGCGCAGACAAGGTGCAAGTTTGGACTTTGGGTGATAGTTATAATATCTCAGAGCACTTGAGACTTTATCTCGAGTACCGTCATGATGAAGCGGACCAAGAAGTTCTAAAAGATAGCAAGGGCAACGACACCAAAGAGCTTCATGCCATCGCCCTTGGAGCTGTTGCACACTTTTAGAGAGACTATTCTTTTTTTACGAGAAGACCTTCTTTAATTTGTGCGTTGCCTTCGACTTTAATTTCGGAGGTATCTTGAGTGATTACGCGAGAAACCACGCCAGTTCCTACTTTTTCATTGCGACAAATTTGAATTTTAGGTCCTTGGCACACTTGCTTGTAGAGACCTACTTTGTCGCCCTCTTTGATTGACAGATTTCTAGTCGTGATTTGTGCGTTCGACGAGTCGATCTTCAACGTGACGTTTCCTTGCATTGCGCCCGGGATTACCGCGAAGGCTGATGTAGAAATAAACAGACTTAGGATCATCATTTTAGATTTCATACTTTATCCCCTTTAAAGATCTGACTTTAAGATCAACTCAATAGCATAAGTTGCAAGGGGGTTGCCATACTGCCGACGATTCAGTGCGTTTTAACAAGTTCTGGGTGGAGATTTTATGAACAGAGCCCTGCCCATTGTGTCGCAGGTGTTGGAATTTTGGCGTCTTGATCTGGGACACTTGGGGAAATCGATGCTGAGCTCATTCATATAAGGTGGATTCAGTGGAGTTTTACTTTGGCTTGAAAGTGTAAACTCCTCCCATGCTTTTTAGGATATCGACCCGAGGAATCCAAAGATTTCCGTCTTTACAGTTTAACTGGTAATGCTTTGGATAAAGCTTGCAGTTTGTTCCCCAACTATTTCGTAGAAGATATTCGCACTGAAAAGTTTCTACATTGAAGCGGCGACCAATGACAGTGGAGAAATGAATGTAGTTTTTATTAAGTCGACCTGGCTTGCTTTCTAGAAGATCCGCATCGTAGTAAAGGCCAACGGGCTCTGAAGATTCAAGTTTTAGATCGAGTTGACGAACTGAATTCCAGGTCTCATTACCAGGGAACTCCACGTAGCCCTTCTGAGAGTTTTTATCGCCGTCATTAGAATAGAGCCACCCGCCCCTACTTCCCACAGCATAAAAATCCCCTTGCGGCAAAGAGATGGTGTTTTGGCATTTCAAATTAATCACCGAGTTTAAGAAGACTTTATCTGACAAGTTATTGATGTTCTCAAGTAGCTGATCATCAATTCCTTCTGTTACTCTATGGAATGATTGTGAACAGATTCTAGCCGCAGCGGAGTGTTTTTTCTCGAGTTTGATTAGCTCTGCTGAAAATTGCCCCCAGTCATCCTGAGTTGGTTTAAAGTTCTCTTCAAGACACAGGAGGCATTTGACTTGGAGGTTGAATAGAAGTCTCTAAGCGGATTGGATCGAGTTGCGGTGAAAGTACTTTTTGTATTGTTATCTGGTTGGTCTATCACCGCAGCTTTATAAAACTGCGCCGCCAATCCATATGCAGATATTTTCTTTTTGGTATAAAAGGATATCAAATCAGCAAGCACATAGGCATGGCACCATGACGTGTTACTCTGATCCCGGTTTTCTGGAAGGTTCGTTGTATCCACCATGGAAGGCGTGCACTTGTTTTCAGATAGATCTTTAAATACGGGACTAGACGCGCTCTTTGCGTTCGCTGGAACCACTACCAGAAACGAATAAAAAAATAAAGACAACGTTCCCAATTTGCTTTTTCACTTAAAGATCCATTTAGCTGGCCTTGGATTTTTGTTCTAATCTTTTTAAGTCTGGGTTTGTGTTGTAGAAAACCAGGTCCATTGTTTTATAGTGCTCTGCAAGTTGGCGCAGCACCCAGGCTCCGCTGGCTCTGAAGAGAGGGTTCTTGGACTCGAGGAACTCTTCGAGTTTTTTTGCGAGTTCTGGGTCGAAATTTCTTTTACCTGTTACTAAAATCGCATCGGCGGAAACTCGGTTGTTTTTCGAATACATAAATTTGCGCAAGAACGCGATGTCCTTGGCTAGATCACCCAAGACGATGATTGCATTCGCATTCACTCGGGCATCTTTGTGATCGAGACATTTCTCTAACAACTCCACTAGGTCTGTTTCGACCAGGGCTGGCGGAACGACATGACTGGCTAATGAGATCATGGATGCCATGACCTTATCGTTTATGCGCCCCTTCTGATTCAATCCCATGGTGTGAGCAAGAAGAGCCGTGTATGCTTGTGACTGTTCGCTGGAAGTTTGTTTGATTTTGTATGAAACCAAAATTTTGTAGACTTCGAAGAAGTCGTTGTCTTTACCATCTTGCAGCTCTTGTGCTAGGAAAGTGTAAATACAGGTCAGATCCCTATCACTTCTAAAGTAGGTCAGAAGTTTGATATCCTTTTGCTTCAAAACTTGTTCAACAGGAGTGAAGGTTTTTGCTCGACATAGCACCGAAGGTTTTGCAAACCCTTTTAGCAGAGTCTCTTTGGTTTGATCTATCGTACATAGTTTTTCTACAGACGATGAGGCCTCGACATAGAAAGTTACGGAACTTGCTGACTTGTCATCGACTTGACTTAATAGGCGTGCGGACTCGATCAATGGAAGGCCGCTCAAAGAGAATCCGGTGTCTTGATTTACAAAGCGGATCTTACCAAGAACGAAGCTGCCTTTTACCTTGAAGTAATGATCAGCATCCACCGCCAGGGAATTTTCAATTTCCTGGGCGATTTCGAAAATGCTTCTTAGGACCGACAAGCTGAGAGCTTGTGAATCCACGCCCTCTTCTTTGATGTGGAAAACAATCTCGTCACCGACGTATTGATAGATCAAGCCATCATAGCGTTCTATGATCTCTCGGGATCTTATGAAGTATGTATTCATGATATCAGTGACGTATTCGTCTTTTTTCTCAAGGAAGATTTGCGTGTATCCATTGAGGTCTACGCGGATCATGGAGGATTGGAATGAATATGGCGAGCGTTTGCCCGATTTCATCTCGTGCAAAATTGCTGGTGTGAGACTATCTGAAAAGCTGCGGTTTTCGTGTTCGAGATATCTTTTGGTGTCATCAAAGCTGCGCGTGGCGTTGATGAGGGTTTGGCCTTCTCGAGAAATGCTTTTTAGCTTTGTTAAGGCCGAGCGATCCCTTGTGGCAAGAATACGACTGAGGCTGAGGATGTCTTTTAGAAATAGATAGACAATCAGGCCCACCAACAAAGTAACGACTGCGATGTCTCTAAGGATGAGACCTTTGAAATTGATGATGGTTTGCCAGATGATTTTATTTTGATTCTGAAAAACGCCCACGGTGAACTTATAGTCCATAAGCTTGATGGTGCGAAACGAGATGTTCTTGGTTACTAAAATCTTATTGAACACTTGATAGTTCGAGTTGATCCCCTCTAGATCGTTGTGGTTATTGTACCACGTGATAACTTGGTCATTTTTTTGAACGATATAGAAATCGATCAACGAGAGGTCTCTGGATTTTTCCAGACGATCTTTAAGGAGTGCGATATTTTCGGTAATCAAAAAAGGTGTCACACTTTCCTGCACATATTGCATGGAGTGTTGGCGATTCTTGATTTCAATTTCTGTCATATTTTTCGCATTAAGATAAAACTGCAACAACGAAACAGAGACGTAGCCGATCCAAAAGACAGCGACGATCAATAAGACAATCGATTTGTTCCACTTATTTTTGGCGAACAAACTGGTCTCCTTGATCCAAGAAGATCACTTCCCCTTTGGCTGCTCCGTAGCTATTGCCATAAAGATCTAGGATTGTGATTTTTTGTGATTCTAGTGTTTTTGAGAAAGAACTGTCTTTAAGCTTTGCTTTCACGGTGGAGTAATTTCCGTTTGAAACAAAGGTGATCGACTCTTCCCTTGCTGCAGTGGAAGTTGATTGTCTGTTAGTGTTTGCTACTGAAGCTGGGGCTCTTGTGTTGTTGCCGTTGCCATTGTTAGTGCCAGTGTTAATCGGTTCAATGTTGTTTTTTGGAGTGACTTCTGATGTTCCTGTTCTATCGGAGGCCGCAGTAGAGGCAGCGGCAGCGAAGGAACCAGAGGCTGAGGCTCCTAAAGACCCTGCACTGCTTGAAGAAACTCTGGCATTACTGCTTCCACGGGATGGGGTGGATGGAGTAGATGATGCCAATTCAGAAGAAGCTGGATTCCTGGCGCTTTGAGTTTTTGTTTGTGCTGACACATTCTGATCTGTCGACGTGGAGGCTTGAGATGTTGTAGCCCTTGATGGAGAGCTTGTGCCATCTAGGGTGATACTTTCGACGACCCTTTCGTCTGATTTTAGGGTCGATTTTGTCAAAGTTGAAAAGTTATTGTTGGTGCTGGCTACAGTTCTTCTTGCAGGCGTATCCGTATGCTCACTTGAGGAACTCGGAACTACATCAGCTTCGGCTAAAGTATTCATTGATGCAACAGAAGGAGTGTTCATCGTGCCTACGATATTGTTGGCCATACGTAATGCATTATTTGATTCAAATGCGGATCTTGTTAGAGCCGCTGTTGCGCCTTCATCAGTGGAATGCGGAGGGTTGGAAATCATTTGCGAGAGCGTTGTGGAATCCGGGGCTGCCACCGATGCGACGGACATCTCTTCTTTCATGTTCACTGTGGACTCAGAAGCTACTTGGCGGGATACGGCATTTGGCGAGCTTGTTTGTTTTGCAACTTCGGAAGCAATTGCTTCCTCGTGGGTATCTGCTTTTTCAGATTTAGCTACTTGTTTAGAGGCCTGTTTTGCATCGATATCAATTGTAAAAGTCGTACGCTGATTGTTACTGGCAACTAACTTAAGACCGTCATCTCCTGTATATGACTTACACAGTACTTGAACGCTATCAACAAGAGCTTCGTCCTTCAAACCAGCCATATGCAAAAACTCGTGCTTTATTTTGTTTCCATCAAGATCTGACTGGCCATTCTTTCCAACATGAATGACAATATGACCGTCCTCTGTTGATTCCAAAGTTTTACCTGACTCGTCTTTGTCAATTTCACATCGGACCAAGCCCTTTGTGAGATCAACCTGTTGCCTCAAAGACTGATTCCTTGCTGCAAACTGAACTTCAAATTTTTTAAATTGAACTAGAGCTTCCGGAGTTGGCGCGATGGCATTTTGAAAGTCACTTTTTTGAAGACACGACTCCAATTTCAGATCGAAAATAGCACTTTTAACAGCGCTCACAACTTGACCTCTAGTTCTCGGGTTGAGAACTTGATCACAGCTTGAATCGAGTCCATGTTCTTTGAAGTAATCAAGAAACAATGTCGTTTGCATATTATCCGCCTGAGAGGACAGCTCTTCCAATGGCTTTTTAGCCAAAGGACATTCTGTCGAACCTTTCAGGATGGCCAAAGAATTATTCAATGCCTTTTTAATAACATCAGGAACCACGGACCCCGATCCAGCAGCATTATCTTTATTATCTTTCTGTTCTTTTTCTGCGATCGAAAAAATACCGACAGGCTTCGTTGATTCATCGTAGGCCCAACGCTCTAGAGCGCGCTTATTAGCATATTGAAGTTTTAGAGTGCCTTTTTCATTTTTGTAGAAAACTTCCTGCACTTGATCGTTTATAATCTTCTTGGCGTAATAGGTTCGAACTCGTCCGTCCACATAGGTGACTTCAAATTCCAAGGGACCTTTTTTGACCTTCCAAAGATCAATCTTACCGTCCCAGTCAGAGTCGATGCGGATATCCTGATAATCTTTGTAAGAAACGAAAAAGCTACCGGGTTGGTATTTTACTGGATTATAAATGATCTTCTCTACTTGCAAAGCAGTGCCGGGCTTTGGCGCCTGGGCAAAGCTGAATTGCATAAATAAAACTATGGCGAAGAAGATTCTCATCACTCTCATATTTTCGGCATTTCTGACCAAAAATTTAACTGGACTCAATGCCTTAAAACCTAAGTCTAGTTTTAATAAGGCCCCTTCCTTAGAAACCCGAGATTCTTCAAAATGTAAATATGAAACTATTGATATATTTTTTAGCGTTCGTGACCTGCAGCCTTTCACAGGCAGCTCCCCTTGAATTTCGCATGTACTCTGCTGACAAGAAGACTTATCAAACAATTCAGGTCACTGAATTTAATGGGGTAAAAATCTCTGCAAGTTGTATCAAGAATGGGAAAGCAAATTGCAACGCCTGGAATGCAGTTCAGAATAAAGTTGCTCTTTCCCCTTCTGGAGCTAGAGTTGTCGGAAATCCTGCTGCTCATTATTGTTTGGCGCAAAAATCCAACAACCGAATTTTTCTAGATCAAAAAAACCGCGAATATGACTACTGTGTTTTCTCTGACGGATCCGCAATTGATTCGTGGACTCTATACAATAAACACTATGGAGATAAATAATGGGCTGTAAGAATTTTCTTCCTCTGCTTGTCGCGACGCCTTTGTTTTGGAGTCTGGACGGTTTTGCTGGTTATGGCCTAAATCCCTTTGGGGCTGAATTTAAACCCCAAGCTAGCTCTGTCATTGCTGTCACCAATATGCCTCGAGTTCGCACTCAAGACACCATTGGAATTTGTTATGCTTTCGTAGCCTCAACTCTTATTGATCAAGCCAATTGTGTGCAAAAAAATGTCTCGGACTGCTCTGCTGTTTCGGATAATGACAAAGTATCTCCCTTGGACATGTCCCGCTATTCGCAAAAATTAGATGACAACGCTGATGAATCCGATCGTTTTAATTACGAAGGTTTAAGCGATGGTGGCAGTGAAGTGTTGGCACTTTATAACGCTGCCTTTCGTGCACAAAGTATTGTTCGTGAATCTTGCGCACCCTTTGATCAGGTTGTAGGAAGACTCCAAGATCCCCATGAAGCACAACAAGCTGAGTTGGCTATGTGGAAGAAGTTTAAGGACTCTTATGATGCTTTTAAAACAAAGCAAAAGGGCTGTGCGCAATGTGCCCTTGAGTTTGCAACTGCGACTGCAAATGATATTAAGCAGAATTACAATATCAAAGCCTCCAATGAGGAGATCTTGAAAGCTTTTAGCGAAGATACTTACGGTAAGTTTCTAGACAAACTTCTTGTGCCTGATGCCTGCTGGGATTTTAAAAATCAAACATCCTTAAAAGGCAATTGGAAGTTAGGACTCTATCCTGATGCCGGAAAAAAATCGAATTACGACAGCACTATTGATAAGATCAAGGAAGTTTTAGGTAAAAAACATCCACTCTCTATTGGCTTTTGCACACAGACGCCTTTGAAAGCGAAATCGATGTCTGACTGTGGGGATCAAAGCAAAAAAGGTGACATGGCCGTTGGCGAAGGTCACTCGGTCGTCATCAAAGGATATCGTCGCGTCTGCAACAGTGCGAATAAATGTTATGACGCTGTTCAAGTGCAAAACTCTTGGGGTCAGTCTTGGCAAGATGCCAATGACGATGGCTGGGTGAATGCTAAAGACCTTCTGGATCGTTCGTTTTATGAGCAACAATCCATATCTTGGTTGGAAGAAAAAAAGTAATTTTTTAGCTCAATCACTTTTTTAGCGATTGAGCTTTTTAGGATCTAAGTAGGCTGGAATTCCAGAGCCGCTAAACTTCACTGTCTGATAAGCACCCGTTCTTATTTTTTCAGAGACGATCTCTACATCGACAAGTCCTTCAAAACCGGCGTTCACAGCCATGAATGCCAATCTTAAAAGTGTTTCTGCACGATCAGCGCATTCTTTTACTTTAACGGGGTTTTGATCGCGCTTAATCAGGCGTGTCTGCTTGCTGTCTTCTTTGTAGTAAACTTGAACCGTTTTAGCCTTTTCGATTCTTGCGTTGTAAGCGGCGAGCCCCGGAGTGACCTCAGTCAAATAACAGGGGTTGCAATATGTGGTGTGAGAAAGCTTTTCAGGCACTTTTTTTATGAATGAAAATGTATCTTCATCGAGAAACATCGCGCACTTCTTGCAAATCGTTTCTTTGCAAGATCCACATTCTAATGTGGCCTTGGGCTTTTGGCACATATAACAAACAGCTTTTTCCATATGCTGAGCACCTTAACACAGGGCCTTGGAAATCTCGACGACTTTGGTGGAACTCTTTTAAGAAATTCCACCAAATCGTTTTAAACCTCTCTTACTGACAGAAGCTCAGCTTCTTAACCATTTTAATGATTCCAGCACTGGCGTCATACCTTCCACCGGGATGCAAGGTCGCCCAGTAAAGTCCACTGCCTCCGACAGGAATCATGATCACTCCCCGTTTGGTGACTTGTTTGGCCATGATAGCGACGCCAAGCTGAAGGTTTTTAATTGGATCTTCGAGATCTGAGAAATTAAAGCCGAATTGAAACCCATAGTTCTGCTGGTCGACGACACTTAACTGCAAAAGTCCTACAGACCATGTATCGCGGTTATTTGAAGTTCCCACGTCAACGGAATTTGAAGTTGGATCCCACGCACACTCATAGTAAGCCGTTCCTGCAAAAATATCGGCCCACACATTGATTTTTTGATCCTGCGTTAATGAAGCATAACGAGGGCAAAAGCTCGCGGTATCTTTCGCTTGATCTAGTTGTGCAAAGGAATTTGCAACTATTCCCATGAGTGCTGATGACCACTGGGCTCGCTCTGGATGCGACGAAGACTCCCAGATAAGTGGCTCTGCTTTATAAGTTGCTGCGGGTGGAGTTGGTGTTGTTACCGGCGTGTCTGTTCCTGTTCCTGTTCCCGTCCCCGTGGTAGGAGGAGTTGAAGTTGCAGAATTCGATGAGTTGTCAGTAGTTGTTGTCGAAGAAGATGGATTTTTTGCACAACCTGCGATCACTCCTAGCAAGACTAAAGACATGATTAGGTTTTGAAATGGTTTGTGGTGAATTTCATATTTTAAAGTGTTCATTTGAAGACCCCCAATTCCCCAATAGGCAAAGTGTGGACCAACAAATTCATCTGCGAACTCGCTCTGGTTGCAGGAAAGTTTTAATTTCTGTCAGATCTATAACTGTGAAAAATGAGTGTGCATTATTCGCGATTTTTTTTTGAAGAAAAATGTGAACCTATCGGACTTCTCGATGGGGATTTATTTTTTGAATGTTTATGAGTCCAGTTTCTTCGAATCACTCGAGACGATTGTGCTCTTCTCTTTTCGCTCTTCAATGACATATATAATTCTTTTTGTGTGAACGATCCAAAACCCATGTCACTATTCCGTATCTTTTCTTCTAGCATGAAGATCAGTTCTCTAGAAAATAGCAGGAATCTTTATCAACTCAAAGAATGCCGATGGGCTGCTTCCATCGTCAATTAACTTTTCTCTTCAAAATATGTTACCGATGGGATTTTTTGGCAGCAAAATGTGGGTACAAACTTTTACTCAGTCTTCGAGAAATCAGGTCAATTTTATCAAAAGCCATGATATGAGCGATAGTACCGTCGTATCGCAGGCACAACCGATACAGAAATAATTTAATATTGTAGAACTGATAATAAGCTACATCGCTATCAGATTGGTAGCACAGAAACAATTTTAACTATACCTTCTCAAATAGCTTGCGCAGGTAAAAGTTTGATTTGGGACAGCATCAACAATCGACTGGTTTTCCCCTACACGCAAAATGGACTTTGGGGTATTGCTGAATATTTAACACCCCCGTAAGTTCTCAGTCCTTGGCTTTTAAATAGAAATAAGAAAGATCATCGACTAATGCTGTCTCTTCGCTCCATGTCTTTACAGATTCGGTCATTTCCTTCAATCCATGAATTGCAGAAAATTTCTGGGACTTGAATTTTAAAAATGCTTTCAAAACATTTCTTTCGCCGAAATTTTTACCCTCTGAGTTCACCAGGTCAGTCAGTCCATCCGAATAGAAAAAAAACATAGTGCCCGGATCGAAACTGACTTCTGATTGGCTATAGATATGTGCAGCTTTCTCTCCTAATCGAGGCCCATGAACGTCGGACAGAACATTCAAGTGTGAACGTTTGATGTTCGCATCTGCTTTGAAATAATAAGGCATCTCGTGGCTTGCATTAGAATAAATGAGTCGGGAACTTTTCTTATCAAAGGCGGCTATAATGCACGTCATGTTCAAGGCGCCAGCTGATGTGTCGTAGACCGCGTGATTTAATGCGCTCATCGAATCTGCGGGGCTCTTGAACTCTTTTTTAAATCCAGCAAGCACCGCCCTTGCTGCTGAGGTGATCAAAGCTGAATGCATTCCGTGCCCCGTAACATCGCCGATAAAGACAATCAAATAGTCTTCATTATCGATGTAGCTCCACCAGTCTCCGCCGCATTTTCCTGCCGGCTCGTAATATCCTGCAAATTGAAAACCCTCCTTTTCAAAATGCGCTGGTGGGAAAAACTTTTGCTGCAGCTCTGCCGCCAAAGACATTTCGGCATCGACCTTGGCTTTTTCTTCTTGGGACCGCAAGAGGACCTTGATTTGCTCCACCATCTTGTTAAACATCGTCGCCAACTGGCCTATTTCATCCTTCGACTTCGGTTGAAGATGGACATCCAAATGCCCTTCGCCAAACAAGGCCATGGCACCGCGAAGTTCCAGAATATTTTTTAGCAGTGCTGAAGAAATAATGAAACTTGCTAGGATCGCAATAAATATCAACGCGACTGCAGAGATCACCCCTTTATAAACAAAAAATAAAGCTGCCCTCTGAGGAGCTGTTCGCGGAGTGAACGACAGAATCACCAGCGGTTCATTGGGGACGCGGTAGAAATTGACCAAGTACTTGTTCTTATCTTGATGATTGGTGATTTCAAAATGCCCTTGATCAACATCAGAGGAATCAAAAGCTTTTTTTATCTCGTTGCCTACAACACTGGAAATTTCTTTTCCTACTGGAAAGACAGATGAGCCAGAAATGACGAATCCATCAAGGCCAATCAATGCACTGTCGCTGACTCCTCTGGCGGCAAATAGATTTGACAGTTTATCGCGATGGATTCTGTAAATAGTGAAACCTTCAGGACCCCGGTGACAGTGAATATACATCAATTGACTTCCAAGCGTCATCCAACTGATGTTTCTGCGTTTCGAACAAACAGACGAAGAGTATTGGGAAAGCCAATTTTGAATTTCTTGTTTATTCTGGATTTCACCAGATATAGAAAAATTTTGAAAATCAGAATCAGCGGTGGCAACAAACACATGGTCGTCCGTGAGATTGCGGACTTTTTCCAATAGCAATGTCAGCTCGGCCGCAAGTTTTTTGGAGTTCAACTCGTCTGCTTCAAAGACAAAGGCCACTTTATCTTCAATAAAAGATTTAATAGAGAGTCCCAAAAATAATGTCAGACATGCAAAAGGCAAGATTACCAGAATTAGAAGCAATTTAGACCTTAGACTCATTGTTTATTATTCTCTCAACACCAGATGTTTTGTTCAATATCGTTAGTAAAGTATGAGAAATACATCTCAGCACATTTACGTTTCATTTGTTTTATTCTCGGGCTTTCTGATCATGGGCCTCTGTTCATTCCTATTGGTAAATGATTCTTCACTGGCGCTCTTTATTCCTAAAACATCCTACGACACTAAAGTTATCGGCAAGGTAGTCGCTGTGATTGGCGATGCTCGACGCAGATATCAGGGTGATATTTTATGGGCCCCAGTTCGCGTAAACAGCGCAATTCTTGATAGCGATACCTACTTCACTGGCCCGCGTGGCAAAGTCAAACTTCACATCGAAAAAGCAACGACCTTGGAAATCAATTCGGACTCTATGATTAACGTCCGACAAGAAAACAACGGCACGATCCTTAATTTGGAATCCGGAAGTCTTCACTCCTCCAGCACTGTCGGCGATCTTGTAAAAATCAAAGTAAATCAAAAAACAATCTCGATGCAGCTCAATGAAAGTGGCCAAGATATCAACCATCAATCCCTTGCAACCGACAACTCAGAGGAATCTCCAAACACTCCATCGAACACAAAGCCAAAGAACTCACCTCAAGCTGGTGCATCTCCGGAACCTTCTTCTTTGGCTCCTTCACCAACACCCTCCGTATCACCTTCTCCATTGCCAAATGATACCTCACCGCCTAAAATTGCCGAGGAAGTAATTCAAACCACCGTAGCACCCACTCCACAACAAATGGATTGGTATGCTGCAGACAACACCGAAGCACTCAGTGATCACGCCAAAAGAAATATTATCATCACTCTGTTCGTTATTTATGGCTTGTTCAGCTTAGTCGTTGCGCGGGAAATCTACAAAAGCCGCAAAAGATAGTGCTTACAATTCTGATCCGTAAAGAAACAAGAACTGATTCATTGATTTGATAGTCACAGATCTGTTGTGAGATAATGAATTTTCGGGGACAAAAATCCAACAGCCTAAGACCGCTGGCCCCATTCGCAAAGCCTGTACATCCAACCCACCCAGCTTGAACAAGTTTACCGGATCGTTCCAAGCGTCTCTATTTGAGACATTTTGGCGGAGAAGTCTATGAGCACTGTAAGTAAACCTTCCTCTGCACTTCGATTCATGTTGTACGACGCATGATACGATCGATCATGGGTCTAGTTAAAAAGCAACGCCCATGCCAAATCGAATACATGCTATTTGAATCTATTAAAGTTATATTATAATTAAAATATATAACTTTATATTGATATCGTTATAAATAGACCGATATATATAACTATATGAAATTGACGGATCTTCACCCTCACCTTCGAGTCCCCTATCCCAATGAACAAGGGTTTGGCTGTGAAAAAGGACTCCCGTCCGAGCTTTCAAATATTTGGTTTGTCATTCCACCTCCTCCTGAAAATACTGCTCCGAAGGGCCTTAAGATGGATCTTTTGCGAGCCGCCAATGAGACCTTAAATCAGCTTCCTCGCTTAGAAAACCTGAATGATTTAGATCGCCTTGTTTTGGGTCTTTTGGTGCGACGAGAAGCCCTTCAATCTTCACGCATGGAGGGAACATGGTCTACCATCGAGCAAGTTCTGACTCCTGCAAATCAAATTGAAAAAGAAGAAAAATCCGCGCGAGCGTCGGTCGTTGCCTATGCTCACACTTTAGAAAAATCATTTGAGCAAGCCACCATCAAGGGTCTGCATATTTTTACTGAAGACCTCATTCGCGAGATGCATAAAGAAATGATGTCACGAGATCCTGAGTTCCGAGGACTTCCTGGAGTGTTCAGAAGTGAAATCGGTCCTGGCGTCTATGCAACCATTGGCGGGTTGAACCGACCTGAAAATTCTGTTTACAATCCAGTTCCTCCTAAATACTTGCAGAAGACTCTTCAAGACAATATCGTCTGGCTGACAGATGAGGAAAATATTGAGCTCAGCCGTGCGGGAATGGCTCCAGGCCTTATGGTTCGAATGGCGCGCGGTCATTGGCATTTTGAAGCGGTCCATCCTTTTACCGATGGAAATGGTCGCGTGGGCAGAATGCTCATGGTTCTGCAAATGGCGGCCGAAGGAATTGCACCGCTATATCTTTCAGGATTTATTGAAGCAAAGAAACAAGATTACTACGATTCACTCAAGAGTGCACAGATGCAACTCAACGAAGTGCCGTTGATTCACTTTCTGTGTGAAGCCATCATTGAATCTTTTGATGAATCACAAAAAACTAAAAAAGCCCTCATTCAACTGCCAGAACTTTGGTCTGCGCGCGCACGCTTTCGCCAAGACTCTGCCGCACAAAGAATGCTTTCGTTATTGTTGGAAGCGCCTTTGGTCACTGTGAAGTATGTCCAAGAAAAACTTGAAATCAGTCAGCCTGCTGCGAAGAGAGCAATTGATCAGTTGCAAGAAGCAAAAATCCTGAGGGAGCGAACAGGACTGAGTCGCAACCGTATCTTTGCGGCGGAAGAAGTTATCGAATTACTTGCCCGTCCTTTTGGTGAACTTACAGAAACCGCGCTCCTGCGCGCGGTTTCAATTTTAGCAAATTCAAATTAAAATCTGCTCAGGGTTCAATAAGATGAGTTGAGAGATACGGCAATACTCACAAAGCTTGCAGTGGTTCAAGACTTGATGGAGCACAACATGCAACGCATCAATGCCGTTCAGGCTTTTGACTGCAAAGCATGATCTTCTATTAATTAACTCCTCCGGGTTGTGTCCCCATTATGCCGCCTTTAGGTATAGTTCCAATCACCCCTCCGTAACCATTCTCCATCAATTTCATAGCATTCATCATATCTGCGACTCCTGAGCATCTCTTTACGATCTCTCGTCTGTCTTCCAATGAAGTGGCTTTATTATCTTTCATAGCTTTCTGGTAAAGAGCGTTTACAACTGACGCTCCGCTTTTATTACGCGTATTACTCTCGGTAACATTGTCACAACGTTGTGGACCTTGAAATATTTTGCCAAGAGCCGACTTCGTTGGAGAGATTTTATAAACTTCGCCATTCTCCAAATAAATGCTGGTTTCTTTCTTGTCAGGATCTACGACAGAAAAAGACCATCCATCTTGAGTCAATGGAAAAACTTTTCCCTTGAAGGCCGTCGACTTTTCAGAAATCGCCTTGAGGCAATCCGTGAAATCAAATTTGGAATATTTCACGATTTGTTTACCGCCGCCTGAACCTACATCGCCGACACCTTTATTATTAGCTTGCTCAGCATTACTTACGCTTGAAGCGATTACCAAAACTGCGACGACCAGAACCTTCATTTGCATACATCCTCCATGATGAATGACACCAGTCTTTCACAGGCGGGTTAAACCTCAAAATGTATTCACTTTGATTTCAATTCATTGGTCGAAGTTTTCATCAATTTAGATTCTGGAAACAGATTGAAGTTCAATTGATACAAGCGTCGATTTTCTATCTCATTGACGTTGCGCTTTTTAAGCTGCTCTTGAATGAAGACCTCGAAATCCTTCAGCAAATCTCCATACTCATCCTTGCTCAAAGCGACGAAAAGACTTCTAAAACGTCTTTCTTCGCCAGGTAGATGCAGCGACTGTTCTGCTTTTTTCAAAGTATTACGATAGAACTCTCCTAAACCAAGGTCCTTCAGATTTTGCGGAACACGCCATGAACTAGAAACAGAAGCCCATTCCTTGGTTTCCTCCTCCTTTTTTGCAAGGCCAATCCCTTCGAGGTTTTTTAGCCCCTCAACTATCTGCTCTTCCGCAACATTCAAGATATTAGACAAACTAGCAGGAGTCTTAATAACATCCTCAAAGGTCAGCAGGGTCTGCAGAACTGGGAGCAAAGGATTCGCGACAAATTCAAAGCTCTGTTGAACTTCGTGAAAATCTACATTGGGAGTCAAATATCTGGAAAGCTGCAAGCCGAAAACGCGGCGTTGCTCTTCAGTACGACTTTGCGTGTAGTGGACTAAACATATAAAATAAGCGCCATCTTCGGAACTCAGATCCAGAGATTTACGAAGAAGTTCTGCGGTAGGTTCATTGATAGGACGAGTGGCAAAGACCAACAATCTTAGATAGGTTCTGCTTTTCAAACCTATCTCTCGAGACCATACTTCATAAGAAAAATCGCTATTCGAACTTTTGCGAAATTCATAATAGTCTTGAAGATACTTGTGCACATTTAGATATTTTTTGATCTCAGGCTTTGCTGCATTCATAGCCGTAAATCATCTTTTTAAGATACCACGAACGCAACCGTAATCATTCTGATTTCAATTCCGAGTACTGAGATCAACAATAGCGACTCTAGCGCAAACTTCTTCGGCGCTGGTGTTGCATCGCATTCGACCATGATTCAGTTATTACTGATCAACTCAAGCTCATCTTGTTTTACAACGCCAAACCCAACGAACTTGCAACAATCAAGACCCCGCAGTGAGACCTGCAAAACATGCCGAGCCCAAGAGCCCATATCTGCCAACTCTTCATAGGCCAATGCCCACTTCAAAGAAGCGGGCATTCAATTTAATTTTACTTACCAACACTCACCGACAAAGGAATTGTCTTCAGTTCATTGCGATCAATCAACTGAATCCAAATACGATAATCTCCTGGCACCGCGAAAGTAGCGTGCAACATTCCAACATCTGGAGTACTGCCATCCATGGGATGAACGTGAACCATTTCATCACCGTCCGGAGAAACCGCAATGACATGGGCATTGGCACCTAAATAAGGAGTCACGATCGATGACAAACCATCTTCCCGTTTCACTTTATAATTTAACATAGCCATTTTTCCAGCACGCAGTTTGGAACTTGAAAGCTCTACCACGGTTGCATGGTATGAGCCTTTTCTTTGATCTCCAACAGATTGAACTGGCCAAGCCGCCTTACCGTCAATCACTTGAGCATTAACCACGGAAGAAAACTCAGTCCCATCATTCAACTGCCCTTGGGCCCATAGAAAATATTTTCCATTAACAGAAAGCGTGAAATCAACACTCCACTTTTGCCCATCAAATTCAGGATGAACATGGCTAAATTCTTTCAGCGCTGCATCATAAACTATGAAATGCAACTTCTTCGTGTGAGACTCAACGAGATCCTGATCTGCAATATCTTTTTTCGTCTGTTCATCGACGAGATTAAATGAGTAGCTAATTTTTCCAGCCGACAAAGAAGATGAGCTGATAGGTTGAAGCAATACACGTGTTGAAGCTCCTCCATTTGCCCAAGTCGACAAGCTAAATAACATCGAGATCGCAGCCATTAAAATTTTCATAAGTTCCCCCCTTTAAATTGTTTTTACTGCATACCTTTATTGGGTATATTTGAAAATAAAATTATTATTATATATTTCAGACGGTCATGTCACAAATCCAGAGGCCAACTCCTATGACTTGGAAAGAAGGAAATATTCAATGGATGAAAAGAACGAATCTCTTTCAAGGCGGTCATTTATGTCAGCCGCTGGAACCGGAGGGTTGGCCCTGGGAGCCTCTCTTTTAATTAAAGGAAATCCGGCTGAAGCGGCCACCCTCTCCAAATCACCATCCACTGATCTTTCTGCGTGGGACAATAAATTCCATCCTGCTATGATCAAGCCTCTCTACCCTCCACGCCAAGCTCCAAAGACTGGCGAAAAAGTTCATGAATATGATATTGAACTGGGAATTTCGATTCACGAAATTATTCCTGGAGTTAAAATTCATGCCTTCACTTACAACGGGAGCTACCCGGGCCCGGAGATTCGCGTCAAAGAAGGAGATTGGGTCTTGGTGAACTTCACCAATAAGACTGCCGAATCGCACACTATTCATTGGCACGGAATCATGCTTGAAAATGAAATGGACGGAGTTCCAAACGGCACACAATGGGGTGTGGGTCCCAACCAAACATTTAAATATCTATTCCGAGCTCAGCCAGCAGGAACGCACTTCTATCACTGCCATAACATGACCAATTTACATATCCAAGCCGGTATGTTTGGCGCTCTTATTATTGAACCCAAAGAAGACATTGTAAAAAAAGTTTTCCCCTACGAGCGCGAATACACATTATGCTTAAGTGAAGTAGACACCATCATGGTTGAAAGCCAAATGGAAGAGATGCTCAAAGAAATGACGGTCATGCAGAAGATGGGTGAATCTCCTAAGCTCATGAAAGAAATGAATGGGCGCATGATGGGTTGGTTCAAGGATAAAAAGACTTTTGTGGACGCTGTGAAGTCTGGTTACATTCCTCCTTACGTCGCTTCTCGCGCAGGACTTGCTCGTCCACCGAATTTTAACTTCTTTATGATCAACGGAAAATCTTATCCGATGACGGACGAACTCATGATTCGTTCAGGAGAAAATATTCGAGTCCGATTGATTGGAGCCGGAATGATGCCACATTACATGCATCTTCATGGCCATGACTTCTGGCATGTTTGCCAAGACGGCTCTCCATTGCCTTCACCGGTTAGGCTGAATACCATTCCTGTTTTTCCTGGGACAACATCCGATATCATCATACAAGGATTTAACCCCGGTCACTGGCACTTCCACGATCATAGTGATTTATCGACAACCAATAACGGCTTTTTCCCTGGTGGCATGATGACGATGTTGATGTATGAAGATGCTGAAAAGTTCAATGTGAAAGTTCCAGAGATTGTGCAGGTGAGTTCATGAAATCATTTTTAACCAGTGGGTTTTCACTTACCCTGATAGCTTTGCTATTGCCAGTATCTGCACTGGCAACTTTAGCTCAGCCGGTTCCCATTCCAGAAGATCAAAGTCTTTCACCGCAAATTGAACTTGCCGGAGAAGGTATTGGAACTTTGGGCCTTGCCAGAACCGCACAGCATGAAAGCGAAGGCGATATTAACTTTAGCGACTCTGCCCTTCTTATCGGCGCCTCACAGCGACTTTACGATGAGGCCATTGGAAGTTTCGTTTTTGGCAGCCTAACAACAGATGCCGCCAATGAAGGAGCTAACAAAAGCTCCCCTTACTTTGTTCATCAGTCTTTCGTGAATTATCAATCTGCAGGTGTTGAAGTATTGGTGGGTCGAACCGACAATCAAACTGCCCATCTCGTGGACTTCCCAACTATTCGTGGAGATGATCTCACGACTCTGACAAATCCCACGAATCCGTTTTCCAATGGCGAAAATCCAGAAGAGCACCGCTACTCCAATGTGGCCTCTGTAACGCTCAATCAAAATCTAAAATATTTTGAAAGTATTCACGTTCAACACCTCATCAACAGTGCAAATGTTGACGGCGCAGAGGGAATCAATTCTATGGGGATCACCTTTCAGTATTTAGAGTCCCCGGGCCTAGAGAACTTCAGTACAGTTCCTTCGTGGGGAGCAGGATACGAGTATATTAAACTCGATACCAACTCTTCTTCGGGTCTCAGTCAGATTTACGGTGGAGCCACTATCAATCTGAATAAGAGCGTAACAAATCTTGTCGATCTAAGATTTCAAGATACTTTAAGTCTTGGCAGCAGCCTCTCTGATTTTCAAAATATCACAGATACTTTCCAAGCCGACTCAAATACGATCGCGATGGCGCTTCGCTATTTACATAAACCATTTGGAGGCACCGGATATCAGGTTTCGCTGACTGCTGCTTACAAAAACTATATGAAGGTTAGCAAAGCAAATTCCTATGGCTTTGCGCTTACTGGCGTCAAAACATTAGGGCAAGGTTTTGATTTTGTCGGACAATACAAAGGACAATGGCGCGATTCAAATCTGGCAGCTGCCCAAAGCAATGGGGTGGATTTTGAAAATACCGTTGAAGTTGGCTTGGCATTTAACTTTGACATTGTATTTAACAAGCACATAAGTCCTCGGCGCAGCCTTTTAAATCAACAACATCAATATATTCCAAATTAACTCTAAAGGAAGACAATGAATCATTTCGCAAAACAACTTCTGATCAGCTCTTTAATCTTTGCCTTTACAAGTTTCGCTAGTGCTGGAACTGAAGGCATGCCATCGATGCCAAAAATAGAACCGAAAAGAACTATCAATGTTCAAGGAAATGAAGACTTCGAATCTCAAAAAGGCTTCGGAGATCAAGCACCTATGGTTCAAATGATGAATCTGATGATGGTTGAAGGTTCTGGTCTGGAGGGCATGGAAATGGATATGGCGCAAAATGAACATGCCGGCCATGAGGGTCATAAGATAGGCACGTCTTCCTCTGAAAATAGAGCCGCAGAACTTCCTTATGACTTCCAAGTCAAAATCGTGCCGGGTCCCGCAAAGGTGGGAACTAACACAGTTGAATTGACCATTACTGACACAAAAAATCAGAAGCCTACAAAAGGACTTAAACTTAAAGCACAGGTTTATATGACCAGCATGGACATGGGGACTGAAGAACCTAAAGTTAAAGAGGTTGCCCCAGGAAAATATCAAGTCAAAGCTGCGTTCACGATGATGGGTCCTTGGGCGGTTAAATTGATTCTTCCTGATGGAAAAGAAAAAGTTTTCGATTTCGAAGTATCTTCGAAAAAATAGTGTCCGGGAGATAATGATATGAATCTAGGCTTACTAATTTTATTACCACAGCTTGCACTGGCACATGCCCATCTGATCGAGGCACATCCAAGCAAGGACGAAGTGGTCCATCAAGCTCCCACAGAAGTGAGTGTTAAATTCTCTGAAGAACTCGAAGTTGCGATGAGCAAACTGGAAGTGCTAGATCTTAGCTCTCATAAAATTGTTAGCACTGGATCTGTGAAAATGGGTGAAAAAAATATTCTGGTTGTCGCTTTAAGTCCTCTTAAATCCGGAAAGACTACTTATCGCGTGTCTTGGAAAGCAGTAGCAAAAGACAGCCATAGCATGAAGGGCACTTATGACTTTACCGTGGATTCAGCTGTGGATCCCGCTAGGAAATAGCCTACATGGAGGCGATCCTTGGCATCATTCATGGCATTGATTACAGCTTAAATTTTTGCTTGCTGGGAGTTACGACTTTCTATTACCTAATTTTGCCTGCGGGACAAAAACAAGCCCTAAAGTTTTTCTTGAATTGGCCACTAAAATTTAGAGTTTTATCGGCAATGACTTTATTTAGCTCTTTACTGTGGATGATTCTTGTCGCTCACGATATGGCTGATTCATGGAGCCCTCAAGAAATTTGGAATGCGATAAGCCTGACAACCTTTGGTCATCTGTGGTGCTTAAAGATCGTCCTCTTGATCATAGCTAATTTCTTAATAGAGAAAGTCCATCGACTTCCCTATGGCTATTTTCTGATCCTAGCATTTATGACTATGCTACCTTTATTTTTTGTTTTCACCGGCCATGGATTTTCACAAGCAGAAGACAGATTTTTAAGACTGCCCTTAGATTGGATTCATTCAGTTTCAGTCGGCATTTGGAGCGGGGGTCTTTACGGATTATATATCTGGTTAAGCAACTTTTTAAAACACCCAGAGCCGTCTTCAAAAATGAGCTATGATGTCGTAAAACGATTTTCTCATTTCGCAATGGCTTCTACGGCGGCAATATTTGTATCCGGCATGGGCATAGCTTATTTATCCGGAATAGATCTGCAACACCCCTTGGCAACAATTTATGGTCAACTTGTCTTCGCAAAAATTTTCACCTTTTGTGGTGCTTTAGGAATCGCATCTATCAATCAATTCGTGCATCTCAAGAGCGCACAGAAAATCCAAGGCCCGCGTTTTGCGAAGAGCATTCGTCGCGAAATTGTCTTTGAATTAGCATTTATTATCGTCATTTTTATTTTGGCTGGATTTTTAAGCCGCACGCCTCCTCCTGGAAGTTAATCAAAATAGACCTATAACAAACTTCATAAACGGGACCGAGTGCACCACCTCCATAGCCTTATTCAAGTGCCAAAACTTTAAACAAATCTGTAATTAATAGATCTCTTTTCAGATTGGGATACACTTTCGGTCAACTCAACGGAAGACTACTATGAAAAATGCAAACCTGTTTTTGCTGAGAATACTTGGGGAAGTATCGATTGGATTAATGACATGACCATTCAACCAGAAAAAGATTTCGCCCTTCGAAATCGTCTGTGTTTCTATGAATGCGAAAATCTTCTGAGTCCTGAAAAAGACCTGGCAACAGTTTACAGCGCCTTTGCGAAATCTTCCTTCATAACAACCTACGCTTCCACCAATTCGGCCGACGATTTTGCGGAAGCCTGGGAAACAAGATGGACACTCGAATATAAAAAGTCGGACGTGATACTAAAAGTAAGTCCGACCTTCCAGATCAAAACATCCGAGATTTATTATTCAGAACGCTTCCGCAAAAAGCGTGAGTTCATTGAGAAATTTGTTAAAGGTTCTATCAAATATCTCTAATAAGCCCAACCCGAAGAATCAAAAATCGATCCCAACTCCGAGGGATCCATTGATGGTTGTGAGGGTCACGCTAGCATCATCAGTCTTTCGTTCAAATCCATTGCGACGGACTCCCAACGCCAATTCCCAGAAGAACCCAGGCGACGACATCATTTTCGCGCTCATGTTGAATCCATAGTTCTGAGTCAAAGAGTAATTGCTATCCATCGAAGAGAAGTAGTTCACAAAATCCGCGCTGACCCACTTTGGATGATTAAAGAAAGAAGCCTTATTCATCCAGTCATCAATGGCTCTTGGCATAGAGCGAGACCAGAAAACCCCTGCCCCCATCATCGGAGTGGAAAGTTCTCCGATTTTCAAAGAGTCATAGGCAGCATAAAAGCCCACACTTTCATCACGCCACCACAACCCTGGCGACAAGCGATATCTCAATTCTGCCTCAAGGGATTCCAATTTTACCTTGTCTCCGCGGTTGGTCGGAATGTCGGTCAAAGATCCAAGATATCGCGCAGTAAATCCCCAGCGCTGCTTGGACAGATAGCGATTCTGCGCTCCAAAGATATCATTGAACCACCACGCGAAATTGGCCTCGCCCAGCAGTGCATAACCACTCTCTGTTGTTACTGCTTGTGTCAGGCGAAGACCAGCTTCTCCTGAGGCTCCACGATAGACATCCAGATAAGCTTTGTGTGATGCTTTTTCCCCTGCGACATCCATGTTCACAGTGGTGTCGCTAAATTTCGGACCTGCAGTGTATTCCCAAGTCTTCACTTCACCTTTTGAGTTCGCGTACTGAACCTGATCTTTCTCTAGATAAGTCTCTACGAGGGCATTTTCTATTAGATAAATTCTGTCCTGGGCAAGAGGAGGATTCTTAATTTCAAGAACACAGGTGAACACACCTCCCCCATGTCCAGGTAAATCAAGATGCGCATCTCGCTCTGCAAGCTCTACCTGCCACAGGGGAGCTGGCTCTGCGATGCTTCTTTCAAATCCAAGGGCTTTCGTCAAAGTGCCATACTGAATCTGCGGAAGATCCAAAACCTTTTCCTGCAAAGGTTTCTGTCCTGCTCCCGTTAGCAACACTGCTTCCGATTTTTCCTTTACGATCAAATCTTTGACCTTGAGTTCTTCGGGAGTAGAAACAAATTCGTAAGTGGCATCATTCTTAAGACGGGCAAAGAATTGAACTGGAGCACCAGGTTCTACTTTATAAAAGCCCTTCAATTTTTGCGGTTCATTTTTTATAATCACCTGAGCCGTCGACTCTGACGAAACCGAAACGAGTTTGTGACCTGTTCCTTCAGTTTCAAGACCGTACCATGCTGAACAGATATTCACATATTCATTGTCTCTCTGTCGGCGCATGCAAAAACGAAAACGCTCATGCTCTTTCCAACGCGGAGCCTTTTCGCCTTCCAGACCTTTAAAAGACCACTCACCATTTCCTTCAGTGGTGGTCTTCCAGATTTCCTCACCAAACTTGTTGATGGCAGTAACTTCGCCAGCTCCGATCAAGAACGGATTCCATTTGAAGTTCAAAGAATCATTTTCAAGCTTTACTGAAAAAGAAGAATCATTAAAAAGGAATGAGCCCAGATGAAGTTCTTTGCCTTTTGATTTTCCAAAATCATAGGAGATTCCATAGTCCTTGATCTTAAGTTCATTATCCATGGTCTGAAAGAACACCGGCCGTTTAAACTCTGGCGGGATTTCACTCTTTGGTGGATTCACATTTTCTTCAGCATGAACGCGAAAAACAAAAATAAGAACGAGTAAGATGGTTTTTGATATTTTCATTCAGATCCTCGAATATCCAGATTGTTGTTAACGTGCCGCTGGTAAATTATTCTCCGATGGGAAGCAGGTCCTCCATGGTGATTCCTTGTCCGTACCATACGGTATTGCCACCGCCCAGTTCCCCGCTGTAGTTGGCACCAAAACACTTCACTTCATCCGCGTTCGTAATCACACAGTTATGAGTGTATCCGGTCGCCACTGCCTTTACAGATGTACTGCTTCCAAAATTGATTTGTGGCAGAGCCGCCATAGAGCCAGTCGCGTTGCCGTAAATGGTTTCACCGTTCTGACCAAGTTCGCCATGATAGTTATTGCCCCAGCACTTCATCTGATTGTTGTCCAGAATTGCACAGGTATGAAACAACCCCAGTGACAGGCTGATCGCCGAGCGACCCGCTCCCAAGTTCACAGCACCTAAGGCATTCATAGAGCCCGCAAACGAACCCGGAGTGGCACCTATACCACGCTCTTGATCGTACCCCAGATCTCCATTCTGTTCCTGTCCCCAGCATTTCAAATCGTCGTTATCAAGAATGGCGCAAGTATGATACCCACCGGCAGCCAAAACCTTGGCTGTACGGCCTACTCCCAAATTCACAGTGCCCAAAGCCGCCATGGAGCCGACAGTTTTTCCCTGATCAGTGGTGTTGTCGTATCCAAGTGATCCCCACCAATTCCAACCCCAACACTTCACCTGATTTGTATCGAGCAACGCGCAGGTGTGACCATCCCCCATTGCCAATGACTTGGCCTTGCGACCTGCACCTACATTGACATTACCGAGAGCAGCCATGGAACCGGCCGTATCGCCTTTATTAGTTGTGCTGTCATATCCCAATTGGCCATTGGAATTATTGCCCCAACACTTCACATCGTCGGTATCTAAAATCACACAGGTAGATCCAGCTCGTGCATAAATAGATTTTGCGATTCGACCTGCTCCAATGTTTACCACTGCCAACAAAGCCATCGAGCCTGCTGTAGCACCCATATTGGCAGTGCTATCGTATCCCAACTGACCCGAGGAATTACTCCCCCAGCATTTGACCTGATCGGTGTCCAAGATCACGCATGCATGGCCACTTCCTGCAGCAATAGCTTTAGCTGTTCTTCCCGCACCCAAATTGACATTGGATAAAGAAGTCATGTCAGCAGCGCCTTGCCCGCGGGAAGTGGTATCATCATATCCAAGTTGACCAAACCCGTTTGCCCCCCAACACTTCACATTGCCAGTGCTCAGAAGTGCACAGCTAAATCCGTTACCCGAGGCAATCGCCGTACTGGTCGAAGACAGATTCACAGGATTCATGGTGGCAACGGAGTGATCGACATTACCAGCCCATGCTGTATTGTTTTGTCCTAGTTTACCGTAATCTCCCCAGCCCCAGCACTTTACTTCGTCGGTATCCATGAGAGCACAGCTCGAAAATCCACCCAATGCAATTTTCTTGGCAGTTCTACCAACCCCTAAATTCACGGGCACGATGGCCGCCATGGAGCCAGCCGAACTGCCTCGTTCAGTCATGTCATTGTATCCAAGCTCGCCCCAACTGTTATCGCCCCAGCACTTGACGGTGTCGTCATCCAGAATAGCACATGTGTGTTCGAATCCTGTTGCGATGGACTTCGCTGTTCTACCAACACCTAAATTGGTCACAGGAAGAGTGGCCATTGAGCCTACCGTGTCACCATAGGAGTTCCAATTATCATGGCCCGTTTCCCCAACACTGCCATCGCCCCAACATTTGACTTCATCGGTATCCAGAATGGCACATGTGTGCATCTCATAAATCGATACGGATTTTGCTATCCTCCCCGCGCCAAGATTCACAGTTGGAAGGGCATTCATCGCAGGCACTGTGGTGCCACGATCATCATGACGACTTTCAAGTCCTAATTGGCCATCCCAATTGTAACCGAAACATTTCAACTGATTATTATCCATGATGACACAGGTATTATAAGCTCCCGCAGAGACGGCCTTAGCTTTGCGCCCGGCACCCAGAATGACTGCTCCTAAAGCCGCCATGTCACCGGCAGTGCCGCCCCTGTCGTTGGTGTCCCCACTGCCTAACTCGCCATCGGCGCCACTTCCCCAACATTTTAAATCATCGGTATCCAGAATCACGCAGACATGATCGTATCCTGTTGCAATGGCCTTGGCGATTCTTCCCGCTCCGATATTAATCGGATTCAGAGCCGCCATACTGCCGGGTGTATTTCCGCGATTCGTGAAGTCATCTTGTCCCAACTCGCCACGCCAGTTATCTCCCCAACACTTCACATCGCCAGTGTCCAGAATCACGCATGTAAATCCATAGCCTACAGATAGAGCCTTCGCAGTTCTGCCGGCACCTAAATTTACAACCGGCAATGCCTCCATGGAGCCAGCCATGGTACCGCGATCCACAGTATCGTCATATCCCAATTGACCAGCACCATTACGCCCCCAGCACTTCACGTTTCCCGATATCAGAAGCACACAGACGTGCTCCCTGCCTACAGAAATGTCTTTAACATTTTCGCCGATGGAAATTTTAGTTTGGGGAGTAACGACTCCACCGCCACCACCGCCACCAATACCCGGCGGAAGAAATGACGAGAGTTCTGTCGGAAGTTTGTAATCAACCGCAATTTGACAAGAAGGAAGAAGTAGTACTGCCAGGATGACCTGAATTGAAGCCAAGAGGGTTTTATACACCCCACGATGAAGTCTCATTTTGAACTCCGAGTATGAACGTTCTAGTTATGTTCAGTATTTCGGAAACAAGAGCACTTCTCTGAATATTAGTCCCGCTAAATTATTCCTTTTTAATGGGAATCAAAAAAATAAAAAACTCCATCTCATAGTGATACGAAAATACCAGATGGAGCTTTTCGGAATTTACTTCCCGACAGTTCCGGAAAGTCCGTCAAACATCAGGCCCACTGTAAAATAACCGCCTGATAAATCCAGCGTGTTGATATTGCTGCTAGTGATGCCGGATGTCTTAAATCCATCGACCTTGTTGGTTTCCATGCCGCCTTCAACATAGAAATAAAACTGCTTGTACCCGATCGCCACAGAACCGCCAACGGCAGTATAAGGAGTTGCAAGCCAATCACCGGAAGCTCTCTTGGTAAAGTCTCCGTCTTGAGTTGCTGTCTTCACTTTCAATGTCGTATTGCTTCCACCGAAACCTGCAAAGGCATCCAGTCTTACGATATCAGTTTTTACAAATGGCACGCGGGCCACTAGCAAAACAGAATCCTGATCAATCTTCGCCGTGTATCCGTTGGTGCCAGAAGTTTCATCCACATCTGCAAGTCGCTTGGTATATCGAACACCGACATTCAGATAATTCAAAATCGGATAAGTTGCTTCAAAACCTAACTGGGTGATACCTTGAAACTTCTTAAGCCCTTGCGCTTCCAAGGTCTCATTCACATTCTTGGGGTCCGCATTTGTCATACCCGCGAAAAAACGCGCCTGCACCGGAATTTTGATTTCCGCAGCTTGAACAGAGTTAAAATTTAAAATTATCAAAAGAACGGTAAGAAACGAACGTCGCTGCATGAAATATCCCTCAGGTCCAAGGATAAGTTCCCAGAAAAGAGTCGCACAAGTTGAAAACCGTCAAGGCCTCAAATCGGGACTTTGAGCGCGAAGAGTATCTGAGTTTTATCGGATTCGATATGTCTTCACATCAGCTCGCAAACTCAAAGGTCCTAGCATGGATGGTGAATTTTAGGGGGCGAAAGTCGAGTGGACATGTTCCTATTGAGCCAGGTCACGGATAATCGCAGATCACTTTCCCCTCGATTGCTTCAACCTGGGAAACCTGTCGGCCGAATAGATCTTTATGGGTTTTGGTACATTTTTATCGCTCTTACTGATGATTTTTCTTTCTGGATGTTCACCGTTCGGCAGCAGCTCCTCGTTAGATTGGCAATCTGATTTAACCAGCACAGTCCGCGGAAAAGCCATGATGTTCACAAACAGTGGGCTCGGCGCACAAGCAAGCTGTTCTGCAAAAAAAATCTCTCTCTATGCTTTGAGCATTGATGGAACTATCAACTACGCCTCCCCTGCACGCACTGTCACTTTAAACTCTGACGGAAGCTTTGAATTCAAAAATCTAAAATCCTATGGGATTGATCCACGAACTAGCCAGATCCATTATATTTTGCGCGCGGAAGCCTGTGGAGAAAACTACTCACGTCCTCTCACAGGTTTGCACGAGCAAAATATCACCGTCAGCAGTTCTCTATTTGAAAAGATCAACGCTGCGACCTCGTCAGGAATGAAAAAACTCAACCAGATCGATACTGGTGACATAGATTCACTGCTCAAAAATATCAATCAGATCAATGCTACGACAATTTCTCAAGCCTATGATGCCGTATTGACTGACAGTGTAACTAAGAATGATCTCCAAACTCTTTTCAATATTTCTTATGAAGATGTAAAGGATTTAACTCCTCCTGATATTCAGTCGTTCAACAAACCAACAAGCTATGCTGAAGCTTCCCAGGCCTCTTTCAGCGTGGTGGCTTCCCACTGGTATAAGAGTTTTCTTTTTGCCTATGAATGGAGTCTGAACGGAACCGTTGTTTCGCATTCTTTCAGTTATTCGTTTGTGCCTACAAAAAATTATCAAGGCACTCAATCATTGCTCTTAAAGGTCGGCGTTGATAACGGCTCCGGTGGAGTTGATTTCACCAAGCCTTATGTTACTCAAACTTTGAGCGTGGAAATTCCTAACACCTTTCCCGCTATCGTTCCGGGACTGACTTTAGTCAGCCCCGCACCGACTAATTCATTAAATGTAAATTTGGCGTTAGCTACGGGCTCAGGAATGATGAACTGTGATACGTTCACTGCGCTGACATTAACTGAAAATGTGGCGTTAGCTCCCTTGTCGCCCAGCTCTTATACGCTGAACTGCACTGCTCCGATTAGCCAAGCATTGAACTACACCCTCTCTATGGGAGATGGTCTAAAGACATTGCGTCTTTGGGCGATGGATTCTGCTGGAAATATCAGCTCTACTCCACAGACTGTAAATGTGCTTTTGGATCAGACGGCACCCGTCATTACTTTCACACCGATTTCGGGAGTTTTAAAAGGCGGAGCTTCTTACACCTTGAACTTTACCACCTCTGATGCCACTTCCGGCATCGACAGTGCGACTCTTTACTTTGCACAGGATGGAAGCAGCTTTGTTTCCGTTGCTGACATCAAAGGTCTTTCCTCTTACAACTGGACTATTCCGTCACTGGATGTGTCCACTGCGAAATTTAAAATTGTTGCAGTAGACAAGGCAGGAAACTCTGCGACTGTTACCTCCAATGCGATGACCATCGATTCGACAGCTCCGACAGTGGCGATTACTTCTCCGGCAGCTAATTCCTATATTAATATTTCCAATGTTTCGACATTCAATGTGTCCGGTAGTTGCTCTGAAGAAGGACGGAATGTTGTAGTCAATGGCATGACCGCTCTGTGCAGCTCTGGCATTTGGTCTGCTTCGTTGAATTTGACGACGACTGCACAAGGGTCAATCATTGTCAGTGCCACTCAAGATGATGCTGCCGGAAATACAAAGACGGTGACCACTACCTATTTAAAAGACACTGTCGCACCAACTATTTCGATCACGTCTCCGAACGCTGGTAGCTATATTAATATTGCTAATGTGTCGGCAATTACGGTGAGTGGTGTTTGTTCTGAAAATGGTCAAACCATCACCTTCTCTGGAGATGCATCTGGAACAGTCGCGTGTTCATCCGGTGTATTTTCAAAGGTTTTAAATTTCACGACGGCCCCTCAAGGAGCAGTGACATTGAATGCGGCAATTTCTGACGTCGCTGGCAATTCTATTTCTGCTTCCAAATCTTATGTTAAAGATACCATCGCGCCGGTTGTTACTGTGACAACTGCGTTAGGCGATATCAATAGTGTGAACTACAAGGTTTATGCACTGACCGGGTCGTGCTCTGAAAGTGGTATCCTTGTTTCCATCAGTGCGGATGGAAGCACCCTAACAGCTAATTGCAGTGGTGGTTCCTGGAGTTTGAATTTTGACTTCACTGGCTCCCCCGAGGGCCCTGTCACTATTACAGCAGCACAAACGGATGTGGCTGGAAATAGCGGCGCTGGCACTTTGTCTTTAAATAAAAGTACAGGCTTGCCAAGTTTAGGTATCACTTCACCTGCTGCAAATTCTTATGTGAATATCGCAAACGCCTCAAGCTTCACCTTGAATGGCAACTGCTCTGCAAACGGTAATGCCGTGAATGTGACAGGTCCTGTGACCGCGACGACCACTTGCTCTGGCAATCACTGGACAGTGAACCTGAACTTGACCTCTTTATCAGATGCAGATTTTACAGTCAGTTACAACCACTCTGATAGTTCTGGAAATACGGCTACAGCCACTCGTATTTTTAAAAAGGACACTGTCGCCCCCGCGATGGCAATCACCGCTCCTGCTGCAAACTCCTACATCAATATTTCCAATGTAGGTACTTTTACGATTTCAGGAACCTGCTCTGAAAACACTCAGACAGTAAGTATCACTGGAGCCGCTACAGGCACAGCTACTTGTGCTTCGGGAATATGGAGTGCCAGTCTGAATTTTTCAGCAGCTTCCGATGGAACTGTTTCCATCACAACAACTCACAGTGACGTTGCAGGTAATCAAGTCTCAGATACCCGCACTTTTATTAAGGACACTCTCGAACCAATTCTTGCGATTTCTACTCCAGCGGCAAATTCTTATATTAATGCGTCCTCGGTTGCCTCATTCACTGTAATGGGCACGTGTTCGGAAAATGCACGTCTCATTACAGTTACTGGCGATGCCACGGGAACCTTCACTTGTTCTGGTGGTGCCTGGGCTGGTAATCTCAACTTCTCTGCTGCGGCCCAAGGAAGTATAGTTATTAATTTAAGTCACTCTGACATTGCAGGAAACTCTAGTTCGGTCAGTCGCTCCTTCATCAAAGACACTGTTTTACCTCTTATAACTTTGTCGTCTCCAGCCAATGGCGCCTATATCAACGCTTCCAATGCGGGTTCTTATACCTTCAGCGGCACATGCTCTGAAAATGGTCAATCTGTGAATATCACTGGGTCTGCGGCAAGCTCTACCACTTGCACAAGCGGGTCGTGGCTTAAGACGATGGACCTCAGTTCTCTTTCTGACGGAGTCGTGAATTTCACCGTGGGGATCTCTGACGTGGCTGGAAATGCCGCTTCAAGTTCAGTGAATTTAAATAAAGACGTTATTCTTCCCTCTGTGACACTAACCTCTTATACCGGTGGACAAGTGATTGCCGGAGGCAGTGTCGCAAATATCACTTGGACTGGTAGCGATAACAACGCCCTGCCTGCCACGCCCGTCTCTATTGATTATTCAACCAACTCCGGATCAACTTGGTCTTCTGTAGCAAGTAACATTGCAAACTCTGGAAGTTATTCTTGGAGCACACCTGTTATAACATCTGGTTCTGTTCGGTTCCGTCTGACTATCAAAGACTCCGCCGGAAATATTAAAACAGCGGCCTCAGCTTCTGATGTGGCGATCAACTCAACGCCTCCGACAATCTCTTTAACTTCACTGACCGGTGGGCAATATTTATCTGGCGGATCCGCGCAAAATATCACTTGGTCCGCGACGGGAACATATCTAGGTTCTACGCCTATTAAAATCGAATTTTCTTCCGACTCTGGTGCGAGTTGGAACACCTTGATTGCCGCAACGACCAACACAGGAACATACTCTTGGAGTGTGCCAACAGTAGATGCCTCTACTTACCGTGCGCGAGTAACTGTGACGGATCAAGCGGGCCTGAGTTCCACTGCGGCTTCAACATCTAATATCATCATTGATAATACAGACCCTGTCTTGACTCTTTCAAAACCTTCCAGTACCGACAACATTGCTGGCGGAAGCTCCTTCTATATTAATTGGAATGCGACGGACACGAACTTTGGTTCAACACCATTGAAGTTTGAGTATTCTATCAACTCTGGCAGCACTTGGACGACGATTGTTTCGGCCACTTCCAATGCGGGAAATTATCTATGGACCGTTCCAACATTAGATAGCACCAATGTTACTTTGCGAGCTACGACAACAGACTTAGCTGGTCGTCAAAAACAAGTCACTTCTGCAGCCTTTACTGTGGACTCCACTCCGCCTAACGCTCCCACTATGAGTCTTTCTTCTGCAGCGGTTACAAATACTCAAACTGTGACTTTAAATGTGACTTGCATCAGTGACTACGCGAAAGTTCTGCTTACTGAAAGTTCTAGCACTCCCACTTCAGCGGATTCTGGCTGGCAAAACTGTGCTAGCTCTATGAACTTTACAATTTCGACTGGAGATGGAAACCATACCATTAAAATCTGGTCGAAAGATGTCGCAGGAAATATCAGCACCAGTTCTGGATCTGTCGCCGTCAATCTGGATCAGACTTCACCAACTCTTTCTTTCGATTCTACTTTGACAGGTTTGACGTTGAAGGGTGGCGGCGTTCAAAACTTGGCTTGGACAGCCAACGACGCACATTTTTCTGGCACGCCTATTAAGCTCGAATATTCCGCTAATAATGGAACTTCATGGACAACAATTGCGTCGCTTGCAAACTCGTCCCCTTACTCTTGGTCCATTCCTTCCATCGACAGTAATCAAGTCAAGATTCGCGTTACTGCCACTGACAGTGTTGGAAATCCTTCGACGACTGTCATCAGTGGCGCTTTCACAATAGATTCAACCGGACCTTCCATCTCTTCAATGATTATCAATGATGGAACCGGCACCGCAGGTTCAACCATTGTTGGAATCAAAATGGCTATCTCTGATAATTTTTCAACGGGATTCCAAGTTCGCTTTGCAGAAACAACCTCTGCAGGAGACTGTCAGAGCTTATTCTCTGATGACAGCTGGGTGCCTTGGGTAAATGCCACAACAAACATCAGCTACAATCTTTCCCCTGTCGACGGAACAAAGAAAATATGTGCCTGGGCCAAGGATGCTGTTGGCAATTTCTCTAGTATCAATCCATCGACTTGCAGTCTTGGAGTCAACTGCAACACTGTAGACTACTTCGTTGGCAATCCTCCAGTCATCACAAGCGTCAACGTGACAAATAATACTTCAGGCGTAAATTTAGGAACCACTACCTATAACACGGGTGATGCTGTTTTGATCACTTGGACAATGACCGACGTCGAAGGTTTAAGCAACAGTCCCGTCACAATCTACTACCAACAAAATGGTGGCACCTGGAACACCATCGTAAGCAACTATGGCTCACTCAGCGGAAATCCAACAACCTACACTGGTTCTTACTCGGGATTCACTGCCCCTAGCGGCACTTTCCGTCTGAAACTGGTTGCTAAAGATTCTAATGGGAACACCAGTGTTCCTGCACTTTCCAATACACAAAATACTCCGGGCTGGCAGATCTATCTGGGTTCAAAGGATGTCGGTCTTGGCGGAAAAGCTCTTGGCGTTAGTATTTCGAAATCCACCTATGGAACCTCTCAGAATCAGTTTGCTGTCAATCCCACCAATGGTGACATCTATGCGATATCTTCCGGATATGGCATTTATAAACTGGATGCCAAAACTGGGGTTGTGACTTCCTTCCTTACAGAAGGCGCCCCTAATTTAGTAAATGGAGGAGCCCTGGCTTCAACTCTGTATGGATACAGCGGTGCGATGGGCGTCAACTTTGACAAGAAGGGACGTCTTTATATTTCAAATCCAGAAAATACTAATACAACTATAAATAACGTCTCGGTGAAGATATGGCAGATCGACCTCACTCAAAACAAATCATATTTGTATGCAGGTGGTGGTACTCTGCCTGGAACTGGCAGCACACTGCCTTCAGACCTTACGCAGGTGCATATCAGTCAGGGCGGATTTGAACTTGATGACAATGGTAATCTTTATTTTATGTCAGACTGTCAGGATCTGGTTTGGACTTCTGGGGTCTTCAACCTTCACCAGCGTCTGCTGAAGTTGACTCAAAATACCGATGGCACAGCAGGCAGTCTTTCCATTCTAGCTGGAAACTGTTCAACGACTAACCTAACCAACGGAGCTGATCCGCTCAGTGGCGGCCTGGGTGGATTGGGGTACAAGCATCTAACACAGATCTCTACAAACTCCGATGGCAGCATTATCTACCTCATGGAATCGGGCCTAGCTCCCTCCACCACTGCCAAGCTTGTCAACACAGCGTCAGGATACAAAATTTATACTACGACCTTATCAACAGCCGGTCTTGCTTTCGACAGAGTTCATAATCTCCTTTATTCAGCAGTTGGAGGCACTGTTTACAAATCAACACTTGCCGCCGATCCAACCGCTGCGGAAACGACCACTATTTATGCATCCAAAACCGGCACCGGCGATTGCAACTCTGATGGAACTCTTGCGACCAACGCATGTATCAATGCAGTTCATGGAAATGGTCCCGGGGCTATCGAGTTGAATTCGTCAGGCACCTTGCTGTTTGCAGATACTGGCTTCCGCATTCGCTACGTCGATTCCAACAACAAACTAAGAACTCTAATGGGCACGAAGCCATTCTTTGGTGAAGGCTTAGACAAATCACTAGTCCGTGGAAACTTCAGAGGTCTTTATTATAAAACCTCTGATCTTGCGACCGATGATTTCCCTAAAGGCCTTTACTTCATGGACTATGCCGCTGGAATAATGGGCTATGTCGATCCCAACACGAATATCGTATCGACTGTCTTTGGAAATCAAGAAGGAACGGGTCCATTCCCCGTTGATAACTCTGTGCTTGATAAGTACACCAACGTGACCAACATAGATACTCAGTACAATTATAATGGATTGAAATTCGATTCCGATGGCTACCCGGTCTTTATCGCGAAAAGTGGCATCGTTCGCCTGGGAGCTGGAAGACGCATCAAAACTCTTATTCCTGGATCCGGCGGAACCTATTGGTTCAATTCGACAGAAAACTCGTCAGCCTCTGGTATCAATATGTATCCAAACTGGGGTGTAAGAAACTTTGAAGTGATTGGAAACAACTTCGTGTATTCCCTCGGGCATCTTCTTAGTACTACCGTTAATCCTAGTAATAACAGCGCCATCGGATATTTCGATATCACAAATTCAAAACTTCACTTTCTAATGAAGGGCATTACTTCCAGCGCTAGTACAGCTGCAGCACCTGACAGCACAGACCCGGCAACCGTGCGAAGCAGTGGCTTAGCAGGAAAATGCTATAACATGACCAATTGCTTTTTATACCACAACAGTACTAGCGGAATTATGTACTACTCCGAAGGCAACATCATTCGCGCCTTGAGCAGCCCGACCGACAACACCGCAGTCACGTTAAGTAGCCCGGCTAATATGGACATGGGACGGGCCCTTACGAATTTTACTTTTAGCCCGGACAATACCCGCATCTACTATATCTCAACCACGGGTTCGCTGTACTGCAAATATATTGGCACGGGCTCAATCCCCGCAAACTGCCAGAACACGAGCTTGGGACCCCCTGCAGGCATCAGCTCACTGGCAGCCATCGGAGGTCAATTGACCTGGATTCAAGACGGACAACTATTGATTGGCAATGCTGTTGAGGTTTACCTGTATTCGTACACACCTTGATAGAGCAAGGCCGTTATTGTTCGCCAAGCAAAACCGGGCACCAGACTAATGAACCAATTTTCAATTCTTAGAATCGAAAATTGTCTCGACTGAATCACTTAATAGTAGAATGCCACTCCGAGACCTCCAAGATACCTATTATAAGAATAACTAGAGTCCGAAGACTCGTTCTGGGTATAAGACAATTGAATCAATCCAAAAAATCCTTCAGCAATCTTTCTGCGAAAATTGGCAGCAAGATATTTCGTGTTGTCCTTTCGCCCCGTCGAAGATCGCGAATAATTCGTCGGAGAATCAGCCAACGTCAATCGCGCAGACCAGAGATCCGACAAGGGCATTTGAGCACTCAAGGTTAGACCCAAAGTATTATAGGCAAATTCAGTACTGTTCGCGTGATTATCTTCATAGGATAAAGCAAAGTCCAAATCCAAAATTTGAGATAGCGACGACCAAGTTACTGCCGCAGAGGGAATATAAGAAAATCCAGAATAGCTGGAATCAGAAAACAAAGTATAGTCTCGATAAAGCAAGTTCGTTCTGACCTGCCACGCTGGTGAAAGTCTCCAACCCCAAAATGCTACAGCGTCTTTGGTCAGATCATAGCTAGTCAGCGCCGTTGGAGGCCCTCCGGTAATGAAAGCGGCATCGCGATGACTGTCTTGCCAGTCTCCGCTAAGTTTAAATCCTCCGTGGGATCGTTTCAGCGGATCAATATTCACTCCAACTTCTACAACTTTAAAAATATTTTCATAAGCCTTATTGGTAGAGTTCAAGTTTCCACCAGCTTGCAAATTTAAATCAAACTGATATTGATTCACGGGAGAAGAAGCTAAGTATAAACCCAAAGTTCCGTCAGTTCTATACACCGCTGGAGAGGCACCACTGTTCGGTACAATGACATTGGTCGTACTTTGCGAGATATCTGAATCGTATTGCGCCAACAAAGTAAAACTGCCATGAAATACAATCCTATCCTGAGACTTAAAAAACTCTCGACCGCGATCGATATATTGATTGGCAACCACAGAGTCTGTTTTGTCTGCATTACACAGATCCAAAAGGTATTCAGCGCCCTCCGCATTTTCGTCGTCCGCAAAAGCCAATAAAGAAAGATGGTATGTGGCGATTAACTTAGCAGCCGGATCCCCGTGCTCCACCACTGACTTCAACAGCAATCTTGCATTCCTAAATTCACCAAGCTGCATACGACTCAAGCCCAAGAACAATCGACTGTGCCAGAGATTATAATTCAACTTTGCAGCAGCTTTGAAATGTTCAGAAGCCTCTTTCCAATCTTGCTGAGTTCGCAAAATCAATCCTAACTTATAATGAAGGGGTCCTTTTTTTGCCTCTTTAACTTGTTCTAACTTCATTTGTGTTTCAAAAATTTCGAGTTGAATATCTTCGGGAGAATCAGAACGTGCAAACGGACCATCAAGAAGTTCAACTTGCTTCACAGGGTTCAATTCATTTCCTTGAACCTTTTGACGAAGCCCCTTCTGCTGTTGAGACAATGTTTGATCGTAGTTTGATGAGACAGACCAACTCGTAGATGGAATCATTATCTGCGTGAAAGAAATCAGCACCATTGCAAAAAAATATTTGTCTGTTTTCTTCATGCTAAATCCTCAAAGATTTCTGGGGCTTCATTAAACGTCCTCTTCGTCGCAGTTTGATACTGTCATAAGATGAGAATATTCCACGAAATGCTCTCAATTCCCGCCAGTTTCGTGCAAGATAGTGCTTGTTACCAATTGTTAAATTTCTCACAAGGAGATAGGTGTGAATAGAAAATTGTCTTTATCAATACTAATGTCGATTTCAATGGCCGCTCCTCAATTACTTGCAAAAGAAGGTGGGCATTCTGCTAGACCTGGAGAAAACCATGGGTCAGCAGCACCTGCCTTTAATGCCGGCCTCAATACAAGTGGAAGTGCTGAAGTTGGTGGCTCTAGTCACGGTGCAAGTCTTGGATTTAATGGAGAAATCCGTGGACATGGTCGAGGAGACGATAACTCTGGGACAGGCAATGCCGCGGTAGATGCTGCCGTTCAAAAAGTCAAAGCTGATGCCCAGCAAGTGAAAGCAGATAAAAATAGCAACTCATCAAATCTGAGCGCAGATCTCGCGACTTTGAAATCAGATGTTGCAGCCTTACGTGCACTCAAACCAGAACATCAAGCTTCCGGAAATAAAGCTGATGATGACCATCATTTTGACCACGGCAAAGATCGAGAAAAACACAAAGATCATGACGATGCTGTGATGTCAGATCCAACGGTTGCAGCCGCTGCTGCAAAAGTAAAAGCTGACTTTGATGCTATCAAGGCTGACAAAGCATCGGGTTCCGCAAACTTGCAAGCTGACATGGCAACTTTAAAGAGCGATATGGCGACCTTAAAGTCTGATATCGCTACTGCGAAAGCCAATCTTAAAGGCAAAACAGATGATGATACTTCTACTCCCAGTTCAAATAGTAGCTCTTCCAGCACTACCGCCGGTAGTTCTGGAAGTACTGCTTCATCAGGAAGTACTGGAGCAAGTGCGGACAGTTCTGCGAGTGGCTCTACCTCTACAGTGGCCTCGACAAATTCAAACTAAAATATTAGTTTTTCAAACAAGACAAAAGGGGATGATTTTTATCATCCCCTTTTTTATTTCCCTCTTAAAGATTTTTTTCCATCCTAATTTCGACACATTTTCGTAGAGAAAGTTCAAAGTCTAAAAAAAACAAGAAGGGATATCACTAACAAAATCACGGATATCTCCGTCCTCAGGCCTGCAATAGCTCTCTGGAGGTCTGAGTTTCACGACACCGAAGGAGCGACCGGTGACCTTCAGAAATATCGTTTAGTTTGGATGTAACCAAAGACCTGTCGCCAGCACAGTGATTGTATCGGAGAGGCTAGCGAAGTTGACACGTAAACTGAAACGGACCGAACCCTGCTCGGGATCGACACTAGTAGGCATGCCATCTACGCAAATAGGTCCCACTGCAGTCAGGTCAGTTCCATCATCAAGTTTGACTAGCCAAGAAGTGGGTGGATTTTGCAACTGCGCAAGGCGAATCTGCGTAATAAAACTGTGCACGCTAGAGTTTTTGTAGCAGATTCGAACTTGTTTGACGAGGTAATGCGGTGGAACTTGAAGTGTCAACTCCACTGTTTTATTTCCTCCGCCCGGAGCCGTGTCACCTAACGAACTAGAGTGAATAACTAAGCCGCCCGACTGGATTGCATTGAAGGTCGTCGTTACAGATGGATCACCAGGCAACAAGTTCAAATGATTGATCCACATCAATTTATCTCCTCCCGCTCGCACGTCATCAGTCTCATCGGCATGAGCTAAATTCGAAAGACCCGTTATGGATAGAGTTAACAAGAGTAAACGAAAGACGGTGGCAAAAACTGACGATCTCATGAAGTATTTCTCCTTTTAATTAGGCAAGTCGGCAAAAAGATGACTTGCGGATTTGAGGCAGGCTAGGGTAAGTTTCACGATCCGTAAAGAATGGCGTTCCAAAAAAAATATATCCTGAGCAGTGACAGAAAGATTTCACGATTAATGCGATAGAGTTTGTATAAAATCACTCATTGCCACAATGAAGGAGAATCTAAATTGACCTTGATTATGTTGGGCGGCAAGTGATAATAAAATAAAAACCAACACCAAATTCAATCAGACGATTAATCGCGCTGAAACTCTAAAAGATGTGATGGAATATTTAAAAAAGACAAAGATTCCCATCAAATAAGAAGATATGGCGCGACCTTAATTTATCGGCAGCACCTTTTGCATTGCTATCAAGATGTCAGAAATTTATTTTTCAGAGCCGGGACTTCGCGACGATTCGCAAATCTTTGCCTTTGGATTCATCTCGCAAACGGCAGCCCTGAGCTGCACATTTTCCAACTTAAGTTTTTCCACCTCAGCATGCAACCCCTGAGAATCCTGATTCCAACGAGCGTAGAGCTCCTTGATAGATTCCACCAAAGGGCCTGCCAAGCGAGAGTAATCCAAAGAAAGAAATCCATCCTTGCCCTCTTTGGCAAGGTCAGGAAAAATCGCCTGAACATCCTGAGCGATCAAACCCGTTTGTTTTTCTCCTGCGGGGTCCCGTTTCCAATGATACTGAACCCCGTTGAGTCTAAGAATTTTATCCAGCGCATTTTCAATTGGAACAATGTCCGTCTTCAGCCTTCTATCCGAGGTCGTCTGCCAGCCCACGGTTGCGACTGCATGCCCGTCAGCATACATCAGGGCATAAGAGCCATTAGTATCACAAGCTCCCTCACACCCAGCTCCAACCCAGCCTGTGGCGGCAATGTCCCCGTTCACATGAAGCTTAGTGGCCGGTGTATTTGTATTGATACCAACATTGCCTCCGGGAACGATAAGCATTCGAGTATTACAAGCTCCAGCGTCATCGCAAAACAGACCATTGTTGTCGGCATCATAGTACTCATAAAATCCAAGGCCGGAATAGCCCGAATAGTTGTTCATATTATAAATCGACCACTGACTCAGATAAGGTCTTGGCGAGGTGGTATTCTTCCCGGTCAAATTTAAATAACCAAGTATTCCATTTGTGTTATTAATCTCAGAGCCGATCGCACCGGACGCATGAATGCCCCCGTTGACATCCAAAGGATATGCAGGGCTGGTCGTATTAATGCCCACATTCCCGTTGGAGTTAATCCGCATGCGCTCCGTAGCGGTCACAGCTCCATTTGGCGTCGTCATAATTTTGAGTCCAGAGCCATGGGATGTGGAATTCCACACTTCCGTTGTAAATGCACTGAGTCCCGTCGGAAAGGGCTGCATCGTGAAAGATGATCCATCATAGCCGGTCATCGCAAGCCAACCGTAAAGATCTCCCGACTGTAGGGCCGCCGGCGCAGCAGGAGTTCCCCGCGCTCCACGCGTCTGCAATACGCCTCCAGGGTTCGCTGCATAGGTTGTTGCAGTCAAACCACGGGACCCACCGCCTGTCGAGTCAACCACCTCCAGATTGGAACCTGGTGCAGTAGTGCCAATGCCCACATTGCCAGAGGTATCGACAGTCACTCTTGCAATATTGTTTGTTTTAAACGCCAGACTGTAATTGTCATTGGTCCCAAGCGTCGCAGCACCACCAAAAGAATTTCCGCCGTTTACAAATGCATCGGTGATTCCATAACCACTCACCGTCGTTGGATTCGTTCCAGCAGTCACACGACCGTAAGTATCCACCGTCACAGATCTATATGTTCCTGTCGTTACACCAGAGGTCGGCAAATCCGCACTGGCAATGGTTCTGTAGCTTGCGGCACCAGAACTTCCATTGGGAGCAGCAAGAAAAGTATTTGCAGCTCTAGAAACAGTATAACTTAATTGGCCGTCATTGATAGCAATGCTCTGACATTGGAAGGTGTCAGTGGATGACTGCCAATAAAGACTTTGTGTTGCGGTACACGCGGCGTTCGCAAAAACTCCGCCAAACGGAGTGATGGTCGCACGGATATCTGCCAACCCAAGAAATGCTGGTGCATAAGTGCTAGCACCATCGTATCTCAAAACTTGCCCTGCCGCAGATGGAGATGTCGTGCTGACATTCTTCCCACGGATCGCCGTCACCGTGAATACACCTGCGTTGGTCATACTTACATCACCACTAGCCGCGACTGCAGTCGCTACGCCCGAGCCGTTACCAACTAAAATATTCGCTGAAGGCAAAGCCGTACTTTGCTTACTGTTGAAGGCTGTCCAATCTGCAGAAGAAAGATATCCATTTGTCGTGCCATTAGCTTGAGCCATGCCGATATTAGGAGCGCTTGCCGTTCCTGAGTTAGTGACAGGAGCTGTGACTGAAACACTTGAAACACCCAACGACGACAGACTTGTCCATGAAAGATTTCCCGATCCATCATTGGTCAGCATCTGATTGCTTCCACCTTGAGCTGCCGGCCATTTCATCACATAGCTTGTTACATTTGTTGGGGCCTGAAGTGTCACCGTATTCGTTGTGCTATCTGTATAAACAGCCCCTTTTCCAGAAGCAAACGTCAAGTTGCCAGTCATGCTATCACCAGACTTGAGCACGTTCAAAGAGGATAAACCCGTCACATTACCTGTGACGTTACCAGTAAGATTTGCAGAGATTGTTCCTGCCGAAAAATTTCCAGAAGCATCACGTTTAATGATGGTACTTGCGGTATTTAAATTCGTCGCCGCATTCGCTGCCAATTCAGCATTATGCACATTGGTTGCCGTAGAGCCACCCACAGAATTCACAGTGGCAGTCACCAAACCACTTCCACTAGCAGAGACATCCCCTGTCAAAGACGTGATCGTTCCACCAGCGCCGACAGATGATGCAATCACCACCCACGCCCCCGAGTTGTACTGATAAATTTTATTCGTATTAGTGGCAAAATAAATAGCCCCTGCCGCAGGAGAAGCCGGCTTGCTTGCATCAAGACCCGTCTGAATAGATGGAGTTCCACCGGCATTACTCACCAAAGAGTCCGTGATTCCATACCCCGCAAGAGTCGTCGGAATTCCTGTCGTAATCTTAGACCAATCCAACACAGGAATATCCGCAGCAATCAAAGAAGAAGCGCCCGAAGTTACGCGGCCCTTGCTGTCTGTCGTGACTTTATAATAAGTGCCAGCAGTTCCCGCCGCCGACAAACTCAAAATCGTAGTGCCAGCTGAAGAAGTCACATCACCACCGAAAGCAGGCATATTTACCGCAGGAATCGCTCCCGCCAGATCCGCCGCAGCCAGAGGCGAATTCACAAAGGCAGTGCCATTGTATTTCAAATAATCTTTATTAGCAGGAGTCGTGATTGTCAGAGTGCTTCCCTGAAGCTTCGCCACTGTCGTAGCCGCAGCTCCCGGTCCTGAACCTGTCACGTCGCCAGTCACTGAAGTGACATAATTCCCTGCAGCCTGTTTATTATTGAATGTGTTCCAGTCCGCAGATGACAAGTAACCATTAGCTCCTGCCCCGGCCTGAGAAATTGAAATCACCGGAGCACTCGAGTTGCTCACAACAGAAAGAGGAGCATTGGCACTTACATTCGTCACGGTTCCAGGATTTCCCGCAGGCAAGGTCGCAGGTTCCCATTGAGATGTGCCATTATTCCACTGCAACACCTGACCATTCGCAGGAGCCGTCACAGAAATATTTTTGTTTTGAAGAGCAACTACTTTGGCAGCCCCGATGGAACCCGTCACGTCACCGGCCAATCCGACATTGATAGACTGACATTGGAAATTTCCACTCACTGAATTCCAATACATCGTCTGACTAATAGAACAATTCGCAGAGGCTACAAAGGAATTGAATGTGGTTTGCTGAAGATAATTTGCTAATGTCGAAGACAGATTGGAAACATCACTGATATTCAGAGTGCTCGCTGTCCAATTGCCTGCGTTGTATTTTAAAACCTGACCTGATGTCGGAGCGACTGCACTGACAGAGACCCCTTGAAGAGCCGCAACTGTTGGAGCCGGATAATTTCCAGCAAGGTCCCCGCTGGCAGATCCTCCAGGAGCTGCACCAGAAATTGTGACAGCATTGACAGCACTGATACGTCCCTGCGCATCCACTGTGAAGGAAGGCACCTTATTAGCAGAGCCATAGGAACCCGCGACAACTCCCGTATCACTCAGAGCAATCGTGCCCGATGAGTTGATGGTTCCACCACTCAAACCCGTGCCTGCAGTAATACTTGTGACTGTACCGCCCGAAGCCCCAGAAACTGGATTGCACACGAAAGCAGAGCCATTCCAACTTAAAAAAGTATTTAATCCGCACGTGGGAAGACCGGCTTTCAACAAAAAGTCAGTGGCAACATTGGTCCCCAGTTTTTCCGCCGACAAAGAGTAGCCTGCAAAGGGAACAGAGCGAATTACGTTGTCAGGTGAAATTGTCTTCCAACCACTGCCATCATAAAAAGAAACCCGCAATTTGCGCAAATCCCCCGAAGAGGCCGTGTAGGTGCTGGATCCATTGGAACAGACATAACTTCCAGAGACTAGTGAACACACACCACAAGTGTAGCTGTTCGAGTTATTAAACGCATCTAGAGCACTCGACGCTCCCAATGGATACTGCACACTTCCTGCGCCGATGGGCAGATCAAAAACCCCGCCCGAGTTGACCATGCTATAGCCAGTAACCTGCTCTTGATAGATGATGCAATTTCCAGAAGGATTGGTAACTTGAAAAAGAAAAGATACGTTATTAGACTCGAGCGGAGTTCCATCACTTTTCAGGATTCTACCCTGATAATTCAATGACGACGGCGAAGCGAAACCGCTTACCGAAATCAGAACGAAAGTGGATAAAAGAAACAGCACTCTCAAAGTTCACTCCGATACGTTCAAGAACCAACTGAGTATTATATCGGATTTTCTTTAGAGACCCTTAACAGTGCGTCTCATAATGACTTGCCTATTGGCTTGCTCTGACGAAGGTCTTGCATCGCAAGAGGACTGGATCCGAATGTCCCACTCTAAGACAAGACTAGTTCACTTTGGTGCGAAATGAAGTTTAATCCGAGCTTTTAAGATTTCATTAATTTCAAATCTATTGCAGTAACTTGAGTACCTAGTACAAAGAAGCCTGCATTTCCCAACGCAAGCTTCTTATTGAAAACAAGAAATTATTCAGCTTTAACAGAAGAGTCGAAGATAAAAGGTTTTTCCAAAATCTGACAAGATATCGGGCTATTGGTACCTAACATGACTCCAGTCTCACTATTGCCACCTTGGCGAATCCAAACAATTAAGAAGCCAGACTGAATCGCGAGAGTTTGACCGTTATCTTGGGAACTCACGTCAGAGACACTCTTTACTGCTACCTGACCATCCGCCAATGTTATACGAAGCGAAAGAGTCGATAAGGAAATTTTCGGACCGCTTTGAAGAGCTTCGATCTTCATACCGTCTTGATTACAGGTCGCAATGACCTTAGATCCAGAAGCGTCCGCAAAAGAGCGAGATGAAAGCAAACTGAGGGCTGCAATAGCTAAGATTTTTAATTTCATAAATACTCCATATTTTGTTGTTCACCGATCTCAAAGTGCCATTTCCGTTCCCACTTACAATTGCATTTATTTTGATTTGATTTAAGGACGCTGATCAATATGTATACAGTCTCTAAGCACCACTTCGCTTAACTTTTGTTATCTTTCAATTAGTTACGAAGACCATTCCAAAAATTCTCAGAAGTGCCAAAAAATGAACCGGATTATATAACTTCCTTGCAACACTGGCTCTGCCTACGCTTCATGAACACTGACTGGGCTCTCGGCTCTTCCAGAGATACTTGCTCTCAAAAGTTTTTCGGCGCACTAGGGCAGATAGTTTTCGAACTACCCAGCAATTAGAGACCAAAAATATTCTCAACCTCTTAGCTCTTAATACCGCGACGGCAAATTAGGAAGTAAAACTCCTGCTCTCGCCTTCAGGATCTTTACAAAAGATTTTTATTAGGTTGGACTTCAGATCGCAAAAGCACGATCGATGCGCCAACGATTAGAAATCCACTTACAGCAATCCACCCGGTCAATGGTTGATGAAAGAATGCCGCCGCAAATAAAACAGCGTAAACAGGTTCCAACGCGATGAAGGCGCTGCACGTTGACGCAGAGAGCTTCGTCAATGCAAATAGATATAGTTGATGCATAAGTGCTGTAGTGACGAATCCCAAGACAACAAGCCTTGATGGCGATAAGTCCGGACTTCACAAATTTTCCTTTAGACAGTGATGATTACATACATCACTTCATCGCAAAGCCTCGCAAGAGTCTAGCGCCAAATATTGATCAGATGCCAAGTTCAAAACATGATGCACGTCTTGTGAGAATACCAGCAAGGATCTTACCGATATCTTTTAAATACCTCGACTCAATCTTTAAATTGATCAAGAGTAATAAATTTCCGACAAGGCCCCAGATGCACGATCTGGGAGATTGAAACTATCCCCTCAAGAAATAATCCTTGCCCCTATATGGCGTTCAAAGGTCACTCAAAAGGTCACTCATAACAAGAAAGAATAGAATTCTAACAAACAAATGCTACTGCTCAGGCGAAGGTCCTGATTAAGACAAGTAGCATTCTCTAGATATTTTTTTATTTCCTTTTAGCAGACTCTCGGAAGCTTTTTAGCAAATACATTGATAGATCTGGCGGCGATGCCTCTCCTTAGTTAAGGTTCGAATAAAGATTTTTATTCAACTCGCACAGGAGGATAAATATGCGTTTTAAATTGAATTTACTTTTAATCACCTTACTCGCAATCGCTTCGGTTTCAGTCAGAGCCGTGACAACCGATAGTCATAAGTCAGCATCGGTTCCAACTGACATGGTGTCGTTCAAGCCAGGGCCACCAATTACTCCGCAGTCTGAAGATCCGACCGCTCCCGGTTGGTCGGCTTGGTCGAGCATTGGAGGAATCGGCACATCAGATCCGGCTTCATGTTCAAGAGCGGGTTTTAAAACTGAAGTTTTTGTGAGAGGCACTGACAATGCACTTTGGTATAAGCATTGGAATGGCTATTACTGGTCATCATGGATTTCATTGGGCGGAGTCCTTACATCGGCACCAGCGGCTGCGTGCTGGGGCCCCAATCGCATCGACGTTTTTGGTCAGGGCACTGACAATGCTCTCTGGCATAAAGCATTTTTCAACGGAACTTGGTCAGATTGGGAATCTTTAGGAGGAGTTCTAACCTCAGGCCCTGCAGCAGCGACATGGGCGGAAGGACGACTCGATGTATTTGTTCGCGGCACTGACAATGCTCTCTGGCATAAATGGTATACTGGCGGGGCTTGGTCAGGCTGGGAATCATTAGGAGGAATTTTAACTTCAGATCCAGGAGCAGTTTCGTGGGCGAATGGTCGAATTGATGTGTTTGTTCGCGGCACTGACAATGCTCTCTGGCACAAGTGGTATAACGGAGGTTGGTCAGGCTGGGAGTCTTTGGGTGGAATCTTAACTTCCGCACCAGATGTTTCATCCTGGGGGATTGGTCAACTTGATGTCTTCGCACGCGGCACAGACAATGCCCTCTGGCATAAGTATTATAGCGGTGGATGGTCAAACTGGGAATCGTTAGGTGGAGGACTTAACTCAGGCCCCGGCGCAACATCGTCATCAACAGATCACACCTTAGTCTTTGCTTTAGGAACGGACAACAACGTGTGGTTTAGAGCCTATAGAAATCATTAAAGGAATTCAAAAGCCAAAGAGAGATGAAGGTCTCTTCTTTGGCTTTATGATTATGAACATAAGTGGAACTTCTGGTTCTTTGAGGTTAGGCAATTTTAGATATTACTATCTTTCAGGATCCCTCAATGGAAGCATTTCACGTCTTTAGATTTCGATTAGAAACCATGGAAATCTAAATTCAGAAATCGCTTTTTGAGAAATTATTAACATCCCAACTCAAACATATTTTTTAGCGATGATTACATCAACATTGCGGATAGATTGCTCATTCAATCATCCAATTGAATTTGAAAGAAAACCTAACCACGTCCTGTATTTGAAAAATTAAAATTCAAAATTTCATTTTTATTAAGAATTATTTTGTTGTGCTCCTAGTTTTAAAAACCTAGCGTTTGTTTGCGTAAAAATAATTTTTACGCAAACACAAAATGAGGGGTCATTGTGAATACGCTTAAATATATTATTGCAACTTTATTGGCATCTAGTGTGGCTTTTGCCGGATCAAACGCACCAGACTGTTTAGCTGGAGGTCAAACGCTCTCTGAAAATGATGCTCAAGTTATTAACTGGAAAACTACGACTAAAAATCAATATCTCGGTCGTGCGCATATCGTAGGAACTCTTGTTCAACAATATCCTGATCACTCTGGTCATCATCACTTTGAAGTGAAAATTGGCTCAAACACTTCTGACACTATTGAAGTTATTTACAATGAAGCCTTCGGAGCAATTCCACAAATGCAAGCAGGATCGCAAATTGAGGCTTGCGGAGACTACATTACTTCTAACCAACCTACCGGTTCTTATCCTGCTTCCCCAGATGGCGCGATTATTCACTGGGTGCACAAAGCACCGAACTCGCGTCATGAATCAGGATTCCTAATTATTGATGGCGTTGTTTGTGGGCAAGATTCAGGTGGCGCGGGACCAAAACCTCCACACCACGGCCATGGACATGGTAACAACGGCGGCTCTAACGGTTCCAACTAGTTCAGTGTCTTTTCGATGACGGCCCGACAAAGCTGTCATCGAAAAGACAAATTCAGTTCGCTGCAATCGTACTTAATATAACTAATTTAGGGGGATTCAATGAAGTCATCTTTAAGTAAGCTCTTTATTCTTTTTATTTTCTCAATTTCCTTTGGACAACACGCCTTTGCTGTCACGTCTCCAGATCCAGCTAAGACTCCTGGAGTACTCTGCACAAAAGACGATCCTAACTTTAAGGGTTACGATTATCCTGAGCACATTGCCCGATGTAATCGCAACGTAAATACCAACGATAAATTAAAGATCGCGGCTGAATATGGGAATATTCCTCAAAGTGAGTGGCCACAATATGAATTCGACCACATGATTCCTTTGTGTGCAGGGGGCTCCGACGATATTAAAAATCTATGGCCTCAACCAATTACAGAAGCTCATCAAAAAGATGTTCTTGAAAACAATATCTGCCTTGCGATGCAAGCTGGGACTTTGACTCAGGCTCAAGCCGTTCAAAAGGTGCGCGATTGGTTTTCTGGAAAATCGGCAGCCATGCTAATGTCAGAACAAAGTTTATACTTAGACGAAACCTACTCCATCGGGAATTCTGTGACCTGCAAAACCGACGATTCAACTGTCGTGCACTTTTCAATCATTGGTCCCAATGAGATTAGCAATGCATCAGTAAATCTAGTTGATGCAGACGGAGAACACGAAGCAATAAAGGCTGAACACAATATCGGGGCACGTAAGATAAATGCAAGAAAGTCACTTCTTAAAGGCTTTGTTCGCTATGTCTTGAATCAGAAATCCAGCGATCACATGGAAATGATGCTTCCAAACAATTTAAGTAATCAAGAAACTCAGTTTATTGGATATTTAAAAGTAGGATTTGAAGACAGCTATCCCGCTCTTAAACCACTTCGATGCGTTCAAAATTAATTTAGTAAATTGAAATATGACAACCTCTAGCTAGATGGAGGTTGTCATATAAGCCGCAGCCAAGTGCCTTTAAAAATCGCCTACCATAGTGATCAATAGACACCCCAAAACAACCACCTATGTCCCTAAGTTTTCTAACCCAAGATCAGTTAGAATAGTCTCCCCAAAGTCGCCACTGTCAAAAACAATGACAGCGCTCGGCTTCCCAAAAGTAAATTAACTACCCACCGAACTGTTTTTTTATGGCATGAAAATAGCTCATATATCGCCATAACCCTAACAAGGCAGTTTTATGAAGCCCACAGCCCTTTTTTCTATCTTCGCTAGCTTACTGATTTCTGTTTCTGCTTTTGCCGATAGCGACGCGCAAGCGACGAAATTAATCACAAACTTCCATCAAGTGAATCAAGGTATCTACCGTGGAAGCCGACCTCAAACCGGTCCAGCTTTCAAGAGCCTCAAGGATCTTGGCATCAAAACCGTCGTAGATCTTCAAGGCGGTGACACCAAGAACGGAATGGGTATTGGCTGGGTCGCAGGGCGGCTGGAAGCAGGCGAATCCCCTCAATGGATCAGTTACGAAAGAACTGTAGTTCAAGACAACCTGCAACTCAAATTCATCAATGTACCACTGAACTCCTTAAGCAAAATCACCAAGACAGAAGGAAAGCAAATTGGCCAATTACTTCGCCTGATTGCCGATCCTAACAATCAGCCTGTTTACATTCACTGCGAACATGGCGCAGATCGCACGGGACTGATCGTCGCATTGTATCGCGTTTACTTTGATCATATGACACGACAGGAAGCCCATGATGAAATGATTCAAAATGGCCACAATTTGGTTCACCAGATTGTGACTTCAAATATGGATGAATTCTTCTGGGCCGCGACCGAGGGAATGGATTAGTGAGTACTTTCAAAATAGAATAGATTAGACGGTGGCTAAAAATCACCGTTTTTTTTAATTCCCAGAAAAATTTTTGGCGACACGTTATTCGGTAGAGGCGCGCTCTTCATTAGAGATTTTCAGTCGTTTAGAGAGCGTTTTCATCAAGGCCTTTGCCCACGCCGGTTTTGAAAAGAGAACTAAATCTAAACTTCCGATAGGCATTTCAATAAGCTCACTAGGAGTGATGCAAATCACATTGGCAGATCGTGCTTCGCCGTTGATGTAAGCCATTTCTCCAACAAACTCTCCAGGATAAATCAGACCTAATTCAGTTTCCCTGTCACCTTCTTGCTTGTATGCTCTTAAGCTACCCGTCTTGACCAGATAAACAAAGTCGCCTTTTTCACCGTCGCGTAAAAGCACATCGCCGGCCCCTAAAAAACGCAAGCGGTAAGAAGATGAATCTCCAGAGAACACCCAGTCCAGCGCTTTTGAAAAGCAGTTCACCACTGTAAGGTTATTCTCAAAAGATGTCAGATATTGAACTTGCCCAGTTACAACCTCATCCACAAAATATTGTGTCTCTGGAACTGGAGATAAAAAGATCACCGAAAGTCTTTCCTTGCGATCAATCAACTTACTTACCAAATCAAAGGCATTCATCTTCGTAAGATGCGGATCTACGATCAAAACATGGGGGAAAACATTTTCAGCTTTAAATAAAGTCTCTATGCCATCGGCAGCCGTGAAGATTGTGACATTTTGAAGATTATCTTTGATAGTCTTCTCGACAAATTGACACAGCTTTTCGTTGGCGGCCGCGATTAGAAATATTCTTTTTTGCTCTAAGTCTGTCATAGTTAAATACTTTAATAAGCGGTCAAGGAATGATCAAAATGTAAAATCAAAAGGTCTGGCCGATAATATGGAAATCAAAAAATGTAATGAATCAAAATTTTCAGTTTGAACGCTTTATCCAGTTGCTACTGCGGCAAATTACTAATCGCCTCGAGGAGACATAGGACCAGGACATTGGAAGATGCCTTCGGAAGTGCGGCTTATGCTTAAGCCTCTCGTTTTCGAACAAATGATAGATCTGCCGAAAACGCAGTACCCAAAATCAAAAAAAACCCACAGCCTCTTCAAAAGTTGTGGGTCATAGTAAAAACTAAAAATCATAGTCTTTTTTTTTAAATGTCCTTTATGACCTTCAGACCCGCTCAAGATCAGAAAGAAAAGATATTGGAAATCTCAAAACGATTATCAATTAGATTTTGCCCAGGCAAGGCAACTTCTTGATATCTGTACTGCACAAGCTCAACTCTTGTCTCTAAGGACGGAAGCCATTTAAAATGTCCCCCGACTGCGTAGGCATCTTCTCTCAAATAGCCGATTTGTCCTGGGTCATTTTCAAGATGTTCAAAACGCAGACCTAAAGACCATTTGTCTGTTAGATTATAAGAAGCTAAAGCAAGAAAACCAATCCCATTCGCTTCTTTATCCGTCGTATCTAACGGAGTTAAAGTATTCTTACTGTCATCACCAAGCATCGAGTACTCAAGATCCAGAGAGAACTTTCCAAGAGTGGCACCAGCGGTCACATCGATTAAATCTCTTCGTCCCCCACCAACGCCAGATGCCTTGTTAATAGGTCTCACCAAATACCCCACTTGCCCTCTTAGCATATCGTTAGAGTATCCAAGAGCTGCACCATATTCATAGTTATTATCACCCGTGGACGAGTCTCCTAATGAACCTTTATTATTTGGATTCGCCGCTAGAAATCGCGCATAACCGCCATTATAGTTATAGGAAATCATAGCGCCCGTATGTGTTACCGGCAGCATATAATCATAGACCAATCCGGTTTTAGAGAAATAACGATCCTTGGAATCATTAACCTCGACTCCATAAATCGTATCAAACTGCCCAAAAGCCACTTCAAAATTGTAAGGTGACGTGTACTTCACATAAGCCTGAGCTTTATCATTTCCTAAAACAATATTTCCGTTCGGCGAAGAATTTGGATTGGTATTATTTCCGGCATCAGAGTTTTTATAACGTCGGAATGGCACATCCAACATGAATGACAAAGAATCTTTTTGATAATTTATGTACAAAGCACCATCTTCAAGGCCAAATCCCGACTCTGGCGAGCCCGAGACACCTGCGTGAGAATCCCGACTATAATTCTTTAGCCAGAAGTCGACAAAGCCCGAAAATTTGAGATTCGTTTCTGACTTTACTTCTTTACCTTCCGCAACTGGAGGCGTCGGCGGCAGAACCACCGTTGGTAGAGAAGCTACAGTTCTATCTTTTGGTGTTTCGCCCACATTCTCTTTTTCAACCTCTTTGCTAATCTCTTTGGCTACTTTTTTAGTAGGCTCTTTAGCAACTTCCTTTGCAGTTTCTTTAACAAGTTCCTTTTTTACTTCCCTTTTTTTTGTCATCTCTTTTTTTTGCGGAAGATTCAGGGTCTCTTTGACGGCCCATTGTTTAAGTGGACCTAAGGGCTTCCAAGTTACAGCTCCCCAGCCATCTTCAATCTTTTCAAACTGAGCTTCATATTTAAAATTTCCATTTTCATACTTCGCGATCAGTTTAGAATTCTCGCAAACTACACTGTTCGCTAACTGAGGATCATTTTTCAGACCACAATTTGAAAATTGAAATTTGACCTTGATGTTCGGACAGCTTAGACCCTCAACAACCTTGGCATTACCACAGTCTTCTCTAGCCGCATAATCCTTTGCATGAGATATAGCTGAGACACTCAATCCACACAAAATTACTAAAAGAATTTTATTAAAGTTTTTCCCTGTTTTCATTTTTATGCCGCCTTTACACCAGATGAACCAACAATCAGCTTTAACTCACCGACATGTGAATGCATGACTTTGCTTTCTTCCAACATGACCTCAGAAGCTGCTGCGATCTCCTCTGCGGAAGCCGCGTTAGATTGCCCTGCTTGATCTAACTGATTCATCGCTTTTCCAATCTGTTCTATACCAGTTGCTTGTTCTGCATTGGCAGAAGCTATTTCTTGATTCAATTCCGAAACCTTTTTGATAGATGCCACTATCTTATTAAGAACGGTGCCACTTTGATCCGCAATTTTGCTACCGTGTTCAATACGCTGAACAGATTCCTTAATAAGAGAAGAAATGTCCTTCGCCGAAGAAGCACTTCTTTGCGCTAAAGTTCTCACCGCCTCTGCGACAACGGCAAAGCCTTTTCCCTGTTCACCGGCACGAGCGGCCTCTACGGCTGCATTCAAGGCCAATAGGTTTGTCTGGAAAGCAATGTCATCAATAACTTGAATAATCTCTTCAATTTTTTTAGACGAGTCTGAAATTTCATTCATGGAAGTGATAAGATTTAGAATCTCTCGCTCCCCGATCATAGCCGACTCTCTTGCCGATGAAGATAGATTTGCGGCCTCTTTGGCATTATCTGAATTCATCTTCACCATCGAGGTCAACTCTTCTAGGGACGCTACGGTTTCTTCCAACGACGCCGCTGCCTCAGTTGATGATTCCGACAACTTGGTACCAGAGGCACTAAGTTGCTCGCTGGATATCTGAACCTTCTGTTCTGTGTGACTCAGACTCTCGGTGACTTTCGTGATAATCGTAGTTAACGATCGAGCGATTTGAATCGAGAATCCGCAAGAAAGGATCAGAGCTACGAACGCAATCACAAGATTTGTCGTTCGCTCTCCTGATAAAACCGAAATTCTCTTGTCTAACAAGGCGTCAAGTTCGCCAGCCGACAAATCCCAAAGCTTATAGCTGGCTTCCAAATTCTCATGTCCCGCCAACAAAAAATCATTCACGGTCACACTCGACACATCAGAGTTGGATAACTTTTCTAAAAGTCCTATGAATTTTTCTGAGGTCGCTTGATAAGTTTGAATTGCAGGCGGCACATTCTTTTGCAAGCTTTCACTTATGCCGTAAAAATTGATATCTTCATTGATCGCTGTTTGGGCGTCAGAAAGAACTTTACCTAAATCGGCTTCTTTCAACATGGCTACATACACGGCCACTTGGACTTTCTCAGCGTCGGTAGCCACCTTCTTGCGCACAATGGGCTCAACTTGAGTAAGAATTTCTTGAATTCTGTCTTGCGTCTGAGGCAGAACACTCACATCAAGATCGGCAAGATAGTAACTGTCTAAGTCCGGATCCAAAATAAGATTTGATGTATCACCAACGTGACTGATCATGGTTCGCAAGCCCGCAATGACTTGATTGTGAGCCTCATTACTTTCGGCGGGCTTTAGATTAAAAAGATCACTCTTAATTTTTTCCCACTTAGATAAAACTGTTTTATAGTCTGCACCTTCTCTTTTTCTTTTTGCGAGGCCCTCTGGAGTGAACTCCAAAGCTTGACCGATATTTTCATTAACCTTTTGCAGCTCACTAAATCCCTGATCTGCAGCTTCGGCAAGACCTCTCAACTTCTCTTTACTTTCACGATCACCATGCAAGGCTCTTTGAGCAACGATCTTATGAAGACTGACCGTTCGTAATATTTTTTCCAAAGGAGACTGATACTGAACCCCATTTTTTTCCAAATGAGCAAAAGTAATACTTTTGGTTTGCACCCTGAACATCATAAAAGTCAGCACGCAGATAGGAACTGCGAATGAAATTATCGACAAGGCCATTTTTCTTCCGAAACTAAGATTAGACATACGATTCTCGTTGTTAAGTTTTTATAAAGTTCCCAAAAAGTTTCGGCTAACTTTTGTTAAATCTTAACTGCCCGAAATATTAAATATTCAATCCTCGCCCACCAAATCGATCACAGCGTGGGCTGACTCACTAGACTAGCCCTGCGATGTAATGAAGAAAAATATCACTCTGTTTACAAATTAGATTTCAAGACATCCGGACTAAAGCAAGGGCACTGTCATCCCTGAAGTCAGAATGGTATGGGACTTTGAGCATTTCTGATCTCCAGAAGCAATGACCTAAGCATCTGACTGATCGGAACCACCCGCCAATTCGAGGTCTTTAATTCATGGAATCCATCTTTACTCGTCCACTACTCACTCATTGAAATCAAACCCGTTTCGAAATCCACATGCTTCCACTTCAACAGGAAACCCTTTTCCAAAATGTCTGAAACTATTTCGACAAGCGAACTTGAAAAGCTGCATCCAGGGCGCCATCCACCGCTCCCTAGATTCCCTACCGGGCTCGATTCAGAAAATACCGAAGACTCAGAATAGATTCACAGAAAGTCTTTAGATCCCGGGAAGATTAAAATTTACCACTTCCCTGCGGCTTTTGTTGACAGTTTTAAATATTGGATTCATAAAGCCCAGTCGGACTTTAACATTTGTTATGTCGAGGGGGTTTTATGAAAAATTGGATCAACACGCTTATAGCAGCGCTTTTAATCTTTTCTGGGCCATTCGCTTTTGCGGAGGACTCACAAACAGTAAACACTAATACAACTAAAGCTCCTGAAAACATCAAGGCTTCCGGTCAGCAGGGCGAACAAGTTGATGACCTCATCACCAATAATAATTTGCGAGCTTACTCTGGATCCACTTCCCGTTGGTCCATCGCTTCAGCATTCAACTATAATGGTGGCACAGTTAAGACGCCTCTATCTCAGGACCGTCCCAACATCGCCGACGCTTCCGGTACGACAACAAAAGCAGATCTGGATGGCTCCATTTCTGTAAAGTACAATCTCGACGTTAAAAACAGCTTAATGGCAGGCGTGGGAGTTCGCTGGATTGCCCCACTCGAAAAAAATGGCCCTCGCGACTATACCGGAACCACGACCGATGCCATGAATCCTTACCTTCAATATCAATACTTGTACAAGTGGTCAGGAATTCAATCTGTACTGCAATTGTCTGGGATGAAATGGACTCAATCTGACCAGACCGCTCTTGGTTATGATTATCAAATTGGTGTTGACCAGGAAAACGTCTATGAAATTGGAACTACGGGATTGTCTGTTGGAGCTTCCATCTCTGGCCAGTATCAAGGGTTCAATAAATCAGGCTCCTATACGTCTGACAGTGTTTCTATCAATGACTTAAAAACCGTACAAAGTGTTTATGTGTTCACGGTTTCACCTTATCTTGAATACCAGTTGACGGATAAAGTGAACTTTAGAACTTTGATCAGCCTGTGGGCTTACGAGCATTACGCTTCCGACAATGCGGGAGTTTTTGTTCACGACAAAGTTTATCAGTCCGTGGGTGTAGGCTTCGCTGTGACTCGTGATATTTTCTTGTATCCGAATGTGCAGTTCCTGCCAGATCAGATGGAAGCTTCTCTAACGAATGTTGCACTCAGCGCAACTATCAACCTGTTTTAATAGGCTCCGCCGAAGAATGGATGAGATACAAAACCGAGCCTACGGAATGCATAATTTTAATAATTATAGAATCAGAGTGAAAGCATACTGTAGCTAGCAGAAACCTTGTCTGCCCCTACCTTTGGAGAA
>JACXTT010000693.1_pt1 | contig 57508 bp, 55 predicted proteins | sample 9270951 | NCBI WGS metagenome assembly JACXTT01 (sample SAMN15532306, study PRJNA645909) | rock metagenome | isolation source: weathered quartz diorite | place: Puerto Rico | collected 2017-06-21
TTGTGCCTGCAGGGGCTGGCCCGGGCCGCTGCGCTTCCAGCCTTCGCAGAGATCGAGGATGCGCTGCACGCCTTCGGGGCCGAGGTCTTGGATCTGGGTGAAGTGGCGCATCTTAGGCTCCGACAGCGGTGGAAGAGAAGGAATGGATGGCGGCGAGCAGCGCGTCCACGCTGACGTCTTGCAACGTGAGCGGAGGCATGAGGCGCAGCACGGAGGGATCGTGAGAGCCACCCACAAGCACGTGGGAGGCGAGCAGCTCGGCCTTCAGCGCCGCAGCGTGGACCCCTGCGTTCAAACCCAGCAATAACCCCTGGCCGCTGATAGCGCTGATGACGGAGCCCTTGAGCCCTTCGCGAATGCGGGACTCCATGTGGGCCGCGCGCTCGCAGAGCCCTTCGCTTTGGATGACCTGCAGTGTCGCCAGCAGCGCGGCGCAGGCCAAGGGTCCACCGCCGAAGGTGCTGCCCAGCATCCCCGGCTTCACCTTGGCCGCCACCTCACTGCTGAAGAGGAGCGCGCCCATGGGGACACCGCTGGCGATGCCCTTGGCGCAGGTGATGAGGTCCGGCTGCACACCGAAGGCCTGCGCGGCGAAGGGCGCGCCCAGGCGGCCGAAGCCCGTTTGCACTTCATCGAAGATGAGCAGCGTTCCGCTTTGCGTGCACTTCTCCCGCAGCTTCTTCAGCCAAGACAGCGGATGCACGCGGCAGCCGGCCATGCTCTGCACGGGTTCGAGAATCACCGCCGCCAACTGGGAGAAGTCCGCCGCGGCGAGGGCCTCCTCGTCGCCAAAGGGCAGCAGAGCGGCAAAGGGCAGCGCGGTTTCGAGTCCCTTATGCAGCGGCGCGTCGTCGGTGACCGAAAGGGCCAGCATCGTTCGGCCATGCCAGCCGCCCTGCACACCCGCGAGCCGAGGCTTGCCGGTGAGCTGAAGCGCCAGCTTCAAAGCACTTTCGTTAGCTTCCGCGCCGCTGTTGCAGAAGAACACCGAGGCCATGCCGCTGAAATCGACGAGAGCCTGAGCCGCCTCCTCACGAATCTTCAACTTGCCAGCGGTGGAATAAAAGATCAGTTCGGCCGCCTGTGCCTGGATGGCAGAGACCACCGCAGGGTGACAGTGGCCCGTGCTTGCCACGCAATGGCCGCCGTAGAAATCGATCCACTCGCCGCCATCCGCATCAAAGACGCGATCTCCCAACCCCTTCACCAGCTCGAAAGGAAAAGGCGCATAGGTGGGCATGAGGGCGGGTTGGGCGGTCATTGAGGGCATGAGAGTCCTTGCATGGAGCTGCATGAAGGATTCATTTTCCGCATGAACATGAATAATATGCAATATCATTTTTGAGATTTCTCAATTTTTCAGGCCTCATACCCTATGCACTTGCATGAATATTCACCGACATGCATATTGGCTTCATGACCTTGGACGCCGCCATCCTCCGCCTCCTTGCCCAACACGAAGTGGTGGATCAAAGCCATTTACTGAGCCTGTTACAGGCCGAAGGCCACGACCTGACTCAGCCCACCCTGAGCCGCCACCTCAAGAAGCTCAGCATCCAAAAGAAGGAGGGCCGCTACCAACGTGTGGAAGCCGGCGCTGCGGGCCTGCCCCCCTTCACGGTCAAAGCCGCGCCCCCCAACCTCCTCATCCTCCGCACCCTGCCCGGCTTCGCCCAAGCCCTCGCCTACACCCTCGATCAACGCCAACTCCCCCACATCGCGGGCAGCGTGGCCGGGGATGACACGATCTTTTTGGCGGTGGAGGGGCCGGAGTACCTCGCCGCGGTGAAAGAACGGCTCGACGCGCTGTCCGGGTGACTCGGCCTCGACGAGAACGCTTGCTTGGTGCGCCCATCCTTCAACGCTCGCTCCCACGGAGCAGGCGAAGCCGCGCTTGATAGCTAGGTTCCTGTGGCCGCCGAGGAGCGGGGTTTGACATAGCCTCTATTTCGAAACCGCACCTGCGTCTTCCCTTCAGCCCCTTGCAGACTGCAGATCTCGCTTCCGGGGGAGCTCCATCGATATTCAACCTGCTGGCCTCTCCGCCAGCCTTCTTGAGGTCGCCCTTTATGCTTCGCCTGAGCCCTGAAGATCTGCAGTACGTCACCGCCGCCGGAATCTTCGACGGCATCATCATCTCCCCCAACATCCCCCCGCCCCGTCCCTGGGTGGATCCTTCCATCCTCTTTCATGCCGATCCCCCCGAGCCCTGGGTCCAACCCTGGATCGCGGGCATGACCACCGGCGTGTCGAGGTAGGACCATCCCGCGGTGATGTTTCTTTAGAGCGCTTCCCAAGCGAAAGGAACGCCCCGAATGGGGCGTCTCTTTTTTGCGGCTCAAAGGCTAAGCGCCCTAAGCGCGGGAATGCGGATGCGACCCAGGCATTCCCCAGATGTCCGTATGCTGGTGATCTCCCCCATGTTGAAAGGATCACCCCTTGGTCCGCTTCCGCCTCCTGCTGCTCCATGGCGTCCTCGGCCTGCTTCTGGCTCCCCTCGCCCTCCGAGGCCAAGCGCCTCATGCCCCGGCGCAGCTGGAAGATGGATGGGCACGGGAGGATGCGGCTTCCGCGGGCTTTGACGCGCCTAAGCTGCATGCGGTCATCGATCGGCTGATGAACGGGGAGCTGAACATCCACGGCATCGTCGTCGAGCGGCATGGCAGGCTGGTGGCCGAGGCCTATCGCAGCGGAAATGACAAGACGGTGAACAGCCTCTTCTCCCACACGCGAACGTTCAGCCCCGCGATGCTGCATGACACCCGGTCTGTGGGAAAGAGCGTCATCAGCCTGCTGGCGGGCATCGCTCAGCAACAAGGCAAGTTCCCCGCGCTCGGTACGCCGGTGGCGCAGATTTATCCCGATGAGAAGAGCCTCCCGCCAAGCATCACCCTGGAGCACTTCCTCACCATGAGCAGCGGGTTGAAATGGCACGAGGGCGGCGACGGGCCCGATGACGAGCACAAGCTCATGTGGAAGTGGACGCCGACCTCCTACGTGCTGAGCCGCCCCGTCGCCGCCGCACCGGGCGCCACCTTCAACTACAACAGCGGCGGCACCCTGCTGCTCGCGGACCTGCTCGCCCGTGGCACAGGCATGCCGTGGAAGGAGTACGCCCGAACGGCGCTCTTCGACCCCCTCGGCATCACGGAGTGGGAATGGAAAGGCGATTTCTACGGCCGCCCCATGTCCTATACGGGCCTTCGCATGCGGCCTCGGGATATGGCGAAATTGGGCCGCCTCGTGCTCAACCGGGGCCAGTGGAAGGGCAAACAGCTGGTGCCTGCCGCATGGATCGATGCATCGCTCAAGCCGCGCCTCTCCACCGGCTTCGACGAGACTCAGTACGGCTACTTCTGGTGGACGGGCACCGCAGAGTGGAAGGGGCGGAGGCTCGCCTGGGCCGCGGCCTTCGGCAACGGCGCCCAGCGCATCTTCGTGGTGCCCGAGCTGGATCTCGGCGTGGTCATCACCGCGGGCGCTTATGGCGACGGGAAAACCGCGCGCGAGGTCAACGCCCGCTTCCGGGAGCTGGTCGCCACCGTTCAATAATTCCCCCATAGACCGTTCCTTTTGCGTATTCGGGGTCATGCCAATCTCGATACAAGGGCCTAAAACGCTTCCATCTCTTAGAACGTACGTTTGAAGCCAGAACCCCCGGTTTGGAGTATGAGTCCGCACCGGCTTGCATAAAGCCTATGCTGGTGCTGACGCCTTCTTTGGGATGCCTGCCAGGTGGCCAACGGTGCCTGGAGTGCATATGGACCCACCCGTTCTGACGACACAGTATGCCTGGTGCCGATTGATCCGCGAGGCAGATCGGTGGCACCTGGAGCGTAGACTCCGCGTGGTGACCTACTCTCACAGCCTCTGCCCAACCTGCCGCGAGACGTATTTTCCGTTGTCCCCCTGCATCGTGCTCGCCGCCCCATAAGGCATTTGCGCGCCGAATTGCTCCGGCATTGGCATTGTGGGCGGCTAAGCAAAACCGAACGCCTTCATCTCCCCATCCGGGAGAACCCTTGGGTGTCTGAGATAGCGTTCCCCTGAGACGCCTGAGACACCGCCGTTTGGTGCCGTTCAGCCCCCCCTTGGGTCCTTTTGGGGGCCCGTCTCATGCCAACCCCGTTCGTGAGCCCCATGAACCCCTATTGTTGAGTCTCAGCTCCTTTTTGGCAGGCCTGCCGAAGCACTCTGGAGACCAGCCCTCATGGGTCGAACCGCCTTCACCACTCAATGCGCTTGGTGCCAGCGAATCCGCAACGCGGATCAATGGTGCGTCGAGCGCCGTGAAAGGCTGGTGGTCTACTCTCACAGCATCTGTCCCCAGTGCTGGCAAGTGCACTTCCCTTCGATCACGCCGAGGTGCCAGGCATGATTCTCTGAGCCCAATGTTTGAACATGGGTTTGATCCCGAAGGGATGTCAGATGTTCATGCCTTCTGAACATCCCACCACCCAAGGCTTTCGCATCAGCAAAACCCATATAAATGCTGTGTCAGGTTCGGGCCTTTCCCTTGAATTTGGCCTATGATGCTCTACATACCGCTGGATGCTTTCCATATCCGCCGTCGATGCCGTTGGAGTCCACATGGTGGACACCCCCACCACACAATGTGCTTGGTGCAAATCTATCAAGCACGATTCGCTCTGGCACTCGGAGCGGCGGAAGCGTCCGGTGATTTATAGCCACGGTATCTGCCCGAGCTGCCGCTTAGAGCATTTCCGAATCCCGCTTGAAGGGGATGAGCCTTACACGCCTGAGGTGAAGTAGTCCCGCGATTTCAGGAAGGCTTCGAGGGCTTCTGGATAGAGACGCATTTCTTCCACGTAGACGCGCCTTTGGAGGTCTTCGGCGGTGTCCGCGGGGAGCACCGGGACCCGGGATTCAGCGAGGTGCGCGCCGTGGTCGTACTGGTTGTCGACCAGGTGCACGGTGCAGCCACTTTCCCGCGCGCCCGCTTCCCGCACGGCGCGATGCACATTCATGCCGTACATGCCCGGGCCGCCGAACTCGGGCAGGAGGCCGGGATGGATGTTGAGGATGCGGCCTTCCCACTTGGGGGGCACGTGAAGCTTTTTCAACCAGCCGGCCAGGCAGATCACCTTCGCACCTCGGGTTTCCACCTCGTGGTAGCAGGCCGCGCTGAAGGCTTCGTCCGAATCGAAGGCCTTCCGCTCCACCACGGCCACCGGCAGGCCCTCGTCTTCGAGACGTACAATGCCCCCGGCCTTGGGCGAGCTGGCGATGGCGAGCACGGGGCGGCCCGACACCCGGCCTTCCCGACAAGCTTTCACGAGGTTGAGCGCATTGCCTCCGGTGCCTGAGATGAAAAAAGCCAGAGGCGTCGTCAACGCTTCCTCCGTTTGTCCATGGGATCGGCGAGGAAGGTCTGAGGATCCACGCCGGTGCGCTCTTCAAACTCCTGCGCCATGCTGCGGGCCCCCGAACTGGGCTCGTCAAGGTAGAGGTTCTCGATGCGATGCAGGGGCACGAAGCGGGTATTGAGCGCCACGTGGGAAGCCTCGCCCGACTTCACCTGCGTCAGCACATCCTCCCAGGGCGTCAGCTCCAAGCCGCGCAGCGCGACGCCGCTCTCCTCCAGCCCCAGCAGGCGTCCCCACAGGCGTTCCCGAGGGCTATGAAGCACCACGACCACGAGCTGACCACGCTGGAAGGGCATGGATAAGGGCATGACGCGCTCCGATTAGAGAAACCACCGCCACCATGACCGGCCTTTGGTGGGACGGCCAGGTAATTCGGTGCGAACTTCCTCCACCTTCCACACCTGAAATCCCATGCCATTGCGCTCCAAAGTGATCTGTTGAGGCGCGATGCCACCCGGATGTTCGATCTCCAAACGCGCGGGCCGGCGCAGGGCGATGAGGTGCTCCACCTGCATCACGCGGTAGAGCTCCTCTTCCAGCTCCCAACGCACTTTGAAATCCACCTGGCAGAGCTCGGGCCCGTTGTAATCCCGGGCAGGTGTAGGCTGCTCCACCTCCGCCACGGTGAGCTTTCCTAACGGAAGACGAAGGCCCCGGCCTTCAGGCGTGCCGAACTGAATGGCCGTGGGCGTCCAGTGGCTGCCATCCCACCACCCCATCCCCATGAGCTGGATGGCCGCGTTGGATCCCTTCTCAGGCATGGGGATGAACCCCTCCAACGCCCGGGGGAACCCCAACTCGCCCTTGAGAATCCACTCCGCATGCCAGGGAAAGAGGGCCGGCGGTGCTCCGGGCACAGGCGTCGTTTTACCAAAGGCATCCTGCACCTTGGACCACTGCCCCGGAACCCTCGGGCCCCAGTACATCCACGCCTTGAAGCCACCCACAAGGAGCAGGGGCAGGCCGAGGGCGAAGATCCTTCGCTTCACGGTTCGAGAGAGCGGCATTCCATAACGTTATCAGGTCTTTAGAGGATAAGGACCGGCCCGGAGGCCGAGCCTAGTGCATCAGGGCTCCAAGACGCTCCTGCGCTTCCTTTGGCAACAGGGAATCCACTTGATCGGGGTTCATCGGATAGGCCGCGAAATCGCGAGCCGAACAGACGGCCAGCCACCCGCTTCGGCGCTGGGTGGCGCCCTCCCCACTCACCACCAGCAGCAGGGCGTGACGGGCATCCCAGGCGAAGCGGAGGAGGGTCGCTTTGAAAGCCCAATCCTCGTGCGCTTTGCGGCCCCATTTCACCTTGGCCTGCCCCGGCTCGCGCAGCACGGGCACCGTGAGTCCCAGCCGCGTGCCGGAAAACAGATAGGCCGTCCCGCTACCGAGGATGTCCGCTTCCACGTCGGAAAGGAACTCATCCAGAGAAAAGGCGCCCTTGGCCGGGGCAGACGTCGAGCGCGGAGCGGAGTGAAGCACGGATACCTCGCCTCCCCTAGGATTCGCATGAGGGGACGGCAAGTATGGAAGGGCTCCGAAACGGAGGGAGTGAAATCCCTGTAACAGCTCCTAAAGTGCTAACCCCTCAACGATGAGCCGCGTCTCGCTGAAGGCCTCCAAGGCCCAACGCGGTCCTTCAAGGCCCTCACCCGAAGCAGCCACACCGCCAAAAGGCGCGGCATCCAATCGGAACGTGGGCGGCAGATTGAGCAGCACGCCCCCCGCCCGCAGTGTGGTCTCCGCCAGGCGAAGGTGGCGCTGATCGCGCGAATAGGCACTGGCTCGCAGACCGAAGCGCGTCGCAGCTGCGCGGCGCAGCCCTTCCTCAAAGGTGGAGACCTTTTGCAGCACCGTAACCGGCGCGAAGGCCTCTTCGCAGACGAGGGCCTCATCCTCGGGCACCTCCGCAAGAATCGTAGGCTCAAGGAAGGCACCCTTCCGCTGGCCTCCGAGTAATCGCGTCGCACCCTTGGCCTCTGCGGAGTGAATCCAGCCTTCCACCCGTTGAGCTGATCGCTCATCGATCATGGGCCCCACGACGGTAGCGGGATCCATCGGATCACCAGCCGGCATAGCTTTCACCGAGGCCACGAAGGCGGGCACAAAGGCCTCCCATAGATCGCAGTGGATGTAGAAGCGCTGAGCCTTGCAGCAGCTCTGGCCCGCTCCGGCCGCGGCCGCGGGCGCCAATTGGCGGGCGGCCGCAGCAGCATCGATGCCTGCATCCAGCACCACCGCCGCGTTGCCTCCCAATTCCAAAAGCACGGGCTTATGAGGAAGCAATTGCTGCAAATGATGGCCCACCCGATCCGAGCCTGTGAAACTCACCACCGCCACGCGAGGATCCAAGGCCATACCTTCTGCAAAGGTGGGCTCCACCTGGGCCACTTGCAGCAGATGCTCCGGCGCTTTCATCGAGGCGCGAGCGGTTTCGAAGGTCTCGGCCAAACGCGCGCTGGTGCGAGGTGCCTGCGGGCAGGGCTTCCACAGGGTGCTGCAGCCGGCGCCTAAGGCTGGAGCCAACTTGTGCAAAGAGAGATTCACGGGGAAGTTGAAGGGCGTGATGGCGAGCACCGGCCCTTTAGGAAAACGTCGGAGCACCGCGCGCGTATGCTCCGCGCCCGCCATGAGATCGTAGGGAATGGCCTCTTCCCCGAAGGTGCCCAGCGCCTCCACCGTGGCTTCGAGCGTCACCAGACCGCGCGCCACTTCCCCTCGGGCCAAGGTGATGGGCTTGCCCGTTTCTTCCGTAACGAGCAGGGCCAGCTCTTCCATGGCGGGTCGGTAGGCCTCCATCCAGGCTTTTAGCAAATCGCGTCGGGCCAATCGGGAGCTGGATTTCCACGCCTCGAAGGCTTCGGATGCGCGGTGCACGTAATCCGATGGGCTGGTCATGGAAGGCTCCTCACCCGAAGATAACCTATGGCCCAAGACATCCTCGTCACGGACCTCGTGTCCATTCCCGACTCCGCCTGGAACTTCACCGCCGTACGCAGCGGTGGCGCCGGCGGCCAGCACGTCAATAAAGTCTCCAGCAAAGTAGAACTGCGCATCGATCTGGACCGCATCCGCGGCCTCGACGAAGGCGCCTCAGGCCGCTTGCGCCATCGCGTGCGCAACCAGCTCGACGCCGAAGGCCGCTGGCTCATCCGCTGCGATGAGACCCGGGAGCAGCCGCGCAATCTGGAGCTGGCGATTCAGAAGGCCGTGGTCATCATTCAACAGGCCTTGGTCGTGCCCCGCACTCGTACCGCCACCCGCCCCACCCGCGCCAGTCAGACCCGGCGCGTGGAAGGCAAGCGCCGCACAGCCGAGAAGAAGAAGGGCCGCGGCGGCAACTGGGACTAGGGAAGGCACCGACAATCTTCGTGAAGACACCAAGGACGCCAAGAGATTCCAGGTCTCTCTTGGCGTCCTTGGCGGCGATGCTTTTAGCTTTTAGTGCTGCTGGCGGCTCGCAGGCGGAATGATCCCGTTCATGCGGAGGTACACCACCATCTGGCCGTAGTGATCCATGCCGTGGAAGGCCAGCAGGGTGGAGATGCCGAGCGGCGTCATCGTGCCGCTGCCGAAGATGCTCTTCATCTCAGTTGTGGCATTTTTGGCGTTGAGGCTGGTGATGGCTTTGCGGGCATAGGCGAAGGACGCCTTGAGGTAGGCCATGATCTCGGCCTTGGTGTTCACCGTGTCGGGGCCCATCTCGAGATTGGACATGTCGATCTTCCCAGCCTCGGCGGGAAGCGCCTCGCCAAGGATGCGGGCGCCAAAAAAGTAGTTCACGGCAGCCACGTGCTTCACCTGTTGAGCGAAGGTCTTCACGCCCTTGAACTCGCCGTCCTTCGGAGCGAAGCCGTACTTGTCTTCGGGCATCGCATCCGCGGCCGGAACGAATTGCATCTCCACGAAAGCGAAGGTCTGGTCGACGGCCTTACCTTCCGTCATGGCGGGGGCATGAGCAGCCGGTTTGGCTTCAGGCTTTGCAGGCGCCTGCGCCAGCAACGTGGTTCCAAGGGCGAAAGGCATGAGCAAGCGGTTCATGGGGTCCTCCTTTGAGGGATGAGGGCGATGAGGGATGCGATCCCCACCACCAGAACACAACCGATGACGTTGTACCAAAGAAAAGAAATCTTAGTGAATGCAAAACATCCTAGCACCGCGACCTCAGCGAGGAGCGCCGCCCAGAATGCCGCCCCCCCTTTCACCTTGGGAAGATAAAAAGCCACGAGGAAAATGCCCAGGATGGTGCCGTAGAACAACGAACCCAGAATATTCACCGCTTCCACGAGGGATCCGAGACGGCTCGCGTATTCCGCGAAAAGAAGGGCGAAGCAGCCCCACGCCATGGTCGCAAGACGGGACACCCAGACTTCCTTCGAGGGATCGTCCTTTCCGAGCAAGCGCCGCCAGATATCCACCACCGTCGTCGCCCCCAGCGCGTTGATTTCCGCGGACATGGAGGACATCGAGGCCGAGAACACCGCCGCCAACACGAGGCCGATGACGCCGACCGGAAGGCTGTGCAGCACGAAGGACAGAAAAATATAGTTGGTGTCGTTGCCATCGGAGGTGGGATCGCTGCGTTTGATCACCGCCACTGCCTCAGCGCGCACCGCCTTGGCGTGGACTTCCGCTTCTTGAAGCGACACGCGAGCCTGAGCTTCCGCCGCGACGTCCCCTGCCCTGCGCGCCGTCAGGAAGTCCTGAACCCGCGACGCTCGCACCTCGGTGGCTTGCTGATACTTCGCCTCCGCCAGCTGGAATTGCGCGGCCTCGGGCCCAGATCGTGCCTTGGCCACCGAAGCAGGGTTGAAGAAGACCGGCGGCGCATTGAACTGGTAGAAGACGAAGACCAGGGCACCCAACAGCAGGATCATGAACTGCATGGGAACCTTGAAGAGTCCGTTGGCTAACAATCCCAAACGGCTCTGCGTGACGCTCTGGCCCGCAAGGTAGCGCTGGACCTGACTTTGATCCGTCCCGAAGTAGGACAACGCGAGAAAGAAGCCGCCGATGAGCCCCGACCACAGACTGTAGCGGTTCTTGAGATCAAAGGAGGTGTCGATGGCCTTGAGTCGTCCCAGACTTCCTGCCACGTGCAGAGCGTCACCGAAGGACACGCCATGGGGCAGCTGCCGCACCACCATCACACCCGCCAGCAGCATGCCGCAAGTGATGATGACCATCTGAGTGCTTTGAGCCCAGGACACGGCCTTGGTGCCGCCGGTCACCGTGTAGATCATCACCAGTGCGCCGACGAGCACGAGGTTCAGGTGCAGATTCCATCCCAACAGTACCGAGAGCACCATGGCCGGCGCGTAGATCGTGAGACCCACCGCAAGACCGCGCTGAATGAGGAAGAGCGTCGCGGCCAGTGTGCGCGTTTTGAGATCGAAACGGCCTTCCAAGTACTCATAGGCCGTAAAAACCTTGAGGCGGTGGAAGATGGGCACCGCCGTCACTGAGAGCACCACCATCGCCAAAGGCAGGCCTAGGTAGAACTGTACGAAGCGCATGCCATCTACGTAGGCTTGGCCTGGCGTAGAGAGGAAGGTGATGGCGCTGGCCTGGGTGGCCATGATCGAGAGGCAGATCGTGTACCAGCGCGCGTCTCGACCGGAAAGCAGATAGGCTTCCGAATCCTTCCGCTTCCGCCCCTTCCACAATCCGAACAATACGACGAAGGAGAGGGCGCCGATGAGGAGGGTCCAATCCAGCGCGCTCACGCGAACACCTTGCTAAAGAGCGTGAACAGCGCGATGCACACCGCCAGCATGCCGATCACCAGCGCGTAGATGCGGTTCCAGGTGCCGAGAATCGGTGGTGGAGGCTCCAGCTCAGTCATGGGCGTGGCCCAAGGCGAGAAGGTTCGCGAACAGGCGGTAGGCCCCGGGAACGCCCTCAGGAAGCTGCCGGAAGAAGGCCAGCCCGGTGTACACGTAACGACCCTTCCCATGCTCCGCCACAATCAGACTGCCTTCGTCCGCCTTTTCACCGGGATCATGCATCACGAAGACCGGCTTGTAGTGGGCATCCCAGCCTTCCGCATGATAGAGACCACGCTCTTGCACCCAGCCATCAAAATCCGCGGCCGTGAGTTTGTTGGGCCAGTTCAACGCTGGGTGATCCGGCAGGAGGAATCGTACCTCGGCATGCTCATCCGTCACGCGGTTGCGGGAAACCTTGAAGGGATAGGGCCCGATGGCCTCCGTCACCATGCCGGCATTGATGCCAGGGAACCCGGTGTTCACCGTATAGAGCACCACCTCCGTGCCCCCTTGCGCCACATACTCGTGGAGCCGCTGTTTGAGGGAGACCAAAGCCGCGCGCGTATTGAAGGCGCGGATGCCCAGCACGATGGCGTCGAAGCGGCTGAGATCGGAAGAAGCGAGGGCCTCGTCCGATAGCAGCTCCACCTCGTACCCGATGCGTCGCAGGCTTTGAGGAATCTCGTCTCCAGCTCCCATCACATAGCCGATGCGGCGGCCGTTGTGATGCAGCTCGAACCGCGCGAGCCGCATCTGAGTGAGAGGCAGCAGCGTCTGAAGGGGAATATGGGGATAGTCCAGACGCTGAATGCCGTGGGCGGAGACGAACCCCTGACCTGCATCCACGTCGACCTGAAGGTTGCCGCTGCTCGGCTGGAGCGGCGGCGTCAATCGTGCGGTGAAGGTCTTCTCCTCACCCGCCTTACTGAATTGGAAGGGGAGTACCGCAGGTTCCGCTTTCCAGCCCACGGGCACCTTGAAGCGCAGCTGTCCGGATGCCGCGGCAGCTCCTGCCACCACCTTGAAACGCACGTCCTGGGACGCAGCATCTCCAAACACGGCGACGCGCTCCACTGGCGTGACAAGGACAGGCGGCACCACCACCAAAGGCTGATAGCGCTCGCCCAAGACCGGATCGCGGAAGCGGTATTGCACAGGCACCATAACTTCGAAAGTGCGAGTCCCGAGCGCCAACGTTGCGCGCAATCGGAAGGGATTGGGGTTCTCAGGCAGGCCCGCCCAAACCGCTTCTCCTGTACCTCCAAGCCAATGGGGTTGGCTCAAAGGCATATCGGCGGGGACTTCGACCGCGAAGGTTTCCTTGCGCGGCGAATTGTCTTCCAACGCGCTCTGGAGGGTTCGTTTCGAGACTTCCGTCACGCCTTCGGGACGCACGACTTCCAAGGTCAGCGCATTGAGCTGCAGCGGAGCTCCGCCGCGCGCCAACACCGTCGCTGCAAAGGTCAATCGATCTCCGGGCGCCAAGGATTGACGCTCAGCAAGCGCCTCCACCCACAGCCCTGCAGCCGCCCGGATGGCCTCCTGAAGCTCGGTAGCCTTGGCTTTTACTAGGGGATCAGCCTGTGAGGACGCGGGCAACGCTGCAAAGTCCGCCTGGGCTTCAAGCAGCAGAGGAAGGACCGCTGAAGGTCGATCAGGGTGGAAAGCGGCGCGAGCCTGTTTCAGTCTGGATGCGAGGGTCGCAGCGCCTGGCACACGCGCCCAGCTGAGATCCACGCCCTCAAAGAGATCCGATTTCGCAGCCTCGCCTGCTAATAGCTCGAAGCTCTCCAGGCGCGATCCGCGTTGAGAGAGCACGCCGAAGCCTTGGCTGCGATGCTGACTGCGGCTTTCAGCGGCCAATTCACCAAACGAGGTTCCCAAAATGGGATCGAAGGCTCCCACTTCCAACGTGAGGCTGCCTGGAGCGGGCTTAGGCGCATCTTCGGAAAAGCGGAAATGGTTCCAGAGCAGGCGCTTCGCCTGCCAGGGACGAAGGCCGGCACTGATCTGCTCCGGAAAACGCGTGGGATCCGCAGCGGCCTTAAACGCTTCGATCGCGAGCATCGCAGAGGCTGTGTGATGGCCATGGCCCGCCCGAGCGTCCGGCGGAAAGCGCGTGAGAATGACATCAGGACGGAAGGTGCGAATGGTGCGCACCACATCTCCGAGCACCGCATCCTTGCCCCAGAAGCTGAGGGTCTCATCCGCCGTTTTGGAGAACCCGAAATCCACGGCGCGGCTGAAGAACTGCTCAGCCCCATCAATGCGTCGCGCAGCGAGCAGCTCCTGAGTACGGATGGCCGCCAACCCCTCATCCAGCTCCGAGCCGATAAGGTTCTGCCCGCCACCGCCGCGGGTCAAGGCCAAATAAGCCGTGCGTAGGTTCCGTCCCTTCGAAAGGGTCGCCAGCACCGCGGTGTTCTCATCATCGGGGTGCGCGGCAACATAAAGCACACTGCCCACGGTCTGCAGCTTATCCAAGGATTTCAACAGCGCTGCCGCATCCTTCGCCACCTGCGCAGATGCCCATGGGGCAGCCAAGACGAACGGGCAAGCCAGAAGCGTGAGGGAACGAGATCTCATTCGGCCATCCAGGAAGAGGCCTCAGGTTAGGCCCTCTTCCCATCCCAGGGCCAGCCTCCATCCTGCTCCCGGGGCCGGAGGCACCCATGCGGGGACCAGCACACCCGGAACAAAACGAAACGAATCGGATCTAGTGATGCTGCGTCGCCGCGTGGATCCTGAGCAACTGGCTGTCGTTCGGCGCGCCTGCGGGATGACTTGACCCATCCAGCCAAATGAGGGCGAGGAAGGTGAAAAGGGTGAGCAGGGTGCACTGAAGGGCCAAGCGAAGCATCTGGGATCCGAGGTAGGGCACCTCGGGGTGCCTGCTCTTAGGATCGGAGACGTGTGAATCGACATGAAGCGCTTCGTCCGATCGCCCCGCGCTCCTGTCTGAACGGAAGTTCGAGTCGGCCCGGTGGTGCTCGTCGTTCTGATCGACCCCTCGCGCACTGCCGTTCGCTGGTTCTTCGTCCCTATGACCAGACCCTTCTATTAGGATGAAGGCTTCCTTAAGGAGCATCTTTAATGCCTTTCAAACCCTTGCTCATGGCGCTTCTCGCCTCGATCACACTCTCCGCTCAAGGCACGGCCAAGCCCGTCCCCCACACCCCGACGACTCCCCCGACCAGCACAGGAGCTATCCAACCGGTGCGCATTATGATCGCCAAACCCGACGGACCCGAGGATGGCAGCGGGTTTGGATACAGCCCCAAAGAGATGGCGGTGTGGAAGGAAAACGGCTGGTTCTATAAGAACTGGAGCATTCCCGCAGGGAAAACCCTCGTCGTGACCGACATTACGTTGGACGTGGTTCTTAAAGAGGTTCGACCTACGGATCTGGATGGAATGTTGGAGATCATGCAGGCCCAGGGAGTTTCTTTCCCCATATTCCAGTTCCGGGTCCCGGCAAACCAATCCCGCACCGTCATCACGCAATCCTTTCAGACGGGCTTCTGCTTCACCATGAATTTACCTCCGTCCTTCTTCTTCTACTTCGCTGCGCCATCCCCTCAGCAAAACATTGGCTCGGCCAGTCTTGTGCTGGGCGGATACCTGCGAGATAGCCAATAACCGGCTAAACAATACGGCCAATTGAAGCGCCATAGAAGGAAGGGTGCGAATGAACCCCTCATTCGCGCCCTTCGTCGCGCCAAGCGTCCTATTCGGAAAGGTGAAAAGCGTCCCATCTCAGAACTCCCCTTTCTAGCGAAGCTGGCCGGGTTTCCAAGGAGCAGAATCATGCGCATTCAACCCGTCCTCTTATCGCTTCTCACCCTGGCGGGCCTCTCCGCTCAGGCACAGAGCCGACCCTTCCCTCCGGTGTCTCTGCCCATCCCCACTCACGGCCTTTTCGATCTCGGCATCACTCAACCCGTTCGCATTCGCGTGAGGCCCAATGGTCCGAATACAGGAAGCGACTTGGGGTACTACCCCAATGCCATGCAGCTTCTGAATGAGGATGGCCGGCTTCTGAATGGAGATTGGACCATCCCAAAGGGCAAAACCCTTGTGATCACCGACCTCACCGCGGAAGTCCATCTCAACGGATTCTTCCCTTCCGATGTCTACGGGCATCTGATGTCCGCCTACCCCCAAGGCTTCAACATGGGGATCCTCGATTTTCGTATTCCCGCGGGGCGATTCATGACCGTGGTCAATCAATCTTTCCAAACAGGACTCTGCTTCAGCTCCAACATTCCGCCTTCCTTCTCGCTCTGGTTCGACCCGCTGAACTCAGCCTCAGGAAACGATCCCCAGCTCTGGCTCAGTGGTTATTTGCGCGATAGTCAGTAGAAAAAAGCAGAACGCGAATAGCGCGAATAAAAGCGCGAATGAGACCCAAACGGTTTTCATTCGCGCTTTTATTCGCGCTATTCGCGTTGGTCTTTTAGCTGTGGACTCCAGGGGCCTCGTGACCGGTCTTCTCCACGTACTCCATGTAGGAGCCCTGGTATTTGAGAGGATCGGGGTGGTCCTCCGGTGCCAGCTCCAGCACGCGGTTGGCGAGGCCTTTGAGGAAGGTACGGTCGTGGCTGACGAAGAGCATGGTGCCTTCGAAGTCCTTCAGGGCATCGATGAGCATTTCCTTGGTGGCCAAGTCCAGGTGGTTGGTGGGCTCGTCGAGTACGAGGAAATTGGGTGGATGGAGGAGCATCTGGGCCATGACGAGGCGGCTCTTCTCGCCACCCGAGAGGCTGCGGATCTTCTTATCCACGTCGTCGCCGGTGAATTGGAAGGCGCCAAGGATATTGCGCAGCACACCGAGGCCTTCCAGCGGGAAGGTCTTCTGCATTTGCTCAATGACAGTGACATCCGCATCGAGGAGATCCAGCGCCTGTTGGGCGAAGTAGCCCACCTTTAGGCTGGCGCCAAGCTTCACATCGCCGTTGTCTGGCGTCGTCACCCCAACCACCATCTTGAGCAGGGTGGATTTACCCGCGCCGTTACGGCCCATGACGCACCACCGCTCTCCGCGCCGGATATGGAAGTCGAAGTTGCTGTAGAGCTTCCGCTCGCCATAGGCCTTGTTCAGCTTCGAGATCATCACCACGTCATCGCCCGAGCGTTGCGGTGATCGGAATTCCCATTTGGTAACCACGCGCTTCTTAGGAAGCTCAATACGCTCCTGCTTTTCCAGAGCCTTCACGCGGCTTTGCACCTGTGCGGCCTTGGCGGCATGGGCCTTGAAGCGGTCGATAAACCGCTGTTCCTTAGCCAGCTTGGCTTGCTGGCGCTCGTAGGCCGCTTCGAGGTTGGCTTCGCGCTGGGCCCGCTCGGAGAGGTAGAAGTCGTAGTCGCCGCTGTAGGTGAGGATTTCGCCGCCGTCGATCTCGATGATCTTGGAGACGATGCGGTTCATGAAGTCCTTATCGTGGCTCGTCATGAGGATCGTCGCGTTGACGGACTTCAGGAAGGACTCCAGCCAAAGGATGCTTTCGATATCCAAGTGGTTGGTGGGCTCGTCCAGCAGCAGCACATCGAAGGTGCCGAGCAGCACCTTGGCCATGGAGACGCGCATCTTCCAACCACCGGATAAGGCGCCCACGTCGCCATCGATCATCTCCGAGGTGAAGCCCAGACCCTCTAGGCAGGCCTTGGCCTTGGCCTCCAGTTCGTAACCGCCCAGGTGCTGGTACTCCTCCTGCACGTGGCCGAAGCGCTCCAGGGCCGCCTCGAAGTCCGGATGATCGGGATCGGCCATGGCCTTTTCTAGGTCCATGAGCTCATGGTGGAGATCGCCCAGGCGGCCGCTTCCGGCAATCGCCTCATCCAGCACGGGACGGCCGGACATCTCGTCCACCTCCTGGCGGAAGTAGCCCACGGTGAGCTTCTTGGGCATGCTCACCGCGCCATCATCGGGCTGCTCTTCGCCCATGATCATGCGGAACAAGGTGGATTTCCCCGCGCCGTTGGGCCCCACGAGGCCGGCCTTCTCACCTGGGTTGAGCTGGAAGCTGGCGTCGATGAAGAGCACCTGCTTGCCGTACTGCTTGTTCACATCGGAAAAGGAGATCATGCGCGGCCCGAAAGGAAACACCCCAGGTTTGGGGTGAACCCACTAGAATACCGCCCAGCACCCCTCAACCCGAAGTCCAATCCTACGGAGGACCCATGGTCACCCTCGCCCAATTGTGGCTGCCCATCCTGCTCTCGGCGGTGTTCGTCTTTGTCGTGAGCAGCCTCGTCCACATGGTCTTCAAGTGGCATAACGGCGATTACCGTAAGCTGCCCAACGAGGATGCTGTTCGTGCCGCATTCAAGGACGCGGGCGCGGGCCCAGGCATGTACGTCATCCCCCACTGCATGGACATGAAGGAGATGGGCAGCCCCGAGATGACGGCGAAATACAACGAGGGCCCCGTGGGCATGCTCTTCCTTCGCCCCAGTGGCATGCACAACATGGGCAAGTCCCTAAGCCAGTGGTTCGCCCTCGCCCTCGGCGTGGCTTTCACCGTGGGCTACGTGGCCTGCATGGGTCTGCCCTCCGGCGCCGCCTGCATGCAAGTTTTCCGCTTCACAAGCACGCTGACCTTCCTGGCCTACAGCACGGGGAGCATCATCGGCGGGATCTGGATGGGCCAGCCCTGGAGCGCCGTCATGAAGGACCTGTTGGATGCCGTGCTGTACGCACTGGTGACGGGCGGAGCGTTCTGCTGGCGCTGGCCTCACTAAGCTCAATGACATTGCCTGGAACGATCAGGGGGCCGCGAGGCCCCCTGATCTGTTTAAAAGCCTGATTGAGATCGGTGTTCAGCGCCGTAGGAGTTGACGGCAAATGGTCTGCGCTGCCCTCAGACTCATCTTTCGTGATCAAAGAGGCGGCGGATTCACAGATTTTGCCGATCTTTGAGGTAGGTGAACGGAGGGGGACTTATGCGATTCCACGCACCTCATCTCTTCGACCGAGTCCACGAGCCCATGGCCATGGACTTTCTGGTGTGGCTTGCCATCCTCATCGGGACCATCGTGGCGTTTTCATTGGGGCCGAGGGCGCTGTTCTAAAAAAGGAACGGTCGTCACATGCGAAAGGGGCAATAGGGAGATTAGACCTCTCAAGTAGAGCTCGGACGCGTCCGGCTTTGCCGTCCGCCGGTCTCTCTCCCGACAGCCCCCCCGGGCTGTCTCCGCGATCCCATCCGCCTCTCTCGTCTGGCCGGGAGGAAAAAAGTTGAGGGGCCTTTCGGCCCCTCTTCTGGTGCTCCCGGCCGGACTCGAACCGGCGACCCGCTGATTAAGAGTCAGCTGCTCTAACCAACTGAGCTACGGAAGCCTAATTAGAGTACCAAAATTCACAAAACGGGCAAGCGTTTTTTTTGGTGGGTAGGCTTCCGAGGCCGCTTAGAGACTGGGCATGTGCATGGCGCTGCGGACTTCGTCCATGGTGGCTGCAGCTACTGCGCGGGCTCGCGCACTACCGTCGCGAAGGACATCCTTCAGCTCATCCTTACGTGCCAGGTTGGCTTCGATCTTCTGGCGTACCGGTTCCACCTGCGCGATGACAGCTTCGGCCACCTTCTTCTTGCAGTCGAAGCAGCCGATGCCTGCGCGGCGGCATTCCGTATCCACCATGGCAATCGTCTCGGGGTTGCTGAAGAGCTTGTGGAACTCGAAGACGGGACAGATATCCGGATTGCCGGGATCACTCTTCTTCACGCGGGCCGGATCACTGGCCATCTGGCGAGTGCACTTCGTGAGAATGGTCTCCGGCGTGTCGCGCAGATAGATGCAGTTGTCGTAGCTTTTGCTCATCTTGCGGCCGTCGAGGCCGGGCACCTTCGGCGTCGGCGTGAGCACGGCCTGTGGCTCAGGGAAGGTGTTGACGTTGTAGAGGAAGTGGAAGCGGCGCGCCACTTCGCGGGTGAGCTCCAGATGGAAGAGCTGATCCTCGCCGACGGGCACCTTGGCGGCTTTGTAGATGAGGATGTCCGCCGCCTGCAGCAGCGGGTAGCCGAGGAAGCCGTAGCTCCCGAGATCGGCCACGGCGTTCTGCAGCTTCTCTTTGTAGGTGGGCACGCGCTCCAACCAGGAGAGCGGCGTCATCATGCTGAAGAGCAGATGCAGCTCTGCGTGTTCCTTCACTTGGCTCTGCACGAAGAGGGTGGAGGCCTTCGGATCCAGCCCCACTGCAAGGAAGGTGGCGGTGAGCTCCTCCGTAGCAGGCCAGATTTCCTCCACTTTCTCGTACTTGGAGGTCAGCGCGTGCCAATCCACGATCATGTAGAAGGCTTCGTGGCCCTTCTGAAGCTTCACAAAATTGTCCAGCGCCCCCACGAGATGGCCGATGTGCTGAGAACCAGAGGGCTGAATGCCGGAAAGAACGCGCTGCATTTAGGCTCCGAGAAGAAGGTGAGCAAGATAGAAAAGCGCCGAGTAGACCGCATCGACCACCGGGCCCAACACCACCCAGAGCAAGCGCGTGAACACGAGGATCAGCAGCACGATGTACATGTGGCTGCGGTATTTGTCGAACCATTGCGCCGCACGGTAGGGCAAGAAGCCGAGGAGAACTCCCGCACCATCCAACGGACCGAGGGGAATCATGTTGAAGATGGCCAACATGACGTTGATGATCACCATGCGGCCGCCGAAGGCGAGCAGCAGTCCGCTGGCACCTTCAATGCCAGCTTCAGATACATACCTCGGGCCGTACATGGCCGCGCGGAAAGCATCTAGACGATCCACCGGCACCGAAAGAACGAAGCGCAGCCAAAGCGAAATCAGGACGAGGAAAAGAAGGGAGAGCGCCAGGTTCGAAAGCGGTCCGGCCGCGCTCACCCACGCCATGCCTTTGCGCATCGTCCAGGAGCGCTTGAAGCGCACTGGATTCACCGGGACGGGCTTGGCCCAGCCGATGAAAGGAAGGCCCGTGCTCATGCCCAGTAGTGGGAAGAGAAAGGTGCCGATGGGGTCCATATGGACCAGAGGATTCAAGGAGAGGCGGCCCAGGTTGTAGGCCGTGTCGTCTTCCAACTGGTAGGCCGCAGCCGCATGGCAGGCCTCATGCACGCAGAGGCTGAGGAGCAAGGCCATGTAGCTGATGACGATGACGGAGAGGTCGAAGTTCTGGAACAAGAGGATCCCAATAAGCCCGAAGGGCCCTTCCATGCTACTTCAGCAGGTCGGGCCCCTCGCGGCGTCACAGGCCTGAAACAGGCTTAAATGACGATTTTCTCGTGCACCAGGGCCTTTTCGCGGAAGCGGCTCCAGCGCAAGGGGCTGCAATCGATGGTCTGGTACTTCCCGGTGAGAAGAAGCTCAGCCAAGGCGATGCCCACGGCCGGGCTTTCCATGGCGCCGTGGCCGCTGTAGCCCACCTGGAGCATCAGGCCGGGGTGATTGTCATGCCAACCCACGATGGCGTTGTGGTCGGCGGAATTGGTGTCGTAGAGGCCGCCCCAGCCGGTCTTGAGCTTGCACACCGCCGTAGAGGGGATGCGCTCCTGCATGGGCATATTCACTTCTTCGACGTAGTAATCGGGTTCGAAAGTGGTGTCGAAGCTATCGGGCTCGTCCTTGCGGGCCTTGCCAATCATCAGGTTGCCACTCTCGTTCTTGAAGTAAATGCCCTGGTCGATGATGGAGAGCGGGATATCGTGCCAGCGCTTGTCCTCGTTGGGCGCGCCGGGGAAGTCGGTGATGAACATCATGCGCTTCTGGCTGATGATCGGGCAGAGATCCTCTTCGGGGCAGCCCGACCGGCGCAGCAGCTCGTTGATCCAGGGGCCGCAGCAAAGGGCCACGGCGCCGGCCTCGATGGTCTCCTCCACGCCGTTGGCATCCTTGATCACCACTCCGGTGGCTTTGGCGCCCTCGAAGGTGACCTTGAGGACTTCCGTGTTCAGCTTCATCTCGGGTTTGGATTTGAAATCCGCAGCGCGCTCGAAGTAGCCCACGGCCGCCTGGCTGGGGTCGAAGGCGCCGCAATCCTTACCGAAGACCCCGCCAACGATGGGCTCGAAGCCCAGGAACTCGCGCACATCCTCATCGATGTGGTCCACGCCGCACTTCATGCCGGGGATGATGTCCTCGATCTGGGCGGGGGTCAGAAGGTCGAAGTTCACACCATTACTGCGCCAGATGTCGGCAGCGGAAGGGATCTTTTCCCAAGCCTTGGCGTAATAGGTGAAGAGGTAGCCGCTCTGGTTGAAACCACAGGAGACGCCCATATCGTCCTGGAAGGACTTCAGGAGGCCGATGGCCTTGGTGCAGAGCTGCTGGTTGATTTCGGTGGTCCAGAGGTTACGGAAGCCACCGGCGCTGAAGGCCGTGGGGCCGAAGGCGATCTTGTCGCCCCGATCCACCACGAGAATGGACCCCGTGAACCCCTGTTTCAGCAGGTTGTACACCAGGGAACCCGCGGAAATTCCCGCGCCCACCACCACCAAATCGACCTTCCGCACGCGTGCCTCCAACGACTTCGGCCAAATAACTAGGCTACCTGGGGTCGGCTTTCCCTTCCAGTCATGGGTCCATGGAAAACCCTTATCCCGTCCCACCCTGCCCCTTGGGAGTAGGTCCAGATTCAGGAAAAAACAGCCTACAGCCGCTAGAGTGGGAAGTTTCGCGTTTCGGAGGTCCCATGTTCCTAAAGGCCAACACCCCGGATGCCCAATCCGCCGGCAAGACCCTCATCGGGTTCAACTGGATCGGGGGGCGGGAGATGGAAGGGGATAAGGCCCTTTTCGAGGCCCGTTCGGCCGTGGATAGCCGGGATCTGGTGGGCATGTTCCCCGAAAGCGGCCCTAAGGATGTGGAGCGCGCCGTCAAAGCCGCCCGCGAGGCCTTCGAGCCCTGGAAGAACACCCCTGCCCCCATCCGCGGCGCCATCATCGGCCGCATCGGACGCATCCTGGAAGAGAACAAGGAAAAGCTGGCCCGCATCATCACCCGCGAAATCGGCAAGACCCCCCGCGAGGCCCTCGGCGAAGTCCAGGAGGCCATCGACACCTGTCAATTCTTCCAAAGTGAAGGCCGGCGGCTTTATGGCCAGACCGTTCCTTCGGAGATGAAGCGGAAGGAGCTCTTCACCTACCGCCGCCCGGTGGGCGTGGTCGGCATGATCACCGCCGGCAACTTCCCCTGCGCCGTGCCCAGCTGGAAGATCATTCCCGCCATCCTCTGTGGCAATACGGTGGTGTGGAAGCCCAGTGAAGACGCACCGACCATCGCCTACCTCTTCATGAAGGCCATGGTGGACGCGGGTCTGCCTGCGGGCGTCGTGAACATCATCAACGGCAAGGGCGCCAACGGCGCCGGCCAATACATGATCGAAGGCATCGATAAGGGCTACTTCCAGAAGTTCAGCTTCACAGGCTCCACCGCCGTGGGCCGCCTCATCGGCGAAGCCTGTGGCCGTCAGCTGCAGATCCCTTCCTTAGAGCTGGGCGGTAAGAATCCCATGATCGTCATGGAGGACGCCGACCTCGAGAACGCCGTCTCCGGGGCCCTTTGGGCCGCCTACGGCACCGCGGGCCAACGCTGCACTTCGCTCGGCAACCTGATCCTCCACAAGCCCATCGCCGAGAAGTTCAAATCCCTGTTCGTGGACGCGATGAAGAACAGCCTCAAGATGGGCAACCCCATGGAGAAGGGCGACGAGCTCACCTACGGCCCCATGATGAACGCGCGCTTCGGCGAACGCTTCCTGGAGCACTTCGAGCATGGGAAGAAGGACGGCGCCCAGCTCCTTTCCGGCGGCGCCAAATGGGATGAGAGCAACCGCGACGCCCGCGTGCTGGGCACCATCCAGTACGGCACCTACATGCAGCCCGCGCTTTGGGACAACGTCACCAAGGAGAGCTGGCTCTTCCAGAACGAGACCTTCGGCCCCACGGTGAATCTCGTCACCGTAGAAGATTTCGAAGGAGCCATGGACTGCGCCAACGGCACGCCCTACGGCCTCTCCTCCAGCATCTACACCGAAAATCGCCAGTGGGTGGAGCAGTTTAAGAACCGCATCAGCGCGGGCATGAGCTCCATCAACAACAGCACCACGGGCGCCGAGGCCCACCTGCCCTTCGGCGGCAACGGCTGGTCCGGCAACGGCACCCGCGAGAGCGGCGTATGGGTGGTCGATGCCTACACCAAGTGGCACGCCGTCAACGACGACGCCAGCGGCAAGTTACAGCTGGCGCAGATCGAAACCGACTATGGCCAGGCTCCGAAGAAGCCTACGGATTGGTCGCAATTATAAAAAACGTTAATCGCAGAGAACGCAAAGGGCGCAGAGTAAGGACCTTCTTTCCTGCGCCCTTTGCATTCTCTGCGATTAATGCTTTTTCAACGCGTCAACAAAGACGCCGATCCTAGAGATCGCAGATCGCAGGCAACCGCTTGGAGTAGCGGTACGTGCAATCGGCCGTGTGGCCAGGGCAAAGGTTATAGCTGACATTGCAGACACCAGTCGCGGGGCAATTCACGCTGGTTCCCGTCGTATCGGGGATGGTGTCGTTGAGGCCGCCATCCACGCGCACGGCCTGGACATCAGAGAGCACGCGAAGGGTTTCTTTGGTGAGGTTCAGTTTTTTCATCGGATCTCCGATCGAAAGAGGAGGTGGTTTGTGTCTTAGGTTTTGGCCCGGGAACCTGCACCATTCTTCACAGGTTCATGGTGGTGCGTCTTGCGGTGGGATTGAGCCGCCGCCCATTCGCAACAACCTCTCGCCAACTCGATCCATGTGACCGCCGAGCTGACCTCACCCCTTTGTGGAGATCTAGCGCGTCAACACCGGCAAGTAGTCCACCCAGGGACCAACCTCCACTTTGTAGCGTTTGGCCATCACCCGCGCAATTTGCGCCAAATGGCCAAGATCGTGAACAGTCCATGTCGCCAAAAGATGTTCGAGCGTTACTCGCCCCAAGGCTGGATGCATGCCTGTTCGCTGCAATGTATCTGGAGAAATCTCCAACGCAGCAAGCGCTTTGAGGTTGGCGGCGCGAAGTCTTTCAAACTCCGTGAGCAGGTCTTCGATGGCCCACCCGCGAGCTTCCTCTAAGAATCCACGGCGATCGAAAGGGTCGAAGGGCCGCGCTTCCCCCTGCTCCAGAATGATGCGAATCCTCGCCATCCAATCCGCTCGTTCGCCGTAGATAAGGTGCGCGAGCACATCCCGCGGGCTGAAAGTCTCGGGCCCCTCATCCGCCGTCAACCAGGGCTCCGGCAACCCCGCCAACCACGCGCGCATCACGGCCGGTGTACGCGCCAGCTGGGCTTCTACCTCAATGAAACAGACTCCCATACGCCCTCCGCGAGGGTCATCGTGGAAGGGCCATCATGTTCAGTCCACTGAAAAAGCCCAGGACATTGGGACCTTTCACAGACTTCATTCACGAAGAGATTGGGAAGCTCGCATCTGCGCGGGCTTCCCAATCTCTCTATCGGCTCGACGGTGTCAGCCTCAGAAGCGCCAATTCACACCCACACGCAGGGCCAAAACATTCAAATCAGCCGTATGGGTAAAGGGATTCGAAGGAAACTGGGTAGATGAGACAGATAAGGGATAGTTGCTTCCCGCGCTCACCTTGCTAAAGCCCGCATACAACAATTCGGTTTTGAAAGTGCTTTCCTTGCCGATCGCAGTTTCAAATCCACCTCCGGCAATCCAACCGGTTTTGGGCTTACCAGTGAACACATATTCGGTAGGGGCCGCAAAGGTATCGGTGAAGGTGTCCTCCATCCGTATTTCGGTCCGTGCTACGCCCGCAGTAGCAAACCAGAGGGTATCCCCACCCACCACACCAAAACGAACCCGAAGATCTACCAGGTAGTCTGCCTTAGTCGTTTCAGTCACGGTGAAGTTGGTCGTGGGAGCAACGACATACACAGCTCCTGCTGACCGACGGCCGCGCACATTAAGAGCGCCACCATCCAGCTCAAATCCGTAAACAAAGCTTCCACTCTGCTGGTTGTAGCCGAGGGACAGCCCTCCGGTGAAGCCATTCACGTTGATGGTGCCTGCACCTGCGTTATTGACCTGGGGGACACTCTGGGGCAGGAAGTAGCCACCAGTCGGGCTGAAGACGGTTTCAGTGGTGACTTTTGATTTGCCAGCGGCCCAGCCAGCGTTGATACCCCCGTACCACCCCTGCCACGCGGACTGGGCGGAGGCTGTGGCAGAGGCCAACAGGAGTACCGGCAAGAGAAGAGAGGTCGTACGGTTCATTCCAATCCGCCTTTCTTTATGGGTAATGCCTGATTTATGCCACGATCCTCCATGTTGGACAGGCCCTCGTCAAGGTAAAAATGGACCCTAAAAAAAGTGGTGCCTGACCCCCAAGCGTCCAGAAAGGAGAAAAAGGGGCCCCATTTGAACGGGACCCCTTTTCGCAGCAGAGAATTCAAGGCTTAGAACTGGTTCCACAGGTACTGGTTGGTGACCTCGTGGTGGAACATGATTTCGCCTTCCTTCACTCGGGTGCCAAGGGCCTTGGGGCAGCGCTCGGCCTGGGCCACCTTGATATCCGCGAACTTTTCATGGACGTTCTCGCCGAGCAGCTCGGACATGAACTTGCTGCCCTTGAAAAGGCGGATGGCGTCGAAGATGTTGTCGGGCAAGAAGCGCGTGCGGGCGCGCTTGGCTTCGTCCACTTCCAGCGCGGGACCCTCAAGACCGGTGCGCAGCAGAGTGTAGTAGACCATGTAGGGGTTGGCATCGGGCCCGATGGACCGCACTTCGACGCGGGTGGACTTCTCGTTGCCGGTGGGAATGCGAATCATGGAGCCGCGGTCCGTGGGGCTAACCTTGATCTGGTTGGGCGCCTCGAAGTGGGGATCCAAGCGGCGGTAGGCATTGACGCTGGGGTTCAGGATCAAGCAAAGATCCGTGGCGTTGGCGAGAATACGGTTGGTGAAGTCCCAAGCCACGTCGGAGAGGCCGTCCTTGCCGTCCTTCTTGAAGAAGAGGTTCTTTCCACCCTTAGCGATTGAGATGTTCGTGTGCATGCCGTTGCCGTTCACGCCGGTGACGGGCTTGGGCAGGAAGGAGGCGGTCATGCCCATGCGGGCGGCCACCTGGCGGGAGAGGAGCTTGTAGAGCTGCACCTGATCGGCGGCGATGTTCACGTCGGCATAGGTGTAGTTCATCTCGAACTGGGAGGGGGCCACTTCGGGGTGGTCCTTCTCGTTGCCGAAGCCCATGGCGCGCTGCACCTCGGCGGCGGTGTCGATGAACTGGCGGAGGGGGTCGCCGGGGAGGCTGTGGTAGTAGCCGCCGGTGGAGACGTACTCGAAGGCGCCGGTCTCATGGAAGTGGCGCCCGGCGGCCCGGCCCTTGAAGGGGAAGCCCGCGACTTCATTGGCCGCGTTCAGGATGGTGCCGTTCTCCTTGAACATCTTGTCCGTGTAGGCGCGCAGGCGGGCGCGCATGTCGGCGGCGAAGGGCGTGCCGTCCTGGTTCAGCACGTTGCCGAAGACGAGCACCTTGCCGGGTCCAAAGACATCGCTGGGCAGCCAGTAGAAGGCCGGCCAGTCGATGACGAGGCGGAGGTCGCTCTCAGCCTGGGCGCTGAAGCCGCGGATGGAGGAACCATCGAAGGTGAGGTTGTCGCTGGACTTGAGCAAGAATTTCTTGTCGTAGTCCAGCATGTGGAGGCGGCCTTCGATGTCCGTGAAGCAGACGGTCACGGCCTTGATGCGCTTCTCGCCTTCGAGATAGGCCATGCGCTCTTTGCGGATGACCTCAGGGTCCACCCGGTCCAGGCGCTGCTGCTTCGCCTTCAGGTTCAGCTGCTCCAGTTCGTCGTAGGGGATTTCCAGAAAATCCCGAAGTCCGAGGTTCGCCATGGGGGGCCTCCAGAAGCGGAAGATTTGAACCGCTTGGTTAATTTTTTCAATTTTTGATTTAATTTTTCAAGTTTTTATTTTATTTTTTAAAAAATTAATGATTCGATCTTCCGATCTTGTTCTCAATGCTCCTGGCCCCCGCTTTACAAAAACCAGAAGGGGCACGGACTTTGGTCCATGCCCCTTTGTGTTTCAGCTCGCGAAACGGATGCTAGCTCACCGGTTGCGACTTCCTCATCCGTGCCAGCCGCGAGTCGTAGATGCGGAAGAGGAAGTCGTACATCACCATCTCGTGGGCCCGATGCGAGCCGCGGAGCAGGCGGTTGACGTGCATGTGGAGGTAGCTGCTGGCGAGATCTTCGAGATCGAATGCGCCGGCCTCAGCCTTTGCTCGCAGCGCCTCACCAATGGGGCGCATGGCCTGGAGCCGCTGTTCGAGCACTCGGAGCCCCTCTTCCCAATGGGGGGGGAGGGCCCCCTTCCCCTCAAGAAGGGCCTGCAGGGAGGGGCGTTCCCGCCGGAAGCGATCTCCCAACTGCTTCTCCATGAAGGTGCCGCCGTTGAACTCCCGCAGGAAGTTGGTCTTCATTCGCTCCAGAAGGCGGTGCTTTGCCGCGAGATCCAGCCCCATCGCCTCCAGCAGGTCGTCGAGTCCCTTGACGCCGAAGCGCCAGCGCACATCTGCGCCCGCATCACCGGCGTAAAGCGACACCAGGCCGAGCACCGCATCGCTGTCCACTTCGAAGAGGCGCTCGGAGAGGTGCATGCCCTCATCCCCGCCATAGCGCTCCAGCTCACGCTGGTAGGTGTCGAGCACCATGTTGCGGACCAAACCCACGGACTGCAGCTCCTGGGATAGCTGCTCCAAGCGAGGCAGCACCTCTTGGTTCAGCCGCGCAGGATCGCCGTGGAAGCGCACCCGAACGTGACCTTCGGGATCCGCATAGCGGATGAAGAACCAACCGTCGATGGCACCCACGGCTCGCAGATCCTGCAGGAGCGGAAGCATGCGCTCGCGGAGCATCTGATCCATGGCGGCAGGGCCGCCGTAGATCTTGGCGAAGATCCACTCGCTTCCCGGCAGGAAGGTGCGAGGCAGAGCGAACTCACGGGGCTTAGAGAGCTCGGGCCGAGGCGCGCTGGCCTCTTGAGGCACGCCGGACATCGGGATGACGAGCTCGTGGATGAACCGGCCTTCCGGGCCCTCCGCACAAAGCTCATTGGGCTCGGGATAGAACTCATCCAGCTGGAAACCGCCACGAGGCTTCACGAGATCCAGCATGGAATCGACCATCAGCGGGTTATCAAGATCCAACGGCAGACGGTTGTCCCCATCCGCCAAATACACCCAGCGGGGCAGCTTCTGGGCCGCACGCCAGGTTTGGAAAGCTTCCCAACGGGCGAATCCCTTGGCGTCGATGGCGGCCTTCAACGGCTTGGTCTCCACCTTCCAGCGTGCGGTGGCCAGCACGGTGCGGCCCACTTCGAGGCGAGGCAGGAAGGGGAGGTTCTCCAAGGAACTCCAGGACCAGCCGAGCCCGCCCAAAACGCCCTGATGCTGCAGCATGCAGAGGAAGCGGTAAATGCCGAGGCTGCGGTGCGAGTAGTTGTGCGCGGTGCTGAGGCGCGGCAGCACTTCTTTCCCAAGCCGCTTGGAGCGAAGCACGATGCGACCCGCCTTCACAGAGATCATGAGATCGGTGACGGGGATCTGATGGTCTTCGGGAGCGCCCGAGCGGCCGAGGAAGGGGATCTCGTAGCCACGCAGCAGGGGGCGCAGAATGACGTTGCCGATGCGCCCTTCGGGCAGGTGAACCACTTCAGCGAAGACGGCATCCGGACGATGGGCCTCCTCCTGCTGAAGGTATTCGCGCACATCCGCCGTAAGCTGCTCATCCCCGTGGCAGAAGCGACCCAGAAGGTTTGCGCCGGAAGGGCCCGACGCGCCCATGAAGACGAACTTGAAGTCCCCTTGGACGACATGCTCGGGAGAGGCCGCCGCCACGCGTCCCATCACAGAGATGGAGCTGGGCAGCGGTGTGGCCGAGGAGTGGAAGTAGGGCTCCAGATCCTTCTCCTCCAGGCGCATGACATGGGCGCCGCCCCCTTCGATGAGCTTGCCCATGAGGAAGGCTTCTAAGGCGCTGAAGCTACCCCCACCCTCGGATGCCGCCCCGGGGAACATGAGACCTTCCAGCAAGGGAGAGGTATCCGCAGAAGGACCTTGGGAGCTTTGGAATCCGATGCCGCTCTCTTCATCCAGAGCATCCACCAACGGGACTTCCTGCTCTTCGTAGCGCGAGGAGAAGGAGTCGCGGAAGCGCTCGATGGGGCCGCCCTTCCCGCCCTGCCCTTGCAGGCGATGCAGCAGGGTGATGGCGCTCTGCACTTCCTTGGTCACCTCGGTGCCAAGCTGAGCATCAGGCGAAGGTTTGACGAGATCCGTTTGGAAGAGGCGGTTGAGCTCCACCTTGGCGGGCAGGGCTTTGAGATCTTCGGCAATGCTGAGGTAGGGATCGAGCTTAGAACCGAGGGGCCCGTCATCAATGGCCGTGAGGCTGGCGTTGGTGCGCGCCAACGCTTCGGCAGCGGGCAATCCCGCGGGGATGGTCTGAAGCTGAGCGATCATGGCTTGAATGGGCTCGGGGCCTGTCACCGCGGGGGTGAGCTCAGCCACCAGCACCTGGCTTTGGACCAGCTCGCTGATGTAGCCCAGAGCATCTTCCAGCGTGATCTCGTCTTCCACGAGGGCCTGGGCCAGCACCATGGCCGTGGCTCCGGGCTCAGCGCGCTTCAGCGTTTCCAATAGGTAGGGCGTCTCTTCCACCGCCACGAGATGGTAGGAACGGGAGCGATCCCGCAGCACGCCTTCGGCGTAGCGCAGACGGCCACCGGCGGCGTAGATGCTGCTGTTGGGCTTCAGCAGGAGGGATCCAGCCACCTCAGGATCCTTCGCCAATTCCACAGACAAGCTACAGAGGTAGTCCATGTCCAGACGCGTGTGGCGGCGGTAGTGCTCGCGGCCCGCAAGTGTGAGCCGCGTGGCCTCGCCAGCCTGGCCTCGCGAACAACCCGCGAACAGGCCGAAGGGCGTGGAGCGCCCGCACAATCGCGCGAAGTAGCGCACCAGGCCGCGCTCACAGCGCGCGCCCTTTTCTGAATCGGGATCATTGACCCAGCGAGGAAGCGCATCCATCAGATCCGGCGAGGCGAGAAAGAGGGCCTCTTGGATATCAGGGCGCTTGATTAGCTCCGAAAGAGAGCTTCGCAGCGAGGCTTGGCGCGTGCGGAAAGCGGCCTCGTCCTCAACCTTCACGGGTGCTCCCGCCCAGGCTTCGAAATCGCTCCAAGGGAGCAGCGGTGTGCGGAAGACGAAAAAGGGAGCGGGAGTGAAAGGGGATTGAGCGGTCATAGGATGCGAAACACAGATAAGGTGAGGAGGATCCTCACAGTGAGTTAGAAAAAGGAGGGACTTCCATCATCGCCGCTCTTGTTGACGATCGATATCCCAAAATCCGCTCAAAAGCGGTGGAATCAAGGCTTGAAGCTCCATTCGTCGGTGGATCAGTACCGACTGGCCGCGGTGGGACGACACTCGGATAGAGATTCGGGCATTAATCGGCCGCGAGCATTTCCCGCAATTTGGGCGTCATGGCCCGGCTCACTTCCAGCTCCACCCCTTCCGGCAGTCGTACCTTCCAGCGACCTCCGGGCAGGGATTTGTAGCCCAGGACCACCTCGGGGCGGAGGAGGGTATTGCGCTGGATGCGCATCATCGCAATGTCGGGAAAGGCGGATTCGACTTCGGAAAGCGCTGTCCATTGCGTGCGCAGCTTCTTGCCGCCGGAAAAGGCCCACACCACCTCATCTTTGACTTCGAAATGGGTGACTTTCTTGAGGTCGAGAAAGACATTCCCTACGCCCGCCTTGACCAGCAGCCGAGGTCCGGGAGCGGCCAGCAAGGATTTGATTTCCGACCCCGAACGCGGCTGCACCAATCGGCTCTGAAGCCTTGTCAGGCTGCGCTCCAAACGATCCTTAAACACGGGTTTCAGCACGTAATCCACGGCCTCCGCGTCGAAGGCCCGCACCGCATGCTCTGCAAACGCCGTCACAAACACCACAGGAATGGACTGCTTCATCTCCGCCAGGGCTTCAAGCCCAGAGCCCCCGGGCATCTGGATATCCAGGAAGAGCCCATCCACCACGGGGGAGCCTTCCAGCCAAGTCAGCAGGCTGCCCGCATCCTCCAGCTCAGCCACCACCTCGCATCCCAACTCCACCAGCAGCCGGGCCAAGCGCTCTCGAGCCAAAGGTTCATCTTCAATCACTGCCACGCGAAGGGGACTCAAGGGGTCTCTCCTCTCCAGCTGGATTCACGCACGCGGATCTGCGCCACGGTCCACTCCTCCTGAGGGCCGATGGAGAACGTTGCTCCTGGCCCAAAGCATAATCCCAAGCGGGCGCGGAGGTTACGGATCCCCACACCTTCATAGGTGATGTTCTGTTTCATGGCCTGCCCTGTGTTCTGCACCGTGAGGAGCAGATCCTCGCCGTCTCGCCCGGCACAGATTTTCAAGATGCCTCCACTCTTGGAAGGCGCGATCCCGTGCTTGATGGCGTTCTCCACTAAGGGTTGAAGCAACAGGGGAGGCATCCATACGCGATTGACTTCAGGATCCCAATCCCAGGCCAATTGCAGACGACGGCCCAGGCGAAGACCTTCCATATCCAGGTAGTCCTCAAGAAGGGCCTTCTCTTCGCTGAGGCGGGCGAGATCCTGCTCCGAAGCAGCGAGAACTTTGCGGAGCAGATCCGACAAGTGACGGATGCTCATTTCCGCATCTCCTGGAGCTTTCTGAACCAATTCCGCCAACCCGTTAAGCGCGTTGAATAGCACGTGAGGGTTCAATTGGCCCTGAAGGGCACGACTTTGCGCCTCTCGCGCTGCAGCTCGGATTTGGACGTTCTCCAAAGCAAGTCGTTCCCGCAAGGCAATGACTCCTCCCACCATCGTCATGAGCGGTGCGTGGAAGGTGGCATGGCCTCGGATGGTTCCCCATAGATCCGTTTCAGCTCCCGAGGCCCTCCTTAACCCGAAATCGAGTAGCAATATCGGAAGGATATAGATTTGAGCAAAGGTGAACGCAATCAGGGCATTGATCCAAAAGCGAGTCCCCTTCGCTTCCCCCACCTGCCATGGATGTGGGGAAAGCCATACCGCACCGCCGATCAGGGTCAGGGGGGTGATCAAAATGAATGCCCACCCTGCAGTCGAGTGCAACACCATCGTATGGCGTTCATCCCAAATGGAGGAAGCGAGGTACGGTAAGTACATCCCTAGGAAGATCCAGAAGTGGATCCTCCGCCCGAAGCGCTGCTTCAGGGCCTCCTCCGGGGTGCGGTCCATCACGTCGTTTCTTAGAGTTGCGCCCTTACTAGGGTTTGCTCATGGTTCCCTTGCAATTGCCCTGACATTGCGGATCGCAGGTATCCACGCTATTGCAGGGAAAATCGGTCACATGGCAGCCACGAGTTTGGACCCCACACCCATCGTCTGTCCAGGTTTCAGGAGGCATCGCGCCTTGAACCACCGCAATGTGCTCTGCAGTCAGAGCCACAAGGGTTTCTTTATTAAGGACCAGTTTCTGCATGGATGCTCCCAAAGAACCTTTCGGTTAGATCAAATAAAATCGGTGAGAACCTGCGCAACCCGGTGGAGTATCGCAAAGCGATTCCAGAGGGTCTCTTTTAAATGAATCCCGATTCTCCTTTTACAGGAGTTCGGGATCAGGGTTCTTCGGTACCACGACCGCTAGGCCTGCTCATTCCACCAGTGCAAACCGGTGGTTCGCACTGAGGGGCGCAGGTGTTGACCGTATTACAGGGCGCGTCAGTGATACAGCGGTGCTGGACTGACGCTCCGCAATCGTCGCTCCAGGTCTCCTTCTGCATCCCTCCTTGAACCGTCAAGATCCGCTCGGGGGAAAGGGAGACAAGCGTCTCCTTATTCAGAACTAGCTTCTTCACAATTCCTCCTGAGGGAACACTTCTATTAGACCAAAGAAAACGCTCCCAGACCCCATGTAATTCAAGGGTTGGCGCGTTTTCCTTGGTCTAAAGCAGGTGGCCTATTATGAAGGATTTGGCGATCTATCTATCGCTGAGCGGTGACTTATGATCGCCCATTTGAATCTATTTTTTTGTGAGGGGGATGTCCACCAACAGCATGCGGTCCCAGGTGGGGACGATCGGCCTCAGGCTTGCAGCCAAGGCCAATCCGATGCCCGTGGCACCTTCCAAAAGACCGGGCTCGCTGAGCCAGGGCTCTCCTTCTGTGGTGCCAGGGAGGCCGGGCATCCAGGCCCTATAGCCCGCCACGCCGGTGCCCGGAATACGGGCCTTGAGGGCTTCTTCAAACCAAAAGCGCGCGGCATCAGCAAAGGCAGCATCTCCGGTGGCCTGCCACAGACGGTTGAAGAGATGCGCATTGCCCGCATTGCCGTGGCAAACGCCGGAATCGGTCACACCGGAGCTCGGGAGTCGACGCGCGGCGGAATGGTGCGCAATCTCCAATGCCGCCGTCTCCCAAGATGATTCCTGAGCTCCCCGGGCCGCGACGAGCAGCGCTACGGCGAGACCAAGATCTCCGTAGCACCAGGCCACGCGAGAGGGGATCTCGCGGTCTTCCACACCAATGCTGCGCGTGGTGGGGAAGCAGTAACCCAGCCCATCCCGCTCCTTTTCGGAAAGGAGCCATTCCACGGCCCCATCAAGCAATGCTTTGGAGCGTTCGGGAGCCACGCCCTCGGCAATGTAGTGCCCCAGCATCGCAATCACACCTGGAACGCCGTGGGCCAGCCCTAGGTTGTAGTAGCCGTTGGGGCTGTGCTCCCTCTGCCACGCGGGCAGCAATTCAGGAGCCGTCGCCCAGGTCCATCCTTTGCCTTTGGGGCCGGGAACCTTAATCGCATCCAGATGGTCCAGGACCTTCAGCGCAATCGCCTTCCCATTGGCGTGCTGCAGGCGGCCAAGCGCATAGACCCCGTAGCCCACGAGCCCCGAAATGAGATCGTAATCATCCCTCCACTGGGGCGTTTCCAAAAAGGAGAGGAGTGCTTCGTCGATCCCCTCATTGAGATCTTCTTCGCCCATGCCCAGGTGGGATTGGAGCTGGTCCACCGTCCAAGCGATGCCCGTGAAACCGCCGTACAGGCCAGGCCCCATGACCTTCCCGCCCAGATCTTCGATGGATTTCTCCAGCAATGCCAAGGCGCGAGCCGCATGGCCGGCACCGGGATGGGCCTCTTCGAGATAGCTATGGAGCAGGGCGAAGCCCGCATTCCCACCCGCCAGATCCGGGCGGTCCGTGGGTTCGGTGACTGCGGCGATGATATCGCGGAGCGCTTCCTCCGCTGCGGCGGCCTCCGGGCCTTCCCATAGGGGAGCCCAGGTGGCTGCGGAGTTGGGAGATGTCGAATGCACGTTCATAAATCATTCCTCAATAAAAGGAGATCTCAGCCCATGCCAGCATCATGGCTGGCGTAAATGACGGTCTTGTTTTCAAACCACGGTGAATGATGCAGCCAGCTCTTGGTAACCCAATCCAGATTGGCCATGGCTTCATCCAGGAGCAACAATTTGCACTCGCTGGCCATGGCTGCGGTGAGGGCCACAAGCTGGCGCTGGCCCCCGCTGAGGTTGCCCCCGCCCTGCGCCACCACGGTGTGGTAGCCCATGGGCAGCGTCTTGATCCACGTATCCAATCCCGAAGTCTCGGCAGCACCCATGAGCCGCTCCGTGGGCGCGCCCCCCGAAAGCAACCGCAGGTTTTCCATGATCGTTCCGCAATAAAGCTGGGTGGACTGGGGCAAGTAGACCACGTGTCCCTTCGCACTCGAAGGGCTATGGCCGCCGATGCGCACAGCGCCGCGCTCGGGCGTGCATAGACCCGCGAGCACGCGTAGCAAGGTCGTCTTCCCAAAGCCTGATGGTGCGTGGATCCACCGCTTCTCACCGGGCTCCACACGCAGGTTGTAGCCCTTCAGCACCCATGGCAGATCGGGGCTGTAGCGGAACCACAGATCCTCCACCTCCACCGGGCCATCCGCCGGGATGCCCGACCCAGGAATCATCAGAGGCTCGGGTTTCTCATCCAGCAGGGCCTGCGCCCGCTTCAGCTGCGGCCGCACCATTCTCCAACTCAGATAGGCCGTGGCCATGCCTAACATGGCGTTCAGATAGGTGCTGCTCAGCTGCACGAACGCGAGCAGGCTACCCACCTGGGTTTCACCTAGAAGCACCAGCCGACCGCCCCAGATCAGGATCATCACGCCAGCGGCCTGACGAAGTCCCTCCAATCCGATTTCATTCCACAGCCCGATGCGCTGACGACGAAGGGCCAAATTCAAATGCGCTGACAACAGCTTGGTCCAGTGGCGAAGGCCGTTGCGTTCGGAGCCGGCGGCCTTCACGGTCGCCACGCCCTTCAGCAACTCGACCAAATACCCCTGCTCTGCTGCCTGGGCTGCGACCCCCTTGGTCATGAGCCCTTCCTGCAGACGCCCGATGCCGATCACCAAAGCCACCAAGACGATGCTTAGGGCCCCGATGGCCATGGAAGGCCCCGGCATGGTGGCCACCATGACGCAGAACGTGAAGATCGCCATGACACCATCGAGCACGTTGCCCAGCAAGCGCTCCGTCATGATGCCGCGGGCCGCCTCGAGGCCGGCATGGGCCTGGAGCAGATCCCCGAGCTTATGCTTCTGGAGAATCGTGAAGGGCAGCTGCAGCACGTGGCCCGTGAAATCCCGCCCCAGCTCAGCTTCAATCCGGGTTTCCAAAAAGAGCACCGCCCGCTGCCGCAACCATCCCACCCACGCCTGAGTGAGAGCCATGAGCGCCAGCCCGATGGCCACCAAGCTCAGCTGAGAAGGTGCGCCGGAGGGTAGAGCCTGGTCCATGGCGATGCGGGTGGCCTGGGGCAGAAGCAAGGTCAACCCTTGGAGAACGAGGGTCGTCATCAGAATCTGGGTCAGCACGCGACGGTGGCGCTTGAGTGCGTGCAAAGCCCGGCCCCATAGGGTCGCCGTCGTGGGAGGCGCGATGCGCCACTCCAAGGCCCACATGCCAAGCAAGGGCCTCAGCTGTTCCGCATTCAAGCTCACTGCGCCTTCGGCGCCCGTTGCCTGATAGGCGTCTTCTCCGAGGGGTTTCACCATAAGCCAACCACCGGAAGCGGCTTCCACCAGCGTCGGCCCTTCCAGGTGTTTGAGGAACGTCTCTTGAACCCGAATGGGGCGGGCCGCCCATCCGGTCGCGTTCAATAGCAGCGCCACAGCAGAGGCATCTTGAGCGGCCTTCAGCGCGCCATCGATATCCCTTCGAGGCAAGGGCTTGTCCACCGTGGCTGTGAACAGCAACACGGCATCCGCAGCGGCAAATCCGAGCAAATGATCAACCATGGGCCTTCTCCATGGCACCCACCAAGGTTCTGAACAATCCTGGCTGGTCGGCCAGCTGCTTATAGGTTCCGGTCTGAACGATGGCGCCGTTCTCCACGACGAAGATGCGGTCGGCATCCATGACCGTGGCAAGGCGATGGGCGATCAGCACCCGAGTGCAGCCCAATCCCGCGAGGTTGGCGTGCAACCGCTCTTCCGTTTCCAAATCCAAAGAGCTGGTGGCCTCATCCAGCAGAAGCACGGCGGGATCGTGGGCGAGGGCCCGCGCAAGGGAAAGGCGCTGACGCTGGCCACCGGAGAGGAGATTGCCGTTTTCACCGACGCGGCTATCAAGACCCTGGGGCAGGTTTTCAATCACGTCCCAAATGCACGCCATTTTCGCGGCCCACACCAGACGTGATTCTGGAAGGTCGGGATCATTGAGGCTGAGATTCGCGCGCACGGAATCATCGAAAAGGAAGGTGTCCTGGAGCACCACGCCCATCTGCTTGCGGAGCAGCTGAAGGTCCATGGAGGCCAGATCGCGGCCGTCGAAGAGAATCCGGCCCTCGTCAGGGATGTGCATGCCCAGCATGAGTCGAGCCAGCGTGGATTTCCCCGCCCCTGTAGGACCAACCAACGCCACCTTCTCTCCCGCACGCACTTCCAGCGAGATGTTTTTCAAGATGGCCGGGCTGCCCGGGCTGTAGGAGAAGGAGACGCCTTGGATAGACAGCGCTCCCTCCAGGCGGCCTGGCGCCTCAGTGCCCGTGGGTTCCACCGGCGTGTCGAGCACGTCATCCAAACGGGCCAGGTGATTACCAACCAGCTGCAGCTGGGTCGCAGCACCAAGCAGCGATTCCAAGGGCCCCATAAAGAGGCCCTGCAGGGCGATGAAGGAGGCGTATACGCCCACCGTCATGCGCTCGTGGATGACCAAGTAGCCGCCCACCCACAGCACGGCAGCCCCTGCGAAGCCCTGGAGCAACACGTTGGCCTGACCTGCGAACAAATCCAGATAGCGGCGACCGAGGCTGGCGTTGATGCGCTCCACCATGCGGTCGGTCCAACGGCGCGTCATATGCGCTTCGGCGGCAGAGGCTTTCAGCGTTTCCAACGAGGAGAAAGCTTCCACCAAGGCGCCGCCCTCGCGGCCTCCCGCGGCCATCTCTGCGGCCATGTACTGCTGGTTGCGGTCCATCTGCGCCCAAAGCACGCCCACACGAAGCGCTCCGAATCCCAGCACGATGCTGCCCAGCACCGGCTGGTAGGCCAGCATCAGTGCGGCATAGCCCAGCAGGAGGAAAGAGTCCAAAAGCGCGGAGACGCTATTGCTGGTGAAGAGCGCGCGAAGTTGCGTGTTGGTCTGAACCCGTTGAAGCAAGTCGCCCGGAGTCCGCTGAAGGAAGAAGGACAGCGGAAGATGCATCAGATGCTTTAGGAAGTTGCCCATGAGGTCAAAATCCAACCGGGTCTGCAGCCCCTGAATGACCCAGCTCCGCACCAGACTAAGCAGGATCTTGCCGGCGGTCGCCATGCCGAGCCCAAAGGCGAGGCCCCACAACCAGGGCTCCTGCTTCGGCGCGATGACTCGGTCCAAGAGCAGTTGGTTGGAGACGGGAAAGATCAATCCCACCATCTGAAGCATGAAGGAAGCGCCGAGCACCTGGATCAGATGGGAGCGAGCCCCTTCAAGCAGGCTGCGGTATCGCTTCAAGCTCGGCCGTCGGCGCGCGAGCTTCTCAAACTCCTCGCTGGGCGCAAACACCAAGGCCACGCCCGTGAAATGGCGATTCAGCTCTTCCCAGGTGGCTTGGCGACGCCCCAGGGCTGGATCCACCAACACCGCGCCCTGGCGGGTCAATCGCTCCAGCACAAGGAAATGATTGAAGTCCCAATGCAGGACCGCCGGCAACGGCAGATCGTGCAAAAACTCCACTTCCACTTTGACGGCCTCGGTTTCCAAGCCCTGCTCGCGCGCGGCCCGCAGTACATTCAGTGCGTTTGCACCATCCCGTGAAACGCCACAGGCCAGGCGCATATCCACGAGGGCCACGTGGCGGCCATGGGCCGCCAACACCATGGAAAGGCAGGCAGCGCCGCATTCCACAGACTCCATCTGTGGAATGTAGGGCACCCGAAGGGTCTTACTACGGAACGGCCAAACTCCCATTTCAGTCCAGCCACCGCTTCAAGGGATCCAAGATGATCGACAGCGGCCGCTGGCTCCTCAGCGTAAAGCGGACATTCAACAGCATCCCTGTCCGCACCGGCAGCTTGGAGATCCGGTCGCCGACCCCAGGCTCGAGATCCAATTCCACACGGAACATGGCGCCTTCCGGTTTCACCAGATCGCCCATCGCTTCCTGGAATTCCTGGGTGGTCGAAAGATCATCCGAAACACGCACCACGTGTGCTTTGAGGGTACCGAACTCCGCATAGGGGAGCTGGTCCAGTTCCAGGCGAACCATGTTGCCAGGCTTCACGAAGGCCCGATCCTTCTCAGGAAGGAAGGAGATCACCCGAAGCGGTCCACCTTGAGGCACGATGCGGCCCACCGGCGCACCCGATTGGATCACATCGCCGACTTTCACGAGCACGGCCTCGAGCATGCCCTCCCGCGGCGCGGAGATCTCCGTCTGGCTGAGGGAGAGCTTCAGTGCGTCGCGCTTGGAGCGGGCGGATTGCACTTCCTGCTCCCGACGCCAAAGATCGTTTTCGCGGTTGGAGTGAAGGCCCGCCAACTCCTGACGCGCCTGCACCAGGCTCTGCTGACTGCCCATCCACTGGCGTTGGGACTGGGCGAGGGATTCCCTCATCTCATCCACCTGCCGCATGGAGGAGAGTCCATCCTTGGCCAACAGCTGTTCGGAACTGAGTTTCCGCTGGTACACCTCGATGGACTCGCGCTGGCTGGTTTCCTGCTGGCTCAACAAGGCGAGCCGCGATCGAAGCGTCGATTCTTGTTCAGCGTAGAAGCGATCCATACGCCCCGCGTAGGCCCGGAAATCCGATTCCAGCAACTGGAGGTTCCGTTCCGTTTCAAGCAACTGGGATTGGAGGGCCGCCGAATCCAAACGCAGCACCGGATCGCCCGCTTTCACGGCCCGGCCTGAGCCCTGATTGACCTGTACGACGGTTCCGCCGACTTGCGCCGTAATCACTTGAATGCCGGGCAAAGGACGCAAGATGCCCCGTCCTCGGGTCGTCACTTCAAGGTGCCCGAAGATCGAGAAAGTGAGCGCGACGAAGAGAATGCCCCCCATCGTCCAGTAAAGGCCCCAAGTCCAAGGCGGGGAGATCCGAAGCGGCTCTCCTCCTTCTTCGGAACGAAGGTAATTGTTGAGGGCATCCTCACGGAATAGGCGGTCTTCTGAGGGAGTCATGGCCATTTAGTATCTCTCAAGCATGGCTAGATCTGAAATAACCAGATCGATCTGAGGCCCAACACGAATCTCCGCAAGCCCTTGAAAACCCTTACATTGCTTGAGATTAGGCCAAAATGAGCGGGAGCTGGAAAGGTCCCCAACGGTATCTAAAACCCGCTCAACGGTGAGGCTTCCGTGGCAAGTCCGCGCAGGAGGGGACCTCAACCCTGCCCTTTGGAATCGCCTTTCAGCCGAAGCAAAAACTCCGTATTCCCCTCGCCCCCTTTGATGGGGCTCTCAGTCAGATCCAGCGGCTTCAGGGCCGTTCCTTCAAAAAAGGTCCAAATCTCACGACAGACCCGCTCGTGTACCGCAGCATCTCTCACGATGCCGCCCTCGCCCACATCCTCCCGACCCGCCTCGAATTGCGGTTTCACCAGCAGGATGGCGTCCGCGCCTTCGGAGAGGCTCTGAAGCACGGGAGGAATGGCCAATTTGAGGGAGATGAAGCTGAGATCCGCCACTAGCAGGCTGCAGCGATCGGGAATCGTGGTGGGATCCCAGGTCCGCAGATTGGTCTGTTCAAGGCTGACGACCCGAGGATCGCTCCGCAGCTTCCAATGAAGCTGATTGGTGCCCACATCCACCGCGTAGACCTTGGACGCTCCCCGTTGAAGCAGGCAATCGGTGAAGCCTCCAGTGCTGCTGCCCGCATCGAAACAGATGCGGCCCGTGGGATCGATGGGCCAGCGCTCCAAGGCGCCCGCCAATTTGAGACCCGCCCGGGACACGAAAGGCAACCCCTCGCCCCGCAGCCGGATTTCGGCATCTTCCGCAATACCGTGGCCGGCCTTGGTGACGGGGTGGCCTTCCACCAGGACATCTCCCGCGAGGATGCGTGCCTGAGCCTTGGCCCGGGTCTCGCAAAGGCCGCGCTGGACGAGCAGTTGATCCAGGCGCACTTTTGCCATCAGCGCCCAGCCTTGGTCGCACGCTGCCGCTTCAATTCCTTGCGATAGGCGTTGATGTTTTTGTTATGGCCGGCGAGGCTCGGCGAAAAAGAGTGACCGCCCTGCCCCGTGGCGACGAAGTAGAGATCCTTGCCGATCTCCGGCGCCTTAGCGGCCTCGATGGCGCTTAGGCTTGGAATGGCGATGGGCGTGGGTGGAAGTCCCTTGGTCGTGTAGGTGTTGAAGGCATGGGCACGCACGATGTCCTCGTGGGTCGGCGCCGTGAAGCGAAGATCTCCTGTGACCCAGCGGGCGTACTGGCTGGTAGGGTCTGCCTGGAGCAGCATGCCCTTCTTCAGCCTCAAGGCGTACACACCCGCCACCTTTGCTTTCTCTTCTTCCAGATGCGTTTCGCGTTCGACGATGCTGGCGAGCTTCAGCGTGCTATAGGGATTCAACACGCCGTCTTCGAGCTTCGGCCGCACTTGATCCCGGAAAGCTTCCACGAGCATGAGCATCACTTCCTCAGGCTCCAGCGCGTGATGCAGACGGTAGGTGGCGGGGGCGACCAGTCCTTCCAAAGAGGGCGCATCAGGAAAGCCTGCGGTTTTCGCGAGGGTGGGGCTGACCCAAAGCTTCCAAAAGGTTTCTTCGGGCACGAAATCCTTGAGCCGACGCTGGAGGGACCAGGCGTGCATACCTTCCACGACCACGACATTGGTCCAATGGACTTCGCCCCGATGGATCTTGCGGGCCACCTCGGAAAGCGAGGCCCCAGGCTGGAAGGCGTATTCACCGCGGATGACCTGCAGCTTGCGGGCCCGCGCCCAAAACTTGAAGAGCGTCGCCGAGCGGATGACCCCCTGGCGCTCCAGCTCTTGGGCCATCTGATCCAGGGTCTCCCCCTTATGCACCAGCACGGTGGCATCGGCCTTCAGCGGGCCTTGACCCTTCACCTGCCATAGAGCCCATAAGGGCGGCAGAAGAAGGAGGAGGGTGGCCACCAGGAGGCGGCGGGAGGTACGACCTTTTGCCATCTCCTAAGGCTACCGCAGAGCGCATGCTAGCCTGGCTTTCCAATCCCAGGACACGCATGCAGACCCCCGGCTACCGCCGCTCTGTCGGTTTATTCTCGGCCACCATGCTCATCGCCGGCTGCATGGTGGGCAGCGGTATCTTCCTCGTCAGCGGGGACGTGGTGCGCACGGGGCGCAGCGCGGGATTCCTCCTGGGCGCATGGATCCTCGTCGCGCTTCTCACTGCAGCCGTGGCCCTCAGCTACGGAGAGCTCGCCGCCATGTGGCCCCGCGCGGGTGGCCAATACCGCTACTTCACCGAAGTCTACGGCCGGCTGCCCGGCTTCCTCTACGGGTGGACGGCCTTCACGGTGATTGAGACAGGCTCCATCGCTGCTGTAGCCGTGGGCTTCGGAAACTACCTGGGCCGCTTCTTCCCCTGGGTGACGGATGAGCGCTTTCTCGTGGGGCCCCTCAATGTCTCGGCGCTGCACCTGGGCGGCATCGATATCGGCCCCTATGCCATTGGTCTCACGCCCGCGCGATTGGCCGGCATCGCACTGATCCTGCTCTTCACCCTTGTGAACACCTTTGGCGTGCGCCTCGCCAGCCGCATTCAGAACATCTTCACCATCGCCAAACTCGCGGCCTTAGCGGCGTTGATCCTGCTTGGATTCGCATTGGTACCCCACGCGGCGCCCGTGCCCGGTCCTTTCATCTCTTCAGAACCCAAGCTGCATTGGCTCACCGCCATTCTTGCGGTGCAAACGGGTACCCTCTTCAGCGCCGTGGGTTGGGAATACGTCACCAACATCGCCGCTGAGGTGAAAGATCCCGAGCGCAACATCCCTCGGAGCCTGCTCATCGGCACGTCGATGGTGTGTGGCCTCTATCTCCTCATCAACCTCGTCTACCTCAAGGTGCTCGGCCCCACCGGCATCGCCACCGCACCGGGCGAACGCGTGGGCTCCGCCACCTTGGAGGCTCTGCTGGGTCCTGTCGGCGGCATGCTGATGGCAGGAGCGATCCTCCTCTCCATGGCGGGCTACCAAAACGGCTCCATCCTCGGCGGATCACGCATCTATCAGGCCATGGCTGAAGATGGACTCTTCTTCAAAGGCGCCGCCAAATTGAATGGATCCGGCGTGCCTGCGCGGGCCCTCGGCTCTCAGATGATCTGGGCCTGCCTCCTCGCCCTCACGGGGACCTACGGGCAGCTACTGGATTACAGCATCTTCGCGGCGCTGATCTTCTACGTCGCGGCTGTAGCTGGCGTTTTCGTGGCGCGCATCCGTTTTCCCGACCAGCCTCGACCCTACAAATGCTGGGGCTACCCCTACGTTCCCGCCTTCTACCTCATCGTGGGTGGCGCGATTCTCGTCACCCTTCTCCGGGTGCGGCCCGCCTTCACCTGGCCCGGGCTGGTGATCGTGCTCATGGGCGTGCCGGTGTACTTCTTTTTCCGGAAGCGCTGAGCCCATGGAAAACGAACCGCGGAGGGTAAAGGAGGCCTCCTCTGCGACCGCTGCGGTTGACCTTTTTTGGGTGGGGCCTTAGGCGTTCCAGATAATCTGAAAGGCCACCCCGAGGTCTCCATGCAGGATTCCGGCTATCGCCGTCACGTCGGCCTCTTCTCGGCCATCATGCTCATTGCGGGCTCGATGATCGGAAGCGGCGTCTTCATCGTCGCCGCCGACATTGTGCGTACGGGATCCACCGGAGGCTTCCTCCTCGCAGCCTGGGGGCTTACGGCGGTGCTCACGGTACTAGGCGCGTTGAGCTACGGCGAACTGGCGGGCATGTATCCCGAAGCCGGCGGCCAGTACACCTACCTGCGCGAAATCTACGGCCCCATGACGGGCTTTCTCTACGGCTGGACCTTCTTCGCCATCATCGAATGCGGCACCATTGCCGCCGTGGCTGTGGGATTCGGCAAATATCTGGGGAACTTCATCGCCTCGGTGAATGACACGTCCTGGATCGGCCCCCACGTCGATCTGAACGCGTGGAAGATCACCGAATCCATTACGGTAGGCCCCTACCACTTGGGCCTTACGCCCGCTCGGCTCTCCGGCATCATCATCGTCGTGCTGCTCTCGGCGGTGAATTACTACGGCGTGAAAACCGGCGCGAAGATCCAGAACCTCTTCACCGTCGCAAAGATCGGTGCCCTCGCCCTACTTATCGTGCTGGGCCTGGTGATGCACCCCATCCAAGCACCCAATGCTGCGCCCTTCGTAGCTGCTGCTGGCGGCCCCTCGCTCGGCCTACTGGCTGGATTGCTGGTGGTGCAAACCGGCAGCCTCTTCAGCGCGGATGCCTGGAATAGCGTCACCTTCATCGCAGGCGAGGTGAAGGAACCGAAGCGCACCATTCCGATGAGCCTGCTCATCGGCACCACCATGGTGTGCGGCCTCTATGTGCTGGCGAACTTCATCTACTTGAAGGTGCTCGGCCCTACAGGCATCGCCACTGCGCCCGAGCAGCGTGTAGGCGCCGCGGCCCTCGCAGCTCTCTTTGGCCCCAAGGGCGCGCTGGTCATGTCCGGCGCCATCCTCGTCTCCATGTTCGGATGCGTGAACGGTCTCGTGCTTAGCGGTGCTCGCGTGTATCAGACGATGGCCAAAGATGGTCTCTTCCTTCCCTCCGCAGCCAAACTCAACGATCACGGCGTTCCCGCCTTCGGCTTGGCCATCCAGGCCGTGTGGACTTGCCTGCTCACCCTCACGGGCACCTATGGTCAGCTGCTCGACTTCGTGATGTTCGCCGCGCTGCTCTTCTACGTGCTCACTGTGGGCGGCGTCATCCTCATGCGTTTCCGCGCACCTGAGCTGGAGCGCCCGGTAAAGGTGCCGCTCTATCCTGTGTTGCCTCTGCTCTACCTCGTCGGCGCGCTCGCCATCATGGGTGCCCTCTTCATCTACAAGCCCAGCTACACGTGGCCGGGCCTCGCCATCGTCGCACTCGGGCTGCCCCTCTACGCCCTCACACGGAGGAAGGGGTGATGCTGCTCCTGCCTCCTGTCTATCAAACGCCAGCGCCCAAGCCCCAGCTACCCTTCCGATGGGAAACACCCGCAGGATGGCGCACGGAAACCATCCCCTTCCCCCTCGACTTCGCGCCTGAACTGGCCCACAAAGGCTTTGAGGAACTCCGCTTCGCGCCAGGCATGTTCAAACCCGAAGCAGAGGATTTCTGGTCCTACGCCTTCGTGTGGTGGCTCGATAGCCATGAGCCCTTCGACGCCGCAAAGTTAAACAGAGAGCTTCCGGCCTATTTCAAGGGCCTGTGCATGTCCGTCGGTAAAGCCAAGTTCGCCATGGATCCCGCCCGATTCAAGGCTCGTATCAACAGCGTGAAGGAGGGCTTTGAAGGCGAGGTGGACCTCTACGACGCTTTTAAAACCGGGCAACCCATCACCCTTCACGTGAAGATTCGCATTCAAGATTGCGGCTCCCACCGAGCACTCCTTTGCGGCCTCAGCCCCAAGCCCTTTGGCGCTGGCCCTTGGAGCTCGCTGGATCCGCTCATTGGCGCCTTTGGCTGCCCTTAAGTTTTCAAGGAGAGAGGTATGATTCACGTCGTCGTTTTAGGCGCGGGCCGCGTAGGCGGCACCATGGCTCGGGATCTGGCCCCGGATTTCAAAGTCACCGTTGCCGACAAGTTTCCTGCAGCCTTGGAGCGCATGAAGGGGTTCGGCCTCGCTACTCGGCAGGCGGATCTCGGATCCAGCGACGGCGTGAAAGCCGCTGTAGCCGATGCGGATATCGTCGTGGGCGCCGTGCCCGGCTTCATGGGCTTCGCCACCTCCAAAGCCGTCATCGAGGCCGGCAAGACCCTTGTCGATATCAGCTTCTTTGATGAGGACTGCTTCCTTCTCGACGATCTCGCAAAGTCCAAGGGCGTCACCGCCATCGTCGACTGCGGCGTGGCACCTGGCTGCGGCAACATCATCCTCGGCGATAGCGCACGCCAATGGGATAAGGTCACACGCTTCGAATGCCTGGTGGGCGGCCTCCCCCAGGTCCGCAAGTGGCCCTACGAGTATCAAGCGGGCTTCAGCCCCATTGATGTCATCGAGGAGTACACCCGTCCGGCGCGCTACGTGAAGGACGGCCACACCGTGACCTTTCCCGCCCTCTCCGAGCCCGAGCTCATCGACTTCGACGGCATCGGGACCCTGGAGGCTTTCAACACCGACGGCCTCCGCAGCGTCATCAAGACCTTCCCCGGCGTGCCGGACATGAAGGAGAAGACCCTCCGCTACCCCGGCCACATCGAGAAGATGCGCGTGCTGCGCGAGAGCGGCTTCTTCAGCAAGGTGCCCATCGAAGTGAACGGCGTTCGCGTGGCGCCTCTGGATCTCACCACCGCCCTGCTCTTCCCCATGTGGCAGATGAAGGAGGGCGACGAGGACGTCACCATCATGCGCGTCACGGTGGAAGGTCAGAAGGCCGGCGTCACCGTGACACGAGTCGTGGACATGGTCGATCGCGCCGACAAGACCACGGGCTACAGCGCCATGGCGCGCACCACTGGCTTCACTTGCACTGCCGCCGTGCGCCTCGTAGCCGCGGGCAAGTTCTCCCGCAAGGGCATCTGCCCGCCGGAGTACATCGGCATGGAAGCCGGCGCGTGGAGCTTCATCAAGGCAGAGTTGGCCAAGAGGAATGTGTTGTACCGAGAACAGTAGCCTCGTTCCACACAAGAGAAAGGCCACGAAGGAATCTTTCGTGGCCTTTCTCTTGGTATGAGATCCACCTAGCTGCTCGAAGGGTGGTGCTCCTGCTCCCGGTGCCGCACCACGAGATCCGGCGCAAGCGGCGCAAGGCGCCGCGCCAAGAGCTCGACAAGAGCTACGCTGCGATGCTGTCCGCCCGTGCATCCGATGGCGATGGTGTGGTAGGCCCGGCCTTCGGCTTGAACCATGGGAAGGCTCCACTTCATCCAGGCTTCGGCCTTATCCAGGAAGGTACGGAATGCGGGGCTGTCCATCAGCCAGTCCTGCACCTCGCGATCCTTGCCCGTGAGGGGTTTGAGCTCAGGGACGTAGTGGGGATTGGGGAGGAAGCGCGCATCCAGTACCACGTCGGACTCCAGCGGAGCCCCGTATTTAAATCCGAACGAGACGAGGCGTAGCTGCATCTCTCGATCAGGCAGGCCAGGCAGCAGCTCCCGAATGCGCTGGCGCATCTGAGCCAAGCTCAGCTTGCTCGTATCCAGAATGGCGGTGGATTGAGCACGGATGGGCGCGAGCAGCTGGCGCTCTCGGGTGATGGCTTCTTCAACCGATCCGCTTTCTCCCGCCAGATGATGGACTCGCCGCGTTTCGCTATACCGACGCAAGAGGACATCGTCAGAAGCCTCGACAAAAAAGACATGGATGGGTTGGCTGCGGTCCTGAAGCTCGCGCAGCATGGGTTCGAACTCCGCCGCGAAATCCTCATGGCGGCTGTCCATGCCCACGGCCAATCGCGTGCGACCCGGATAGAGGCGCCCTTCCAGCTCCAGCAACGGCTCCAGCAAACGCACGGGAACGTTGTCGAGGGCCGTCAGACCAAAGTCCTCCAGGGCGGCCAGCACTGACTTGCGGCCCGCCCCGGAAAGCCCGGTCACGATAATGAGTTCCATGGGTTTCAACGCTATCAGCTCTCAGCCCGGAGCCAATAGAAAACCGCCTCTACGCGAACCTATCGCGCTTGCTCCAAGTAGGCGTGCAGCATCTCCCCCACCTGATCCATCCGATGGAAGAACCTGAACGTCGGCACCGGCTGTCCGTCGCGGCGCACGATTTGGAGATCCCAAAGGCCTAGCAGGCGTCCAAGGAGGGTGGATTCCAACCTCAACTCTGCAATCTCAGACGGATGCAGTTCTAGCGAACCGAGTTGTTTCGTCCGGCTCAGCCCCTTGGTCACCAGGCACCAACTGATGCCGCGCTGTGCACTGATCCGCACCCAGGAGCCTGAGATGTAGCCCATAGCCCAACCCATGGGCACGAGCCAAAGAGGCAACAGGAATAGGGCCCAGCGGCCCGCCACCACCCACAAGATGGTCGTGCTCAGGGCGGCCAACACCCCGACCCCCACCAGCAAGCGCTGGGAGGGACGGAGGTGCTGATCTTCGAGGATGATGCGGACCGACATCTCAGCCTCGGTACTTGGCTTCTTCCTCGTCGTCCAAACCGCCCGCCGTGAAGCGGAGCACGCGCTGGATGCCATCGCCGCCGACGACGTTGCCCTGCTCATCAGGCCCGATTTCGACCATCTGCGAAGGCTCGCGGAAGAAGTCCTCATCCGGGTTGTAAGTGGCAACCTGGGGCTCGACGCGGAAGAGGTAGGAAACGATCTCGTCCTCGTAACCGAAGCGCATCTGCTCGAAGTAGTCGTAGCTTTCGCGCTTGTATTCGACGAGCGGATCCTTCTGGCCGTAACCGCGGAAGCCAATGGCTTCCTTGAGGTGGTCCATCACGAGGAGGTGGCGCTTCCAAGCGGCGTCGATGATCTGGAGGATGGCGACGCGCTCATGCCAACGAAGGATCTCTTCGCTCTGGCGCTGCTCCTTTTCCAGGTAGGCGCTCTTCACCAACTCGGCAAGGCTCTGGCCGGCGGCCTCGCTGCGCTGACCGCCAATGACATCGAGACGATCGTTGGAGAGCGCGAAGAGCTGCTCCACACGCTCCTTGAAGGCTGCGATATCGCGCTCACCCTTATCGGCGAGGAAGTCGTGGGCCAGCCCCTCGGCGATCTCATCGGCGATACGGAGGACGTATTCCTTCGTGTTGCCCTTGAGGATGTCCGTACGCAGGCCATAGAAAAAGATGCGCTGCTTGTTCATCACATCGTCGTACTCGAGCAGGTGCTTGCGGATCTCAAAATTCTGAGTCTCCACGCGCTTCTGGCTCTTCTCGATGCTGCGGCTGACCATGCCGCTCTCGATGGGCTCTTCGTCGTTCATGCCCATCATGGACATGAGGCCCTTGATGCGCTCGCCGCCGAAGATGCGCATGAGATCGTCTTCGAGGCTCAGGTAGAAGCGGCTGGAGCCGGGATCGCCCTGACGGCCAGCGCGGCCGCGGAGCTGGTTATCGATGCGGCGGCTTTCATGACGCTCGGTGCCGAGGATGTGCAGACCGCCTGCGGCGATGACTTCCTGCTTCTCCACCTCGGTGGCCTTGGCCATCTCGGCGACAAGGGCTGTCCACTCCGACGTTTCCATGCCGTCTTCGGTGTACATCTCGATGCCGCGCTTCTTCGCTTCAGTGCGCGCGACGACTTCGGGGTTGCCGCCCAGCAGGATGTCCGTACCACGACCGGCCATGTTGGTGGCGATGGTCACGGCGCCCTTGCGGCCCGCTTGGGCCACGATCTCGGCCTCGCGCTCGTGATGCTTGGCATTCAGCACGGTGTGGCGGATGCCCGCATGCTTGAGCTCTTCGCTCAGCTTCTCGCTGCTATCGATGCTGGCGGTGCCCACGAGGATGGGCTGTCCCTTGGCGTGCAGCTCTTTGATCTCGGCGACGATGGCCTTGGTCTTTCCCTTGGCCGTCGCGTAGACGGTGTCGGCGAAGTCCTTGCGCACCATGGGACGGTTGGTGGGGATGATCACCACGTCCAGCTTGTAGATGCTGTGCAGCTCGGTGGCTTCCGTCTCGGCGGTGCCGGTCATGCCGCCCAGCTTCTTGTACATGCGGAAGAAGTTCTGGAAGGTGACCGTCGCGAGAGTCTGATTCTCGGCGTTCACTTCCACGCCTTCCTTCGCCTCGATGGCCTGGTGAAGACCATTGGACCAACGGCGGCCGGGCATCAAGCGACCCGTGAACTCGTCGACGATGACCACCTCGAGGCCGCGACCATCTTCCTTCTCGCGGACCATGTAATCCACGTCGAGCTTGTAGAGGTGGCGGGCCAGCAGGGCCTGGTTGAGCCCGTGCAGGGTCTCGATGGTGGCGGGATCGTAGAGGTTGGAGACGCCCAGCAGCTCTTCGGCGTGGCGGATGCCCTCATCCGTGAGCATGACCTGGCGGTCCTTCTCTTCGATCTTGAAATCCGTCTCGGCGACAAGCTTGGGGACGATCTGATCGATGCGGAAGTATTTGGAGGTGTCCTCTTCCGAAGAGCCCGCGATGATGAGCGGCGTGCGGGCCTCGTCGATGAGGATGGAGTCCACTTCGTCGACGATGGCGAAATGGAAGCCGCGCTGCGTGAAGTCGGCGAGATCCCACTTCATGTTGTCGCGAAGGTAGTCGAAACCCAGCTCGTTGTTGGTGGCGTAGGTGATATCGCAGGCGTAGGCATCGCGGCGCTGCTGATCATCCAGGCCGTGCTGGATGATGCCGACCGTCAGTCCGAGCCAGTTGTAGAGGCGACCCATCCACTCCGCGTCGCGGCGGGCCAGATAGTCGTTCACCGTGACAAGGTGCGCACCCTGGCCGGCCAGCGCATTGAGATAGAGCGGCAGCGTGGCGGTAAGGGTCTTGCCTTCACCAGTGCGCATCTCGGAGACCTTGCCCTCGTGCAGCACCATGCCGCCCACGAGCTGCACGTCGAAGTGGCGCATCTTGAGCACCCGCTTGGACGCCTCGCGGCAGACGGCGAAGGCCTCGGGCAGAATGTCGTCGAGGGTGGCGCCGTTAGCCAGCTTTTCCTTGAGCGCGGGCGTGCGGGCCTTCAGCTCATCGTCGGTGAGACCACTGATCTGGGCTTCCAGACCATTGATCTGCTGCACACGGCTCCAGTACCGCTTGAGTTCGCGGTCGTTCTTGGAGCCGAAGACTTTCTTGAGGAGCTCGTCCAACATGGCGGGGATCCATTCGCGTAAACCCTTGATTGTACCGGTCTCGGCGCGTTTTTCCCAGCAAAGCCCGCCCTTGTTACATCAGTTGGAACCCTTGTGCTTGCTGCGCTAAGGCTTTCCCGTCAAACTGGCTCTTTGGTCTTTGGAGGATTCATGGCCCTGGAGCGCACGTTTGCCATCGCTAAGCCCGATGCCGTCAAGGACGGCCACATCGGTGAAATTATCACTGCCATCGAGCAGAGCGGCCTCAAGATCGTGGGCCTCAAGATGACCCAGCTGACCCCCGCCATCTGCAAGGGCTTCTATCACGAGCACGTGACCAAGGGCTTCTACCAAGAGCTCGAGGACTTCATGACCGAAGGCCCCGTGGCCATCATGGTGCTGGAAGGCGAGAACGCCATCCTCCGCTGGCGCGATCTGATGGGCGCCACCAACCCCGAGAAGGCCGAGGCCGGCACTCTGCGCAAGCGCTTCGGTGCCAACATCGGCCGCAACGCCACCCACGGCTCCGACGCTCCTGCCAGCGCGAAGTTCGAGGTGTCTTACTTCTTCAGCGCTTTCGAGCAGATGTAAGCGATCTCTTCTTACTGCAAAGGGCGCCCGTCGGCGCCCTTTGCGTTTGTGCTGAAGCCTCTAGGCCTCTTTCACGGCCTTGATCGCGGATTCGCAAAGACGGCGGATCCCCGGCAGTAGATCGAGAGAGGCCAAGGCCTTCTCGCTGACCCACTGCGCGCCCTGAGGCGGCGGGGGCAGCTCGCCTTCGGGCAGTTTGGTGCGCAGAAGATGCGTGAGGTAGAGGCGCTGCTGACCTTCCAGTCCCTCCAAGCGGAGCAGCCAGGGGGTGGGTAGTCGGCTGGTGCGTTCATCGAACACCACCGGTAACACGCTGGGATCATGGAAGCGGAACTTGATGCCCCAGGCCGCATCAATCTGCGCCTGAAGGAGGGCCGTCGGGAGAAACCCCGGGGCCCAGGGCACCTGAGGAGGCATCAACAGCCCCCGATGGGGGCTGTGGGGCGTGGGCACCAGCAGCACGAAGGGGACTTCCTTCCCATGGACGAGAACGCCTTCGATGAATGTGGTGAGATGCACACGCCCTTCAGCCATCAGCGGCCTCCTGCCGTTTCCAGGGATTCCATGATGCGCTCCTTGGCTTGGCGCACTGCTGCGAGCACCGCATCGGGAGCTACCTTGCTGAGCTCCTTCGTGCGTCGATCCTTCAGCTCGACGATGCCGTCCTTGAGACCCTTCGACCCCACCATCAGGCGGAGCGGGAAGCCCAGAAGGTCTGCATCCTTAAACTTGGCGCCGGGGCTCATGCCTTCGCGCTCGTCGTGAAGCACTTCGAAGCCAGCGGCTTCCAATTCCGTTTCGAGGCGATTGGCCACCAGCGAGACTTCTGTGTTCGCAGGATCCAGATTGAGGAGATGAATCTGGAAGGGCGCCACGGGCCAGGGCCAAATGATGCCGTCGTCATCAAAATTCTGCTCGATGACGGAAGCGACAGTGCGCGTCACGCCGATGCCGTAACAGCCCATGATCATGACCTGCTCCTTGCCCTGCTCATCGAGGAAGGTGCAGCCCATGCTCTTGGAGTACTTGGTGCCGAGCTTGAAGACCTGGCCCACTTCGATGCCGCGGTAGGCCTGGTACTTGCCCTTGCCGCAGCGGGTGCAGACGTCGCCTTCTACGGCCAAGCGCAGATCCACGAACTTCGCGCCGGGCAGATCCCGCTGGGGATCCAAGCCGAAGTGGTGGAAGTCGGTCTTGTTCGCGCCGCAGGTGAAGTTCACCGCGCCTTTGAGGCACACGTCTACCAGCAGCTCCACGCCCGTCAGGCCCACGGGGCCCATGAAGCCGGATTTGCAGCTGGTATAGGCTTCCGCTTCCTCGATGGGCATGAGCTCCATATCAGTTGCGCCGATGGCGTTCTTCACCTTCACGGGGTTCACATCGTGATCACCACGCAGAACAGCGCCCACGAGCTTAGTGCTGTGGTCACCGAAGGTAGCGCGGTAGAGGAAGAACTTGCTGGTCTGAGCGAGGGGCATGCCCTTCGCGTGATCGGCATCGATCATCGCCGCGGCCTGCTCCACCTGCCCCACGATTCCCGGTGTCTTGAAGTGATCGCGCTTCAGGGCGAAGGCCGCACCGTGGTCGCCCGCAGGCAATAAAGGCGCTTCGGTCTTTTCCAGGTTAGAGGTGTAGTCGCAGCTATCGCAGCTGAGGATGGCGTCTTCGCCTGAGCCCGCCAGCACATGAAACTCGTGGGTGAAGGAACCGCCGATGGCGCCGCTGTCCGCTTCCACAGGGCGGAACTTCACACCCAGCCGGCGGAAGATACGCTTGTAGGCCTCGAACATCACCCAATATTCGCGATCGCAGTCAGCGTCAGTGGTGTGGAAGGAGTAGGCGTCCTTCATGATGAACTCGCGGCCGCGCATGAGGCCGAAGCGAGGGCGGATCTCATCGCGGAACTTGTTCTGGATCTGGTAGGCGTTCAGGGGCAGCTGCTTGTAGCTGCGCACCGTGCGTCGCACCATGTCCGTGATGACTTCCTCATGGGTGGGGCCGAGGCAGAACTCGCCGTCCTTGCGGTCCTTGAAGCGCAGGAGCTCCTTGCCATAGAAGGACCAGCGGCCGCTCTCTTGCCAGAGTTCGGCGGGCTGCACCATGGGCATGAGCACTTCCTGGCAGCCGTCCTTGTCGAGCTCCTCGCGGATGATTGTCTCGAATTTGCGGATGCTGCGGAGCGCCAGGGGGAAGTAGGAATAGATGCCTGCGGCCTGCTTCTGGATCATTCCGGCGCGCATCATCAGCTGCTGGCTAATGACATCCGCATCTTTGGGGGTTTCACGAAGGGTCTGAACGAGGAGCTTGCTCTGTTTCATGGGTAAGTCGGAGTCCTAAGGCAGGAGGGATTGGACGAGCGTAGAAGCGGCCTTGCCGTCGTAGTTGGCGCCATGGGCGGCCTGCAGGGCCTTCATCACCAGGCCCATGTCTTTCTTCGAGGCGGCGCCGCTCTTCGCGATGGCTTCACGCACGGCGTTCTCGAGCTGGACTCCCTCCAGCATGGCGGGAAGGTAGGCCTTGAGGATGTCGATCTCGGCGGTCTCACTCTCCACACGGTCCGCCATACCGGCTTTACGGTACTGATCCACACTGTCCTCGCGGGACTTCACGAGGCGCTTCACCACCGTGATGGCGTCCGCCTCCGGCAGGGCTCCCTGAGGGCCCAAGCCCTTGGCCACGGCCTCGTTCTTATAGGCGGCCAAGGTCATCCGCAGGACCTGAGTCCTCAGGGCGTCCTTAGCGAGCATGGCGGTTTTGAGATCGGCTTGAATCCGGTCGAGCATGGGGTCCTCCTGGATCCAAATCCAGCAGAAGGTGAACTTCCATCTTGGCCGAAGGGGGCTTGCTTCTCAATGAACCCTTGGGCAGAAAACGCCAAAAATCATGTTGGCAACGCTAAGGCCGATGGGAGGCCAGACCTGCCGGGACGGCCAACCATGAATGTCGCCTTCATCAACCCCTTCATCGAGAGCACCTTGCGGAGCCTCGACATGATGGCCGGCATCGCGGCAGAGAAGGCCGGTCTGGCCATCAAGGAAGACCTCATCACCACCTATGACATCTCTTCCATCATCGGCATCACGGGAGAAGTGGCCGGTTCGATCATTATCAGCGTCCCCTCCGATCTGGCATGTAAGATCGCCGCGAACATGTTGATGGAGGACGTCAAAACCATGGATCAGCGGGTGGAGGACGCCATCGGTGAGATCGGCAACATCGTGGTGGGCGACGCCCGTCGCATCCTCATCCACGATGGCCATCAGGTGAACATCTCCGTGCCCACCGTCGTCGTCGGCAAAGGCCACAAGATCAGCCGCAGCGGGGATATCCCCTGCATCGCCATCCCCTTCAAGACCCCCTACGGCGACTTCGAAGTGAATGTGGGCTTGAAGGAGTAGGCTTTCCCTCTCCTCAAAAAGCAAAGCGCCGACCCAAGACGGGTCGGCGCTTTGCTCAAGGCGAAGGCCTGATTACACCTTGTCGTACTTGATGACTTCCACGGGGCAGCCCGCGGCGGCGGCGATGATGCTGTCCTCGAGGGAAGACTGCACGTCATCGTTGAGCTCGCTCATCTCGTCGCGGTTCTCGGTCTCGAGGCCGTCCTTGCGCACGCCATCGCGGATCGTGCAGGTGGTGTCGGTCACGTGGAAGACGTCGGGGCACTCAGCCTCGCAGGCGTTGCACACGATGCAGCCTTCTTCGATCCAAACCTTGGTGATGGCCATGTCGTCTCCTTGTGCCGCTCTCCGGGCGGGCACCCCTTTGAAGCTACCATCGGGGCCGCCCTGGACCAAGAGGAGTTCCGTGCGAGACTGCTCCTATGGGCCTCTCGGAACTGGACATCCTGGCGCGGATCCGGGCCCTCCTCCCCGGTGGCGCCACGCTCACAGACGACTGCGGAGCTTTGCCTGCCGTGAACCCCGGTGAAACCCTGCTGGTCACCACGGATGTGATGGAAGAGGGCACCCATTTCCGGATGGATTGGCATCCGCCCCGCCAGCTGGGCCGGAAAGTGCTCGCGGTCAACCTCTCGGATCTCGACGCTTCGGGCGCAAGGCCTTTGGGCGTGACCCTGACCTTGGCCTTGCCTCCAGAGCTCGATTCCGCGTGGCTCCAGGCCTTCCTGGAAGGATTGGCCGAAGGGCTTCGAGAATCTCAGATCCCCGTGCTAGGTGGGGATACGGTGGGCCGTTCGCAGGGAATCGGTCTTGGCATGACGGCCTTTGGCGCCGCGCGCCGATGGCTACGACGGGACGGGCTCCAGATCGGAGATCGGATCTTCGTGGATCAACCCCTGGGCGCCAGCTTAAGGGGATTGAAAAAGCTTCAAGCGGGACACCGGTGGGATGGCGCGCGTCCCGATGCGGATCTCGCCGCCCATCTCGATCCCCGGCCCCGCCTGGGTCTCGGCGTGCGCTTGGCGGAGCTGCCTGAGGTACATGCCTGTTTGGATCTCAGTGACGGCCTCAGTCGGGATCTCCGAAATCTGGCGCAGGCCAGCAAGGTCAGTATCCGCGTCGATGCCCGGCTCGGAGCCGATGCCCTCTACGGCGGCGAAGACTACACCCGCTGTTTTGGGTCCAGCCTGGATAAGCAATCCCTCGAAAGCCGACTCGGCCTTCCGCTTCTGGAGGTCGGCGAAGTCTTGGAGATCGGAGCTTCGCCGGTCCTCCTCTATGATGGAAGCAGTGTCCGTCCCCTCGACGACCTCAGCCATGAGCATTTCCCCGTATGACCGAAGCCACTGCCGTCGAGGCTCCCAAAAAAGGGATCTGGGCCCGTCTTAAAGCCCACATCCTGCACTCCGAGCTCAGCCCCGAACAAGTGGCTTGGAGTTTCGCCATCGGCCTTTCCATGGCCTGGAATCCCTTTCTGGGCACCCATACCTGGCTCATCCTCCTCATCTGCGCCTTCGCGCGGCACCTGCACCGGCCGCTCATCTTCCTCGCCTGCTTCATCAACAACCCCTGGACCCTCGTCCCTATGGCCACGGCCTCCGCGGTGCTCGGCAACGTGGTGCTCGGCCGGGGCGTCAAACTGGATCTTCAGCATGTGCATTGGGGCGCCATCGGCTGGAAGAGCTTCAGCACGAAGGCGGGCTTCGACGCGATGATGGTGATGCTGAAACCCATCCTGGCGCCCTATCTTCTCGGTGGGTTCATCTTCGCCCTCCTCTCCATCCCCGCAGGCTATTGGCTGATGCTCCGCATCACCCGTCGCCTTCGCCATCTGCACCAACACACCACGCACGGAGCTTAACCATGGATATGCGATTCCTCATGAAGCAGGCCCAGGCCATGCAGACCAAGATGCAGGAAGCTCAGGCCAATCTACGCGCCGAAGGCACTGCCGGCGGCGGCAGCGTCAAGATCGTGCTGAACGGCAACAAGGAGCTCATGTCCATCACCATCACCAAGGACGCCATGGATCCCGAAGATCCTTCCATGACGGAAGATCTCGTCTCGGCCGCCTTCAAGGACGCGACCACCAAGGTGGATGAGGCCATGAAGCAGATCATGGGCGGCATGACCGGCGGAATGGGTGGTTTGGGCCTTCCCGGAATGAAGTTCTAATGAAGCTGCCGGCCCCTCTCGAGGCAGTGGTCGACGGGTTCCAAAAACTGCCGGGCGTCGGCCAGAAGAGCGCCCAGCGAATGGCCCTTCACCTGCTGAAGGAGGGGCCAGAGGCCATGAACCACCTGGGGCGGCTGCTGCAGGATGCTGCGGATCGGGTGGGCTTCTGCCAGACCTGCGGCGCCTTCACAGATCGCCCTGTGTGCAGCATGTGCGAGGACCCTCAGCGGGATCCCTCCTTGCTGGTGGTGGTCAGCGAAGCGAGCACCGTGCTGAGCTTCGAGCGCGCGGGGTTCTTCAAGGGCCGCTACCACGTCTTAGGCGGCCTCATCAGCCCGCTCAAAGGCGTCGGCCCGGATCAACTCCGCATCCGCGAACTGCTGCATCGCCTGGAAGACCGCCGCATCACCGAAGTGGTGCTGGCCACCAACCCCACACTGGATGGCGAAGCCACCGCCGCCTGGTTGGCCCGCATCCTCGAACCTTTGGGCGTGAAGACCAGCCGCATCGGGCTGGGGCTCCCCATTGGCTCGGATATCGAATACGCGGATCAACTCACCCTGGGACGCGCCCTGGAAGGCCGGCGCCCGGTTTGAGCTTGCGAAAAGTGACGTCGAAGAAGGATTAAACCTTCGCCGCGGCTTGGATATCCATCTGTTCATGGATCCCCGAGGCGACGAGATGACCGCGAGTGCAGAAACATCAAAGCATTCCAGTTCACGAAAACACCTGGTTCGGACAGGCCTGTTCGCCTTGAGCCTCGCCGGGTGCGGCGGGGCGAGCGGCACCG
>JACXTT010000694.1_pt1 | contig 57503 bp, 54 predicted proteins | sample 9270951 | NCBI WGS metagenome assembly JACXTT01 (sample SAMN15532306, study PRJNA645909) | rock metagenome | isolation source: weathered quartz diorite | place: Puerto Rico | collected 2017-06-21
GAGCAGCAGCGCGTCGCGATCGCGCGCGCGGTCGTCAACGATCCCGAGCTGCTGTTGGCCGACGAGCCCACGGGCAATCTCGACCCCGATCTCGCGGTCGAGATCATGCGGCTTTTCCGCGAGATCAACGCGCGCGGGACGACGGTGGTGGTCGCCACGCACGATCGCGACCTCATCCAGCGTATGCAGCGGCGCACGATCGTTCTGGAGCAGGGCCGGGTTGCCCACGCCGCGGCGATCGCGTGAGCGTCGTTCTCGCCCACCTGCGTTACTTCGTTGCCGACGCGGTGGACGAATGGCGGCACAGCCCCGGGCCCAACCTGCTCGCGACGGCTACGCTGGCCGCCGTACTCTTCGTCGCAGCGGTCAATCTCCTGATCTTGGCCAATCTCTCCGTCCACGTCGGGCGGTGGAAGAACGATCTCCGCGTGTCGCTCTACCTGAAGGACGGCGCGGGAGACTCGGACGTGGAGGCGCTGCGCGCGAAGATCGCCGCTGTAGATGGCGTTGCCCGCGTGGAGCACGTCGGGAAGGACGAAGCCCTCCGGCGCTTCCGGGCGTCGTTCAAGGACCTGGCCGACTTGCCGTCGGAGCTTCCAGCCAATCCTCTCCCCGCCTCGCTCGAGGTCGTGCTCGAGCCCGGCCCTCGCGCGAAGAATGCGGCAAAGGCGGTGGGCGAAGCGGCCGCCGGAGCGGCGGCCGTCGAGGAGCTCCGCTACGACCAGTCGCTGCTCGACCGCATCGACTCGCTTCTCGACATCGCGCGCTGGGGCGGAGCCGGCTTGGGGCTGGTCGTGCTTACGGCCGTGGCGTTCGTCGTCTCGGGCGTGCTCCGTCTGACCGTGTACGCCCGGCGCGACGAGATCGACATCATGCACCTGGTCGGGGCGCCGCCGATGCTGGTACGCGGGCCGTTCCTCGTCGCCGGCGTCGGGCAGGGCGCGGCGGGGGGGCTGCTCGCCCTGTTCCTCGCGGAGGCGGTGCGGCGGACGGGGCTCCAATACGCGGGGGCGCATCCGGGCAACCTCCTCGAGCTCGCCGCCGGCTCCCCCCTTCCGCTCGCGCCGTCGTGCTTCGTCGTCGCGGTCGGCGTCGCGCTGGGTTTCACGTCCGCGTGGTTCGCCGTGAGGGAATCGGAGCGCAGCGACCGCTGAGCCGCGCCCTCACCAGTCGAAGGTGATGTAGAACTCGGTGCGCACGCCGCCGACGTCGGCCTTGACCGGAATGAGGTCGAACACGAGCGGCGTGGACGGGTCGTCGATGTAGCGCGTGTACGGGAAGCGTTTGGCCCACGACCAGTTGAACTGCAGACCGCCGAGGAAAAAAAACTGAAAGCCCGAACCCCAGGACCCGCGAAGGTCCTGCGGCCGGTTATTGGCGCGGTCCCACCAATGGAATGGGATTCCGGGGCGGACCGCTTGGACGTCCGGATCGTAGAACTGGTCGTTCGGCAGCCAGGCGGTGCCGGTGTCGATGAACAGGAATCCCCGGATGTTCCTGAGCGGACCGATTGGAAAGAGCACCTCGTCGACGAAGGGGAACCGCAGCTCGATGTTGGCCCCCGCCACGTTCGATCCGTAGAACGAGCGGAAGTCGTAGCCCCGCAGCGTGTTGAGGCCGCCGACGCCGTAGAAAATCTGACGATCCCCTCGGTTCGCGATCCCGAACACGCGGAAGGCGAACAGCGATCGCCGCGTCAGCTGCTTGTAGGCGCGGAAGTCGAGGTGGTACTCCTTGATGTTCCCGGGAGTATCTCCTCCGAGGTTGTAACCCCAAGTCAATCCCAGCTCGAAGCGTTTCCCTTGGAACGGCCCGAACGATTGGAAACGCGTGGTGTCTCCGACGAGCGCCGGCTGGAGGAGCAGAAATCGATCGTGCGACGAGACGAACTGCGGCGTTCCCGTGATGTCGTACCCGACGAAGATGTCCTGCGTGCTGTCGGTACCCGCGATCCCCGCGTCGACGCGGTAGTAGCGGTTGATCGGGAATTGGGCCGAGAACTGGATTCCGGTGTTTCGCTGCGCCTGCCGACGATCGACCTGGAAGCCGTTGGACGACAGGTAATAGTCACGCAGATCGAACAGAGTCACTCCCCAGCGGTTGCGATGCTTGAGATTGGTGTAGGACAGCAGGAAATTCGAGAAGTCGGCGACGCTGTAGAACGTCAGCCCGGCGCGGTGATCGCCGAGGAGATCGGAGAACTGCAGCCCGACGTTGGAGAGGAAAGTCCCGTCATCGGCGACGCCGACGGTGATCGACGGCGCCTCGATGTCCCAGCGCGTCTTGTACTTCTTGGACGTGGTGGGATCGGCGGTCAGCTTGAGCGGCGGCTCGAACGGCTCCGCCTCGGGCGCTCCCGCCGCCGTCGTCTCCGCCGCCGAGCGAGACTCCGTCTGGCGCAGCGGCATCCGATACAGACGGAAGGTGCTCTCGAAGTAGGCCGTGAAGACGAGGTACGGCTCGCCGTCCCGCGGCGCCATCTCGACCGGCGAAAAACAGCCGCCGACGACGTCCGTGTACTGGCGCGACTCGCCGGAAGCGAGGTCGAGGGCGAAAATGTTGAACACGCCGTACCCGCCGCGATCCGACGAGAAGAAAACCGTCTTCCCGTCGCGCGAGTACGAAGGCTGGATGTCGAGCGACGGTCCGAAGGTGAGCTGCGTCTTGCGCGTCGGATCCGATCGATCGACCGAGAAGATCTTCCACGACGAGCCGATCCGCCGGTTGTAGAGCACCGACTTGCCGTCCGCCGCGTACCACGGATTGCCGTCGTAGTCGTCGTCCTGCGTGAGGTTGCGGATCTCCTTCGTCGAAAGATCCAGCTCGAAGATGTCGACGACGCCGTTCTTGTTCCCCTCGAAGGCGATGTGCTTGCCGTCGGGGGCGAACGCCGGACTCGCACCCTGGGCGACTCCCGGCAGCTTGAGGATCCGCTCGAGCTTGCCGTGAAGCGAGTCATAGAGGGCGAGATCGCGCTTGTTCTCGCGGCGCACGAACACCGCGATCTCGTCGCCGGTCGGGGACCACGCAAGGTCCCGCCTCCCCGAGAAGGCCTCGGTGACGATGTAGCGGTACTTGTTGCTCCATCCCTTCGTCAGGTTCTTGACCTTCTTGCCTTCCTCGGCGGACAGCACGACGAGATCGAGATCCATTTTCGGCGAGGCGAGCGCGGCGATCAGCTCGCCCGACGGCGAGAGGGTCGGCGAGAACGTGAAGACGCCCGGCTGGTGGATCCCGACCTCCTTCCCGTAGTCATCGGGGCTCTTCTTCTCGAGCAGGACCGGGAAATACCGCTGCCTCAGGAATCGGTTGAAATTCCTGTTGAAGGCGTCGATGTCGGTGCCGAAGGCCTCTTTGATCGCCTTCTCGACATTGCCGGTGAGCAGGACCTTCCGGTACTCGTAGACGAAATTTCGGACCCCCTCCTTGCCGTACTGCTGCTCGATGAAGTCGAACACCGCGTGCCCGTAGCGGTAGTTCAAGTAGGACAGCTGATCGAGCGCCTGGATAGGGGGGATGTAGTTGTTGACGACCGCGTCCCGGATCGCCATCCGGTCGAGGCTTTCCTCGTCGTTGCCGAAGTACGATGCCATCCCCTCGACGAGCCACGTCGGGATGCGCGCGCGCAGAGCACGTCCGATGTACCCCTCGAAGAACAAGGAGTACTGGAAGATGTGGGTCAGCTCGTGCGAGATGAGCTTGTAGAGCTTGTCGGGCGGCTGATCGATCGGCAGCACCATGCGGTTCTGGATCGGCTCCGCGAACGCTCCGACGGCTTCCGGGAGCTCCTCGAGCGTGATGTTGGTCTCTTCGAATTCTCCGTGCGTCTTGTAGATCACCATGGGGATCCGGAATCGCAACTCGTGATCGAGCTCCTTGCTCAGGCGCACGTACGCGCTCTCGGCGTAGGAGACCACGTCGTCGAGGAACGGCTCGGATTCAGGGTAGTAATAGATGTCGAAGTGCGGCGCCTTGTAGATCTTCCAACGAAAATTGTCGTACGCGATCTTGTTCTGTCCGAAGTACGCCACCGCCTGGGCCGACGCGGGACGCGCTCCCGAAGCCACGAGGGCGAAGGCGATCAGCAACGGCGCTCCGCGCCGGCACATCGGAGTCGTCATAGGGGCTCCGCGCTCATCCCTTGAAGAGCAGCCGTTGGTCCGTCCGGGTGCGCGCGGCGATGACCGAGAGCACGTCGCCGGCGATCGAATTGCCCAGCTCGTAGAAGGCGCTGATCGGATCATTCGCCGAGCCTCGGAAGACGGCCTGCCGCCGCATCCGGTCCCGGAACAGGAGCGATCCGTCGGCGCCGCGGAAGTAGAGCGCGTCGAGCTCGAACGTGAATTCCTCCTGCTCGACGAACCGCGTCGTCCGCACCTTCTGTCCGGTGGATTCGCTGACGATGTCGACGTCCTCGAACCCCGAGGCGTCGCGCTTGGTGTAGTGCATCGCCCCCGTGACGATGACGTCGGACTTGTACTCGTGTCCCAGCCAGCGGAAGAACTCGGAGTTCTTCGCCATGTCGTCGAGCGTCTGCTCGGGGACCGCGGGCGGTGGCGTCACGTTCTGGATCTCGAACGCGGTGTGCTTCCGGAACTCGTTTCTCAGGAACCGCACCATCTCCCGGTTGACGTCGATCAGCTCCGAGTCGTTGACGAGGAAGCTCGCGACGAGAACGGTCTTGACGTCGTCGAGCTTGAGGCGGGGCGGCAGCGGAAGCGTCACCGGGATCTCGACGACGTCGCGCCCTCGTTTCTTGCGCCATTCGATCGGAACTTGATGCGACGATTCCGGCGCCGGCATCCCGTCCGCAGCGTGGCCCCAGAACAGCGACGAGCGCATCGCGTTGTCGTGGATGCGCGAGTCGTCCGGCGCGGCCGCGACGGCCTTCGCGAACAGCTCTTTCGCGCGATCGGGCGCCCCGAGCGCTTCCTGCGCGACGGCGAGGTTGTTCAGGAGCCTCGGATCGTCCGGAAGCCGGCGAAGGGCCTGCTCCCACCGGAATTTCGCCTCCCGCCAGTTTCCGCCCTTCGCCATCTCGGTGCCGAAACGAAGCAGCTCGTCGGGTTCAGCATCCGCTGCGGCCGCAAGCGACGCGAGCGCGATCGCGACGAGGCCGGCGGTCAGCGGAGGGCGCCACCGTGGGTGCCGGATCGTCATGCGCTCCCTTCCCTCGGCCGGTCCCCTCATCCATCCCGCGTCTTCGGGCGTTCGCATAATACACTCGCTTTCGATGGCGAAGCGCTGCATCGAACCCGCGAAAGGCCCGCTGGACGCGGACTTGGCGGCGACGGCGTCGAAGAGCGCAACGCACCGCGCGGTCGTCGCGGCGGCGCTCGCTCGCGGCCGGAGCGAGATTCGCGAGCCGCTCGACGCCGACGACACCCGCCGCACGCTCGAAGGAGTGCGGGCGCTGGGTGTCGTCGTGGAGGAGCGCGAGCGGACGTGGATCGTGCATGGTGCGGGGACCGAGATCCCCGGCGCCGGCGTGATCGAGTTGGGCGCATCCGGCACGTCGGCGCGGTTCCTCGTCGCGCTGGCGGCTCTGGGGCGAAAGCCCTCGCGCCTCGATGGATCGCCCCGCCTCCGCGCTCGGCCGATGGACGAGCTCCTCGAGGCGCTCACCGCCCTCGGCGCGAGCGTCCGCGGATCCGGCGGGTCCACCCCCTTCCCGCTGGAGGTCGGCGGCTCCCCCGTGCGCGGTGGGAGCGCAACGCTCTCCGGGGCGCGGAGCAGCCAGTTCGCGAGCGCGCTGATGCTCGCGGCTCCCGCGTTTGCCCGGGGTCTCAAGCTCACCATCGCGCCGCCGCGCGTCTCGTTCGGCTATGTTCGGATGACCGCCGAGACGATCACCTCGTTCGGCGGCCACGTCGCGTTTGACGGCGAAGCGGTCGTTACGATTCCGCGACGGCAGCTCGGATCGGCCACCATCGTGATCGAGGCCGATTACTCCTCCGCGTCGTACCCCATGGCGGCCGTCGCGATCCTGGGAGGGCGGCTTCGCCTACGCGGATTGAGGGCGGGCAGCGTCCAGCCCGACGCCAGGTTCTTGCGCGACCTCGCGACACTGGGCGTCCACATCGATGCCGACGCCGATGGCATCGTCGTCGAAGCGTCCGGGCGCGTGCCGGCGTTCTCGTGGGACCTCGCGGACGCTCCGGACCTGGCGCCGACCGCGGCCGTGCTGGCTGCGTTCGCTGACGGGCCGTGCTCGCTCTCGGGGCTCGGCCATCTCGCCCTCAAGGAATCGGATCGAGTCGCAGTCCTGACGGAGAACCTGGCGAAGCTCGGCGTCCGCGCATCGGCGGACCACGGCACTTTGACCATCGTCCCGCCGCCTCGAAGAACGCTGCGCGGCGCGGAGATCGCCGTGGCGGACGATCATCGGATCGCGATGGCCTTCGCCGTGGCCGGGCTGGCGGTTCCGGGCGTGTCGATCGACGCGCCCTCCGCCGTCGCGAAGTCGTACCCGGGCTTCTGGGACGACCTGGCCGCGCTCGCTAGAACTGGAAGCTGAGACCCACCGTAGCCGTGTCGACGACGAAGTCCCGAGAGATGAAGCGCGCCGTCGTCCCGAGGGCGGTCTGCGAGGCGTTCTGCGGGATCGAGAGGTCCTCGGGGAGCAAGACCGTGTCGAGATACCCAGTGCGGTTCCAATCGAGGATCAGGTGGAAACCCTCGAGGAGCTTCACGCGGATGCCGCCTTCGAACTTGTTGTTCCACGCGGACTTCTTCACGTCATCGCCGATTTGTCCGGGGCCGGGGTAGTAGGTGGGCGGTGTCGTCGAAGGGTCGACGGCCAGGTAGGTGAACGTTCCCGAATCGGTGCTGAGCGTCTCGGTCAAGAGAGCCGCTTCGATCATCGCGTAGAGTGTGAGCCGCTGCCGGAAGAAATTGAAATCGATCTCTCCGGATCCGGTGGGCCCCCACCCCTTGGTCGACTGCTGCATCACGAGCATGGGGTTCTGAACTCCGTCCGAATAACCGAACCCGGGGAGGTCGATGCGCCCCACCAGCCAAGTCGGGACGACGACGGCTCCCTTGTAGTCCAGATACCTAAGACCAGCGGCCCACCGGCATCGAATCTTCAGCCCGCCGTACTCACGGCGATAGAGGAGATCGAACGTCTGAATTCTGTTGCCCAGATCCTTGGGAACGGTGGTCGTCAGATCGAGCGGCGGCGTCGGCGGCGGAGGCGTCTGCGTGGTGTGCAGATTTCCGTTCTGAATGTCGATGTGCCACCAGGGAACGTTCTGCTGCGTCCCCGTCGCGTGGAGCTCGAACTCGCCATCCGCGATTCCGTTGTATGCGAGGAGATACTGGCCCCGCCCTCGCGGAAGAGTCCAGCCGATCGTGGCCTGCCCGTTCTTGTTTCCGCTGAAGTCGAGCTCGCTGGTCGAATCCATCGTTGACCCGCTGTTCAACGGCGTCTTGACGGTCTTGATCTGCGCGGGGCCGCCGCGCGTCTCGAGGTACATCGCGAAGTGCTTTCCGAAATAAGGCTCCTTCGGCTTGGGCGTCTCCGCCGGCTTGGGAGCCGCTTCGTCTTTCGGTTTTGGGGCCGGTTCCTCGGCTCGGGCCGCGTGCCATCCCCACCCGAACCCGGCGACGAGCGCCGCCGCCAACACCCGCTTCCAACTCATGTACCGACCCCCTGCCATCCGGCGCAGTCGTTCTCTCTGACGGCTGAGCGCCGTGCATTGCGTCTTCGATCGACCGAAAGTCTGCCTATATAGAGAAAAGCGCGACGCCCGTCAAGCGTCGCGGCCCGAACGGCGGGATTGCCGCTGCATCGGTGCAGAATTTCGCCATGTTATGATCGCGCCGCCCCGAGCCCCATCCGAAGGGGCGTGATGTCCCCCGTACCAAAACGTCGCGCCGACCCGGAGGACCCAAGGCCCATGAACACGCGCAGAGGAAAGATTCTGATCGCGGTCGCCGGCCTGAGCGCGACCCCCGGAATGGCATCCGGGTTCGCGTTCTACGAGCAGGGCGCCAAGGCCTCGGCCGAGGGCGGCGCCTGGATCGCCCGCGCCGACGACGCCTCAGCGAACTGGTACAACCCCGCGGCGTTGGTGCACGGTGCGAAGGGTGAGGTCCAGTTCGGCTTCAACTATCTCGAAACCGGCAGCGACACCCATTTCAGCCCGGCGCCGGGGGTGAGCTTCGACGCGGTGTCGAACGTCTCGACGCCCCTGCACTTCTACTTCGGCCAGAAGATCAACGACCGCCTCGCGTTCGGGGTCGGATTCAACAATCCTTTCGGTCTCGTTTCGGAATGGAAGAACGCCCCGTTGACACTCTCGAGCCGCCGGGCCGAGCTCAGGACCTACCTGTTGAACCCCAACTTCGCGTTCAAGATCAGCGAGCGTTGGTCGGCGGCGATCGGGGTGGACTACCTCGCGGCGGAGGTGACCGATTTCGCCCGCGACGCCGCCGTCGGACCGTTCACGACGACCGCGAATCTCCGGGGTGAGGGTGACGCCTTCGGCTACAACGTCGCGCTGCAATTCAAGATGGACTGCTTCTCGATCGCCGGACAGTATCGGTCGCCCCTCACGGTCGACATCCGCGGAAACCTGACATTCACCGGCGTTCCGGCTTTCCTGAATTCTCCCGCGCACACAGACGTGGATCTACCCGCGCAGTCGATGGTGGGCGCCGCGTGGACGAGCAGGTGGGTGGATGTCGAGCTCGCGGGCTATTACACGGAGTGGAATAGGTTCAAGAATCTGATCATAGATACCGGAAACCCCGCGACCAGCGCCACGCTGATCCAGAACTGGACCGGGACTTGGTCGTACCGGCTCGGGCTGGCCTTTCGTCTGGACCACGACGGCAAGCATGAGCTTCGCGCCGGCGGCGTGGTCGACGACAGCCCGATTCCGACGCAATACCTACGCCCTTCGATTCCCGACTCGGACCGGACGGGGTACTCGTTGGGATACGGCTACCTCGCGAAGACTTGGGGCGTCGACATCTACGCCATGTATCTCAAGTTCGACGACGTCACCGCGAACGGACTCCCGACCGACGGCGTGATTCCCGGAACGTATTCGACGACGATCCCGCTGGCCGGCGTGACGTTCAAGTACCGATATTGAGGTTGCTCTCGTCGCCGGCTCGGCCCTCGCCGAGCCCGCCACGGTCGCGCCGCTCCCTATGGGCACCATCGCCCTCGCAACCCTGATCGACGGCCTCGCAGCCGGCCCCACCGCGCCCGTCCGTGCGCGTCGCGGCGGGGCCTGGCTTTCCGGCGAGTCGGACTTTGGCGAGGACGTCCGCAATCTCGCGGCGGCGCTATCCGGCTACGGACTGCACCCGGGCGCGCGCGCGGCGGTCCTCGGGTCGGAGGGCCGAGAGACGCTTTGCGCGGGGCTCGCCGTCATCGCCGCAGGGGCAACGGTCATTCCGCTCGATCCAGCCCTTCCCGACGCGGCGCTCTCCCGGGCCCTTGGTTCGTCCGGCGCGATTCATGTCATGGCCTCGGACGAGCGACAGCTCGCGAGAATCCTTGCGCTCCGGCCGGAGTTGTCCGCTCTGGAGCTGGTGCTCCTCCTCTCGGCGGCGCCCTCCGAGCGAAAACCGGCGGCACTCCTCGCGGACGCCGCCATGAGCGCCGGGAGGGAGGCCCTTACCGCCAATCCCGACCTGTTGCTGCACGCCCTGGCAAGCGGCGATAGCAGCGTTTCGTGCATCACCGTCGACGGCCGTGGAGATCTGCGACCGGTCGATCGGGCCTCCCTGCTGTCGTTTGCTGAGACGATATCGAAGGCTCTCACCCTCGGTCCGAAGAGCTCGATGCTGCTCGCGCTTCCCGTCGGCGGTGTCGAGCGATTGGGAGCGTCGCTCGCTGCCATCAGCCGCAGGACGGCGTTGCTGCTTTCCGATCCTGCGGAACGCCCCGACGCCGGTCTCGCGGAGCACGCTCCTGAATCGGTCGTAACAAACGTGTCCGGCATCGAGCGCCTCTATCGAGCCTGGATAGAGGACATGGACTCCGAGTCCTGGCTCTCGCGACGCCTCACGCGCTGGGCGCTCCGGCAAGGAACAGAGACTTCCCGGGGTGGCTGGAGAAAGGGTCTTGCGGAGCGCATCGCCCTCCGGGCGCTCCGAGCCAAGCTTGGCGGTCGCGCCCGAACCGTCGACGTGTTCCCCGGCCACCGGGTCAAAGCTTCCTCCGACATCGAAGACTTTTTCGCAGCCGCCGGGCTGACGGTTCGATACCTACCGGCGGGGCCAGGTCCGGCTGTGGCCCGTTGATTGCAGTACTCTAAAATCGGGAGAGGCTGCATGATGAGCTGGAACCGTGTCGTTTTGACTCTGGCGTGTGCGGTCTTGCTGGCAGGGGCGAGGTTCGCTGGTGCGGACGAATCCGGGTCCGTGGCGGATTCTTCCGGCGCGAAGGGCAAGCTGGACGCCGCGACCGTCGAGCGTCTTCTCCGGATCCAAGACGAGCAGGAGCTCGCCGTCAGGCTCGTCCTGTTGCCCGCCAGCGTCGAGGACAAGAAGGGCCACATCGTGACCGGACTCAAGATCGGCGATTTCAAATTGACCGACGAGAGCGTGCCCCAAAAGATCAAGTATTTTTCTGTCGAGAGCGACGAGCCCGTATCGATCGCCTTCGTGCTCGACGTGTCCGGGAGCATGCGTCAATCCGGCAAGATGGAAGCGGCGAAAGAGGCGATCCGCTTCTTCGTCGATCGGCTTCGCCCGCAGGACCGGTTCGCTCTCATCTGCTTCGCCGACGACCAGGTGTCCTGGGTGACCGAATTCACCTCGGATCATCAGCGATTCATCGAACGGCTGATGGTGCAGGAAGGATACGGCCAGACCGCGCTGAACGATGCCGTAGCGGCGATCCCCAAGCTCGTCGACGAATCGACCACGGGGCGGAAGGCGATCGTCCTGATCACCGACGGCGTCGACAACGCGAGCAAGCTGACCATCCACGAAGCGATCGCAACCGCCCGCCAGGTCGAGGTACCGATTTTCACCGTCGGCTTCTCGACGATTCCATGGGACGAACGCGCGAAAGCCAAGGATCTCGGATTCAACATGGCCGTTCTGCAGCTCTTCGCCGACGAGACGGGCGGCACGCTCTTCGTCGTTCAGGGTCCGGACGAGATGAAAGAGGCGGTCGCGCGGATCTCGACAGAGCTCCGGCACCAATACCTCATCGGCTACTCCCCAGGGCTCGAGCACTGGGACGGACGATTCCGCTCGATCGAGCTTCAGGCTCGGAACGGTCGCTATGTCGTACGCACCCGGAAGGGCTACTACGCGAATCCGTAGGATTGCCTGACACTGGCTCGATCTCCGTGTAAAAACCACACGGCAGCCGGGAGGCAAAGCGAAGTTCAGTCACGCTCGCCCCCCCAGAAACCAACGTATTTGTAACTAGAATGCCAGTTTCGTGGTGGCACGGCGATTGACTCCTCATCTGATCGGATCCCGGTGTCAGCCCATTGCGGGAACCGGTCTTACTTTGTAGAGTCAGACCGGCGGTACCGGTAAAAAGGTGATCCCGGGGGATTGGAGCAAGTTTCACCGTCACGCCACGGCCAAGGCGCCGGCGACGGTCAGAATGAAGGAGCGGAGGATATGCACAAAAGAGTCGGATTGGCGGTCGCGGGCGCAGCGGTGCTGTCGCTGGTCGCCGCAAATGGGTGCGTCACAAAAAAGGCGTGGCGCGAAAACGTCGAGGCGACGGACACCCGAGTGAAGGGCGTCGAGAGCGGCCTCGAAACTCAAGAGAAGCGTACGTCGGATCTAGCCAGGGATACCGACACACGCATCAGCCAGGTCAAGGGAACCGCGGAAAAGGCTGTTGAAATCGGCAGCAACGCGATGACGAAGGCCGAGGCTGCCGAAAAGGCGGCTCGCGGGAAGATCCTGTGGACGACCACCCTCTCCGACGACAGCGTCAAGTTCCCGTTTGACGCCGACAAGATCCCGGAGGCCGCGCAGTCGATCCTCGACGATCTCGGCAACAAGGTGAAGTCCCTGGATAAGACGGTGTACCTCGAGATCGAGGGCCACACCGACAACATCGGCAGCGAGGTCTACAACAAGCACCTCGCCGAAGCGCGCGCCGAGGCAGTCCGCAACTACCTCGCGGAGAAGACCGGCATCCCGCTGCACGCCATGAGCATCATCTCCTACGGCGAGAGCAAGCCCGTCGCCGCCAACAACACGTCGGAAGGGCGCGCGAAGAACCGTCGCGTCGTCGTCCGCGTCCTCGAGTAAGATAGAGATTCGAGCGTTACTTGGGGCCGGCTCCGCGCATCGCCGCGCGGAGCCGGCCCTTCGTGTTTCGAGCCCTGCTAGATTCCCCCCATGAAAACGGAATTCGGTTCGATGCTCGCCGAGCGCGTCGTGCTCTTCGACGGAGCGATGGGCACTCGGCTCTATGAGCTGGGCGTCTTCCTCAACCGGTGCTTCGACGAGCTCAACGTCTCCAATCCCGGGCTCGTCGAGAGCGTCCATCGATCCTACGTGTCCGCCGGCGCCGACGTCATCGAGACCAACACGTTCGGCGCGAACCGCCTGAAGCTCGATCGTCACGGCCTCGGCGATCAGGTGCGAGCGATCAACCTGCAGGGGGCCGCGATCGCGCGGGGAGCTGCATCCGACCGGCTGGTGGCCGGGGCGATCGGCCCGCTCGGGGTCCGCATCGAGCCGTGGGGGCCGACCTCGGTGGAGGAGGCGGAGGAGCTCTTCGCGGAGCAAGCGAGGGCCCTCGCGGAAGGGGGCGTCGATCTCTTCTCCGTGGAGACTTTCTACGACCTCGCGGAAATCGAGGCCGCAGTGCGCGGCATTAGGAGCGTTTCCGACCGGCCGATCGTTGCGCAGATGACGCTCGAGGACGATGGGAGCAGTCTCGAAGGGGTCGAACCCGAAGTGTTCGGCCCTCGGCTCGCGGCGCTTCCGGTGCAAGCGGTCGGCGTGAATTGCTCCGTGGGACCGGCGGCGATGCTCGAGGCCGTCGAGCGCATGTTGCCGGTGGTCGGATTGCCCATCGCGGCGCAGCCCAACGCTGGCAAGCCGCGCTCGGTGGACAACCGCAATTTGTACCTGTGCAGCCCCGAATACATGGCGGTGTACGCCAAGCGCTTCATCGAGGCCGGTGTTCGGATCGTCGGCGGGTGCTGCGGAACGACGCCGGATCACCTCAAAGCGATCCGGAGCGCCGTGAGGGCGGCGTCCCCCGCGCGCCGGCCGATGGTCGCCGTGAGCGCCCCCGTCACGGCCCCCCCTCAAGTCAGCCCGGTGCCCGTGCACGAGCGCTCGCGCCTGGCCCGCGTCGTGAGCGACGGGGCGTTCGTCGTCAGCGTTGAGATGCTGCCGCCCCGCGGCCACGAGCTCGGAAAAACGCTAGCGGGAGCGAAGCTCCTCCACGACGGCGGGGCCGACGCGATCAACATTCCGGACGGCCCGCGGGCCTCGGCACGGATGAGTCCGATGGCGATGGCGGTCCGGCTCGAGCGGGAGATCGGTATCGAGACGATCATCCACTACTGCTGCCGCGACCGGAATCTCCTGGGGATGCAGTCGGACCTGCTGGGCGCGCACGCGCTCGGGCTGCGCAACGTGCTCGTCATCACGGGCGATCCCCCGAAGCTCGGCGATTACCCCGACGCGACGGCCGTATTCGACGTCGACAGCATCGGCCTCACGAACATGGTCACGCGGCTCAACCAGGGGCTCGACGTCGGCGGCAACGCGATCGGCGAGCCGACCGCGTTCTACGTCGGCTGCGGCGTCAACCCTGGCTCACCCGACCTCGACCGGGAGATCGCGCGGTTCGAGTGGAAAGTCGGAGCCGGCGCACAGTTCTGCATCACGCAACCGGTGTTCGACGTCGAGGCCCTCCTCCGGTTTCTCGAGCGCATCCGGAGCGTGCGCATTCCGGTCATCGCGGGCGTCTGGCCGCTCGCGTCGTACCGCAACGCGGAGTTCATGAACAACGAAGTCCCCGGCGTCAACGTTCCCGAGGTCATTCTCGAGCGCATGCGGCGCGCGGACACGAAAGAGCGCGCCCGCGCCGAGGGCGTCGCGATCGCCCAGGAAGCGCTCTCGGCGCTGCTCCCGCACGTCCAAGGAGTACAAGTCTCGGCCCCATTCGGCCGCTATCAAACCGCCCTCGAAGTCGCCCAAGCGATCCCTCGTGAGCGGCTCACTTCATTTTCGACGCCGCGGGATGGCGATCATCCCGCACCAGGAGGGCCTACCCGATGAGAGCATGTCCACGTTTCTCGCTCCCCCTCGCGATCACGACCTCCGCCATCGCTCTCGCTCTGTCGGCGTGCGGCGGCACGCCGCCGGCCGACAAGGCCGGTGCTGCGGCGCAAGGGTCCCCGGCCCCTACCGTGGCCCAGAACGAGACCGCAACTCCTCCCGTGGCCGAGAAGCCGGCAGCCGTGGCGGCTCCCGCGCCGGCACAGACCCAGCCGGCGCGCCCCGCCGCCAAACCCGCGCCGAAGCCCGCCGCGGAGCACCAGCCGCCTCCTCCGATCCCGAGGCCGGCGCCGGTCATCAAGACGCTCGCGGCTGGAACCGACCTCGACGTCGAGCTTCTCGATGCGGCGTCGAGCAAGACGAGTCAAGTCGGCGATGCCCTCCGCGCGCGCGTGACCAAAGCGGTTGTCGTCGACGGTCTCACCGCGATTCCTGCGGGAACGATCGTCGACGGGACGATCACGGAGGCGATCCCGCTCAAGGCTATCGGCGGCGCGGCGAGCCTCGGCATCAAATTCGAGACGCTCGAGCTTCCCAGCGGCGGGGTGCCCATCGCGGCGCTCATCCACCAGCAGGGGAAAAGCGAGACCGGAAAGGACGCCGGGACGATCGCGGGCGCGACGGTGGGTGGAGCGCTGCTCGGACGGTTGTTGAGCCATCACGACAAGACGAAGGGCACGCTGATCGGCGCCGCGGTCGGGGCGGCCGCCGGCACCGGCGCGGCGGCGGCGACGAAGGGACAAGAAGTCGAGCTTCCGGCGGGAACCCCGTTGGCGATCCATCTGGAGCAACCGGTCTCGGTCACGATCCAGCCGTAGTTCCGTCCGGAACGTAGGTCTTTCCCGTCCACCTCTGATGACAGGATGACCTGTCGTCGCGGGAAAAGCTCGCCGCGGCGACGCTTCGAACGTGGCCCGGCCGTTGCTAATTCTCGTATTTGAGCCGCCCCTGGGGGGCCGGAGGATAGGATCATGAAGCTCACGCCCGCCGCCGCCGCGATCGTCACAGCCGTTGTTCTCGTCACCGGCAGCGCCGCGGCCGCCCCTCCCGGCGACAGCGAAGCTTTCAACTTCCGGCTTGGTGGGTTCTTCCCCAAGGCGGACAGCGACTTCTGGAGGACGAACGAGGCAGCGTTCACGCTCGACCGCAGCGACTTCAACGGCGTCATCACGGGCGTCGGCTACAACACCGCGATCAACAACTGGGTCGAGTTCGACTTCAACGGCGACTTTTACTACGGCTCCACCACGGCGGCCGACCGCGCGTTCGTCGACCAAAACGGCAACCCGATCTTCCACGACTCACGGCTGACGATCGTTCCTGTCACGGTGGGGTTTCGAGTTCTTCCCGCCGGCCGGTACGCACGGCGCGGGGCCGAGGGGCAGCACTACGTCCGCCGCCCCGTGCCCTACATCGGCGCGGGCTTCGGCGCGGACTACTGGCTCTACGAGGAAGAGGGGGACTTCGTCGACACGAACAACGCGGTCGTCTACGACCGCCTGACCGATTCCGGTTTCGAGTTCGAGACACACGCGATGGTCGGTATCGAGTTCCCCTTCGGGCCGCACTGGTACATGACCCTCGAGGTGCGCGAGTCGTGGGCCGAAGCGCATCCGGGAGGTTCCTTCACGTTCGTGAATCCAGGCGCGCTCGACCTCGGCGGAACGAGCCTCGCATTGGGCGGGTCCTGGCGTTTTTAGCGCCGGAACGCGTCCTGCGGGAGCGGCTCGCCGAGCATCTCCGCGACCTTGCGGGACAGCGCCTCGTTCATGTTCATGCCCTTGATGACGACGTCGTCGACACCCAGGGCGCGTAGCTTCGCCCACCCCTCGCCGTACATTTCGGATTCGTCCTGCGCCGTGAAGAGCAGCACCGGGCAGGTTTTTCCGGGCGGCTCGCGCAACAGGCGAAGGCCGTCCTCCCCCCGCTCGAGCGTGATGTCGAGCAGCATGAGGTCGATTCCGCCGCGGATGAGCATCGCGCGCGCTTCGTCGAGCGACCGGGCGACTTTCAGCTCGTAGCGTGATGCGAGCGCGTCCCGCGCGATCTCGACGAAGTACTCCATGTCTTCGACGACGAGCAACGTCGGTCGAGCGGCGATCTTCGCCTCGGACCAGCTCTCGGGCACGAAGTGGAGCTGGCACCGCGGGCAGCAAACCTCCCCCGTCGGCGCCGAAGACCCTGCGGGGTTGGCAGCCGCGGGAGCCACCGGTGCTCGACCGGCGGGCGCGTTGGGCAGGGGGGCCGGCGGCATCGGCTTGAGCTCGATCGTCGCGCCGCAGGCCTGGCAGGGCACGTAGCCGCCGCCCGCGGGGAGGGTGGCCTCCTCCACGAGGTAACCCTTGCCACAGCCGCCGCAGCGGACCTCGATCTTCATCGGTGCGCCTCCGTCGTGCCCAGCAAGTACGGCATCGGGTCGATCGCGCGATTCTCGAGTCGGATCTCGAAATGGCAATGCTCGGTCGTGGCGTTCCCCGTCCGTCCGAGGAGCGCGATCGGCTGGCCGCGCTTGACGGCCTCGCCCGGGGTCACGAGCGCCTTCTGCGCGTGCGCGTAGAGCGTCTGCAGGCCGTCGCCGTGGTCGAGCACGACCATCGTGCCGTACCCGCTCGCCGTCCGGCCGCAGAACGCCACGACTCCGTCCCGCGCGGCGAGAATGTCCTGGCCGAGCGTGCCGCGTATGTCGACGCCGGCGTGTCGATGATGCCGCCGCGGCTCCCCGAACGGTCGCATGAACGAGCCGCCGGCGACCGGCCAGAGAAAATCCGCCGAGGGTGAAGGAGGAACGACCCGCGTCCGCCGCGCCGAAGGAGGCGGCGCAGGATAGGGCGCGACGTCGATCGTCGCCCGAGCGCCAGGGACGAAGAGAGGAGTTCCCACTTCGACGAGCGCCGGATTGTCGATGTCGTTGGCCTCGGCGAGGCGCTCGAGGGGGATGTCGTACGCCCGTGCGATCCGCCACAGCGTCTGCCCGGGCTGGACGACGTGCACGATGCCGTCCGACGGCTCGGCATCGTCCTGGCTCCCCGCAGCGGAGCTGCGTGCCTTCGGGGTCTCGTGCCGCGGTGCGACCTCGTCGGCGCGAACGATCGGTGTCGACGCGACCGTCGCGCGCGCGGAGCCGGCGCACCCGACTTCCGCCATCGCGCCGGCGGCGAGCAGCACGAGGGGCAAGCGCATGCGGTGAATCTTAGGTTCCGGGGCGGGCGGAGACAATCGTGATCTCGCTGTGTCGGCGCGGATCACGCCGGCATCCGGGCTGATAGACTCCCAAAACGATAGCCACGAGTTACGGAGTCGAGGATGGTCCGACGGGAATTGCGCTGGGATCCGTTCGTCGTGCTCCTGCTCCTCGTTCCCGTCGCCCTCGCCGCTCACGGGTTCCATGCTCCCGCGCCGTGGGCGTTCGCCGCGTCGGCGGCCGCCATCGTTCCTCTGGCGTCCTTCATGGGGCGTGCGACCGAGCAACTCGCGGGGCGCGTGGGTCCGGGGATCGGCGGGCTCTTGAACGCGACGTTCGGAAACGCAGCGGAACTGATCATCGCTCTCGCGGCCATGCGCGAGGGCCTCTTCGACGTCGTCAAGGCTTCGATCACCGGATCGATCATCGGCAACATCCTGCTCGTCTTGGGCCTCGCCGTGCTGTGCGGCGGCCTCAGACACGCTCGCCAGACCTTCAACAAGACGTCGGCCGGAATCGGGGCGACGCTGCTCGTCCTGTCGGCCGTCGGCCTCGTCGTTCCTGCAATCTTCCACAACATCGTGCGGGGCACGGCGGCGGCGCGCGAGAAGGAGATGAGCCTCGAGATCGCCGTCGTTCTCTTCGCAATCTACCTCGCCAGTCTGATCTTCTCCCTGAAAACGCACCGCCATCTCTATGCGGGAGAAAGCGTCGCGCAGGCGCACAGCGGGTGGCCCATGCGAACGAGCGTCACAGTTCTCGCCCTGGCGACCGTGGGCGTCGCCGTGATGAGCGAGATCCTCGTGGGCGCCGTCACCGCGACTGCGGAGGCGTTCGGCTTTACCGAGGTTTTCGTCGGAGTCATCCTGGTCGCGATCGTTGGAAACGCCGCGGAGCACTCGACGGCCGTCCTCATGGCGATGAAGGACCAAATGGACCTCGCGGTGAACATCGCGGTGGGATCGAGCATCCAGGTCGCGCTCTTCGTGACGCCGGTCCTGGTGTTTGCGTCGCACGCGTTCGGTCGCCCCATGGATCTCGTCTTCACGACGTTCGAGGTCGTCGCGGTGACGATCGCGGTGGGAGCGGCGACCCTCGTGGCACTGGACGGGGAATCGAACTGGCTCGAGGGTGCGCAACTTCTCGGGGTCTACGCCATCCTCGGTCTGGCGTTCTACTTCCTGCCGTAAGCGCGGCCGCCTCGGGTGGGCTAGAATCCGTCGTTCCAACGGCCGCGGCCGGCCCCGAGGGGTCCGTGAGGCGCGGGGAGGTGGACGTCGATGAATCGTCGGATCGCCTGCGTCGCGGCCCTCGCCGCCTTTTTCGTCGGAATCTCGGAAGCCGCCCCGCCTCCGCCGACCCCAAAGGCCGCAGCGGAAAGCGGAACGCCGGGTCTCGCCGCCGTACGCCCCGCAGAGTTCGGCGCACGGTTCCCGGCTGCCAAGTTCACGAACCTGAACGAGGCGTCGGGGCAGCCCGCGAACATCGACCTCGCGACGTACCTCGGGAAGAAGCCGATCGTCTTCGTGTACTGGATGGCCGGGAACGCCCGATCGGAAAAAATCCTCATGGAAACCAAGGAGGCGGTCGACAAGGCCGGCCCCGACAAGGTCGCGTTCCTGGCCGTGGCGGCGGCGGCGTTCGGATCGAACGACGTCGGTCCGGTCAAAGCGCGCACCGCAACGCTGAAGCTGACGATGCCCGTGCTCAACGACGAAGGGTTCCGGATCCTCCAGGAGCTCCAGGTCCACGCGGTCCCGAACATCACGATCATCGACCGCGAAGGAAAGCTGCGGCTCACGAACGGAGGAGCGCTCACCCAGTCGCTCGAATACAAGCTCGACGTGGAGGGCGCGATCAAGCGCGTGGCCAACACAGGATCTCTCGGCACCTACGGAGCCCTCTCGACCTACTACCCAGTGACCGAGCTGGTCGGAAAGAAATGTCCCGATTTCGACGCCCCGCTGCTCAGCGACGGCTCCGACCGGACGCTTTCGTCGATGCTCGCTTCCGACAAGGTGAACGTGCTCATCTTCTGGTCGGTGGACTGCCCCCACTGCAAGGCCTCGCTTCCGAAGCTGAACGATTGGCTCAAGGACCACTCGGACGGCCTGAACGTGATCGGCGCGGCGCGCGTGACGGACGACGCCACGAAAACGCGGACGGCGGAATACTGCAGGATCAGCGGCTTCACCTTCCCGTCGTTCGTCGACAAGGACATGCAGATTGGGTCGATCTACGAGGTGATCTCGACGCCGACCGTCGTCGTGATTCGTCCCGATGGCGTCGTGGATTCCGTGCTGCTCTCGGGTGAGACCGACCTCGGCGCGGCGCTCGACGTCAAGAAGCGCGCGATTCTGAAGCAGCCCGCGCCGCGCGGCTAGCTCCGGCCTCCCCGCGCGATCGCCGGAAGATTCGTCAGATCCCGGAGCGCCGGCCTACCTCCGTCGAGTCGCGACCGCCGGGCGATGATCACGCTCTCGATGCCGGCCGCCTGGGCGCCCGCCTCGTCGAGCTCCGGCACGTCGCCCACGTGGATCGCTTCGGCAGGCGAGCCGCCGAGTCGCGCCACGGCACGGAGGAACAACTCCGGGCTCGGCTTTTCGACCCCCTCGAGATGCGAGACGACCAGGGCGTCGAACCAGCTTGCAAGCGCGAGTCGCTGAAGCAATCCGGGGAGAGTCGAGTCCCAATTCGACACGACGGCGAGCCGGGCGCCGTCCCGTCGAAGGGACCGGAGCACGGGGACGACGTCGTCGAACACCTGCCAGGACGCGGGATCGCGGAACGCCTTGCGCAACGGCGCCAATGCGCGCCGCGCGAGCGTGGGGTCCTCGGGCGCGCCGGGCGTCCGCGCGAGGGTGCCTTCGACGAAGCGCAGCCAGTAGCCGTGCTCGCCCCCACCGGCCGCGCGGTAGCGATCGACACCCGGCGGGTGCACGCGATTGATGTCCTCCCAACAGCGGCGCAGCCCTAGATCCAGGTCCGCTGCGCACAGCGTCACGTCGAGCGTGGCCAGCACGCGCGCATAGACGGCGCCGAACGATTCGCGAGGTGCCAACAGCGTTTCGCCGGCGTCGAGAAGAACGTAGGGATAGCGCAGCATCCGGACGCTGAGGATAATCTCAGGCCATGTCGTGGGTCATCTATCAGGTCGATGCGTTCGCCGATAGGCCGTTCGAGGGTAACCCCGCAGGCGTCTGCATGCTGGATCGCGCGGTGCCCGAGGCGTGGATGCAATCGGTCGCCGCCGAGATGAACGTCGCGGAGACCGCGTTTCTCGTCCGCCGCGAAGACGGCGCTTTCGACCTCCGGTGGTTCACCCCCGCCGTCGAAGTCGATCTTTGCGGCCACGCGACGCTTGCGTCGGCGCACATCCTGTGGGAAGAGCGATTCCTCCCCGCCGACGAGCGCGCTCGGTTCCACACGAAGAGCGGTCTCCTCGGCGCCTGGCGCGACGACGACGCGATCCGTATGGATTTTCCGAGCGAGCCGGTGAAGGCGGCGGAGCCGCCCGCATCTCTGGCTTCGGCCCTCGGCGCAACGCTCTCGTTTGCGGGCAGGAACAGAATGGATTGGCTGGTCGAGGTCGCGGACGAGCCGGCCGTGCGCGCCGTACGCCCCGAGCTATCGTCGCTCGCCTCACTCGACGCGCGCGGCGTCATCATCACGGCGCTCTCGGCGACACCGGAGCGCGATTTCGTCTCTCGTTTCTTCGCGCCGGGTGCCGGCGTCGACGAGGATCCGGTGACGGGATCCGCGCACTGCGCCCTCGCCCCGTACTGGGCGCGAAAGCTGCGGAAGACCGCCCTCACCGGTTACCAAGCCTCCCCGCGCGGCGGCACCGTTCAGTGCGCTCTCCACAACGACCGCGTGATCCTGGGGGGGCGCGCGGTCACCGTGCTTCGAGGGAAGCTGCTTTGACTCAAGCGCCCGGCTTCTTCGGTATCGAGATGTCCACCGTGGTGACCTTGCCCAACGTGTCGAGCGGCTTGGGGAAATCGGCCGCCTTGCCGACGACGAGAATCGCGAGGTCGTCCGTGTGCACGTACTTCTTCGCCACGCGGACCACGTCGTCCTTCGTCACCTTCTCGATGTTGGCGCGGTACGTCTCGAGGTAGTCCGAGGGCAGCCCGTAATAGGCATACGTCATCTGCTGCGAGAGGATTCCCGCCCGCGAGTCGTAGTTGAAGATGAACGCGTTCAGGATCGACTCCTTCGCTTGGGCCAGCTCCTCGTCGTTCGGCGGATTGCTCACGATCCCGGACACTTCCCCCTTGAGCGCGGCGATGGCGTCGAAGATCGATACGGACTTGGTCTGCATCGTCAGGCGCATCAATCCGGGCCGATTGAACGCCGCCCCCAGGCCCCCGCCGACGCCGTACGCGAGCCCCTTCTTCGTGCGGATGTTGTTCATGAGCCGGCCGGAGAAGCCGCCGCCCAGAACCTCGTTCATCACCTGGGCCGGGAAATAATCCGGGTTCTTCTGCTCGATGCCGAGGTGTGCCATCGCGATGTTGACTTGGGTGACGTCGGGCTTCTCGATGAAGAACACGCCGGGGTTGGCGGTCGTCCGATAGGCGACCGGCGCGGGGGCGAACGCCTCACCCTTCGGCCACGAGGCGAACGCGCTCTCGATCGTCTTGCGCATCGTTTTGGGATCGAAGTCGCCTGAGACTCCGAGCATCATGTTGTTCGGGTTGTAGTACTTCTTGTGCCAGGCGACGAGATCGTCCCTCGTGATCGCGCCGATCGTGGTGTACTGCTCGAGCGACACGAGCGGCGAGTCGGGACCATAGATCAAGCGGCCGATCTCGCGGTTCGTGATGCCGCCGACGTTGTCGTTCCGGCGCGCGATCGAAGCGTTGGCCTGGACCTTCGCGATGTCCAGCTTGTCCTGGGAGAACGCAGGATTTCGCAAGACGTCCATGTAGATCTTGAAGACATCCTGGAAGTCCTGCTTGAGGCAATTCATCGAGGCCGTGCCGGAATCTCCCCCGATGCTGGTCTCGACCGACGCCGCTCGGGCCTCGAGCAGGTCGTCGATCTTGTCGCCGTTCATCGACGTCGTCCCGCCGGTCCGCTGAACGACGCCCGTCAAGCGGGCGAGGCCGATCTTGTCCTGCGGCTCCCAGAACGCGCCGGTGCGGATGATCGTTCGTACGGCGATCACCGGTATTTCGTGGTCCTCCATGAGGTAGACACGGAGCCCATCCGGGAGCGTGAGCGTCTCAGGCTTGGGGACGTCGAACTTCGGGAGCGGGGTGGACTTGATGTCGGTGTAGCGCTTGGCCTGCGCGGCGGCCGGTAGAGCGACGACCATGCTCGCAAGGCCGACCGAGATCGCAAGGAACATGAGGCGTCTGGTCATGGCGGCGGCTCCTCTCACTTTGCGGCTTTCGCGGCGTCGGCGTTCTCGATCATGCCTACCGTCCTGTTCTGGGCGACGAAGGTGGCTTGGGCGACGCGCATGACGTCTTCCTTCGTCACTTTGTCGAGCCGGTCGAGGTAGCGGAACATCTCGCGCCAATCTCCCTGGCGGGCCTGGACGACGGCAAGCTGCCTCGCGAGTCCTTGATTGCTGTCGAGACTCCGGATGAGATCCGCACGCGCGCGCGTCTTCACCATCTTGAGGTCGTCGTCCGACAGCGGCTCGGTTTTCAAGCGCTCGAGCTGCGCACGGATCGCGACCTGGACCTCGGCGTTCGTGTGGCCCGGAGCCGGAAACGCCCGCACGCCGATGAGCGTGGGGTATTTCGATCCCGGGAACCCGTTGAGCACGCCCGCGTTGGCGGCGATCTTCTTGTCCCGTACGAGATCCCGATACAAGCGCGCCGTGCGCCCCGCCGAGAGCACGTCCGAGATGACGTCGTAGACCGGGTCGTCGGGGCTCGTCGCTTCGGGCCGGTGATAGGCCTCGACGTAGCTGGGCTGCGAGGGGTCCATCAAAACGACCGTCTTCTCGGCCGTTTGGGGTGGCTCGACGGTGCGCAGCGGGTCGGGCTTCGAACCGGCCGGAAGGCGGCCGAAATACGTGTCGATGATCGGGATGATCTCCTCGGGCTTGACGTCTCCGACGATCGCCACCGTCATGTTGGAAGGCACGTAGTATTTCTTGTAGAAGGCCTCGGCGTCCTCCCTCGAGAACGCTTGGAGATCGCTCATGTAGCCGACGACCGGCTGCTTGTACGGGTGCGCCGTGTACGCCGTCGCACTGAACTGCTCGAGAAGACGGCCGTTCGGCGTGCTCTCCGTGCGCAGACGCCGCTCTTCCATGACGACATCCCGCTCTTTGTAGAACTCGCGGAAGACCGGGTCGAGGAATCGAGACGACTCGAGATAGGCCCACAACTCGACCTTGTTCGCGGGCAGCGAGTAGAAGTAGACGGTCTGATCCGAGCTGGTCGATGCGTTCATGCCCACACCGCCTGCCCGGTCGACGATGCGGCTGAACTCGTTCTTCTCGATGTATTGATCGGCCGCTTCTTGGGAGTCTTTGAACGTCTTCTTCAGGGCATCGAGCTTCGCGGGCTCGGCGCCGGCGGGATTCCGGCGTTCCATGTCGTAGGCGTGATAGCTGGCATCGACTTTGGCCAGGGCGGTCTTCTCTGCGTTGTAATCCTTGGTCCCGATGATGCTTGTCCCCTTGAACGCCATGTGCTCGAACATGTGAGCGAGCCCGGTAATCCCGGGCACCTCCTGCACGGCGCCGACATCGACGTAGGTGAAGAACGAGAACACCGGGGCCACCGGCCGGCGGTAGATCAGCACCGTCAAGCCGTTGGGCAGCTTGTGGACCGTGAGGTTCTTCTCGAACGACGCCATGTCCTGGGCGGCCGCGGGCGGCGCCGCTGCGACCGACGCCAACAGGACGAGCGCCATGAGGAGGGGCGAATGACGACGCATGCTGGGCTCCCTTGCTTAAGCTGGCTCTCCGTGCCGTGGGCCCATTACGTTAACCCAATCGGGGCGCGTCGGCGCGAGTTGTCTTAGCATCGATTCATGCTCTTGAGGCCCCCGCCGCGATTCCCGGGGTTTCGGCGCCAGGACTTCGATGTTTTCGCGATAAGAGACCGGGATACCCGCCGCCGCGCCATCATCGATGCGTTCCACCCGGCGCTCAAACTGCTCGCCGAAGACATGCTCTTGTTGCTCAACGACACCGGCGAAACGCCGTTTCACGCGCATCTTCCGCGGCTCGACTGGCCGAAGGGCTATGTGCCGTTCTGCACGTGGCTCGCGCTCTCGCGCTTGCCGCACGGCTACCAAGCCGGCCCCCAGCTCAACGTGGGAATCCACGCCGACCACCTCTCGGCGCGGCTGGCGTGGGACACTTCGGCCGATGCGTTCGGCAGGTTCGAGTTCCGCTGCCGGGTCGCCGGCCTCGGCGAGGCTCTCGAAGAAACCGCAGCGGAGACCAAGCTGGTCTTTCGCGTGTTTTCCGCCGCGCCGTGGCCCGAGGGGTCGCGCTGTGTCTTCTCGAGCAGGTCCGACTGGGTCGAGGCGTTCGAGGAGGTCAAGCGGCGGGGCGTCTGGTGGGAGCTCGGCCGGCGATGGGAGCTACCGGAATCAATCGAGCTGATCGGGTCACCGGTTTGGAGCGACGCCGTCGCGGACGTTCTGCTGTCGCTGCGCCCCCTTTACCTCCAGGTGGACTGACGCCAGGGCGTCTAGGGCCTGCCGGTCTTCCGTGACACGAGGAACGAGCGCCAGGGAACGCGGACCCGGAAGCGCTTCGAGCGCAGCAGCCTAAGGACGGCCGTCCCGCGTTTCCATCGCCCGGGTGCGTGAAGCGAATCCATTACGGAAACGATGGTTGTGCTGGCGTCCTCGCCGTAGGGGAACGCAAACGCCGGGGCCTCCGCGCGAATCCCGTCGAAGGACACGAACCGACGCCGGCTCATTTCTTTGAGGCCGGACAGGCCGTGGCTCGCGCCCAAACCGCTGCGCTTGAAGCCGGACCAGGTCGCCGCAGGCTCGCCGTACGCGTACAGGACGTCGTTGATCGTCACCACGCCCGCCTGGAGCCCCACCATCAATCGCTCTGCCGTGTCCTCCGATTTCGTCCATCCGCTCGCGGTCAACGCGAACGCGCTGTCGTTGGCGCGCTCGATGGCGCGCTCGACGCTCTCGACGGCGACGATCGGAATCACCGGTCCAAGCGTCTCTTCCTGCAGCAACCGGCAGCCGTCGGGCGGGTCCAGGACCACCGTGGGGGGGTAGAAGTATCCGGCCCCTTCCGGGATCTGCCCACCGCGGAGAAGGCGAGCTCCGAAGAGAACCGCCTCGCTGACCTGCTCGTGCACGGTCTGGCGCCTCTCTTCGGAAATCAGAGGTCCGACGTCGACGCCTCCGCCCAGCGGATCTCCCGTCCGGAGGCGATCCACCTCGGCGAGCAGGGCGTCGACGAACCGCGCCGCGATCCGCTCCTCGACGTAGACGCGCTCGACGGCGCCGCAATTCTGGCCGGCGTTCGCGCACGCGCCCCAGACGATCCCCCGGGCCGCGCGTGGGATATCGGCGTCAGCCGCGACCACCGAAGGATGCTTGCCGCCCAAGCTCAAGACCACCGGGCGGGGCCCGCCCGCGGCAACCGTCATGATCGCTTGCCCGGTTTCCGAGGCACCCGTCACGAAGACCTTCGCCACCTTGTCGTGCCCCGCCATTCGCAGCGTCTCCTCGGGGGTCGCCGGGACGACGTTGACCAACCCCGCCGGGAAGCCTGCCTCGCCGCAAAGCGAGCCCACGCGCAGGGCAGTCAGCGGCGTCAGCGCCGAGGGCTTCAGGACGACGGCGTTCCCCATCGCCAAGGCCGATGCCGTCTGGATCAACGGCTGCGCGAAAGGGAGAGAGGACGACGTCACGAGGACGACGACGCCGAGAGGGTCGTAGAGGTAAAGCGCGCGCTTGTGCGCGTACACCGGATGGCGGGGCTCGATCGGCTCGCCTTGCGTCAGCTCCCGTGCGTGACGTGAAAGGAAACTCAGATGGTCGAGGGACGGGAGAACCTCCAGCGCCAATGCCTCCGCGAACGGCTTGCCCTGCTCGAGGGCGATCAAGTTCGCCAGGGCGTCGGCTTGCTCGTGAACAAGCCCCGCTAGACGGGAGAGGCGACGGGCACGCTCATCGTACGGTGCACCCCGCCATAGTTTGGCGGCAAACGTCGCGGCTTCGATGGCTTGCTCGACCTCAGCGGCGTCGGCGCATGCTACCCATGCAAAGGGTTCCCCCGTCGACGGATTGACGTCGGCGATACGAGGACCCGCTCCCGTACCCGGCTCCCCGTTGATCAACGGTAGGAGGGGCAGCGGGCCTACGGATGCACCCGCGTTCTCCAGGTATTCCACGGAGCAGAATATAGGTGCCGAAAGTCCGGATGCCCGTCCTGACAAGCTCGCTTCGAATTGAGCTTGCAGGCGAGACTGAGGAGGATAATATACTAATCAAACGTTTGGATAAGAAGGGAGAGCCCATGGCCGAGCGCGCTCACCTCGAGTCCCGAAGAACCCCCGGTCAGCGCGACTCCGAAGCCACGCGCGAAGCGCTCCTCTCGGCTGCGACCGAACTGTTCGCGGATCGCGGGTTTTCAGGGACGACGGTCGAAGCGATCGCACGACGCGCCCGGGTCAACAAGGCGATGATCAACTATCACTTTGCCGGTAAACGGGGGCTCTACACGGCGATCCTCTCCCGCGATTTCGGTTGGGCCCTGGCTCGCATCAAGGAACTCATGAAAGAGCCGACTCGCGCGGACGAGAAGCTGTCGCGTTTCATAGCGATCTTCGGAGAGCTGCATCAGCGACGCCCCGGCCTCTCCGCGCTGCTTCTCCGTGAGGCGATGTCCGCAGGACGGGGCCTCGATCCCGCGATTCTTCCCAACATTCCCCAGATTTTCGGCGCGGTGCAGTCGATCGTCGCTCAAGGGGTCGCCGAGGGAGCCTTCCGTGCGGTCGACCCGCTCTTCACGCACCACATGGTGATCGGCAGCCTGGCCTTCTTCTTCGCCGCCAAGCCGCTCCGCGACCGTCTGATCGCGGAGGGGATCGTTCCGGTAGCCCTCCCCGATCCGTCGCAGTTCATCACGCACGTCCAAGAGCTGCTTCGGCGCGGCCTGGCGAAGGGGTGATCGCATGAGACGTACGCTCGTCATCCTCCTCGCGACGGCCGCCTCGGCGGCCTGCAGCCGCGGCAGCCGCGAGAGCCGCGTCGTCGCCTCGGGCCACATCGAGGCCAATGAAGTCCACATCGCCACCAAGGTGCGCGGCCGGCTCCTCCAACGGCCCGTCAACGAAGGCGACGCGGTGAAGGTGGGCTCGATCCTGGGAGTCGTGGACACCATCGACGCTTCGCTCGCCCTTCAAGAAGCGGTGGCCCTCCGCGATCAGGCCGACGCCGCGCTGCGCCTGCGGCTCGCGGGCTCGCGTCGTGAGGACGTCGCCGAGCTGACCGCGACGGTGGCCTCCATCGAAGCGGACCTCGCCGGCGCCGACAAAGAGCTCAAGCGTCAGGAGTCGCTGGTGACCGAGGGCGTGACGACGGTCCAGACGCGCGACGCCGCGCTGGCACAGCGTGATGCGCTCTCCGGTCGTCTCGAAGCCGCGAGGCAATCGTTGGCGCGCGCGAAGGCGGGCAGCCGTAGCCAGGAGGTCGAGGGCGCGCGGGCGACCCGGGATGCGATGGATGCCCGCATCGCGCAGCTCAAGCAGCAGATCGCCGATGCAAGAATCGTCAGCCCGATCGATGGGCTCGTCACCGAGAAAATCGCCGAGGTCGGGGAGCTCCTCCCGGCGGGCGCGCCGATTCTCGTGGTCACCGACCTCTCCCATCCATGGCTGACCGTTTACGTCGCCGAGCCCGACCTGGGCAGGCTCAAGCTGGGAGCGCCGGCGGACGTGGCAACCGACGCCGGCGAAAAGCGAACGGGTCGGGTGACATTCGTCGCATCCACGGCCGAATTCACGCCGAAGAACGTGCAGACGCGCGACGAGCGCGTGAAGCTCGTCTACCGGGTGAAGGTCGGGCTCGACAACGCGGACGGGCTGTTCAAACCGGGCATGCCCGCCGAAGCTCGATTCTGACGGGCAGGCGATGGTCGATCCGCTCGTCCGCGTCGAAGGATTTCGCAAGTCGTACGGCGACGTGCTCGCCGTCGACGGGATCTCGTTCGCCGTCGCGCGCGGCGAGATGTTCGGTCTCATTGGACCGGACGGGGCCGGCAAGACGACCACGCTTCGCACCGTGCTCGGGCTGCTCCCCCCGGACGCCGGCACCCTGACGACATGCGGCCTGGTGCCGACACGGGAGCGCCGCGTTCTCTCCAACCACATCGGCTACCTGCCGCAGCGGTTCTCGCTCTACGGCGATCTTTCGGTGGACGAGAACATCGCCTTCTTCGCCCGTATTCACGGCGTCAAACGCTGGCGCCCCCGTCGCGACGAGCTGCTCGATCTCCTGAGGATGTCGCCCTTCAGGGAACGCCTGGCGGACCGGCTGTCGGGTGGGATGAAGCAGAAGCTCGCGCTCGCCTGCACGCTCATTCACACCCCGGAGCTGCTCGTCTTGGACGAGCCGACCACGGGAGTCGATCCCGTCTCGCGCCGGGATTTCTGGCGGATCCTCTCGCGCCTCCTGCGCACCGGGCTCACGATCCTGCTCACGACGCCCTACCTCGACGAGGCGGAGCGCTGCGCGCGCGTGGCCCTCATGGACCGCGGGCGCATCCTCGTCTCGGACGCTCCGGCGCGCCTGCGCGACGGGTGGACCGGGTCGATGCTGGAGCTGCTCGTCTCCCCGAAAGAGCGGGCGCGCGAGATCCTCCGCTCCGTCCAGGGCATCGGCGACATCCAGGCTTTTGGCGAGCGTCTCCGCGTGACGCTGCCCTCGGTCGCTCGCGCGGAAGCGCCGGACGCCGCGAGCCGGCTCGCGAAGCGTTTGGTCGATGCGGGAATCACCGTCCAGTCGTCGCGTGCGGTGATCCCCACGCTCGAGGACGTGTTCATCGCGCGCATGGTGGAGCGGGCGCAGTGAGCGACGGCCTGGCGATCGACGCGCGGAAGCTGACGAAGCGATTCGGCGCGTTCGTGGCCGTGGACGGCCTCGATCTCGCGGTGCGCGAAGGAGAGGTCTTCGGGCTCCTCGGAAGCAACGGGGCGGGTAAGTCGACCGCCATCCGCATGCTCTGCGGCCTTCTGACGCCGACCTCGGGAAGCGCCAGCATCCTGGGGATCGACGTGGCGCGCCAGCCGGAAGAGCTCAAGCGTCGGATCGGATACATGACGCAGCGTTTTTCCCTCTACGACGACTTGAGCGTCCGAGAGAACCTCGAGTTCTTCGGCGGCATCTACGGCCTCGACTCTGCCTTGGGCGCGGAGCGGCGGCGATGGGCGGTCGAGATGGCCGATCTCTCCGGGAAGGAAGATCTCCTGACGCGGGCGCTGCCGGGTGGGTGGAAACAGAGGCTCGCTCTGGCCTGCGCCGTCTTGCACCGGCCCCGCATGGTGTTTCTGGACGAGCCGACGGGCGGCGTCGACCCGATCTCGCGTCGCCGGTTCTGGGATCGCATCGACGGAATGGCGAGCGAAGGTGTGACGGTCCTGGTGACGACGCACTACCTCGACGAGGCGGAGCACTGCAACCGGATCGCGCTCATGCAGGACGGGAAGCTGGTCGCCCTCGGCACCGTGCCCGAGCTCAAGGAGATCTTTGCGGGGCGGGCGATTCTCGAGGTGAGTTGTCCTCGCTACTTGGAGGCGCTGGAGCAGCTCGACGCCGAAAGCTGGGTGTTGGAGGCATCGGTTTTCGCCACCACGCTTCACGTCGTCGTCGCGGACTACGAAGAAGGCCGGCGCCGCGCCGAGGAGCTCCTGGCCCGCACGGGAAACGGACCCGCGACGGTGGAGCGGATCATCCCGTCGCTCGAAGACGTTTTCATTCACACGATCGAGATGCAGACCCGCGCGCGCGAGGCAGGAGTCAAGGCGTGACGAAGGCGCTCGCGGTCGCGGCGAAGGAGCTGCGCCAATCCCGGCGCGACCCGTTCAGCATGATGATGCTCCTCGGCATCCCCACGTTCATGCTGCTGTTGTACGGGTACGCGCTGAACTTCGACGTGCGCCACGTCAAGCTCGCGATCCAGGACCAGAGCCTCACGCGCGCCAGCCGCGACCTCATCGCGTCGTTCGTGAACTCGACGTACTTCGACGACGTCGGCCGACTCCCGGTGTCCGGGGACGTGGGCGAGGTCCTGAAGCGGAGGCGCGCGGAAGCGGCTCTCGTCATTCCCGAGGACTACGCGCGCACGATTGCCGCCGGACGCACGGCTACGGTGCAGCTCCTGATCGACGGCGCCGACGCCTCCACGGCGACGACCGTACTCGGGTACGCCGAGGGGCTCGTCACGGACGAAAGCGTCGCGATACGCGCGAGCCTCTCGGGAACCGACCCTAGCCCGCCGGTCCGCTTCGAGCCGCGCGTCTGGTACAACCCGGAGCTGAAATCGACGAACTTTCTCGTCCCGGGGCTGATGGGGTTCATCCTCATGCTCACCGCCGTCCTCTCGACGGCGCTCTCCGTCGTGCGCGAAAAGGAGCGCGGGACGATGGAGCAATTGCTCGTCACGACGTTGCGCCCCGTGGAGTTGCTCATCGGGAAGACGATTCCCTACCTGATGATCTCCTTGACGGCGACGGGGATCATCCTGCTCGCTGCCCGCGTGCTGTTCGGCGTCGCCGTGCGGGGGTCGTACGCCGATCTCTTCGTCGCGACCTTCGTCTACTTGATCGGCGCGCTCTCGTGGGGACTCTTGGTGTCGTCGGCGTCGGCGACGCAGGCGATGGCGTTCCAGCTCGGCAGCCTGACGTCGATGCTGCCCGCGATCTTCCTCTCCGGATTCATCTTTCCGATCCGCTCGATGCCGCGGGTGCTTCAGCTCCTCACCTACGCCGTGCCGGCGCGCTACTTCCTCGTCATTTCGCGAGGCATCATCTTGAAAGGCGCACCGCTGACGGCGTTCCTGGGCGACCTCGGGTTTCTCGTTCTGTATGGGGCGATCGTCCTGGCGGTGGCGTGGCGTCGGCTCGGGAAAGCGCAGGACTGAGATGAAGGTGCTCCTGAGGGTGATCGTCAAGGAATTCCAGCAGCTTCGCCGGGACAAACGGATGATCCCCGCGATGATTCTCGGACCGCTCATCCAGCTCTTCACCCTGGGCTTCGCCGCGAACAACGACGTCACCGACATCCCGATGGCGCTTCTGGACGAGGCTCGCGGCACCGCCTCGCGCGCGCTGGCGGACCGGTTCACGGCGTCCGGCTACTTCCGGCTCATCGGTAGCGCGGCGTCCGAGCGCGAGATCGAGCCTCAGCTCATCACCGGCCGCGTCCAGGTCGCGCTCGTCATCCCGCCCGGGTACGACCGGGACGTCGCCGCCCGCCGGCCGCCCCGAGTGCAGCTCATCGTCGACGGGAGCGACAGCACCTCCGCGGTCGTCGGCCTCGGCTACGCCTCGAGAATCATCGCGGCCGCGGGAGCGGACTACACCCTGAAGCGGCTCGAGGCCTCCGGGAGCCCCGTGGCGGAGGCGGGTGTGCAGCTCGCGTCGCGTGTCTGGTACAACCCCGAGCTGAAGAGCCGGTGGTTCTACGTGCCGGCGATCCTGGCCATGGTGCTGATGCTGGTCACCATGATCCTGCCGTCGATGGCGGTCGTTCGCGAAAAGGAGATGGGAACGCTCGAGCAGATCATCGTGTCGCCGATCCGGCCCTGGCAGCTCGTTCTCGGTAAGCTGTTTCCGTTCGCATGCATCGGGCTGCTCGACACCATCCTCGTGGCTTGCGTGGCCGTGCTGTTCTTCCGAGTCCCCCTGCGCGGGTCGGTGCCTCTCTTGATCCTGCTGACGGTTCCATTCCTTTTGTGCACGCTGGGCCTGGGTTTGCTCGTGTCGACTCTGGTGAGAACGCAGCAGCAGGCGATGATGAGCGCGACCTATCTCGTGATGGTCCCGATGATCTATCTTTCCGGGTTGATCTTTCCCGTCGAGAACATGCCGGCGCCGATCCAGAAGGTCACGGCGGTCATACCGCTGAAGTACTATGCGCACATCCTTCGAGGCATGTTCCTCAAGGGGTCGGGGCTCGACGTGCTCTGGCCCGACGCCGCGGCGCTCGTCGCGATCGGGGCGGTCGTAGTGACCGCGGCGGCGCTGAGATTTCGCAAGAGCCTCGATTAGGAGCGTCCATGCCCACACGCGTTTTTCTCGTCCGGCACGGGGCCACCGTACTTTCCGCGGAAGACCGGTACGCCGGCTCGGTGGATGCCGCGCTCTCCGACGAGGGGCGGGCTCAGGCGCGGGCCCTTGGAACGCGCCTCGCGAAAGAGCCCGTGGCCGCCGCCTACGCCAGCCCCATGTCACGCGCCCAGGAAACCGCGAAGCTGATCGTCGCGGCGCGCGGTCTGTCCGTCGTGCCGACTCCCGAGATTCGCGAGACCGACCACGGTCATTGGGAAGGGAAGACCCGCGACGAAGTTCGCCGCGAGTTTCCCGACGAGTACGCCCGCTGGGAGGACGACCCGTTCACGTTCGCGCCGTCGAACGGCGAGACGGGGCTCCAGGTTCTGGCGCGCGCTCTGCCGGCGTTTCTTGGTCTCGTCGAACGACACCCGGACAGCTCCATTCTCGTGGTCTCGCACAAGGCGACCATCCGCCTCGTCATCGGACATCTCCTGGGGGTCGAGCTTCGCGGGTATCGGGATCGGCTCGACATGAGCCCGTGCGGCCTCAACATCCTCGACGTCAAACCCGACGCTCAAGCGCGGCTCGTGCTGTTCAACGATGTCTCCCATTACGCCACCGTGCCGGGACCCACCGGTAGGCGCCTTTCGCCTTGGTGGGCGTGAGGAACGCCAACGAGCGTCCCCTAGGGGTGGGCGACGTCGACGAAGTCGATCTCGGGGTCGAATTCGAAGACCCCATTGGCGACCTTGAGTGAACGATCCAGCGCGACGTTCACGGTGAGGATCGTCGCTTCGTCGACGGCGACATTGAAGTCCACCGGAATCATCTCCACCCAGCCGCTCCCGGGCGGCGAGATCGCGACCTTGCTCCCGTCGTGAAGCAAGATGTCGACTTTGTTGATCCTCAGCTGGAGTGCGTTGTACTGCCCCTCGGGGAGAAGATCCGGTGGCAAAGTGGCGCGACCGCCGTTCACCAAGGTCCATAGGTCGACGACGGCCGGAAGCCCGCGCGTTGTGGGCACCCATGTGCCGTCGGCCTTGCGGGCCTCGAGGTCCGAGATGCTCACGCTCGATGCCGCAACCCTCCCCAGAAGATCGCCGTCACCGTCGGCCGCGTCTCGAGCGGGGGCCGCACGCCGCGACACGCCGAGCATGACGGCAAGGGAGCCCTGTGAGGTCTTGTCCGAGCTCGACGAACATCCGATCAAGCTCGTGGAAATCGAAATGATGACGACGGGGGCAACGAGCCCGAGCGGGTCCCTCATGAGACCTCCTCCGGGTGAGGCGGGGTTGCCGAAACACCCCCAAGGCCAACAAGAACCACCCCCCCGGAGGGGATTCCGGGGGGCCTGGCCCTCGCCGAACTCGGGACCCATATTGTCGGCGTTCGCCCGCGGTCTCGAGGCTCACACGTTTGGGGGTGTCTATGGCCGAATCGAAAATGGCGCTGTCCTTCCCGAACCGGCGCCTGCAGAACCGCTTTGCGCTTCCTGCGAACTCCCAGGCCACGCTGCGGTTCTCCTATCCCCCGCCCAACGGCCCCGGCATCGAGGCCAGGATGCGAGACATCAGCCTTTCGGGTCTCTCCCTCACGCTACCCGCAGGCCTCGAGGCGATTCAGGTCGGCGACATCGTCAAGGGCATCGACGCCCAGGTCGAGATGAAGACGTTCCGGGGTGACCTCTTAGTGATGCACGTCACCCCCGCGAACCGGCCCGGCGCGATCTGCGGGGGACTTTTCTACCCGGAGGGGGACGAGGATCTGATCACGATCCGCCTGGTCATACGGGCCCTGGAAGCTGCCTCGAACGCGTGAATCCGCCGCCCACACCGAATTCCTGAAACCAACCTGCGCGGCCCCTCGTCTTTAACGCCGAGGAGGTCACCATGAACGGCTCGCTCGAACGCTCCGTCCTCATCGCCGCGGCCGTCGCGGCCCTGTCATTCGCTCCCGCCCTCGCCGAAACCCGGATCGAAAAGAACCTCAAGCTCGATCCCGGCGGAAAGCTGACCGTCGATTCGGACGCCGGCAGCCTGGACGTAACGGGTTCGTCTTCCTCCGGAGCGCACATCGTCCTCACGTCCGACAAGGAAGACTTCGAGTCGCATTTCAACGTCAAGTTCGAAGAGCTGCCCGGCGAAGTGCGGGTCACGTTGAAGAAGAAGGATTCCCTCTCGTCGTGGTCGAGTTGGTTCAGCAGCGGCAAGATCAAGTTCGAGATCCAGGTCCCCACGAAAACCCGCACGACGTTGCAGACCGGCGGCGGCCACATCAGCATCAAATCGCTCGACGGGGATCAGTCCGTCGAGACGTCGGGCGGCCACATCGACGCCGCGGAGATCCAAGGGAACCTCACCGCGGAGACCTCCGGCGGGCACATTTCCATCAAGAAGATCAGCGGCAACGCTAAGGTCGAGACCTCCGGTGGGCACATCGAGGCGGAGAGCGTCGAGGGCGATCTCTCCGCGGAGACGTCGGGCGGCCACATCGAGGTCCGCGACGCAAAGGGCCGCGTGGACGCCGACACCTCCGGCGGCCACGTCGAAGTCTCCTTCGCCAAAGGAAACGCGCACGGCGGCAAGATCGAAAGCTCCGGCGGCGGCATCACCGTCGCCGTCGACCCGAACGTCGATCTCGCGATCGACGCCTCGACCTCCGGTGGGTCGGTTCGCACCGACATTCCCGTGAAGGTCGTCGGAAAGGTCGGATCGTCGAGCATCAAGGGCACCCTCGGGAAAGGGGGCGAGATGCTCTACGTGCACACCTCGGGCGGCTCGGTCAGCATCGCGGCCGCGGGCGGGTCGATCTGACGGCTCCCCTTGACGACCGGTGTCCTCGGCCGTAGGCTGACTACACCTGTCGTCAGCGAGGAGGAGCCGGCGTGGTCGGAAAGGTCGGAGATCAGGAGCTGGCCCTCCTCGGGTTCGTCGCCGAGCACGGCCCTATCTCCGTGGGCGAGGCCGCGGAACGCTTCGGCGCTCCGCGCGGGCTCGCCCGATCCACCATTCTCACGGTCATGGAGCGGCTCAGGGCCAAGAAGCGGCTGACCCGAAAGCGCGCCGACGGCGTCTACCTGTACTCGTCCCGCGAGGGCAAGGACGCCCTGCTCAGCGGCGTCGTCCGGACGTTCGTCGAGACGACGCTCGCGGGCTCCGTGTCCCCCTTCGTCGCCTACCTCTCCGACGCGGAGCGGCTCTCCGATTCCGAGCTCTCCGAGCTGGAGCGCCTCGTCAAGCGGCTTCGCCGAAAAGAGTAGGGGAGTGTCCCCTACTCCTCCAGCAGAAGCCGCGAGCGTAAGGGCGTATTTCCTGGAGCTGCAGGATCGCGCGTGCGCCGCGCTCGAGGAAGAGGACGCGGGGGCGCGGTTCCATCGGGACGTCTGGGAGCGCGGAGACGGGGGCGGCGGAATGACCCGCGTCCTCCTCGACGGTCAAGTGTTCGAGCAGGCGGGGGTTGGGTTCTCGCACGTGCACGGCGCCTCGCTCCCCGCGGCCTCGACCGCGCTTCGGCCGGAGATCGTGGGGCGGGCGTACGAGGCGCTCGGCGTCTCGCTCGTCGTCCACCCGAGGAACCCTCACGTCCCCACGTCGCACATGAACGTCCGATTCGTCTCGACCACCGCCGAGGGAGCGCCTCCCGTGTGGTGGTTCGGAGGCGGATTCGATCTCACGCCGTACTACGGGTACCGGGAGGATTGCGTGCACTGGCACCGCATCGCCCGTGACGCCTGTGCGCCGTTCGGCGGCGACGTCTACCCGCGCTTCAAGTCCGAGTGCGACGCCTACTTCTTCCTCAAGCATAGAAAGGAGCCGCGCGGCATCGGCGGACTGTTCTTCGACGACCTCAACGTCTGGGGGTTCGAGCGGTCGTTCGAGTTCGTACGAGCCGTCGGGCGCGCGTACCTGGAGGCCTATCGGCCGATCGTCCGCCGCCGTCGCGACACGGAATACGGCGAGCGCGAACGCGAGTTCCAGCTCTACCGACGGGGCCGCTACGTCGAGTTCAATCTTTTGTACGATCGCGGCACGCTGTTCGGGCTGCAATCGGACGGTCGGATCGAGTCGATTCTCATGTCCTTACCGCCGCGGGCCCGGTGGCGCTACGACTGGAAGCCCGACCCAGGAACGCGCGAGGCCGAGCTGTACGAGGAGTTCCTGAAGCCAAAAGCGTGGGTCTGAGCGCCTAGGATGTCGGGGGTCCCGTGATCGCCATGAGCACGTCGTAGTGGATGACCAGCGGCTCGCGCTCGAGCAAGTACTCGTCGTCCTGCGGGTAATAGCGCGCCTTATCCGGGTTCTCCCCCGCGAAGCTGCGGATGGCGTCCATCGACGACCAGAGGGTCGTCACCATGAAGTGGGTGATGCCACCCTCGTCGCGGCGCAAGACGTACACGCCCATGTTCCCCGGCGTCGAGCGGAAGTCGGAGAGGCCCGTGCGCTTCAGGTGCGTCAGATACGCGTCGGCCTTGGGGGTCATCACGCGGCCGTGCCAGGTGCGGGCGATCATCGCGGAATCCTCCGAGGGGTTCCGGAGATTGTCTCACGGGCCGAGGTCACTCGATCTCGACAATCTCCATCTTGTGGGCCTTCCGGCCGGCCCTCTCGGTCTTCACGACCGGGTCGTGGGCGACCAGAGTTCGGGCCTTTTCGACGGTGCGCTCCGCCAGCGCCCGGGCCCCCTCTCGGAGCGCCCCGCTCCGTGTCACGAAGGCGACGTTCCGCTCCATGTCCTCGGCCGACCAGCCGCGGCTGTGAGCGATAAAGGGAAACTGCGGCACGTCGAACCCCAGCTCCGTGAAGAAGACGAGCATCTGACCGGCGACCGCCTGAATGTTGTCCTGGCCGCCCGTGATGATGAACGAAGCGGTCTTGTTCCGGATCAGCACGTTGTCCCGGATCGTCACCTGATTCTGGATGCAGTTCATCCGCTCGATCATCTTGAAGTAAAGCGAGCTCGCAGAGCCCCAGCGGATCGGCGACGCGACGATGATCGCGTCGGCCCAGAAGACCACGCCGTCATAGACACGCTCCATCTGGTCGCCCGGATCCATCTGCGTGATCGAGCAGGGCCACGTGCAGGCCTGCGCGCTCTTCGAGTAGTACCCCTCGCAGTGGCGGAACGAAAGGTCACGGACGCGGATCAGCCGCGTCTCGCAGTCGAGCGCGGAGGCGGCGTGCTGCAGCGCGACGTCGAGCAGCGCATCCGAGGTCGAATAGCGCGGGTGAGCCACGTCCATCCCCGTCGTCGAGAGCCCCAGTACGCGAATGCGTCCGGGGGGGCGCTCGAGCTTGCGCGAGAGCGGGTGAGGGTCGTGGGGGAGCTTGTTGCGCGTGGTCGCCGGGTTGAGGTCGACGAAGAGACGACCGTCTTCTTCCTTCAGCTCGTAGCGTGGCACGCGATCCGCCTCGAAACCCGGCTCCCCCTCGCCGGTGCAGCGGTGGTATTTCCAATTGTGCCAGGGACATACGATGTACCCGGCCGAGTCGATCGTTCCTTCCCCCAACGGGCCGCCGACGTGGTTGCAAACGCCGGAGACTGCGCCGAACCTCCCCTCGGCGAACGAAAGCGCGATCTTCGTGCGGCCGATGACGACCTGTCGCATCGGCTTCGCCTTCAGCTCGGCGATCTCGCCCAGCTCATGCCACTCCGGCGCCCTCGTCTCGCTCATCGGGGGGGCTCGGCCGGCTTTCCCTCCAGGGGATCGGGGAGGATGCCCCGCTCCACCCACCAGGGATGCATCGTCACGGCCAGGCGTCCCGCCTTCACGGCGGGAACGTCGTTTGCCAGCGTCTGCGCCTCTTCGAGGGTTTTCGTGCGATAGATCAGGACGCCTCGCCAGTCGCCATCGTCCCCAAGGGGCCCGGCCAGCACCAATTTCCCGGCCTTCCACATCGCGGTGAGATGGGCGATATGCCCTTCCTGGATCTTCGCGCGCTCTGGGGAAGCCTCGGCGGTCCATTTCGGACCCTTCACCAGGACGCCGAAATAGTAGGTCGTCATGTTGGACGGCATGTCGTCCGCCGGCGCGGGGACGGCGAGAACGAGAGCCACCACCAGAGTAGCTGCGACGCCTCTCATGGGGATCTCCTTTGAGGCGCACATTCTCGCGCGTTTCGCAAGCGAGGTCGACCGTGGGGGCCTGGTAGCATCTCCCGGATGAATCCATCGGGGAGGCTGCGATGAGACTGAGGACGCGCGTTGCGCTGGTCGCGATGACCTTGGGAGCGGCGGCGTACGCGTCCGCCGCCCCGGCGGGGGAGGCGAAGCCGATGGCGGCGCAGAGAACCAAGTATGTCGAGGTCGCGCTGACCTCCGACCTGTACGCGAAGCTGACGCTACGAGAGAAGTCGATGGTGCGGCTTCTGGTCGATGCCTGCGCCGAAATGGACGAGATCTTTTGGAGGGAGAGCTACGGCGACAAGAAAGCGCTCCTGGCCTCCATCGCCGATCCCACGCTCCGCCGGTTCGCGGAGATCAACTACGGCCCGTGGGACCGGTTGAACGCCAACGCCCCGTTCATCAGCGGCGTCGGCGAGAAGCCGAAGGGCGCCGCGTTCTACCCGGCGGATGCGACCAAGCAGGAGATCGAGGCGGCCGCCGCCTCGAACCCGGCGTTCAAGGGGGAGTACACCGTCGTCAGCCGCGACTCGCAGCGCAATCTCCGCGCGGTCCCCTACCGACAGATTTTCGCCGAGCCGATCCAGAGGGCGGCGGGAAAGCTGCGATCCGCGGCGGTGTTCTGTGACGATCCGATGCTCAAGAACTACCTCGAGTTGCGCGCTCAGGCGCTCTTGTCCGACCAGTACCAGCGCAGCGATTTCGCCTGGATGGCGATGAAGAACAACGCGGTCGACATCGTGATCGGCCCGATCGAGAACTACGAGGATCAGCTCCTCGGGGTGAAGACCGCTCACGAAGGGTACGTCCTCTTGAAGGACCGCGACTGGAGCGCGAAGCTCGCGAAATACACCCGATTCCTGCCCGACCTGCAGCGGGGCTTGCCCGTCGCGGCCGAATACAAGAAAGAAACGCCTGGGACCGATTCCGACTTGAACGCCTACGACGCGGTCTACTACGCGGGCGACTGCAACGCCGGTTCGAAGACGATTGCCATCAACCTCCCGAACGACGAGAAGGTGCAGCTCGAATCAGGGACGCGCCGCCTGCAGCTCAAGAACGCGATGCGGGCGAAGTTCGACAAGATCCTCGTGCCGATCGCCGACCGTCTGATCGCCGCCGACGAGCGCTCGAACGTCAAGTTCGACGCGTTCTTCGAGAACGTCATGTTCCACGAGGTCGCTCACGGCCTGGGCATCAAGAACACGATCAACGGCAAGGGGCCAGTGCGCACCGCCCTCAAGGAGCAGGCGGGGGCGCTCGAGGAGGGGAAAGCCGACGTCCTCGGCCTGTACATGGTCGCGAAACTGAAGGAGATGGGGGAGCTGAAGGGAACCGATCTGACCGACAATTTCGTGACGTTCCTCGCCGGTTTGTTCCGCTCCATCCGGTTCGGGGCGACCGAAGCTCACGGGCGGGCCAACCTCGCTCAGTTCATCTTCTTCCGCGACATGGGGGCGTTCACACGCGACGCGAAGACGGGGACCTACCGTGTCGACGTCCCGAAGATGCAAGCGGCTATGAACGCCATGTCGGAGAAGATCCTCAAATTCCAAGGGGACGGCGACTACGAGGGCGTCGTCGCGTTCCTTCCGAAAAAGGGTGACATGGACCCGGCGCTCGCCGGCGATCTGGCCCGGCTCGCCTCTGCGGACATCCCGACCGACGTCGTGTTCAAGCAGGGGATGGACGTGCTGGAGAGCCGGTTGAAATAGACCGGCCCCCGATCAAGTTCGACTTCCGGGCCCGTCCGCGCGTAATACACGCGCGGAGTGACCATGAGAATCTACCGTCTGCTGACGTTCGTTTTCTGTCTTCCTCTGCTCGCCGCGCGGTCGCACGAGGCGCGTTTTGTCCATGGGCAGAGCGCCCTCTGCATTCCGTTCGACAACAGCAATCACCACATCGCGGTCAAGGGGGCGCTGAACGGGCGCGACGGCATGACGCTGGTGCTCGACACCGGAGCCGGTGGATCGGTCATCGACGCTGCGCGAGCCGAGGCGCTCGGGCTGGCCGCCGTGGGCCGCCACGTGACGCACGGCGCCGGCGGCGCCGAGGAGGCCTCGACGGTCTACGGCGTCAGCGTCGAGCTTCCCGGCCTCGAGCTCACGGACCTAACCATGAACACGCTTCCCCTCGAAGCGATCGCGGCCCAGGGCGGCAAGCCGATGGACGGCATCCTGGGACGCCCGCTGCTCGATCGATGCGTGGTCGAGGTCGACTATCCGCGGCGCTGCCTGAGCTTCTTCGACCCGGAGGACTATCCCGGCCCGCGAGCGGGCGACGAGATTCCTCTCTCGTTCAAGGAGAGCTTGCCTTACGTCAAGGCCCGTATCGTGCTCCCGGACGGCCGGCCGATCTCAGGGAAATTCGTCGTCGACACCGGCGCCTCGACCAGCGTCATTCTCAATCCCACGGCGATCGAGCGGGAAGGCGTCGACGCCTCGCTCGCGAAGACGATCACGGTGCAGGCGCGGGGCGTCGGCGGCGCCCGTGAGATTCGGCTGACGCGGATGGGGCGCCTCGATCTCGGCCGATTCTCGCTCGCCCAACCGATCGTCGCGCTCCAACCTCCGGGCCCGGGGTATATCAGCGCTCCCGGCACGATCGGGAACATAGGCGGCGGCATCCTCAGCCGCTTCAAGGTGACCTTCGACTATCGGCGGCACCGGATGATTCTCGAGCCGGGACCGGACATCGACCGACCGTTCGAGGCGGACATGAGCGGCCTTTCACTCGTCTCGATGGCGCCCGACTTCAAGCGCGTCAAAGTCTCCCGTGTTCTCGACGGCTCGCCCGCGCTCGAGGCCGGCATCCAGGCCGGCGACGAGCTGGCGACCGTGGACGGGAAGCCGGCGGGCGAGATCGGCCTGTCCACGCTGCGCGAGCAGCTCAAACAGGAGAACCAAGACCTCAAGCTGACGCTGGTGCGCGGAGGCGAAACGCTCTCCTTCCAGCTCAAGACACGGCGGATGATCTAGCCGCGGTCCTCCAGCTCCTCGAGCGTGCGCGGCCAATCCTTCCCGAGAAGGCGCGAGAGAGCGCGATCGGCGAGGAGCCGTCCACCGGTCTGACATCTCGCGCAATAGTTGGCCTCGTTTTGCGCGTAGACGATCCGCTGTACGGGCGCGCCGCAGGTCGGGCAGGGATCGCGGAAGCGCCCATGGACGCTCATGCCGGGGCGAAACGCGGTCACGCCTTCGGGGAACTCTCCGTGGGCCTCCTCCGTCAGCCGGTCGCGCCATGCGAGGAGGGTTCCCCGTGTGGCCTCGCGCAGGCGCGCGACCTCGCCCTCGTCGAGGTTCCGCGTCAGCTGCGCCGGCGAGAGCTTTGCGGCATGGAGGATCTCGTCCGAGTACGCGTTACCGATCCCGGAGAAGATGGAAGGATCCGTCAACGCGCGCTTGAGCGTCCGGTTCTCGCGGACGAGCACCTTCGTGAACTCCTCGAGCGTCGCCTCGAGCGGCTCGATGCCGCCGCGGCTCAGCGCGGCGAGATTCGGCTCCCCGAAGACGACATGAAGGGACGCGCGCTTCTTCGACCCCGCCTCCGTCAGCGTCAGCGATCCTGTCGAGAAATCGAACGCCGCGAGAACGGTCTTGCCCGCGAGCTTCGCCCCCTTTGGCTTCCAATGGAGGCGTCCTGAGATCATGAGGTGGATCGCGAGGAACAGGTTCCCCTCGAGCGCGAAGACGACGCGCTTGCCAAGGCGGCGAACGCCGAGAACGCGTCTCCCGCTCGCCTCGCTCAGGAGCGGCGTGACCGTGCGGAGGAGAAACGGGCTCGCGAGCCGGACCTGCTCGAGAGCGGCACCCTTCACGCGCGCTTCGAGAGCGGCGACGTAAACGTCGACGTCCGGCAGCTCGGGCATCAGCGCGAGGCGCGGCGCAAGCGGTCGGCGATCGCCAGGGCGAGACCTTCGTTCCCTCCAGGGGGCGCGGCGAGGATCACGGAGACGTCGCCGGCGTCCAGCTCGCGCAGCGACGTGAAGAGATTGCGCGCCGCTTCCTCGAGGTCGCCGCACTCGGTGAGCGCTCTCACGACGACCGGGACACCGTACCGCCTGCGGACCTCCTCCGTGACCTCCGCGACCGCCGCGGGGCTCGCGAACACGCCGATCAACCCGACGCACGACGCAGCGCGGGGAAGGGCGTCAGGACCGGGCAACAGGTGCAACGGCGTGCGCGGCGCGTAGTGAACGGCGCTCGTTCCGGGGGACGCCGCAGGAACTCCCGGCGCCGTCGTGACGGGAGCGCGAGCGAGACGCACGCTCGCCGTCGCCTCGATCGCCTCGACGGAGACCCCTCCCGGGCGGAGGAGCGTCAGCGTTCCGTCGCTCGCGATCGCGACGACCGTCGATTCGACGCCGACCGTCGACGCGCCGCCGTCGAGCACGATGCCGATCCGGTCGCCCAGCTCCGCGACCACGTGGGCCGCGGTCGTCGGGCTGATCCGGCCGAACCGGTTTGCAGACGGGGCCGCGAGCGGAATCGCCGCGGATTTCAAGAGAGCCTGCGCGACGGGATGCGACGGCATCCGGATCGCGACGGTGTCGAGCCCGCTCGTCACCAGATCGGGGATCATCCTGCCGCGGGGTAGGGCGAGGGTCAACGGCCCGGGCCAAAAGCGCCGTAGCAGGACGTCCGCGCGCTCACGCGCGAGCTGCGGGAGCCGCGAGACCTCGACCACGCCTTGATCCTCGAGGCCGGAGAGCACCTCGCGCTCGAGGGGGCCGGCCGGGCGCACGACGTGAACGATCAGCGGGTCGAAGCTCGGACGGTCCTTGGCCGCGAAGATCCGCGCGACCGCGGCGGCGTCGAAGGCGTTCGCGGCGAGGCCGTAGACGGTCTCCGTCGGCATCCCGACCAGCTCCCCGCGGAGAAGCGCATCGGCGGCGCGCTTCACGTTGTCGGCCGACGGAGTCAGGATCGTGGCCACGCAGCCTCCCTTGCGGACTGGAGATAATACCCGCCATGCGCCGGCGCATCCTCGATCCACCGACGCCGGCGATCTCGCCGGTCCCGCGCCCGCATTTCGATCCGAAGAGCGGCTGGTTTCGCCGCATCGAGCGCGCCACGAGTCTGGCTCTCTCCCGTCGCCTCTGGCCATGGATCCCGGGGGCGGCGATCCCCTACGGCTGGATCCTCGACCGTTGGCTGACGATCGCGTGCGCCGAGATCCCGATCGCGAACCTTCCCGAGGCGTTCGACGGGACGACGGTGCTGTTCCTCTCCGACATTCACGCGGGACCGTTTCTCTCACGGCGCGCGGTCACGAAGCTGTTCGCGCGCCTCGCGAGTCTGTCCGCCGATGTCGTGGTTCACGGTGGCGACCTCGCGACGTCGAGCGTGCGGGAGGTCGAACGCCACGAAGAGGCGATCCGGGCGCTGGCGGCCCCCTTGGGCGCGTTCGCCGTGTTCGGCAATCACGACCATTACACCCGGGATGCCGCCGGCGTCGGGAGGATCCTCGAATCGTGCGGAGTGCACCTCCTCCACAACGAGGCCGCGGCGATCGCGCGAGACGGTGCGAGGCTCGCGCTCGCCGGCATCGACGACTGGAACATCGGCCGGCCGGATCTCGCGCGGGCGCTCGATCGTGCGGCGACGGCCGCACCGGGCTCGCCGGTCGTGCTGATCTCACACAATCCGGACGCGTTCTACCGAGCCGCGGACCACGGGGTTGCGCTCACGCTGTCGGGGCATACGCACGGCGGTCAGGTGCGGATTCCGGGTCGCCCGGTTCTCGTGAGGATGAGCCGTTACCGGCTCGACGAGGGGCGCTTCGTCCACAACGGCTCCCATCTCGTGGTGAGCCGCGGCCTCGGCGTCTCCGGCATCCCGCTTCGATTCGCGTGCGCACCCGAGGCCGTTCTCGTGACCTTGAGAAGATAGGGGACACTCCCCTTTTTCTTGTAAAGCCCCCCGGATACCGCTTTGCAAGAAAACAGGAGAGTGTCCCCTATCTTCTCAAGGTCACGCGTAAGCGTCATCCTGTTCGATGCGAGACGCCACCCAATCGAACGCACCACCCACCAGCTTGCCTCCACAGTACGCGCACACGGTGGCGCCGCCGCCGGGAGGCAAGGACGCGCCGCAGGACGGACAACTCGTCGGCGCGGGCACGCTTCCCGGGATGGCGCGCAGGAAAGTCCAGTATTCCGAGAAGGTGCGCGGTCGCGACGTGCTGCCGCCGACGATCTTGCCGCCCGCGTCTTCGGTCCAGTCGAGGGCCCGCGCGTAAATGCGTACCGTGACCGATTCGTAGAACGCGTCGGCGTCGATCTTCACGAGAACGATCCGATTCACCTCGACCCGCTCGACATGGTTCCTCAGGCCGAACGCTGCGTACCGCTCCATCCAGAATCGATGAGTCTGGTAGAGCGAGTCGGTCTCGAACGGCCGCGCCTGCTCCCAGGTGCGCTTCGACCACGCCTCTTGAAGCGCGAGAAACGTCGACCGGACCCGATCCTCGAATGCCGGCCAAGCGTGGTCCGGGTGCCTTCCCTCGAAAGCGCGCTTCGACGCCGGGAGCCGCGGATCGTACACGGTGGGCAGATCGGTGCCGGCCTCGACGCCGCCTCCCTCGTCGACGTCCAGCTCGGGCGCGCTGAGCGGGCGGCGGTTGGCGTACGGGATCGCCGCAACCTCCCATTGCGTGAGCCCGCCTCGCCGCGGGCTGCCGCAGCTCGGGCAGCTCCCGTCAGTCTTCGGCTCGAGCGTCGAGCCGCATCCCGCGCATCCGAGCGCCCGCATCTTGTCCGGTGTCGGCGAGCGCACGCCCGCTTTTCTCCGGAAGGACCACCGCTCGGAGCAGAGCACCTGCGCGCACGCTCCGCTCCGCACCTCGGCGAGGTTCGCCTCGAACTCGACGTCGATGCGGACGTACCCCGCTTCGGTCGCCGCCTGCACGATTCGCGTCGCTCCGAAGATGACGTCGGAAATCGACTCCAAATTCACGCGGTCGGCGAACAGCTTGTCGATCGCCTCGTCCGTCATCCACGCTTCGAGCGCGGCGCGATTTCCGGTTCCCCGCATCTCGTGCGCCCTCGCGTACACGAGCTGGACGAAATCGGTGAACACGGGCTCGGAGAAGTAGGGATCCGTCGAGCGGACGGGCGTGAGGTTCGCGGGGCCACGACGGCCCGGGGACGGCTGCGGATAGACCGTCGGTTGCTCGCCGATGCTCCGCTGCAGCGCGCCCGACTGCGCCATCTTCATGAGGACGACGAAAATGACGATCACCATGGGAATGCCCAGGATCGGATGAGCAAAGACCAACCAGAGGAGGAGCCGAACGAGGCCGAACACGAGCCCCGCGTCGCCGCTCCCGCCGCCGTGCCCTCCTCCCGAATACCCGCCACCCCCGCCCACGCGCGCGTAGGCTGCGGCGGTGGAAGCCACCCACACCGCAAGAGCCGAAAGAGCGGCCGCTCTTCGCGTCACGGAACGATCCGCGGCGCGTCGGGGGACTCGTTGACATGCGTCTTTTCCCCGGGCAACCGCTGGCGGAGGGTCTCGCCGATCTGATCGATCCCCCGGACGAGATCATCGGTCGTCCGCGGCCGCGCCGGATCGCCGGCGGCGCTCCACCGAATGTCAGACCAGACGGCCGGAGGGATGTGCCCGTCGAGCCCGAGATCCGGGAGCAGCGCCACCCGGTCCTCGAGCAGGGAGACGTAGACCAAGAGCCCCGTTCGCTGGCGCGTCCCATGGACCGCTTCGGACAGGAAATGCGCCGCCGCAGCGCGAGCCACCTGATCACGCATGCGCGCTTCGGGCGAGATCGTCCTCAGAAGGCCGGGCGTTCTGTGCGCGATCCATGACGCGAGCGAGAACGCGAGCGGGATCTCGATGGCGACGGCGAGCGGGTGGAACGTCGCCGGCGCGAAGAGCGCCACGAGAAGAACGAGCATCGCGACGCCGGCGCCGAACGCCCCCGCGACGTCGAGGTAGGATCCCGACCGCGACGCCACGACGACGATCAGCTCGGCGGCGGTCCCGCGCTCGGCCCGACCCACGGCCCCCTCGATGGCCGAAGAGAAGCCGCGATCGGTGCGAATCATGGGCGGGTGAGTGTACATTCGCCTCTCATGAAGACGATTCTCCTCATGAGACACGCAAAGGCGGAGGCCGGGGTTCCCGGACAAAGGGATTTCGACCGGGCGTTGACCGAGCGCGGGCGTGAAGACGCGGAACGGATGGGAAAGACGCTGTCCCGGCTGAAAGCGGCGCCGGACGCTCTCGTAGCCTCAGCCGCGATAAGGGCGAAGGAAACCGCCGAGATGGCGGCCCGCGGTATGGGCTTCGGCGGAGCCATTCGGCTGGAGCGGGCGCTCTACGACGCACCCGGCGAGGCCTGGCTCACGGCCCTGCGCGCGATCCCCGCGTCCGCGGGATCCGGCCTGGTCGTCGCCCACAGCCCGGGCATCGCCGAGGCCGCCGCGCTTCTCTGCGGCGCCTCGGCGAAAGCATTTGATATTCCGACGGCAGGATTGCTCGCCTTCGACGTCGAGGTTGAGCGCTGGCGCGATCTGGAAGAGGGGAAAGCCTCGGTGCGTTGGTTTCTCAGACCGAAACTCATGGAACGCCTGTCTTGACGGGGACCGGCCCCTTTTTCTCGCAAAGCGGTATCCGGGGAGCTTTGCAAGAAAAAGGGGCCGGTCCCCTTTTTTTCAAGCGCTACAATGCGATTTCGGTCCGGAGGAGCGCCTCATGGCCTTGGTAGCGTTCAACCTCAAACGATGGATCGACGAACACCGCCACCTTCTCAAGCCGCCGGTGGGCAACAAGCTGGTCTGGCAGGACACCGAGTTCCAAGTGATGATCGTCGGAGGCCCGAACGCGCGAAAGGATTACCACATCGAAGACGGCGAGGAGCTCTTCTTCCAGATCGAAGGAGACATCGTCGTCAAGGTGATCGAGAACGGGAAACCCCACGACGTCGTCATCAGAGAAGGGGAAATCTTCTTGCTTCCGCCGGGGATTCCGCACTCTCCGCAGCGACCTGCGGGCACGATCGGCATGGTCGTCGAGCGCATGCGCGACGAGAAGGAGATCGATCATCTGACCTGGTTTTGCGACAACTGCGGAACGCTGCTGTACGACGCGACCTTTCATTGCAAGGATCTGGGGACGCAGCTGAAGCCGATCATCGAAGGGTTCTTCGCCGACGAGTCGAAGTGCACGTGCAAGACGTGCGGCCAGGTGCTGCGGAAGCCAGAGCTCCCGAAAGCGGGTTAGGCCGGTTGGCTCCCCACCGCGTCCTGAAGATCGATCTCCATACCCACATCCTTCCGGAGACTCTCCCGGATCTCACGGAGCGGTACGGAACCCCCGGCTTCATCCAGCTCGACCACCACGCGCCGGGGTGCGCGCGAATGATCCTCGACGGCGCTCTGTTCCGGGAGATCCAGGACAATTGCTGGGATCCGCGCCGGCGCCTCGAGGACTGCCTCGCGACGAACGTCGACGTCCAAGTGCTCTCGACGGTGCCGGTGATGTTCAACTACTGGGCGAAGCCGGAGCACACGCTCGACCTCTCCGCGCTGTTGAACGATCACGTCGCGTCGGTCGTCGCCGGCAGTCCCAACCGGTTCGTCGGCCTGGGAACGCTCCCGATGCAGCAGTCCGACCTCGCCATCTACGAGCTCGAGCGCTGCGTTCGGGATCTGAAGCTCGCGGGGGTGCAGATCGGCACGCACATCAACGGATGGAGTCTCGACCAGCCCGAGCTTTTTCCGATCTTCGAGGCGGCCGCCGACCTCGATGCCTGCGTGTTCGTCCACCCGTGGGACATTCTCGGCAAGGAGAGGATGACCAAGTACTGGCTTCCGTGGCTGGTCGGAATGCCGACCGAGACCGCGCTCGCCATCTGTTCGGTGATCTTCGGCGGCGTGCTCGAGCGCCTTCCGAGGCTGCGCATCGCCTTCGCCCACGGCGGCGGCTCCTTTCCCGGCACCGTGGGGCGCATCCAGCACGGGTTCGTCTCGCGTCCGGATCTCTGCGCGATCGACAACGCGATCGCTCCCCGGGACTACCTCGGCCGGTTCTACGTCGACTCGCTCGTGCACGACGCCGACGCGCTGCGCTACCTCGTCCGATTGATCGGAGCCGAGAAGATCGCGCTGGGCTCGGACTACCCTTTCCCGCTGGGCGAAGCGGTTCCCGGCGCCCTCATCGAGTCGATCGCGGAATTCGACGCGGCGACGAAGGAGCGTTTGCTCTCCGGGACCGCGCTCGAGTTCCTCGCGGTCTCCCGCGAGCGGTTCGTCGCATGACACCGATCTTCGAGGCCTCCGAGGCGTTCGCCAAACGGCTCGACGAGCGAGATCCGCTCGGGCAGTTCCGGGACCGGTTCGCCCTTCCGACGCGCCGCGGCCAGCCGGTCATCTATTTCAACGGAAACTCGCTCGGCCTGATGCCCAAGTCAGCGCGCTCGCTCGTCAACGACGAGCTCGACGATTGGGCGAGGCTGGGCGTCGACGCCCACTTCGAGGGAAAGACGCCGTGGTTCTCGTATCACGAGGTGTTCCGGGAGCCGGGAGCCCGCCTCGTCGGGGCGCTCCCCGGCGAGGTCGTCATGATGAACGGCCTCACCGTCAACCTGCATCTCATGCTGGCGAGTTTCTACCGGCCCAACGGATCTCGCCGAAAGATCCTGATCGAGGACGGCGCGTTTCCCTCCGACGCGTACGCGGCCCAGACGCAGCTCGCGCTCCACGGCATCGACGCGACCGAAGGATTGATCCGGGCGACCCCGCGCCCCGGCGAGGCGCTTCTTCGGACGGAGGACCTGATCGAGCTGATCGAGCGGCGAGGCGGAGAGATCGCCCTCGTTCTGCTTCCTGGAGTCCAGTACTACACCGGGCAGCTTCTGGACATCGCGGCGACCACGAAAGCCGCTCACCGGCAGGGATGCGTCGCCGGTTGGGATCTGGCCCACGCCGCCGGAAACGTCCCGCTGGAGCTTCACGACTGGGACGTCGACTTCGCGGTCTGGTGCTCCTACAAGTACGTCAACGCCGGGCCGGGCGCGGTTGCCGGCTGCTTCGTCCACCAGCGTCACGGCTCGAACGCCGCGCAGGCCCGGATGGGCGGCTGGTGGGGGAACGAGCCGGCCACGCGGTTCCGCATGCACGTGGAGCGCGAGTTCGTGCCGAGGGCGGGAGCCGACGGCTGGCAGCTGTCCAATCCGCCGATTCTGGCGATGGCACCGCTCCGCGCTTCTCTCGAGCTGTTCGACGAGGCCGGAATGGAATCGCTCCGCCGCAAGTCCGTGGTCCTGACGGGGTACCTCGAATGGCTGCTCCACCAAGCGCCGCGGCGGCGATTCGAGCTGATCACCCCGAAGAGCCCCGCCGAGCGCGGCTGCCAGCTCTCGTTGCGCATCGTCGACCGACCCGCGGAGACGCTGCGCGCGCTCGAGGCGCTCGGGATCGTGGGCGATTTTCGTCCCCCGGACGTCGTGCGCGTCGCGCCGGTACCCTTCTACAACACGTTCCACGAGGTCTGGCGCGCTGCCGAGCTGATCCAGCGCGCGGGTCTTTCGGGCTGAGCCGCGGATGGAAGGGCGGACGAGGTCGATCACGATCGTCGGCGCCGGGCTGGGAGGGGCCTTGATGGCCGTTTTTCTCGGGCGCGCGGGGCATCGCGTCCGGGTCTACGAGCGGCGCCCGGATCCGAGAAAGGGGGCGGGAGGACGCAGCCGGTCGATCAATCTCGCGATCTCGACGAGGGGCCTTGCGGCTCTCGAGCGCGTCGGGCTCGACGGCAAGCTCCTGGAGGTCGCGGTTCCGATGCGAGGGCGGATGGTTCACGCGGTCGACGGTGGGCTCGCTTTCCAACCTTACGGACACGAGAAGCATCACGTCATCCATTCCGTCTCCCGCGCCGGACTGAACCGCCTCCTCGTCGAGACGGCGGAAGGGATGGAGAACGTCGAGGTCCATTTCGGGAAGCGCTGCGCCGACGTCGATCTGGAGCACGCCGCGGCAACGTTCTTGGACTCCGAAACCGGAGCGAGCTCGAGCGAGCCGGCGGATCTCCTGATCGGGGCGGACGGTGCTTTCTCCGAGGTCCGGCTCGCCCTGCAGAAAACCGACTGCTTCGAGTACGCTCAGTCGTTCCTGGAGCACGGCTACAAGGAGCTGACGATTCCTCCCGCGGACCTCGGAGGATTTCGCATGGAGCCGAACGCGCTCCATATCTGGCCGCGGGGCGGCTTCATGATGATCGCGCTTCCCAACGTCGACGGCTCGTACACCTGCACCTGCTTCTGGCCGTTCCGCGGTGAAAACTCCTTCGCCGCACTCGCGACCCGAGACGAAGTTCGCGCGTTCTTCCAGAAAACGTTTCCCGACGCGCTGCCGATGATGCCCTCCCTCGAAGAGGATTTCCTGCTCAACGCGGTCGGCTCGCTCGTCACGGTGCGATGCGCGCCATGGCGGTACAGGGACCGGGTCGTGCTGTTGGGGGATGCCGCGCACGCCGTCGTACCGTTCTACGGCCAGGGAGCGAACGCAGCGTTCGAGGACTGCATCGTCCTCGACGAGTGTCTGAAGGAGGTCCCGAACGATGTCGCGGATGCGCTCGCGAGCTACGAGAAGCGCCGGAAGCGGCACGCGGACGCCCTGGCCGACCTCGCCATCTCGAATTTCCTCGAGATGCGCGACAAGACCGCCTCGAAGACGTTTCTCTTCGGCAAGAAAGTGGAAAAGGCCCTCGCCCGCGCCTTGCCGGGACTCTTCGTTCCTCTTTACTACATGGTGAGCTTCAGCCGAACGCCTTACGCCGACGCGGTCGACCGGGCCCGCGCCCAATGGCGCGCGGTCTTCTCGTTCGCCGGCGTGTTGCTCGCCGCCGTTCTCGTCGCGGCCGCATACGCGTTGACACGGAGGTAGCGCGATGCCCGAGCTGACCTACTCGTCGTACTTGAAGCTGCCCGCGCTTCTCGGCTTACAGACGCCCCGCTCGACCCCTCCGGAGCACGACGAGATGCTCTTCATCGTGATCCACCAGGTGTACGAGTTGTGGTTCAAGGAGATGCTGCACGAGATCGAGAAGGTGAAGCGCGACTTCGCCGGCGGAGACCTCTACGGCGCCATTCACACGTTCAAACGACTGCGGACGATCATGAAAACGCTGGTCCAGCAGCTCGACATTCTGGAGACGATGACTCCGATGTCCTTCTCGGCGTTCCGGGACCGGCTCGACACGGCATCCGGGTTCCAGTCCTATCAATTCCGCGAGCTCGAGTTCGTGATGGGAATGAAGCGCCCCCAAATGTTGAAATACGCCGCCGACGAGACAGCCAAGAAGCTGCTCGAATCGCGACTTTCCGAGCCATCCGTCGTCGACCGCTTCTACGACTTCCTCGCGCATCAGGGGGTCACCATCCCGGAAAGGTTGCGTGCCAAGCCCGCCGCCGAGGGAAACCGAGCGGACGAGGAGCTGCAGCGCGAGATTCTGGGCCTTTACACCCGCCGGCCCGAGCTGGCGATCCTCTTCGAGTCGATGACCGACCTCGACGAGGGATTCCAAGAATGGAAGTACCGCCACGTCAAGCTGGTCGAGCGGACGATCGGGAACAAGAAGGGCACGGGGGGCTCCCTCGGCGTGGATTTCCTCAAGCAGAGCCTGTTTCAGCCTTTGTTCCCGGATCTTTGGGCGATCCGGCACGAGCTTTGATCTAGGGGCGGGTGGCCCCGACTCGACGAGGGGGTGGTCGGGAGGTTATCCTTTCCGCCGTTCCGCGGTCCCGTACCTTCAGGCGAGGAATCCGTGCTTGTATCTTTTCTCATCGCACTCGGGGTTTCAATCGTCGCGCTCCAGATCATGGTGTTCAGCACGACGATCTACCTCCATCGCGCCGCGACGCACCGCGCGCTGACCCTTCATCCGTTCGCCGCATGGATCTTCCGGTTCTGCATCTGGCTGACGACGGGGATCGTGCCGCGAGAGTGGGTCGCCGTTCACCGGAAGCACCACGCGCACACGGACGAGCAGGGCGATCCGCACAGCCCAGTGCTCGAGGGATTCTGGCAAGTTCAGTTCGGCAACGTTTATTACTACATCAAAGAGAGCCGCAATCAGGAAACGATCAACACCTTCGCAAAGGACTTCCTGAAGTCCGACTTCTGGGACCGCATCGCTTTCAACCATGGGAAGGCTGGGCTCGTGATCGGCACTGGGCTCGCGTGCGTGGTTCTCGGATGGTGGGGGTTGTTCACCGCCGCGTTCGCGGGATTCATGTACGTCTTCGTCCTTTCGTCGTCGATCAACGGCCTCTGCCATCATTTCGGCTACAAGAACTTCAACAATACGGCGGGAAATTTCCGCTCCGTGGCGCTGTTGACGGGCGGCGAAGGGCTGCACAACAACCACCACGGTCGCCCGCGCGCCGCGAAATTCAGCGTTCGTCCGTCCGAAATCGATCCGGCGTGGCCGATCATTCGCACGCTGGAGTTCTTGGGCCTGGCCAGGATCTCGAAGGCCACGGCGTAGGGGCTTGCTCTACGACATCACGCCGGCCGTAACCGCGGCTCTCGCCGTCTGGCCGGGCGACACCCCACCGTCGCGCGAGGTGCTCGCCGATCTGAAGCGCGGAGACAACATCACCCTGTCCACCCTGCGGGCGACCGTGCACCTCGGCGCCCACGCGGATGCCCCGAGCCACTACGGGCAGGACGCCGAGTCGATCGAATCCCGCCCGCTCGATCTCTACTTGGGCGCTTGCAGGGTCGTGCACATTCCGGCCGCACGCGGCACGCGCATCCCTCCCACGTCTCTACCGTCAAGCCTCAACTCGCAACGTCTGTTGATCGCTACCGGCACCTATCCCGATCCCAACGTCTTCGGCGAGGACTTCGCCGCCCTCGAGCCCGCGACCGTCGATCTCCTCCACGATCGCGGAGTGCGTTTGGTCGGGATCGACACGCCCAGCGTCGACCTGTTCTCCGCGCGCGACCTGGTCGCGCACCAGCGCTTCCTGGCCCACGACATGGCGATCCTGGAGGGCCTCGCGCTCGGCGGTGTCCCGGAAGGGGAGTACGAGCTGATCGCCCTTCCCCTCAAGCTGACCGGCTTCGACGCGAGCCCGGTAAGGGCCGTGCTGCGGACGCGCTAGTCTTCACTCCACTCCCACCCGAAAAGGGCGACCCGCGCGGTAGAGAGCGAGGCGCTGCTCGGCCCCCCGCCGCGCTTCGGGGGAGACGGTCGATCCGGAGAGTTCGAGCGCTCGCGCGGCAGCGCGAACCGCTTCATCGAAGCGACCGGACTCGGCGTACGCGGCCGCAAGCACGTCCATGGCCTGAGCGTCCCGGCCGCCCCCCGCGGCATTCGCCAGTTCGGCCAACCGCAGGGCCTCGGTTCCGTTCCTGACGCGAGGATCGGGGTCGGTGGCGAGGATCCAGGCCAGCCGTTTTTCGACGTCGGCGGCTCCCGGGCTCAGACGCAGCGTGTCGCGATAGGCGCCCGCGGCCTCTCCGGATCGTCCCGAGGCTTCGAGCGCGAGCCCCAGATTGAGATGCGCCTTCGCAAAGGACGGCTTGGCTCGGATCGCCTCGCTGAACTGCTGTAGGGCGTCCGCGGACCGGCCCTGCTGGGCCAGCGCGATGCCGAGGTTGTTGTGCGCGTTGACGAAGTTGGGATCCCAGCGCAGCGCGCTTCTGAAACAAGAGATGGCCTCGTCGAGTTTTCCCTCGCGCTGCTTCACCAAGCCCAAGTTGTCGAGCCCCTCGGGGAAGTCCGGCTTCGTGCGGAGCGCCCGCTCGAAGAGCTCGGTAGCGGGAGCGAGCTCGCCGCGCCGCAGCAGCATGCCCCCGAGGTTGTTGGAGGCGATGAACGCGTCCGGGTTCCTGCGCAGCGTGTCCCGCCAGAGCGTCTCCTCGTCGGCGTACGCGTAGCCTCGTTGGAACGTCACCGTGGCCGCGGCGACGACGGCCATCGCTCCGAGGCTCCACCCGAATCTCCTCGGTGCGACCGCCGGTGCGCGGACCAGCGCGGCGACCCCCGCCGCGAACAGAGCGAGCGGACCGATGACGGCGAGGTAAGCGAAGTGGTCCGCGACGAACGAGAACCTCATCGGGTAGACGTTGACGAATCCCAAAGCGGGAGCCAGGGTCCCCGCGAACAAGAGAACCGCCGCGAGCGGTCCGCGCCCGATTCGGCCCCGCGCCAGCCAGAGCGCCACGACCAGCGCCAGCGCTGCCGCCGGAAAAAGGATCATCTCGGCCGGCGCTCCCGCGATCTTCCATCGCGGGTAGATGAAGATCAACGGATGCGGCCAGATCAGCTTTCCCAAGTAGAACCAGAACGCCCGCCCGGCGATGACGGAGCGATCGAGGAGGGAGAACGCCCAGTCGGGTCCCGAAGCGCCGACATCGTTCTTTTCCATCCAAGACGTGAGCGCTCCCGCTGCAGCGCCCATGGGAAGCATCGCCGCCAGCCGGGCCACGTGGCGCCGATCGATCCTGCCGTCCCGCCAACCCAGCACGACCGCGATCGCCGCGGGCAGCGTCGCTGTGACGGACTTGCTGAGCAGAGCGGCGGCGTAGAGAACGATCGCGCAACCGTAGCGCACCGCGCCCGGCGGCGAGGGGCTCGCGTCGTCCGGCCGCTGGCGAGATCCGAGATAAGTGAGGGCCGCCAGGAGATAGAACGCGCCCGAGAGAACGTTCTTCCTCTCCGTCACCCACGCCACGGATTCGACTTGCATCGGATGGAGGACGAACAGCGCCGCGCCGAGCCACGCCCCGGGAACGCGGAGGCGGCGGAGCAGCTCCCACAAGAGCAAGCCGTTCAACGCGTGGAGGAGGATGTTGGTAACGTGGAAGCCGAGCGGCCGCAGGCCCCAAAGGCGATACTCGATCCAAAAGGTCGTGTGAACCAACGGATAGTACTGCGGGACGGCGCCCAGCTCGAGCCAGATCCGCGCCAGGCCGACGCCCGATCGCAAGGTGGCGTTCTCGGTCACGTAGTCGTCGTCGTCCCACACGAATCCGGCGCGCATCGCAGGAGCGTAGGCAAAAAGCGCCAACACCAGGAGAAGAAGTGCGAGCCCAGCGCGAGCGCGGCCGGAAAGCGTTGCGAGAGGCATTTCGCGGGGCGCGAACATATCATGGGAAGCAGCGTTGAAGCGGAGGCGACGCCGCGGCGCGGAGGTGGGGCTTGAGCGCGGAGGGAGGACGGGAGTTTCCGACCACGAGCTGGAGCCTGATCCGCCGAGCCGCCACGCTCGAGGCCCCGGAATCGCGCGACGCGCTCGCGAGGCTGTGCCGGGCCTACTGGGAGCCGCTCTACGCCTATCTGCGGCGGAGCGGCCGGTCGCACGAAGATGCCGAGGATCTCGTCCAGAGCTTCTTCGCGCGGCTCCTCGAAGCGCGACGGCTCGAGCAGCTGACGCCGGAGCGCGGGTCGTTCCGGGGCTTCCTGCTCGTCGCGCTCAAGAACTTCGTCTCGACCGCGGCAACGAAGGAGCGTACGCAGAAACGAGGTGGCGGGAAGCCTCACCTGTCGTTTCAGCTCGATACGAAGGAAGGGGATCGTCGCTTCCACCAGGAGTCGAGCAGCGGGCGTAGCGCCGATGAGACCTACGAGCGTCGCTGGGCCCTCAGCGTTCTCGCCCATGTCATCGATCGTCTCCGCGAGGAGCGTGAGCGGGCCGGGGACCGGATCGTGTTCGCCGGCCTCGAGGGATTCCTTCCCGGCGGATTCCAGGACGAATCCTACGAATCGGTCGGGGCGAAGCTGAACATGACGGCCGGTGCGGTGAAGGTCGCGGTGCATCGCCTCCGGCATCGCTACCGCGAGCTCCTGCGGGCCGAGATCGCGAACCTCGTCGACGACCCGTCGGAGGTGGACGAGGAAATACGCTACCTCCGAAACGTCCTGAGCCGCTGAGATTCGCTTCAGCGCAAGCCGGTCAGCGCGCGCAGCGTGAGGAACGTCGTCACCTCGGCGGGAACGCGGCGGCGAAGCTCCTCGGCTTCGGCGCCACGCCCGGTCCTATCGTAGAAGGCGGCGAGGCGGCGTAGCGCGGCGACCGCCATTCCGTCCGCGTCACCCCGCTTCTCGCGGAGAATCTCGTAACCGGAGACGAGCAGAGGTTGAGCCTCGGCATCCCGCCCCAGCTCCGCGAGGCAACCTCCGAGCTCCGCACGGATCTCCGCGAGCGTGTAGGGTGTGTCGCGGCCGAGTCGCACGAAGACCCCCTCCGCTTCGCGATACTTCTGGACGGCGAGTTCGTGCCGGCCGGCGGCGTGCTCCATCCGTCCCCAAGCGAGCAGCGTCTCGCCGACCGTCGTGTGGTCCTGGCCGAACAAGGACCGGTACAGGCCGAGCGATTCTCCGAAGACCCGCTCGGAGGCGGCGACGTCGGCCTTCGTCCTCGCCTTGTAGAGGGCGATGGCATACGCGCGCTGCGCCTTGGCGATCAGAAAGCGGGACTCCGTGAACACCGGAATCGCTCTCTCGACGGCCTCCCGTCCGGCGTCGATGCCGTCATCTTTTCCCTGCTCGGCCAGCACCATCGTCAGGATGCGAAGAGCGATCGCCAGTCCGCCGCCCCCCTGATCGGTCCTCCGAAACGCGTCAACGTAGTGCCGCGCCACGCGCTCCGCTTCGGCGAACTTGCCGCGCGCCATCAGGATCTCGGTCGTCACGCCGGCCACGTACAGGGTTTGCACGTGAGCCTCGCCCATCTCGCGATCGGCGACCTCCAGAACCCCCTGCATG
>JACXTT010000695.1_pt1 | contig 57482 bp, 59 predicted proteins | sample 9270951 | NCBI WGS metagenome assembly JACXTT01 (sample SAMN15532306, study PRJNA645909) | rock metagenome | isolation source: weathered quartz diorite | place: Puerto Rico | collected 2017-06-21
CGCCTGCGCCGCCGGTGGCCGGTCCGACGTAGGCGTCGCCGTTGCTGGCCCAGCCGTTGTGGGTGGCGTTGCCGCCGGCCGAGCCGGACGCCGCGTTGGCGCCGCTGGCGCTGCCGCCATAGCCGCCAGCGCCGGATGCCCGTCCACCGACCGCAATGCCGCCGAGGCCGTTGCCGCCGTTGCCGCCGGTGCTGTTGCCCGTGTTGCTGGCGACGTTGCCGACGTTATAGACGGTGTTGCCGGTTACCGTGCCGGTCAGGGCCGAGCTGGCGGTGGCGGTGGTGTTGTTGAACGAATCGCTGAAGGTGCTGGTGGCGGTGCTGCCGTTATTGGCCGCCGCGGTGCCGTAGCCGGCAGTGGAAGCATAACCGGTGCTGTTGTTCTGGCCGCTGTTGTCTTGCGTGGAGGTGGAGCCTTCGTTGGCTTGCGCCCCCGCGCCCGTTTGTTCATTGGTGGCGACGGCGATCTGGGCCAGGTTGGCGGTGCCGGTGCCGGTTTCCGTCCCGGTGCCGGCAGGAACGGTCACGGTGCCGGTGTTGGTGGGATTGGCGCTGGCGCCGGCGCAAAACAGCAGCGCGATCGCCGCGGCCAGAATGGTTTGTTTCATGGTAGCCCCTTTTGAGATATCGGTATGGTGAAGGAAGGAACCGGTCGTCGACTGGCAACTGGTCCGGCATGGGAGATGCTTGCAAATACGGTGCCAGCAGAAGCGCCGGCGGCGTGCGTGCCGGCGGCGCCGGGCAGATGCGGCGGCCGCGCGCAGGCAGCGGCCGGCGGAGCCTGCAAAACGCTGCGTAAAACGTATCGCGCTTGTGACGTCTCGACCGTTGTCAGGCGACTTGCACGGCACCCTTCGCATCGGCCGGTGCCCGTGCGCGCCCGCTTTATTGCCCGCCCACGGAAAGCGCGCCGCTGTATCAGCGGCGTGACATCGGGCCGCGAAGCGCACTGGTGGCGGGGCGCCGGCGGTATCAGGCGCGAGACAGGCGCGCGGCGGCGTCGCTGCAAAGACGTATTCATGGCTCGATGCCGTGCTTCGCCAGCAGGCGGTACAGGGTCATGCGGGAGATGCCGAGATCGCGCGCCGCATGGGTGATGTTGCGGCCGGCGCGCTCCAGGCTGGCGCCGATGGCGGCGCGCTCGGCATCGATGCGCGAAGCATCCAGGCCGCCGCCGCCATTGGCCGGATGCAGCGCCAGGCCCAGGTCGTGGGCACCGATCAGGCGTCCCTCGGACAGCACCATGGCGCGGCGGGTGCGGTTGATCAGTTCGCGCACATTGCCGGGCCAGTCGTGTTCGCGGATGGCGCGCAGGGCATCGCTGGCGAAGCCTTTCAGATGGGGCGCTTTCTCGGCCGCATAGGTGTGGAAGAAGTGATAGGCCAGCATGTCCAGGTCGGCGCGCCTTTCGCGCAAGGGCGGCACGTCGATGGGCAGCACGTTCAGGCGGTAATACAAATCTTCGCGGAAATCGCCGCGCGCCACGGCCTGCTGCAGGTTGACGTGCGAAGCGGCAATTACGCGCGCATCGACGGAAGTGGCGCGGGTGGCGCCGATCCGGTAGATGGTTTTCTCTTGCAGGAAGCGCAGCAGGTTCGATTGCAGGTCTTTCGGTAAGTCGGCGATTTCATCGAGGAACACGGTGCCGCCGCCGGCCGATTCGATCAGGCCCGCCTTGTCGCGCGCGGCGCCGGTGAAGGCGCCGCGCGCGTAGCCGAACAGTTCGGACTGGATCAGCGACGGTGGAATGGCGCCGCAATTGATCGGCACGAAGGGGCCGCCCGCACGGGACGAATTGGCGTGGACCGCCTGCGCCGTGAGTTCCTTGCCACTGCCGCTTTCGCCCCAGATGAGTACGGGTGCATGCGACTGCGCGACCTTGGCGATTTGCGCGCGCAGGCGGACGATGGCGGGGCTGCTGCCGGTCAGCGCCATCGCTTCGCCATTGGCGCCGGCCGACCGCGCCAGCGCCTGTGCCCGCAGCAGCGCCACGCCGTGCGCGTGGCCGAGCGTATGGGCCATCCGGACCGGATCGACCGGATGGGTGTAGTAGTCGGCCAAGTGGCTGGCAGCGAGAGCGCGGCATCCCGGCAGGACCAGCGCTTCGCGCTCGAATACCCCGATCCATTCGTCATTCCAGTGCTCGCGGAAAAACTGTTCGGCGGCCTCGACGCCTTCGGCTCCGGGCAGGTCGAGGGCGACGCCGACCAGGCAGGACTCGGCGCGCAGCACGCGGCCGGCGTCGCGCCAGTTGGCGGCGGGGTACAGGCGCCAGTTGTCCAGAGCGCGGCCGAGTACCTGAGACAAGGTCGGGAGTGCATCGCGGCCCTCTTCGTGTGTTGCGGTGGCAAGCGCCAACTGGTAGGGCGCGATGCAAATAAGTGTTTTGGGTGACATGAACGCGCTCGCGGCAGGCTTACCTTTATCTGATAAGCAGTTCACCACTTAGTTCGTGCAGCACTGTTGATCCAAACGCGGGCATATGCATTGATTTAGCGGGAGGCCAATAGCGGTATGGCGCGCTTCGCTGCGGCAAGCTGCGTGCTCGGGGCAAATTCGTATGCATCTGGCACGCTTCGTCGCGTGTTTTGCGCGTTCTGTCGCGCCGTTCGACGTTTCAGGCCATGCGCACGTGCAGTGATTGCGGCGCCGGCTAGACTGGTTTCATCGCCGGTCACTTACACCCTCGGCGGTGCCAGCCCACCACACTCTTTTTTGATTGGAACGATCATGCGCATCTACGCCCAGCTTGCCATTGCCGCCGCCGCCGCTGTTTCAGCCGCCGCAGGCGCCGCCCCTTCCTCGACCGTCGAGGCCGCGACACAGATGATGACGGTGCAAACCATCGCCGCGACGCCGTACAGGATGCCGACAGCGGACGCAGCCACGCTGGCGGGCACTTATGGCTTGTCGAACGGCGAGACTTTGCGCGTGTCTTACGAACGCAGCCGGCTGTTCGCCGAGCTGGGCGAGCGCAAGGCCGAACTGGTGCCCAGCGGCGGCAATAGTTTTGCGGCGCGCGGCAGCACGATGCGGCTGACCTTCGACCAGGTGCCGTTTGCCACCGATGTGGTGGTCAGCGGGCGTTAGCAGCCTGCCCGCCGGCCATTGTCAGCACTCAGCGCGGTGCGCCGAAACGCCCGGCCTGGTAATCGGCGATGGCCTGGTTGATTTCCTGGCGGGTGTTCATGACGAAGGGACCGTGCGACACCACCGGTTCGCCGATCGCTTCGGCATGGCCGAACACCACCAGGCTGTCCTCTTCGGCGAGCAGGTCGACGGCGTCGCCTTCATCGTTCAGTTCAACCAGGGTGTAGCCGGCCACCCGCTGGCCGACAATGGTGACGGCGCCGCGCACGACGTACAGGAACGCGGCGCGCGCCAGCAAACCGTCGAGGCGGATTTCGGCGCCGGCGGGCAAATCGATGGTGCTCATGAACACCCCGGTCAGCGAGCTGATCGGGCCCTGATGCTCTTGCCACTGGCCGGCGATCAGATGCATGGTCGCGCCCTTGCCGGCGGCCAGCGCCGGAATCTGGTCCGCTTGCAGTCCCGTGTAGGCGGGCGCACTCATTTTGAGGCGGCTGGGCAGATTCACCCACAGCTGCAGCAACTCGATCGGCCCGCCTTCGCGCAGAAATTCCGGCGGCGATACTTCAGCGTGCACGATGCCGCTGCCGGCCGTCATCCATTGCACCCCACCGGCGCGGATCACGCTTTCATGGCCCGCGCTATCCTGGTGCGTCAGCATGCCGTCGAGAATGAAGGTGACGGTCTCGAAGCCGCGGTGCGGATGCGGTCCGAACGGCAAGCCATGGTTATGGGGAGGGTAGGTCTGCGGTCCGTGGTGATTCAAAAATAGAAAAGGGTCGAGCTGGGCCAGGTGATCGTTCGGCAGCGGACGCTGGGTCAGCAGGTCGCCGATATCGTCGCGTACCGCTTGGTGCAATTTTTTGATGGTTTTGTCGCTCATTGCCTTCGTGCTCCGTGCAAATATGTAATGAGCAAGACAGTACCTGAAAGCGCGTCATCGTGGCGCAAGGCGCTCGCGCGACCATGCCTGCGGCTCGACATAGTTCGCGAGCAGCAAGCGCCAGCCGCGTTTGGCGCCTTGCCTTTAACCGGATGCGTCAGAGAACGCGTGTTGCACGCTGCCGAGCGCGCGGTACACGCGGCGCGCGCAAGCATCGAAGAAAAAGCGCCCGTGAGCGCATGCGCGCCGTACCGAATTCGCGCAAAAGCAAGCGACAGCGCTGGCCGCACGGTCGCTTTCCGAGAAGCCGACGCTGCCCGCAAAGGCGCAGCGTCGAGTCCGTAGCGGCGCGCGCGATAAGCAGGCCGCCGCGCTGCCTGGGCTGCCGCTGCAACCGCAGCTATTGCGTGATGACCCCTCCCGCCATATTGACGCGGTCACCGGTGCGGAAACCGGGCAGACTGTCCTGGGTGACAACGCGGGTTGTGCCGTCATCCATGCGCAGGGTGACGCGGTACATACGATCTTCGCCGCTGGAGCTGGTGCCGCCGGTGCCGCTGCTGCCCGTGCTGCTGCTGCCGGTCGCGCCGGCGCTGCCGCCGCTGCGCGGCACCGCTTCGATCAGCGCAACGGTGGCGTTGGGCATGGTTGCCTGGGGGCTGGCGGTGCCGGTCGACGGCGTTTGCGACTGCGTGGCGGCGGCGCCGGGCATGGTGCTTTGATCGGTGGCGCCGCCGCTGCTGGTGCTGCCCGTCATGCCGGAACTGCCCGTCGTTGACATGCCGCCGCTGTCGGCGCCGCCGGCGGCGATGGTGCCGCTTGTACCGCTTGCTCCGGTAGTTGTGCTGCTGCCGCTGCTCAGGCTGCTGCCGCTGCCGCTGGCCGGCATGGCGGCGCTGGTGTCGGCCGCCGGCGTGCTGCTGGTGCTGGCGCTGCTGCTGGACGGGCTACTGCTGGCGCTGGTGGCCGATGCGCTGCCGCTGTCGGTGGCGCCGCTGCGGAAGCTGCTGCAGCCGGCCAGCGCGACTGCCAGCAAGCCCGCCAGTACGACGCTCTGTTGTTTTCGATTCATGATCAACTCCTTCGGTTGGTATCGTTACAGTGGGTGTACGTGACGATCCGGCTTGCCACTTTCATGAGAGCGGCAAAACGCGGCGGCGTTCAGGCGTGAACAAGCTGGTTCTGACCCACATCAAATAGTCGTTATCGCGGCCTTGCAATGTTGTAGCGTGCAGCTACAACGCCATAGCCGCAGCAACAGGCGGATGGTTTTTAGTGACAGTGCGACGAAGCCACTCAGATAAGAGTGGTGGAAGCTTGAATTGGTTCAGCCGGCTTTAGCGGCGTCTGCGGCAGATCAAATGCGGGCTGTCCGCAAGGAACTCAGGGCGCCGGCACCCGCGCCGGGCGCGGCCACAGCAGGTAGAGCAGGGCGGCGCTGACCAGGGCGGCGCCGCAATCGACCAGCCAGTCGCCGACGGCGGCGCCGCGGTAGGGAAAGAAACTCTGGACGAATTCGTCGAAGGCGCCCATCGCCGCGATTGCCAGAACGCTGAGCAGGGCGCGCCGCGCGGGGCTGCCGCCGACGCCGCCGAATATCAGCAGGGTCAGGCCGGCGTACGCGACCGAGTGCAGCACGAAACCGCTGGCGACGTGGCCGATATCGGCACGCGCGCCCGGCACCGATCCGAGCACGAGAATGGCGAGGTAGGCGATGGCGGCGCAGCGGATGCGCATGCGCGCGAGGGGCGGATCGACAAAAAGCAGGCGCAGCAGTGCAGTCATGGAAAGTGGCGAGAGACAGGGGACACAAGCTTACCACGCAGACGCGGCGTTCCGCGGCGGCCGCCAGCGCAGCCGCTTGCCCGCCTGGTCAGCCCGTCAAATCGTCAGCGCCGGCGCCCCGCCCGCGTAATGGGCGTCGTAGCAGCTATGGCAATCGACACAGTACAAATGGGCGGTACGGACATTGGTTTGACGCAAAATCAAATTCAGGGCGGCCTTGTGGCACTTGGGGCAGGGCTCGCGCACGGTGCCAAAACTTTGCAGCTCGACGGGCGCATGCTTGCCCACCGGCTGGTCGACGACGGAATGGGGATTGAGTTCAGTGAGCAACAACGCTTCACAATCCTGCGCTCGGCGGCGGCCGTACAGCGGGTGCGTCGGATTGCCCGACTGGGTAGCGAAAGGGGCTTCATTCATGCGATCTCTCCTCGATGTTCGGCGGTAGGCGAGAAGCAAAATCGAGTCTCGCGGCTAAACTTCAAATATAGTGGATTCGTGGGGCGGCGCAAGCTATCCGAAATGATCGCCCAAAAGTGGAAACCTACTTTCGGGCGGCCTGGTTAGAGCAGCCGAGGGTAAAGCCGGCTTGGAGGCGCAAAACCAGTCGGGGGAAAATCGCTGGCGGAGCCAGACGATTTTCCGGGTGAGGTAAACCCGATGGGTATTCGCTGTCGCCTTGGGGGCCGGCATTCCACTGCGCTCGCGCTAAAAAAAAAGACGCCTCCCTTGCGGAGGCGAAACCCATAAAATTCGAGTGGCGCGCCACCGCGGGCAACGCGCCTGACTGCAATCACGCATATCGGTTACGTGTAAGGCAGATGAACAAAGTGTACGCAGCCAATGTGACTCAGGTATGACACCGCGCAAACGAATTAAGTTCCCAAGAAAAACCATGCATTTTGGGCAGTAAGCGCCACGCCGTAAAAGCCAGTGCGTTGCGATTCTCGGCCCCCGAGGCGACAGTGATCCGAATCGGGTTTGCGTCCACCCGGTAAATCGTCTGGCTCCGCCAGCGATTTACCTCTGACTGGCTCTGCGCCTGTAAGCCGGTTTTCCTTGTTTCTCCGATCAGTCCACCCAAAAGTAGGTTTCCACTTTTGGGTGATCAAAAAAAAAGCCCGCTCGAGGCGGGCTGAAGACTATTTTCTTGGAGGAGAATAGTGGAGACAGCGCAATTATGCCGCTGGGCTAGATATGCGTCCAATTGCCATTTCGGATATCAGATATGGCACTGGGAAATATCTTATGCGGCCGAGATCGCCACTTCGATATTGCCGCGCGTCGCGTTCGAATATGGGCACACTTCGTGGGCCTTGGCGACCACGGTTTCTGCGGCGGCGGCATCCATCCCTGGCGTGCTCACCTGCAGGCGCACGGCCAGGCCGAAGCCGCCGCTGCCGTTCGGGCCGATGTCGACCTGAGCGGTGACCGCGGCGTCCTGCGGCAGGGGCGTTTTGAGCGAACCGGCGACGAATTTCATGGCGGACAAGAAGCAGGCGGCGTAGCCGGCCGCAAACAGTTGTTCCGGATTGGTGCCGGCGCCGCCGGCACCGCCCAGTTGTTTTGGCGTGGCCAGGGCGACGTCGAGGGCGCTATCGCTGGAGGTGGCGCGGCCGTCGCGGCCGCCGGTGGCGCGGGATTCGGCGGTGTAAAGAACTTGCATGATTGACTCCTTGGTGGGTGAGGGCGCTGCGGCTTGCAGCGCCGATGTGTGAATAGTAGCTAACAATTCAATTGCGCACAATTTAATTGATGCTATCGATCGGATAGTCTGCGTGGCATCAGGCAACGGCGCCGTCGTCGAGGGCGTCGAACATGGTATCTCGCACGGCCGCCAGGCCCTGGCGCAATTCGGTCAGCGCCGGGACGTCCTTGCCGGTGGCGCACAGCATCTGGCGGGGAATGTCCATCGCCTGGCTGCGCAGGGCGCGGCCGGCGGGGCTGAGCGAGATGCGCACCTGGCGCTCGTCGTGGGGATCGCGGTTGCGCTCGACCAGGCCATTCGCTTCCAGCCGCTTGAGCAGGGGCGTCAGGGTGCCCGAATCGAGAAACAGGCGGGCGCCGATGTCCTTGACCAGGATGGCATCCTGTTCCCACAGCACCAGCATGACCAGGTATTGCGGGTAGGTCAGGCCCAGCTGGTCGAGCAGGGGTTTATAGGTCTTGGTGACGGCGTGCGAGGCTGAATAGAGGGCGAAGCAGAATTGCCTGTCGAGGGCCAGCAGATTGGCCGGCGCGGCGCCATCGACAGCGGCCGCGGTGCCCGCCATGGCCTTCGGACGCTGGCTCATTCAGCCACCTTGACGGTGTAATTGAGGGCCAGCCGTCCGCCATCCGCATACATGGTCTGGCCGGTCATGTAGGAGGCATCGTCGCTGGCGAGGAAGGCGGCGAGGGCGGCGACCTCTTCCGGCTCGCCGCAGCGGCCCATCGGCGTTCTCGACAGGATGGTGCGGCGCGCCTCGTCTCTGCCCAGCACGGCCTTTTTTGCCAGCTCGGTGAGGATGGTGCCGGGGCCGATGCCGTTGACCCGCACGCCATGCTGCGCCAGGCTGATGGCCATGACTTTGGTCAGCTGGTTGACGCCGCCCTTCGACACCACATACGGCACCTGGTTCGGAATCGCCAGCTGCGCATTGACGCTGGACATATTGATGATCGAACCCTTGCCCTGCTTGACCATTTCGCGCGCCGCCGCCTGGCCGCACAGAAACATCGATTTGAGATTGATGCGCAGCACCCGGTCGAAATCGTCCTCGGCCAGGTCGAGGAAGTCGGCGGCGTGGGTGACGCCGGCATTGTTAATGAGGATGTCGATGCGGCCGAACTGCTGCAAGGTAAATGCGATCATGGCGTCGACATCGGCTTTCTGGCTGACGTCGGCGGCGAAAAAGCGCGCGTTCGGGCCGAGCGCCGCGGCCGCTTGTTCGCCGTCCGGCTTGATGTCGACCAGCATCACGCGGGCGCCGTCGGCCAGCAGGCGTTCGGCGCAGGCGTAGCCGATGCCCTGGGTGGCACCGGTGACGATGGCAACTTTATCGGCTAATTTCATCGATCGCTTTCAGTAAATTCGAAAGAGCGGATTTTACCCAGCGTGGCGCCCGGTGTGGGGCATTTCCGCACCGTGCTCAAATCATCAGCGGGCTGTCCGGCAATTCATTGTTGCGCGCGCCCACGGCAGGGAAATGCTGGCGCAACAAGCCATTGGCGTGTTCTATCGCGGCCAGGGTGCTCGCTAGAAATTCGCCGCGGGCAAACCCTGCCGTCATGGTCGCGCACATGCTCTGCCATGTCTCAGCATCGATTTTACGGCCAATCGCGCGGTCGGCAACGATATCTACGGCGCGCTCCGCCAGATTGATATAGATCAGTACGCCGCAGTTGTCTTCGGTGTCCCAAACGCCGTGTTCAGCGAACAAAGCCAGGGCGCGCTGCCGGTTGCCGACCTCGGCCCAGACCAGCTCGAGCGGCATCGCGCATTCGACTATCAGGCGCAATTCGCCGCGGTGGCTTTGTTCGCCGGTGCCGATGGCGGCGGCAATCTGCGCCAGCGCCTCTTGCGGGAAGGCGCGGCGGCCGGCGCCGGCGCCCGTGCGCAGATGGCGCAGCAGGCGGTACATGCGGTTCGGGCGTGCGGGGGAGGGCGTGTTCATCACCAGTTCCCCGAGGCGCCGCCGCCGTCGAAACTGCCGCCGCCACCACCGCCGAAGCCGCCACCGCCACCGCCGAAACCACCACCGCCGCCGCCAAATCCGCCGCCGCCGCGATTCAAGCTGCCCAGCGCGGTGCCCAGGATAAACCCGGTGGCGTTGCCGCCCCAGCCGCCACGCGACAGGCGCGCCCCGCGCGGACGGAAAAACGTGACGACGATAAACAGGCCGATCAGGATCATCGGCAACAGGCCAATGCCGCCGCCCGATGATTCCCGCGCCCGGTCCGGCTGCGCGCTTTGCGGCGCCGCCGGAAATTGTTCCTGGTTGAGCAGGGTGGCGACGGCGCCGACGCCGGCCACCAAGCCCTCATAAAACTGGTTTTTCTGAAAGTAGGGCGCGATCACGTCCTGCAGGATTTGCTTCGATTTGGCGTCGGTCAGCACCCCCTGCACGCCGCGGCCGCTTTCGATGCGCAGGCGGCGTAGCGAGGCCGGATTGTCCTTGGCCACCAGGATCAGCACGCCGTCGTCGACCCCCTTGCGGCCCAGTTTCCAGGCGTCGGCCACGCGGATGCTGTATTGCTCGATCTGTTCCGGCTCGGTGGTCTTGACGGTGAGCACGGCGATCTGGCTGCCGGTCTTCGCTTGATAATCGTTGAGTACGGCTTCGAGTTTGCCGCGTTGATCGGCGTCCAGCATGCCGGCCTGGTCGGTGACGAGCGAAGCCAGCTTCGGCACCGGCTGTTGCGCCGCCGCCGGCAGGGCCACTGCCATGACCAACCACAAGGCCGTCAACCAGCGCGCGGGACGCAGGACGTTCATGGGATTATTTACCGAAGTTGACGGACGGCGCGGTGGAAATCGACTTCTCGTTTTCTACCGTGAACGCCGGCTTGGCCTTGTAGCCGAAAATCATCGCCGTCAGGTTGTTCGGAAAGCTGCGCACCGACACGTTGTAATCCTGCACCGAAGCGATGTATCGCTGGCGCGCCACCGTGATGCGGTTCTCGGTGCCTTCGAGCTGCGATTGCAGGTCGCGGAAACCGGCATCGGCTTTCAGATTCGGATAGTTTTCCGTCACCACCATCAGGCGCGATAGAGCCTGCGTCAATTGTCCCTGCGCTTGCTGGAACTTCTCGAAGGCGGCCGGGTCATTCAATACTTCCGGCGTCACCTGCATGCTGGTGGCGGAGGCGCGCGCCTTGGTCACCGCTTCGAGCGTGTCCTTCTCGTGCGAGGCGTACCCTTTGACGGTGTTCACCAGATTCGGGATCAGGTCGGCGCGGCGCTGATACTGGTTGACCACTTCGCTCCAGGCCGCCTTGGTCGCCTCATCCTTGGACTGGAACTGGTTGTAGCCGCAGCCGGACAGGATGGCCGACACCATCGAGAGGGTCAGCAGCAAGCGCGCCCAGCGCGCAAATCCTTGAGAAATCATCGTAGTGGTCCTGGCGAGTTGTCGAATGCATAAAAATATACCTGAAATGGGCAGATATCGCCGTTTATATGGTGTGGGGCCGCGCGGTACAATGCGGGGTTTGTTATTGACCATAAAGGCCGCCCGTGAATTTCATCGACAAGTTGTCCGCAGCGTGGACCTCCAGCAATTCCTTGTTGTGCGTCGGCCTCGATCCCGACCTGGCGAAATTCCCTGGCGACATGCATGGACGGCGCGACGCCATCGTCGCCTTTTGCAAGGCCATCATCGACGCCACCGCCGACCTGGCCTGCGCCTTCAAGCCGCAGATCGCCTACTTTGCCGCTCTCGGCGCCGAAGCCGAACTTGAAGAAATCTGCAACTATTTGCGCAGCAACTATCCGCAAGTGCCGCTGATTCTCGACGCCAAGCGGGGCGATATCGGCGCCACCGCCCATCAATATGCGCGTGAAGCCTACGACCGCTACGGCGCCGACGCCGTCACCTTGAGTCCCTACATGGGTTTCGATTCCATCGAGCCTTATCTGGCATGGCAAGACCGCGGCCAGATCATCCTGTGCCGCACTTCGAACCCGGGCGGCTCCGACCTGCAATTCCTCGACGTCGGCGGACGCCCCCTGTACCAGCGCGTGGCCGACCTGGTGGCGAATCAGTGGAACCGCAACGGCCAGTGCGCGCTGGTGGTGGGGGCGACTTTTCCGGAGGAGCTGGCGCAGGTGCGGGCGATCGTGGGAGAGATGCCGATCCTGGTGCCGGGCATCGGCGCGCAGGGCGGCGACGTTGCCGCCACGGTACATGGCGGCAAGACTGCAGGCGGCGCCGGTTTGATGATCAGTTCGTCGCGGGCGATTTTGTATGCAAAGCCAAACGCCGGCGAAGATTTTGCGGCCGCGGCGCGACGGGTCGCGCTGGAAACCCGCGACGCCGTCAACGCTTTTCGTTAATCAGCGCCGGACAGGCGCGATCGATTCCGCGTAATCGTACAGCGCGCCCAGAATATTTTCGGCGCGCTCGTCGGCATCTTCCGACAGCACATCTATCTCCGCAAACAATTGTTCGATGGTGCGGGCAGCACCGGCGCCATCGAACAGGCGTGCCGCGCGGTGCTGTTCCCAGGAAAATTGCTCGGCTTCTCCCAGGGTCTCCGGGAAATTGCGGGCGCGAAATCTGAACAGCAGTTCATCGAGGCGCTCGTCGTCGAAAGCAGGACGGGCGGCCGCCAGTTTTTGCGGCGTCATGGCGCGCAGATTTTCCAGGGTGCGGCGGTCGTTGTTGCCGACGAAGCCGCCATACAAATCCTCATCGACATCGAGCGGCGCCGCAGCCGGGCGGCGGTACACTTCCGCCCATAGACTGGAAAGATCGGGACCGTTGGCGGCGGCCAGCGCGTGCGTCCGGCCCAGTTCGACGTCGATGCCCCAGCGCTCGGCCATCTCGGGCGACAGGGTTTTGAGGTTCGACACCAGCATCGGCGACTTGTTGATGTGCACGCTCTTGATGGGCAGGCGGGTCACGCCTTCGGGCAGGTCGGCGTTGCGGGTGAACATGCGCAGGCGCACGGTGTCGGCATCCAAGCCGAACAGTTCCGCCGGATCGTGGGCGCAATCCCACACCAGGATTTCATTCTTGTTGGTCGGGTGGGCAGCCAGCGGCCAGACGATCGCCAGGCAGCCACGCTCGACCGGGAACATGCCGGACAAGTGCAGAAAAGGCTGGCGTGCCGCCGGCGCCAGGTGCAGGCCGATTTCGCTGGCGACTTTATCCTTCTTGTGCAAACCGAAGCAGAAGGCAAACAGTTTCGGCTGGCGGTCGCGGATCAGCCGCGCCAGCGCAATGGTGGCGCGCACGTCGGACAGGGCGTCGTGCGCCGCTTCGTGCAACAAGCCGTTGGCGCGCGCCAGGTCTTCCAGGCGGAAGCTGGGCCGGCCATCCGGATGCAGCGGCCACTCGATGCCTTCCGGACGCAGCGCCCAGGTCATGCGCACCACGTCCAGTAAATCCCAGCGGCCACACTGATTTTGCCATTCGCGCGCATACGGATCGATCAGGTTGCGCCAGAACAGGAACCGCGTCACTTCATCGTCGAAGCGGATGGTGTTGTAGCCGACGCCGATGGTGCCCGGCTGGCTGAACGCCGCTTCCACGGTGGCGGCGAATTTATGCTCGGGGACGCCCCATTCCAGGCACTGCTGCGGCGTGATGCCGGTGATCAGGCAGGATTGCGGATCCGGCAGGAAATCGTTGGCCGGCTGGCAGTACAGCATGATAGTCTCGCCGATCTCGTTGAGGTCGGCATCGGTGCGGATCGCGGCAAACTGCGCGGGGCGGTCGCGGCGGGGCACGGCGCCGAAAGTTTCGTAGTCGTGCCAGAGAAAAGTGTGGGAAGTCATTGGAAGCGGGAAGCGGGTCTGTGAAGGCCGGCGTATGGTGTCATGAATCGCCGCCGGCCGCCAGTGGCCTGGTCAGGTGGAGACTTGATTACGGCCGGCTTCCTTGGCGCGGTACAAGGCGGCATCGGCGGCGGCCACCAGCGTCTTTTCGTCCATCGCTTCGATGAGACTGGCCACGCCCAGCGATCCCGTCAAATGGGGCAGGGGAAGGCGCATGTCGTCGAACACGACCACCTGGCGCAGGCGCTGGCACAGGCGCTCGGCGACCATTCTCGCCATTTTTTCGCTGGCGTCGGGCAGGATCACCAGCAACTCTTCGCCGCCGTAACGGACCGCGAAGTCGGATGGACGCAGGGCCTTGGCGACCACCCCGGCGGCGGCGCGCAGGGCGTCGTCGCCGGCCAGGTGGCCGTGGGTGTCGTTGAACTTTTTGAAGTGATCGAGGTCGATCATCACGACAGAAAGCGGCAGGCCGCCGCGCTGGGCCTTGCTGACCATCTTCGGCAGCATGTCGTTCAGCCAGGCGCGGTTGTACAAGCCGGTCAGGCCGTCGTTCATCGACAACTGGCGGTAGAACTCGCCCAGTTTCTGGCGCTTGCGCGAGGTGGCGGCGGCGGCGCGAATGCGGAAGGCCAGCATGCGCAGCAAGTTGCGGGCAACACCGTTCGAGCTGTCGATCAATTGCCAGACCAAATCGCCGTCGATCACCAAAAGGTCGGCGTCGATCACGGCGCGGATGTCGGCCAGGTTGGTGGTTTCATCCAGCACCGACTGCTCGCCCACGCTCTCTCCTGGCAAAATCTTGCTGACCGTGCCGTCGATGGCGGTCTCGGCCAGTGCGCCGCTGAGGACGATGAACAGGCGCGCCCTGTACGTGTCCTCCAGGCGCTGGTCTTGCGGCAAACGGCAGACGGCGCAGTCGGCCAGCAGGGGCGCCAGCTGGCTTTCGTCGGCGCCGCGAAACAATTGCAGCTCGCTCAATCGATAGGGGGAGGCAGCGAAGGTGCCGATGTGGTTCAAAGGTTTCCTAAAAGTTTCATGCTAGAACATATCATTCTTGTATTAACCAGCATCATATCGCACTGCAACAGGGTAAGACTATCGTGCGGCGCTGGAATCGCCGATTTGCCGGCACGGTTTAATGTAAACTGCGCGGACATGAATGCAAGCTCCCTACTGACCGACGCTGTCGGCACCCTGCACACCCGCGATCCCGCTGCCCGCATCGTTAGCCTGGTGCCGTCGATTACCGAGATGCTGTGCGACTTCGGCCTGGCCGAGCGCCTGGCCGGGCGCACCGGCTTTTGCATTCACCCGGCCGAGGTCGTCAAATCCATCCCGAAAGTGGGCGGCACCAAGGACGTCAACATCGAAAAAATCCGCAAGCTGGCGCCCACCCACCTGGTCGTCAACATCGATGAAAACGAAAAGCCGACGGTGGAACAGCTGGCGGAATTCATTCCAAATATCGTCGTGACCCATCCGCTGGCGCCGCGCGACAATCTGCCGCTGGCGCGCCTGTTGGGCGGGGTGTTCGGGGTTGAAGAGAAGGCGGAGCAATGGTGTGAAAGTTTCGAGGCGGAATACGCGCTGTTGCAAGCGCTGCCGAAGGGGCCGCCGCAAAGCATGCTGTATATCATTTGGCAGGACCCGTGGATGGCGGTGTCGCGCGACACATATATTGCGCGCATGATGGAAGAAATCGGTTGGTGCGTGCCGACGCTGGCGGACCCGAGCCGCTATCCCCGTTTTACCTGGTCGCCGGACCTGGTGAACAGCATCGACGGCGTGCTGCTGTCGACCGAACCATATCGTTTCACGGAAAAACACGCGGACACGCTCGAACAGCAGATCGGCAAGCCGGTGCAGCTGGTGGATGGCGAGATGATGTCGTGGTATGGCAGCAGGGCGGTGGACGGACTGAAGTACCTACGAGAGTTGGCCACGCGCTGACCGGCTCCCCGAGGCGAATCAAAGTTCGATTCGGGGAGTGACGGGCTTTATTCTTCGGTAATTTCTTCGCCGATGACTGGCGTTTTGTGCAGCTGTTTGTCATGCAGACGGCCGAGTGCGCTATCGACCGCGCGTTTCAGCTTGTCGGCAGCGCCGCTGATTGCCTGGTGCAGCGTGGCGGCATGCTGGGTGACGGCGATCGGCTGGTAATTGGTGACGCGGGCTTCCAGCATGCAGCGGTTGCCGCCGTCGGCGGATTTCTGGCTGTTGTCGTCGGACAGGTGCACTTCGACGCGGGTGATCTGCTCGCCGAAGCGGGCCACGGCGGCGTTGACGACGGTCTCGACATGCTCGTCCAGACCGCTATGACGTTCGATGGTTTTATCGGTGTTGATATTGATTTGCATAGTGACTCCTTGGTTGTTATGACGGCCCCAACCATGGGCTCAGTCGTCTGAAAAGCGTACTGCGCTTACAAATTTATCTTACACCGATCACCGGCCGGCGCGTCGTACGCCAGCGCACGCATTATTTGATCAAACCGGCGGCAATGTTGATCGACAGCCCGAGCACCACCAAATTAAAGAAGAAATTCAGCACCGAGTGCCCCAGCACCAGCTTGCGCATCTTCGAGCCCATCACGGCGACATCGGAGGTCTGCACCGCCACCGAGATGGTGAATGCAAAATACATGAAATCCCAGTAATCCGGCTTGTCTTCATCGTCGGGAAATTTCAGGGGTTTTTCTTCGCCGTCGCACCGGTAGTATTTGTGGGCGTAGTGAAAGCAGTAGAGGATGCCGACCAGCAGCCACGAGCCGACCAGGGTGGCGACCGTCAGGACGTAGCGGCCGGCCCGCTCCCAGCCCTTGGCGTCGGCCAGCTGGCTGAGTTCGAAAAAGATTGCGCTGAGGCTGAATATCGAGGCGACCACCAGGATCACCAGCACCACGCCGGCGTTCTCGTCTTCCTTGTCGGCCTTTTCGTTGACCTTGTCGCTGTCCGAAGTGATGACCACCCGCAGCATCAGGCCGAGAAAAATCCACACGGCCACATCCCAACCGATCAGCGCGCGCGTCATCCAGTGCATGTCGTCGTGCGGGAAACACGCGGCAATGGCGCCGAGTATCGTCGCGGCCAGCAGATTGGGCCGGCTGGTGACGATGCTGTGCCATTTTTGGGAATCGGTGCTCATCGCGTCTCCGGGTTGCGATTATGGAATATTCTGATTATTCCACAGCAATCTCGGGACGCAATGTTCAACTGGCGGCGGTCTGCTTTGCCAGTGCTTCTTTCTCGTGATGGGGAAAGCGGTCCATGCGCGACAGCACCGGGAAAATCCACGCCCACAAGCCGGTCACTGCCAAGGTGGCGACGCCGCCCAGCACGATGGCGCGCACCAGGCCCAGCCAGCCGGCTGCCAGGCCCGATTCGAACTCGCCCAGTTCGTTGGAAGCGCCGATGAACACGGCGCTGACCGCGCTGACCCGGCCGCGGATGTCGTCCGGCGTTTCGTATTGCACCAGCAAGTGGCGGATGTAGACGCTGACCATGTCGCCCACGCCCAGCAGAAACAGGGCGCCCAGGGCGATCGGCAGGCTGGCGCTGGCGCCCAGCACGACGGTGGCGACGCCGAACAGGCCGACGCCGCCGAACATCCACAGGCCCACGTGGCGGCGGATCGGGTGCATCGCCAGCAGGATCGAGCAGACGGCGGCGCCGGCGCCGGGCGCGGTGCGCAACAGGCCCAGGCCGGTCGGCCCGGCGTGCAGGACGTCGCGGGCGTAGGCGGGCAGCAGGGCGGTGGCGCCGCCGAACAAGACCGCAAACAGGTCGAGAGAGATGGCGCCGAGAATGATCGGCCGGGAACGGACGAAGCGTAGGCCTTCCAGTACCGTGTGCCAGCTGGCCGGGCCACTGCTGATGATCTGGGTAGCGCTTTTCGTTCTCGTCATGAGGAAGGTGGCGATCAGCAGGAGCGCGCCGGAAACCATATACACGCTTTTCGGACCGGCCAGGTACAGCAGGCCGCCCAGCACGGGGCCGGTGATGACGGCGACGTGAAAGGTGGACGAGCTGAGCGCCACCGCCTGGCTGAAACTTTCCAGCGGCACCAAGTTTTTGAGGATGGCCTGCGACGCCGGCATCATGAAGGCGCGCGCGCAGCCGAACAGTACCAGGATGGCGAACACGGGCCACACCACCTGCGCCCCGGACTTGCCGATGGTCAGGCTGAACAGCAGCAGCAACACCGATACCAGGCATTGCAGGGCCAGGCACAGGGCGATCACGTTTTTACGGTTGTAGCGGTCGGCGACGTGGCCGGCCGGCAGGATGAGCACTAAAAACGGCGCGAACTGGGCCAGCCCGATCAGGCCCAGGTCGAACAGATTGCCGGTGATATCGTAGACTTGCCAGCCGATGGCGACGCTCTGCATTTGCACGGCCAGGGTGCCGAGGACGCGGGAGGCGAGATAAAAGGCGAAGTTGCGGTTGCGCAGGACGGCAAAGCCGCTGCTGGAGGAGGACTGCTCGGACATGCGTTCTTTCGGCGGGAGACCTGTCGAATTATGCCCGATTCACGCTGCGCCTGCCGGCCACCGCCCGGTCCGGCGGCCCTTTAATGGCAGTCTATTTTTTGACGAAGCGAATGGCGAACTTGTCGTCCGGCTTGCCATCCATTTTAAAGAAGGGCTGCTCGCGCGGATCGTCGGCCACGTGCAGGTAATCGCTGCGGCCGTCGACGACAAAGCCGGCCTTGCTCACTTCGGCGATCACGGCGGCATCTTCGATGCGGTGCAGGCTCTCGGTGGCGCTGATGCCGGCGCCGGTCTTGGCGGCATTGTCGACGATCACCAGCGCGCCGCCCGGTTTCAAGGCCTGGAACAAAGCGTGGTTCATGGCGGCACGGTCGGTCGGGGTGTTGACGATGTCGTGGTAGGACATGTTAATGGTGATCAAATCGAGCGGCGGCGCGCCGGCCGGCACCGGCTTGTCGAAAGGCGCCACCACCGGTTTCAGATTTTTTACGGCAGCGGTGCGCGCGTCCAGCTTGGGCGAGGGCTTTGCCGTCTGCGCCCACACTTCGCCTTTCGGCCCGACCGCCGCCGCCAGCAGCGCCGCGGTGGCGCCGGCGCCGGCCGACACATCGAGCACCTTCATGCCGGGACGCACCTGGGCGAAGGCCAGAAACTGCGCGGGCTTGCGCTTGGCATCGGCCTTGCGGTCGTCGTCGGTGCGGGTGGGGCTGGCAATGGCGGACTGGTATTGCGCACGGTCCTGGGCGTGCGCGGCGAGCGGCACGGCGAAGGATGCGCCGAACGAAAGGGCGAGCAGCAAAGCAGTGAGGCGGGGCAGCGGGGGCATGACGGTCCTCGTCGTTGATCGGAACCGCTAAGCTACCCCAAACGCGTACGCTGCGGCGCACGCGCCCAGGATTTATTTTAAGGCTGCGCCAGGTCGGCTTCGCTGGTAAATGAATCGGCGAAGAATTCATCAGTGGGCAAGCCGCACTGGCCGATGTAATCGCGTTGCGCCGATTCGACGACGATGGGAGCGCCGCATGCATACACCTGGTGGCCGGACATATCAGGAATGTCGGCCATGACGGCGGCGTGCACGAAGCCCGTGCGGCCCTGCCAGGCGTCTTCCGGCAGGGGATCGGACACCACCGGCACATAATTAAAACGGGGCAGGATTTGCGCCCACTGCTCGCACAGGGCGTGCATATACAAATCCTGCGGACGGCGGCCGCCCCAGTACAGGCTGACGGGCCGTTCGGATTTCAGGTGGATCAAGTGTTCCATCAGCGCCTTGACGGGGGCGAAGCCGGTACCGGAGGCCAATAATACAATCGGTTTATCCGATTCTTCGCGCAAATAAAAGGCGCCGAGCGGGCCTTCGAAGCGCAGGATGTCGCGCTCCTTGATGGTCGAGAACAATTGGTCGGTGAACAGGCCGCCGGGCATGTGGCGGATGTGCAAGGTGACCGGCGACTCCAGGCTCGACGGCGCGTTGGCGATGCTGTAGGCGCGCCGCTTGCCGTCTTTCAGCATGAATTCGATGTATTGGCCGGCGCGGTAGGCCAGCGCTTCGTTGGCCGGCAGTTGCAGGCTCATGACCACGACATCCGGCGCCACCCGTTCCAGTTGCTTGATGCGCGATGGCATTTTACGGACCGGGTATTCGCTGCTGCCGGCCACTTCACGGGCGGAAATGACCAGGTCGCCTTCGGTGGTGGCGCAGCAGAACAATGAAAAACCTTCGGCCGCTTCTTCGGCCGACAGCGCGCGCTGCTGGTGGGGCCGGTGGCTGACGGCGCCTTCCACGACCTTGCCCTTGCAGGAACCGCAAGCGCCGTTCTTGCAACCGTAGGGCAGGCCGATGCCGGCGCGGATGGCCGCGCCCAGCACGGTTTCGCCCGCTTCGCATTCGAAGCGGTGGCCGCTTGGCTGAACAGTGATCTGGAACGTCATACAATCTCCACCATGAATACAATCCAAAAACAAAAATTCAAGTTGCCGCGCCTGTTGATCGTCGGCTGCGGCGACGTCGGCATGCGCCTGCTGCCGCTGGTGCGCGCGCGCTTTCGCGTGTTCGCCGTCACCAGCAGTGTCGAGCGCTGCGCCGCGCTGCGCGCCGCCGGCGCCGTGCCGATTGTCGCCGACCTCGACGACCGCGCCAGCCTGGCGCGTTTGAAAGGCTTGGCCAACTACATCGTGCATCTGGCGCCGCCGCCGGGGCAGGGCGCATTCGACCGGCGCACGCGCAGCCTGTCCGCCATTTTACCCGACGGGGCGCGCCTCGTTTATGTCAGCACCAGCGGTGTGTACGGCGATTGCCAGGGGCAACGCATCGATGAAACCCGGCCGGTGGCGCCCATCAACGCCCGCGCCATTCGCCGCGTCGACGCCGAGCGCGTGCTGAGGGAGTGGGCGCGCCGCAGCCGTTCCTCGCTGGCCATCGTGCGTGCCCCCGGCATTTATGCGAGAGAGCGCTTGCCGCTCGAACGCCTGCATAAGGGCACGCCTGCTTTACGGGTGGAAGATGATGTCTACACGAACCACATCCACGCGGACGACCTGGCGAGAATCGTGGCGCTGGCCCTGATGCGCGGCTTGCCCGGTCGAATCTACAACGCGGTGGACGACACCGAGTTGCAGATGGCGGAATATTTCGATGCGGTGGCCGATGCTTTCGGCTTGTCGCGGCCGCCGCGGCTGGCGCGCGCGGAGCTGGTGCAACAGGTGTCGCCGCAGCTGATGAGTTTCATGAGCGAATCGCGCCGGATCGGCAATCGCCGCATCAAGCAGGAGCTGGGGGTGCGCCTGCGTTATCCTGCGATGTTGCCGGCCTTGACGGCGCTGGCGAACACCAACTGACTACTTCTTTTGCTGGGCGCGGCGCTGCTGCTGTTTCTGCTGGGTCTGCACTTTTTGCTGGCGCGTTTCGAACAACGCCTTGGCGTCGGCCTTGGCGCGTTCGAGGGTGCGCATTGCTTCGTGATCGTCGTGGGCCACGAAATACTCGGCATCCTGGGCATCGACCACCAGCTTGATGGCGGCCGCGTCGTCGAGTTCATACATTTCGGTCAGCAGGGTGGTGACCTCGTCGAGGAATTCTTCGTACGTCATGGTGCGGCGCCTTTAGTTCATTGATGCGTGAAACCCGGTGTGGGCAAGGCGCCATTTTAACGCAAGCGGCGTGGGCGGCTGCCTGAATTCCCGCAGGGAAACTCAATCTGGCCGGTCTGGTCGGAACGATAAGCCCCGCTTAAGTAATCGGCCGCTTCGCCGTGTATGCTGTTTTTTGTCTGCCGAGGCATCGATTCCTGCGGCCGGCCTCTCTTTTAATATGGCGCCGCCATGCGCGCGCCAGCGATCATGAAAGGAATTACAGCATGAGCAAGTCAACCGTTGACATGACCGTGTACAACCCGGCCAAGGTGCTCGACGCCATCATCGCCAAGCTGAAGTTGAAGAACGACGCGGCGCTGTCGCGCGTGCTCGAGGTGGCGCCGCCCGTCATCAGCAAGATTCGTCACAAGAGCTTGCCGATCGGCGCCACCATCTTGCTGCGCATGCACGAGGCCAGCGCCATCAGCATCCGCGAATTGCGCGCGCTGATGGCCAGCCCGGAACCTTCGCCAGCCTGATCACATGTGCGCGGCCGCCGCGCAGTAAGCCGCCGGCCGCGCCACGGCGCAGTAGGCGGCGCTGGTGATTTTTGCGGCTGGCCGTGCCAGCGCGCAATATGCCGGTGCCGTTATTTTCGCGGCCGGCCGCGCCAACGCGCAGTAGCTGACCCCCGCATCAGCGCGCCCGCCGGTCAAGGCGCAATAAGCACTGCCGGCGCCATCCGTTTGGGCCAGGTCTGCCGCTTCCACCGCACGCTTATCCTCCACGGCGTCGTCGAATTCCACATCCGGTTTGTGATGCAGGAAGTAGCCGAAGGCGTTATCGCAATCGCGCGCGTATTTGATCGTGTCCAGGATGTGGAAATGCCAGAACGCATCGACATCGGCGCTCGGCGAAGGCGTTTCCGCAGGATACATTTTGGCAAACAAGAGAAATTCCCGGTAGTCGCTCTCGGCGGCGAGGGTGCGGGCCTCGCCCCAGTCGAGACCGGCCCGCGCATGCATCAAACGGGTGCGGACGGTCGACAGATCGAGTGCGGAAATAGGGGCGAGGACTTGAATGACGTTCATTACTTTCTCCTTTGGTGGGTGGTTTGCTTCGTCCGTTTGTGCTTGTGTTCGTCTGCACGCCGCCGCCGTGTTGAGCGGTGTAGGGTTACAGGCTTGTGTAACATGACGAAAGTCAAACTATCTACCAACATGTCGACGAGATATTGATTTAGATCAATGGTGTGCAGAATCTTGCTTCGGCATTGATTTGGTGTCTCACTTGTGCCCGCAATCAGCCGATTCCTTGCGGCGTGCGATAAACTGGCTGAGCAAAGAAAAGGGCGCCGCGGTTGCGGCGCCCTCGACCGGAAAAGCGGCCGCGGTCAGGCGGCGACGGCTTTCGATGTCGCCGCGCACCAGGCGGTGGCTTGCTGCCGGGACGAGACTGCGCACCAGGCCGTCGACTTTGCTTGTTTCGCCACCGTCGCCGCGCACCAGGCAGTCCCTTTCGCTTGTTGCGTCACAGTTGCCGCGCACCATGCCGTCGCTTTCGCTTGCTTCACGACAGTCGCTGCGCACCAGGCCGTTGCCCGCCTGGCGCTGGTGACCGCACACCAGGCCGTCGCTTGCCGGTCAGCGGCGACTGCGCACCACGCAGTCGATTGCGCGCCCGCGGCGACCGCGCACCAGGCGGTGGCTTGCTCGGCGGCGGCCTGGTCCAGCGCGCACCAGGCGGTGGCTTGCTGTCCTGGCGCGTCGCTTGCCGCGCACCAGGCGGTGCCGCCCGCGTGGGCGCCGCTCAGGCAGGCCTCGCCGAAAGTTGCCATGTACAGAGCATGCATGCGCTCGCCGAAGGCCTGGTGATCTCCCGCGTCGTCCTCGCCCAGGCCCACATTCGGGTTGTGATGGAGAAAGTGTCCGAAGGCATGTTGGCAGTCGGCGGCGTATTTTCGGGTGTCGAGGATGTGGTAGTGCCAGAAGGTATCGACATCGACCAGCGGTGCAATATTTTCATGCGGGTACATTTGCATCATGCACAGGAAGCGGCGATATTCCACTTCGATGGCGTCGGCGCGGGCCGGCGACCAGCCTTCGCCGGATTCCTTGTGCATCAGCTTGGCCTTAATGGGGGCCAGGTCCAGTTCGGCGATCTTGCGCATTGCGTTGGTCGAGTTCATGACGGCATCCTTAGCGTTGGAGACAACAATATTTTTGTAGGTGGATCCCTGCATGGCTCGGCCCGAAACAGCGTTGGCGGGTAATCTTTTCCCACCTTCCGGCCGCGGCAAAATCTGCCTTATCGCAGGGACTGCAAGAGCCAGTAAGGCGCTGTGCAGTGAAGTCATTGTTGCCGACGGGCAGGGACGCAAGCTTGACTTGCGTCAACAGATTTCGGAGTGTATTCCTAGCGCGACGGAATGCGCTGAACCGGCTTTTCCGTTTTATTTATCGCGCGGGAACTCCGGTCGCTACACCATCGCTACCGGGCTCTTGTGATCGCTGTCGACGCTGTGCAGGACCGGCGCCGGCGGATCGGCACTGAGCGGCACGGAAACGTGGATGGTGGTGCCGCCTTCCGGCGTGCTGGTCACGCGAAACACTCCGCCCAGCATATTCATCCGTTCTTCGATACCGACCAGGCCGAAGGAACCGGGCTTGTGGCGGCGCGCTTGCGGCAAGCCGATGCCGTTGTCGGCGACGTCCATGGAAATCCAGCCGCCGTCGACGCGCAGTTCGACCTTGACCTTGCTCGCCATGGCGTGCTTGGTGATGTTGTTGAGCGATTCTTGCAGGATGCGGAACAGGGCGGTAGCGCACTGGTCGCTGACGTTGATGTCGTCATGCGTTTCGAGCAACTGGCATTCGATGCCGCTGCGGCGCCGGAACTCGCTGATTTGCCAGTCAACGGCGGCATTCAAACCCAGGTCGAGCACGTTCGGCCGCAAGTCGTTGATGATCTGGCGCACGCTTTTGATGGTGGCGTCGATCTGGTGCACCGTCGTTAAAGCGCGCTCATGCAGGCGCGGCTGGCGGGCGCTGGTGCGCGCCGACAGCATGTCGGCCTCGATGCGCAAGACCAGCAGATTCTGACCCAGGTCGTCGTGGATCTCGCGGGCAATGCGCTTGCGTTCTTCCTCTCGGATATTGTTGGCGTGGGCTGCCAGCCGGCGCAGATTTTCGTTAGACCATTGTAATTTTGCTTCGCTGGCACGCAATTCCTTGGTCATGGACTGGGCCAGCGCCACGGCATGGCGGCGCGACGAGGAGTTGGTGTGGAACAGGGCGTACAGCAAGCCGCTGCTGACGGTGCCCAACAGCATGGCCAGCCACGGCAGCAAGCGGTCGAACCGGCTGTACAAGTGGTTTTTCGGCACACTGAAATCCACTTGCCAGCGGCGCTTGCCGAAATCCATCATCAGCGTTTCCTTGAACACACTGCTGCGCGCCACCGGCGGCAATTCCTTCATGCCGGGACGCGCGGCATTGTCGAACAGCAGGCGCGATTTGCCGTCGCTGCCGCGGCTGCCGCGGTCGTTGGTGACGTCGGTGATGAGCATGCGGATATCGCGTGGCGGCAACTGGTCGAGGATGCCGGCTACCAGCTTGTTCATGGAAAAACCGATGCCGACCGAACCGACATAGGCGGCGCGGCGGTCGGCCACGCTGTTGACCACCATGTCGCTGCGGTAAATCGGCAGGCGCATGGCCAGCGCGACCTTGTACTCGCCCGACAGCGGGGCGATCGGGATGCCGGTGGCGGTCAGCTCGGCGTGATCGCGCGCTTCTTCCAGCACCGCTGCATTGCCGCGCGCCGCCACGTCCCAGCCGAAGCGCTTGGCCCAGGCGGAAATCGGTTCGATATAGGTCAGCACCGTGTAATAGGGCCGGTTGCCGGGCGGGGTGATGTCGAAACGAGGATAGCCGGCGGCAAAACTGGCCACCTCCTGGTTCATTTTTTCCTCGAAAGAGGCGCGTTCCTCGCCGGGGACGTAGTGGGCATAATTGATGGTCTCGACGCCCGGAAACTCCTTGTCGAGATTCAAGCCCGCCACGTAGCGGTGAAACTGGTCGCGCGTCAAGCCGGTCGAGGTGGCGAACAGGCTGGCGCTGCCGCGCAACACATCGGTGTAGCTCTTGATACGCCCGTCCAGGGTCATCTTGACGCTTTTCGTCATGTTGGCGAAGCGCTGCCTGGCGTCGCCTTCGATGATGCCGGCGGTCACCGTATAGAAGCCCACACCAACCGCCAGCGACAGCAGCAAGCCGCCAGCCAGCGCGCGCTCGCTGGTAAAGGGATGGGGCAGGTGTTGAAAGAATAAGGCCATCACGCACTCCATTGACACGCCGCAAGCGACGGTTTGACATGGATTAACAAGCTCTAAAATACGCGCAGGCAAAGTCCGGCGAACCTAGCAGCTTTGCTAGTGATTGACCCCTTCGGAATGGAAAACGCCGGCATGCGCCGGCGTTGAATTTCCTCTAAAAATCATCTGGCACGGCCAGTGATTTTTCGCTCGACCCAAGCAAAAGCAGGTTTCCACTTTTGCTTGATCGTTTTACTTCCACGCATCCTTGAGGGTGGTGATGCGGTTAAAGACCGGTTTGCCCGGCTGGCTGTCGACCCGGTCGGCCACAAAATAGCCGTGCCGCTCGAACTGGAATCGCTGGTCGGCCTGGGCTTCGCGCATGCCCGGCTCGAGGTAGGCGGTGATGGTTTCCAGGGCTTGCGGGTTCAGTGCGGCCATAAAATCCTTGCCGCCGGCATCGGGCTGGGCTTCCGTAAATAAACGGTCGTACAGGCGCACTTCCGCTTCGACGGCGGTGGCGGCGCTCACCCAGTGAATATTGCCCTTCACTTTGTAGCTGTTCGACCCTTCGGTGCCGGATTTGCTGTCCTCGAAATACTTGACGTGCACGGCGCTGACTTTGCCGTCGGCATCCTTGTCGTAGCCGACGCACTCGACCACGTAGCCGTGGCGCAGGCGCACCCGGCTGCCGGGCGCATCGCCGATCGGCGGGAAGAAGCGGAAGTAGCCTTTGACGGGCACTTCCATGAAATCTTCCTGCTCGATCCACAGTTCGCGGGTGATCGGGAAGGTGCGCAGGCCCCGCTCGGGGAAATGCGGGTGGACGGGCGAGCTGCATTCCTCGGAATGGTTTTCCGGGAAATTGTCGATGACCAGTTTCAGTGGGCGCAGCACCGCGGTGGCGCGCGGCGCTTTCGGGTCGAGGTCGTCGCGCAGCGAACCTTCCAGCGTGCTCATGTCGATCCAGCCGTCGGCCTTCGACACGCCGATGCGCTCGCAGAACAGCTGGATCGATTCCGGCGTGTAGCCGCGGCGGCGCAGGCCGACGATGGTGGGCATGCGGGGATCGTCCCAGCCGCTGACGATTTTTTCGTCGACCAATTGGCGCAGTTTTCGCTTACTGGTGACCACGTAAGTGAGATTGAGGCGCGCGAACTCGTACTGGCGCGGCACCGGCTGTTTGAAAAATCCGCCAGCCGACAGTGTCGCCAGCAGCCAGTCGTAAAACGGCCGGTGGTCCTGGAATTCCAGGGTGCACAGCGACTGCGTGATGTTCTCGATGGCATCCGAAATCGGGTGCGTGTAATCGTACATCGGGTAGATGCACCAGGCGTCGCCCGTGCGGTGATGGTGCGCATGGCGGATGCGGTAGATGGCCGGATCGCGCAGATTCATGTTCGGCGCCGCCATGGCGGTCTCGAACATCTTGACGCGCAGGATGTGCTCGCCGTCCTGGTATTTGCCGGCCTTCATGTCGCGGAACATCTGCAGCGATTCTTCGATCGGGCGGTTGCGGTAGGGCGAATTGGTGCCCGGCGTGCCGAAGTTGCCGCGGTTCAGTTTGATCTCGTCGGCGCTCTGGCTGTCGACGTAGGCGAAGCCGGCCGTGATCAGGTATTCGGCCATTTCATACAACTGGTCGAAATAATTCGACGCATAGTACAAGTGGCTCTGGCCGTTCTGCTCCCAGCTGAAACCCAGCCATTTGACGCTGTCGATGATGGTGTCGACGTATTCCTGCTCTTCCTTGGCCGGGTTGGTGTCGTCGAAACGCAGGTGGCAGACGCCCTGGTAATCCCGGGCGATACCGAAGTTCACGCAGATCGACTTGGCGTGGCCGATGTGCAGATAACCGTTCGGCTCGGGCGGGAAACGGGTGATGACTTGCGGCAGGCCGGTGTGGGCGTGGGTGCCTGCCGCCAGGTCGGATTCGACGATGGCACGCAGAAAGTTGGACGAATGCGTCGAGGTAGGCGCAGGGGCAGCCGTATTATTCTTGTCAATGCTCATGGGAGGGGCGAATGTGGATCGGATCGCTGCATTTTACCGTATCGAAGGCGGAAGATGGGCACGGCGGTGGGCAGCTTGCCCAGTTCTATAGCATAATTCGCCTTTACGGTTTTGGCTTGCTGCCGGAGTTCCCACTTGGAAAATTTATACGCCGTGCTCGGCGTGGCCCCGAATGCCGGCGTCGACGAGATCAAAAAGGTGTACCGGTCGCTGGCCATGCGCTACCACCCGGACCGCAACGACGCCCCGGCCGCCGAGGTGCGTTTTAAAAGTGTCACCAAGGCTTACGAAATTTTGTCGGACCCGGCCAAGCGCGCCGAATATGACCAGAGCGTCAATCACCGCATCATCCTCGATGCCGAAGCCGAAGCCTATGAGCTGGTGCGCTCACTGTTCAGCCTGAACGGTGTCGCCCTGCCTGCGTAAATCCGCAGCTCGATTAATATTTGAAAGTCAGTAATGAGAAAAGTACACCCTGAATTCGCTTACCAGTCGCGCGAGCTGGAAGGCCAGATCGACGGCATCCTGGGCGACCCGCCCGATCGCAAGAACTACAAGCTGATGCAGGACGCCCTGGCCGGAGAATACGCGCAGGGCGGTGGGATCGAAGACGTCAACATGATGAGCTTCGCCCTGGTCGACCACATCAAGTTCAGCGATCCGAAGGGTTTGCTGAAAGAAGCGGAAGAATACGAAGGCGGCGACGCCGCGGCCGTGATCGCCATGGCATCCTGCGACGGTGCCGCCGCCAAGATGTACGCCGGCATGACCGAGGCGCATCCGGAACTGGCTCGCCAGGCCATCATCACCGCCTTTCTCTTCAAACATCCGCGCAAGTGGGATGACGACGACCAGTCGCTGGAACAATTGAGCCGCAACGATGATGGCGACGACGAGCATGATGAAGACGATGTCACGGACGACTTTGCCCAGATGTTCGACAAGGAGGATTAAACCATGACGACCACCGCAAATCTGCCGGCGCTGTCCAAGCAGGTCAGCGAATTGGTGCTGGCCGGCTCGCTGGGCCATGCCGAGCAGGCGTTTTCCGAAGCGGCCGAGCAGCACGGCGATCTGGCTGTGGTCGAGGTGCTGGGCAGCTTGCCGCCGCAAGTGACCGCCTTGCACCTGTCCGGCTTCGACGGCGGCAAGACTTCGCTCGCCACCTTGCTGGTGCCGCCGCAGGCGTGGGCCGACAGCCTGGCCTTCTTTGCCGCCACCTGGTCGGACGACAATATCGAAGACGATCCCGAGCGCGTCGCCGAGAGCCTTTTTTCGCACGTGCACGGCGTGGTGTTTTCCTCGGACGACGAGGAGCGCCGTGCGGCCCTGCTGGAAGCGGCTTCCGCCAGCGATTACGGCTCGACTATTTTCGCCATCCTGTTTTCGATGGCGCCCCGTGAAATTCTCGAAGTGGCCGAAGAAATCATCTCGAAAGGCCCGTACATGACGGGACAGACCTCGTCCGACAGCGACCTGGTGCCGCTGGCCATCGAACTGGCCAAGGCCAGCGAAGACGGCTGGGACCGCGCCCTGTTCGAACTGTTCCCGGATTTCCGCCACAGCGCCGACCTGGCCGACGCCGAGTTTAGCGACGACCCGGACGACGAGCCTAAATTTCTGCAGCGCTCGACCAAGGAATTGCTGTACCGCCTGCGCAAGCAAGTGCCGTCGTCGCGCAGCAGCGTGCCGAAACGGGGCGCCCGCAAGAGTCTCGGCACGGATATTTTCTCGTGACGGCCGAAGCAGCGTCGAATATCGCCATCGTCGAGGAACGCCTGCCGCGCGTGGTGCGGGCGATCCGCGCCGGTGCGACGCGTCCGGTGGACGACGACATCGTCATCCTGGCGGATGAACTGGCCGGCATCACTGCCATGGTCGCCGAGAAATTCACCAATGACAAAACCGCCGAGGGCATCCAGCGGGCGTTTTTTCTGGCCATCGGCGGCGTCTCGCTGGGCCTGGAGCACGCGCTCGAGCATGAGGGCGACGAGGCCGCGCTGGATTTCCTGATCGAGCACGGCGCCGAGCACGCTTTTCAAGCGGGTTTCAGACTGGTGAAAGAGTTGTCGGGCTTGCCCGAGGACAGCCTGGTCAGCGAGTACGACAACGATCCCGTCTACATGCAGCGGCGCTTGAAAGAGCTGTTCGTCGACCTGTGCTACGCCGACCCGACGCAAAACTGGTCCGGCTACGAGCGCTACCTGCGCCAACTGAAAGAAAGAAAAGGCGTGCAAGCCATCGTGCGCCTGGCAAGCTGGCTGCGCCGCCATCACACGGGCGGGCCGATTACCGATCCGGATTTGAATGCCGAGGGCGTGATTGCGCTGGCGATCATTTTTGCGGTGGAGGGGGGCGGCCGCATCGTCTCGCGCACTGGTCAAAAGGATTTCGAGCGGCTGGTGAAATCGGTGCGGGCCAACAAGCCGGATTTTGAGGCGGGCTGGGCCGCGCTGATGGCGCAAGTGCCGGCGCAGCACCAGGCGGTGATGGCCGAGCGCATCGACAATTACCGCGAGCATTGCACCGTTCTGCAGAAAATTCGCGGTCGGACGGCGATGAAGACGATGTTTGCGGAGCTGGAGAATTATGCGGGCTCGGAGCTCGATGCCGACTACGATTAAGGCGGGGTCTGGCACGCGCATAGCGCGGTGCCTGACCCCATTTTTCCTGTAGTTTCTTGCGCGCAGCGCCTGTTTGAAATGAATGGGGGACAGGCACCCTGCGGTGCCAGTCCCCGATACTCTATAAGCCAACAACCATCTCCGTAAACGCCCGCACCATCGGCGAGGTCTCATCCTCCCGCTGCGCCAGATACAGCATCGTAATCGCCCCGGCATCCGAAATCGGCCGGTATGCCACCCCATCCAGATTGATCCGTTCGAACGACGACGGCAGCAAGGTGATGCCGCTGCCGGCCGCCACCAGGCCGATGATGGTCGACGATTCGTTCGCCGTCTGGGTAATCCGCGGCACGAAGCCTGCCTCCCTGCACAGCCGGAAAATCTGCGGATAAATCCCCGTGCCCGCCCCTTGCGGATACATCACGAAAGACTGCTCGGCCAGCTCGGCAATCGCCACCACCGGCTTTGAAGCCAGCGGATGCCCGCTCGGCAGCACCACCACCAGGGGATCCTCGCGCAGGGCCGTGGTGCGGATGGCGGGCGGGATGGGCAGCTCGGGCGGGCGGATAAAACCCAGGTCGATGGTCCTCTGCTCGAGGCTGTCCAGCTGGCGCAAGGTCGCCAGTTCCTGCAGGATCAATGTGACTTGCGGATATTCCTGCCGGTAGCGGTTGATGGCCTGCGCGAACAGGGGCGTCAACGGCGTCGAATAAGTAAATCCTATGCGCAGCTCGCCCAGTTCTCCCCGTTCTGCCCGCCTGGCGGTTTCCTTGGCCTGTTCGGCCAGCGCGAGGATGCGGCGGGCGTCGGTCAAGAACAGTCGCCCGGCTTCCGTCAGCCGCACCCAGCGCTTGTTGCGCTCGAGTAAGTGAGCGCCCACTTCGCCCTCCAGCACCTGGATGGCGTGGCTCAGCGGAGGCTGGCCGATATGCAAGCGGGCCGCAGCGCGCGTAAAGTGCAGCTCTTCGGCGACGGCGATGAAGTAACGTAGGTGCCGAAGTTCCATAATCTATTTAAAGTATAAGTGACACTTCAAATATATATTGGACAGTATTACAGCGCAATCCTAAGATGGGTTTTTACCCTGATCGAGCTCACCATGACCGTCCACGCCGGCAGCCCCGCCTTCAAGCGCATCAACCGCGCGATGGTGTTCGGCGGCTTTTCCACCTTCGCCCTGCTGTATTGCGTGCAGCCGCTGATGCCGCTGATGGCGCATGAGTTCAGCCTCAGCCCCGCCCAGAGCAGCCTGTCGTTGTCGGTCTCGACCGGCGCGCTGGCCATCTCTTTGGTGCTGTCGAGCATCGTCTCCGACCGGGTCGGCCGCACGCCGATGATGGTGGCGGCCATGCTGGGCGGCGCCATTCTCACCATCCTGTGCGCCTTTGCCCAGACTTTTCCCCAGTTGCTGATTTTGCGCGGCCTGCTCGGCGTGGCCTTGGGCGGCATGCCCTCGATCGCCATGGCCTACCTGGGCGAAGAGATAGAGCCGACTTCGCTGGGCCTGTCGATGGGTTTGTATATCGGCGGCAGCGCCTTCGGCGGCATGCTGGGGCGGGTGCTGACCTCCGTCGTCAGCGATTTCTTTTCTTGGCGCTACGCCCTGGCCGGCATCGGCGCGGCCGGCCTGTATGCTGCCTGGGAATTTCGCCGCAGCTTGCCGGATTCTAAAAATTTCCGCCAGGGCCAACGGGGCTGGGTGGCCTTGAAAGCCGGCGTGCGCCAGCACCTGGGCGATGATGGCTTGCCGTGGCTGTTTTCGCTGGCCTTCCTGTTGATGGGCTGTTTTGTCAGCATGTACAACTTTATCGGTTTCCGCATGCTGGGTTCGCCCTTCGGCTGGAGCCAGACCGGCGTCGGCTTGCTGTCGGCGATGTATTTGCTCGGCATTTTCAGCTCGGTGTGGGCGGGCCGGCTGGCCGATAAACTCGGCCGTCGGAACGTGCTGTGGCTGGTGATGAGCCTGATGCTGACGGGCTTGCTGCTGACCCTGTCCGGCTCCGCCTGGCTGATCGTCCCCGGCATCGGCCTGTTCACTTTCGGCTTTTTCGCTTCCCACTCGGTGGCCAGCAGCTGGGTACAGCGGCGCGCGCAGGAACCGAAGGCGCTGGCCTCCGCCATCTATCTGCTGTTTTACTATCTCGGCTCCAGCGTGGTCGGTTCCATCTGCGGCACCGTGTGGAGCGCGGCCGGCTGGCCCGGCGTGGTGGGGATGCTGGGCGCGATTCTCGGCATCAGTTTCTTGATCGCCTTGCGCCTGCGTTCGCTGGCGCCGGTCGCTCCGGTTGCTCTGGCGCCGGTGGCGTAAACCGCGCGCTGCGCTTGCTGGCAGGAGTGCATAATCCGCGAACGGCGTTCGTTCAAGCCGTCCAGGACGAACGCTGAGGACAATGCGGACGGCTCACGAAACAGGAGCCTCATCATGCTACAAGCAAGCGAAATCCAGCAACGTTTCACCAGTATCCGCCGCACCATCGGCGAAGCGGAAAGGGCCTGCGAATCTGCCCAGGAAAGCTCGCCGCAACTACGCGACTACCTGCACAAAATGGCCGATGAAGCCAAGACTGCCGACGCCATCATCCGCGGCAGCGAGCAGTCGCGCATCGTCGAATGCATCGACCGCCTGGAAGACATGGGCGACGAAGCCAAGCGCATGAGCCGCAGCGACGACCACATCTCGCAAAAACTCGAATCGGCCGTGTCGAAAGTGCATGCCGAGCTATCGTCGCTGAAACACCAGCTGCACTGATGGCGCGGCACCAGCCACGCTGAACTACAGCACGCCGCGCTGGCGCAGCGCGGCGATCTCTTCCTCGCTGCGCCCCAATACCTCCTTCAATACTTCATCCGTATGCTGCCCCAGCAGCGGCGGCGCGCCCGACGCGCCCACCGGCGTCGCCGACATTTTCATCGGACTGCGCACCAGCGTGACCTTGCCCGCGGTCGGATGGGGCAGATCGACCGCGATGCCGCGGGCGATGACCTGCTCGTTGTCGAACACGTCGGCGATGTCGTTGATGGGACCGCAGGGCACGCCCACCGCTTCCAGCCGCGCGATCCAGTCGTCGCGGGTGAAACGCGCGACCATCGCCGCCAGCAGCGGCACCAGCACCGCGCGGTTTTTCACGCGCAGGGGATTGCTGATGAAGCGTGCGTCCGTCGCCAGTTCGGCACAGCCGCCCGCTTCGACGAATTTGGCGTATTGGCTGTCGTTGCCGGTGGCGACGATGATGTGGCCGTCCAGACAGGCGAAGGTCTGGTAGGGCACGATATTCGCGTGCGCATTGCCGAAGCGCTTGGGCGCCACGCCCGTGTTGTGAAAATTGCTGGCCATGTTCGCCAGCATGGCCACCTGCACGTCGAGCAGGGCCATGTCGATGTGCTGGCCTTCTCCCGTGCGGTCGCGGTGCGTGAGGGCAGCCAGCACGGCGACGGTGGCGTACATGCCCGTCATCAGGTCGACAATCGCCACGCCCGCTTTTTGTGGGCCGCCGCCGGGCAGGTCGTCGCGTTCACCCGTGATCGACATGAAGCCGCCCATGCCCTGGATCAGAAAATCGTAGCCGGCGCGGTGCGCGTAGGGACCGTCCTGGCCGAAGCCGGTGACGGAGCAGTAAACCAGGTCGGGTTTCAGCGCCTTCAAAGATTCGTAATCGAGGCCGTAGCGTTTGAGATGGCCGACCTTGAAATTTTCCAGCACGACGTCGGCATGCAGCGCCAGTTCGCGCACCAGCGCCTGGCCTTCGGGCGTGGCGATGTCGCAGGTGACCGAGCGCTTGCCGCGGTTGGCGGCGAGGTAGTACGCGGCTTCGGTGGTGTTGGCGCCGGCGGCATCCCTGGCGTAGGGCGGGCCCCAGGCGCGGGTGTCGTCGCCGCTGCCGGGCCGTTCGATCTTGATGATGTCGGCGCCCAGATCGGCCAGGTTTTGCGAGCACCAGGGGCCGGCCAGCACGCGGGACAGGTCGAGTACGCGAATGTGGCCGAGGGATTTTGGAAGAGGAGAACTCATGCGGATTCTGTGATGGCGCCCGCCATGCTGCCGCGGGCGATGTTGTTGAGGTCCATGCGGGCCGGCTGCAAGCGCGCGGCGATGACGTCGAGCGCGGCTTGCGGGGCGGCGGCGCCGCACATGAAGATGTCGATGGCGGCGAAACCGACTTCGGGCCAGGTGTGGATCGAGATATGCGATTCGGCCAGCAGCAGCACGCCGGTGACGCCCTGTTGCGGGCCGAAGGAATGAAAATGGCTGTGCAGGATGGTGGCGCCCGCACCACGGGCGGCATCGCGCAGCAGGGCGTCGATCTCCGTTGCGCCGGTCAGCAGCGCGCCGTCCACGCCGTGCAGGTCGGCAAGCAGGTGCTGCCCGGCCGGACGGTAAAAAAGGTACAAGGGATCGCTCACTTGTGACCGCCGCCGCCACCGCCGCTGTAGCCGCCACCGCCGCCGTAATAGCCGCCGCCGCTGTGCGAACTCCAGCTGCTGCCGCCGCCCGTGTTCGATGCGGAGCCGATCAGCTTGACCCAGCTGGTGCCGGTGCTGACGGCGGTGACGAGCAGGGCGAACAGAAAATATTTGGTATTCATGAGTCCTTGGCGTCGAAGCGGTTTTCAGCCCAGTAGACGGCGACGATGGCGAGCAGCACCCAGAGGAAAGTACCCGAAAAGTTGAACAGCAAGGGGATGGCGTTCAGTCCCAGGATCCACAGGGCGAACCTGGTAGCCAGGCCCCGCGACGGCGGCTTTTGCGCGGGGATGTTGTGCAGCGGGTCGCTTTTCAGGGCATTGCCGAACCAGCCGCGCAGCTGGTCGACCGCCACCGGCGCTGAGCGCGACCAGGTCAGTTCCTCCGATGTGCGCTCCGCCGCCAGTTTGGTCTGGCCGCTCTGGAACTCCACCACCTGCACCACATCGCCCGCCGCTACTCTCCAGTTGAACGCGCCGGCGGCCCAGGTGACGGTGGCGGGATAGGCATACAGCTTGTTGTAGCTGACCTTGTCCAGGTCCGCGTGATCGGCGTCGATGGACGACCAGGCCGGCCACACCGGCATGACGTTCGAGCGCGACCAGCCTTCATTGGTTTCGACCAGCCAGAAAAAGCCGCCGCGCGCGTTGTACAGCAGGTATTCGGTCCAGCCGGTCCCTTCGTCATCGACGCGCCGCATGGCGCCGATCAGGGTCCAGTCGACATTGTTGATTTTCGCCGTGGCGCCCAGCGGCAGGGTGGTGCGCACCTTTTCCACCATGTCGCTCTTGGCGAGGATCTGCGCCTGCGGGCAGGCCGCGTCGAGCATCGCCTGGCAGCTGGGGCACACCAGGCTGGTGGTCACGCCCGGCAGGTACTTGATGGCGCTGCCGCAGGATGGGCAGTCGAGCGCTTCGACCTTGCCCCGGTAACGGCCGGCGGCCGCCTTGATGACGTCGTCGTCGCGCAGCAGCTGGCACTGCAAATCTTCCAGCGTGGTGGCGACGCCTTTGTAGAGCACCGGCGATTCACCTTTTAAAGCGTCCGAGTAATCGAGCGTGATAAAAGCGCCGCCGTCGCGCAAATCCACCACGCGCGCCTCCCAGCCTTCGCCCACCTTAAAAGGCAGCTCGCCCTGGCCGCCGATGCAGGCGGCCGTGCGTTTTTCGGCGGCCGTAAAACGGCCATCGTTGATGTTGTAGCGGCGGCCGATGGCGATGTCGTCGAAGGCGGGCAGGGCGGCTGCGGCTTCGATCTCGGTGGTGACGGTGTACAGGCCGGAGGAGTCGCCCAGCCATCCGGTGCCGGCATCGTCGAACAGCAGGTACCACTCGTTCCACATGCCCGCCGCATATTTCAACTGGATGCGCCCGACCACGGTAAAACCGCGGCCCGCCAGCACGCCCGCGGTGCCGATCTGGATGCGCGTGAAATCTTCCAGCACGGCCGACATCTTGCCCAGGTCCTTGACGGCGTCGGCATCTTTCATGACCGTCGCGCGGCAGTACTCGCACACGGCCACCACGGAGGCGTGCGATTTGAATTCGACCTGTGCGCCGCAACTCGGGCAGGCGACGATTTGCATGGGGCTGGGAATGTCGTTCGTGTTCTTGTTAACCGATCAGTTTTTTGAGCAGTTCAGCCTTGGTGGCGTCGTAATCGGCGGCCGAGATCAGGCCCTTGTCGAGCAGTCCCTTGAGTTTGCCGAGACGCTCTTCGATCGATTCCTGGACCGGCGCGGCTGCTGGTGCCGCGGCCGCCTGCTGCGGCGGTGCGAAGGCGCCCGCCAGGCCCTGCGTCATGGCCTGGCCGACCGCCACGCCGGCGCCCAGTCCCGCGCATATGCCGGCCATGCCGCCTTCGTTTTGCGCCGCCAGCGGGATGCTGCTGGCCACCTGGAATTTGGTAAAGCCGCCCATCTTCTCGGCCGACAGGCCGCCCTTCATGCCGGCGCCGATTCTCTCGTCGAGCGCCGCCTGCAGTTCTTCCGGCAGGCTGACCGAGGCTACGTTGAATTCATCGAGCCCCACGCCGTAGCGGGCAAACGCGGTGGCCAGATCTCCCTTGACCTGCTGCGCCATCAAGGCCTGGTTGGCCGCCATGTCGAGGAAGGCGACGTTGGCGCTGCCCAGCGAAGAAGCCATGGTGGCCAGCATGATGCCGCGCAGCTGGTCTTCCACCTGATCGCGGGTGAACACTTCGCGGGTGCCGCTGATTTCCGTGAAAAATTTGCGGGCGTCCGCCACGCGGTAGGAAAACATGCCGAAGGCGCGCACGCGGATCATGTCGAAATCCTTGTCGCGGATGGTGATCGGCTGCGGCGTGCCCCATTTGCGGCCGGTCTGCACGCGGGTGCTGAAAAAGTAGACGTCCGATTTGAAGGGAGAAGCGAACAGCTTGTCCCAGTTTTTCAGGTTGGTCAGCACCGGCAAAGTCTGCGTGGTCAGCTTGTGGGTGCCGGGTCCGAAGACGTCGGCGATCTGGCCCTCGTTGACGAACACGGCGACCTGCGACTCGCGCACGATCAGCACGCCCCCATTTTGAATCTCGAAGTCCTGCATCGGATAGCGCCAGGCGAGTACGCCTTCGGTCTCTTCGTTCCATTGCAGGACGTCGATAAACTGCTTCTTGATGAATGAGCCAAGTGACATGGTGGTCTCCGGTGAGGACTATCGGTACAGGTAAAAATCAGGAAATGCAGCCCGCGTTGATCAAGCCGATCGACAGCGAGATGGCGCCCAGCAGGCCGCCGAAGGCCTGGTTGTCGGCTTCGATCTGGTCTTTCGACATGTGCAGCAGGCTGGTGGCGACGCCGTACACCAGCAGCTGCACCAGCATGGCCCCCGCGGCCCAGCCGGCGAATTGCATGTAGTCGGCCGTGTGCAGCAGGCTCGATGCGAGGGTGACGGAAAAGCCGACCAGCGCGCCACCCAGGGAAAAAGCGGCCGCCTTGTTACCCTGGCGGATCAGCGCCACTTCGTCGAATGGCGTCACCCGCGTGTAAATCACAAAAAACGCCAAAACCATGGCAGCCGCGGTGAATAAGTGCAGCAGATAGGCTAGGATGGCGGGCATCGGATTTCCCCAGATAAATGTAGTCGGATTGACAGGGCAGGGGGGAATATTAGAACAGAAGACGATCCATGACCAAACGAATTCTTATCCTCTCCGTCTTCGTGGTGGCTTCCTGCGGGCTGGCCTATGAGCTGATCGCCGGCGCCTTGTCCAGCTATCTGCTGGGCGACTCGGTGCTGCAGTTCTCGACGATCATCGGCTGCTACCTGTTCGCCATGGGCGTCGGCGCCCATTTCTCGAAGTACGTGCGCGAAGAAGACGTGCTGGCGCGCTTCATCGACATCGAGCTGGCGGTGGGTTTGATCGGCGGCCTGTCGGCGGCGATGCTGTTCATGACCTTCTCGTGGATGGCGGCGCCGTTTCGCACCCTGTTGTATGTATTGGTGTTCATGGTGGGCGCACTGGTCGGCATGGAAGTGCCGCTGGTGATGCGCGCCCTGAACTCGCGCCAGACCGCCTTCAATGAACTGGTCAGCCGCGTGCTGACCTTCGATTATCTGGGCGCGCTGGCGGTCTCGCTGCTGTTTCCCCTGGTGCTGGCGCCCCATCTCGGCCTGGTGCGCACCGGTTTCTTGTTCGGCATGCTCAATGTCGCCGTGGCCTTCTGGACCCTGCACGCCTTCAAGGCCGAAGTGCCCGGCGTGGCGGGCCGCACCTTGCGCGCGGCGCTGGTCATGCTGGTGCTGGTGGCAGGTTTCGGCATGTCCGACCGCCTGGTCAAATGGGGCGAGCATGGCCTGTTCGGCGATGAAATCGTCTATGCCACCACCACGCCGTATCAGAGACTGGTGATCACCAAATGGAAGGACGACACGCGCCTCTACATCAACGGCAACCTGCAGTTTTCCTCGCGCGACGAGTACCGCTACCACGAAGCGCTGGTGCACCCGGCGCTGGAGCGCCTGCCGTGGGCCAAGTCGGTGCTGGTGCTGGGCGGTGGCGACGGTCTCGCCTTGCGCGAGATCCTGCGCTATCCGAACATCGAGCACGTCACCCTGGTCGACCTCGATCCCGCCATGACCGGCGCATTTACCACGCGGCCCGAACTGGCTGCCCTGAATCACCGCTCGTTCGCCGACAAACGGGTCACGGTGATCAACGCCGATGCCGCCATCTGGCTGCAAAACAGCAGCGCCATGTTCGACGCCGCCATCATCGATTTTCCCGACCCCTCCAGCTTCGCGCTCGGCAAACTGTACTCGGTGCCGTTTTACGGGATGGTGAAAAAACACGTTGCGGCGAATGGCCTGGTGGTGGTGCAATCGACTTCGCCGTTCTTCGCGCCGCACGCCTACTGGACCATCGACGCCACCCTGCGCGAGGTGGGCATGAAGACCTGGCCCTATCACGCCTACGTGCCCTCGTTCGGCGAGTGGGGATTTGTACTCGCCTCGCCCCAGCAGAATTACACACCGCCCACCAGCTACCGCCTTCCCCTGCGCTTTTTGAACGAAGCCACCACCCGCGAGATGTTCGCCTTCCCGCCCGATATGCAAAAGCTGGAAATGGCGCCGAACCGCCTGAATACGCAATCGCTGGTGCACGAGTTCGAACAGGACTGGCGCCAGGTGATCCGCTGATGGAACGCAGGTCTTTCATTGCCGCCGCTGGCGGCGCCGCGCTGGCCGCGGTGGCGGGTGCCGCCGGTTTTACACGCTGGCAGGAGATCAGCGCCACCGTCAATTATCCGGGCCGCGACGAGGGCCACTATCTGCGCGACCATCGCGCGCTGCCCCCGCCTTCGAGTGTAATCGACACCGACATCGTCATCGCCGGCTCCGGCATCGCCGGCCTGGCGGCGGCGTGGCAATTGAACCGCGACGGCCACCGCGGCGCTTTGATGATCGACGGGCCGCAAGCGTTCGGCAATGCGGCGGGCGGACATTTTGGCGAGCTCGAATACCCGACCGGCGGCCACTATCTGCCGCTGCCCTCGCCCGAATCGACCCACGTGCGCGAGATCCTGTTCGACCTCGGCATCCTGCTCAAAGACCCGTACGCCGAAAAACCGACTTACGACGAGCGCTTCATTTTGCACGGCCCGGAAGAACGCCTGCTGTACCAAGGCACATGGCAGGATGGCTTCCTGCCGACCCACGGCGTGCCGGCCGCCGAACTGGCCCAACACAAGCGCTTCTTCGCCGAAGTGGAACGGCTGCGCGCGCTGCGCGGCAGCGACGGCAGACGCATCTTCGTCTTCCCCACCGTGCTGTCCTCGTTTGACTCCGCTTTCGATGGGCTGGACCGCATCACCCTGAAGCAGTGGCTCGATCAAAAAGGCTACACGGCGCCGACCCTGCACTGGTACCTCAATTACTGCTGCCGCGACGACTACGGCACCCGCTACGACAAGGTGTCGGCATGGGCCGGCCTGCATTACTATTGCAGCCGCTGGGGACAAGCGGCCAACGCCGGCAACGGCGCCTGGCTGACCTGGCCGGGCGGGATGGCGCCGGTGGCGAAGGCGATGGCGGAAAAATCCGCCATCGCGCGGCGTGCGGGGACGGTGGTGTCGCTGAGGAACACCGCGGGCGGCGTCGAAGCCCTGTGTTTCGATCTGAAAGACGGCGTGCCTTCGACTTACCTGGTCAGGGCCCGCAAAGCCATCTGCGCCATGCCAATGTTCGTGGCCGCCCGCGTGGTCGAGGACATCGCCTCGCTCGGCTTCGACGCCAAAGCGCACATGCCGACCTACGCGCCGTGGATGGTGGCGAATTTTCTGATGAAGGATTTTCCCGAGGAGATTCCCGAAGCGCCGCTCTGCTGGGACAACGTCGTCTACCAGGAGCCGGGCCTGGGCTACGTGGTGTCCACCCACCAGGATATCCGCCAGACGCCGCCTTCAAACACTGTCTTCAGCGCCTACGTCGCCCTGTCCGACCGCACACCGGAACAGGCCCGCAAGTGGATGATGACGGCGACGCCGTCCGCCTTGATCGAACTGGCCAGCGCCGATCTGAAAACCGCCTACGGCTGGAAATTCGCGCCCTGCGTCGAGCGGGTCGACATCACTTTACGGGGCCACGCGATGGCGGCGCCGTTGCCGGGATTTCGCAGCAACGCGGGCGCGGCCGCCTTGCGCGATGTCGATGGTCCGATCACTTTCGCGCACGCCGATCTGTCCGGGTTTTCGGTGTTCGAGGAGGCGGCGTGGTGGGGCTGTGCGGCGGCGAAAAAGGCGATCAGGCTTCGATGATGGGTGCGCGCCGCCCTGATATGATGGACCGGTAAACCCGAATGCATCGGGTATCGAGGAGAGCGTATGTTCAGTCACATCATGGTAGGTTCCAACGACATCGGCCGTTCCAAGCAGTTTTATGACGCCTTGCTCGGCGTCCTCGGCGCGGGCGCGCCGTTTGAAAATACCGCGGGCACGGGCCACAAGCGCCTGTTCTACCGCCACGAAGGCAGCAGCTTCTGCGTCAGCGAGCCGATCAACGGCGAGCAGGCCACTTGCGCCAACGGCGGCACCATCGGTTTCAAATGCACCTCGCCCGAACAGGTGAAGGAGTTTCACGACGTCGCCATCGCCCACGGCGGCACCACCTGCGAAGAGCCGCCAGGCCTGCGCGAGTCCGGCATGGGCGGCATGCATCTGGCCTATGTGCGCGACCCGGATGGCAACAAGCTGTGCGCCTTGTACCGGGTGAAGTGATCCGTATCCGGCAGCGGCGTCAGGGAGGAGTGTGGTTTGGTGCGCAGTCTCCGGCAGCTCGACGATAAAAGTACTGCCGCATCCTGCTCCGCCGCTTGCCGCCCGCACCGTGCTGCCGCCGCTCCACCATGCCCTTGACGATGGCCAGGCCCAGCCCCAGCCCAAGCCCGTCGGTGCGCAGACTGTGAGCGCCGGCGCCTGCGCCTACAGCCTGGCGATGCCCCGGCCGCAGTCAGTGACCGCCGCCGTCACCAGCGGCGCCGCAGCGGTAATGGCGCCGGAAATCTGCGCTTATCGGGTGCCAGCCGGATGACGCGATCGGCATCAAGACGTGGGCTGGCAGTGAACACGCAAACGAAGAAGATGAAAAAGCATTTCAGCGCCACGCTGTAATACCCGAATTGTCATATTGTTACGAGTCATGCAATATGAATGTTGTAAGAATCATCTTACATTTCTACAAGAAGTTTTCCCTTATGACATGGAGCGCCGCTGTTTAGTATGGCCGTGCTGGCGACTGCGCGCACCGGATCGACGCCCACCGTCCAGTAACATTTCATTAAAGTCACTATGTCCGATCCAATTACCCGCCCGCGCAAGGTCTTGATCATCGACGATAACGCCGATGCCGCCGAGACCCTGTGTTCGCTCATCGGCATGCTCGGTTACGATGCCTGCTACGAAACCGATGGCGAGACGGGGATCGCCTGCGCGCAGGCGATGGTGCCGGACGTGATCCTGCTCGATATCGGCATGCCCCTGATGGACGGCTTCCAGGTCGCTCGCGCGCTGCGCCAGGTGGACATTCTTGCCACCTGCCGCGTGGTGGCGCTCACCGCGTGGGGCGACGAAAGCACCAAGGTCAGAGCGGCCGAATGCGGCTTCGACGCCCATCTGACGAAGCCGGCAAGCATTCAGCTCTTGCGCCAGGAACTCGACCTGAGTCCGTCGCGATAAGCTGGCGACGACGCCCGCACGCCAACGAAATGGTAGCGGCAGCCTAGCCGGCAGGCAAGAAAAGTGGTACTTTCCTAAAAGTTAAACTTTCAGCCCAAAAACATTCTCATGCATATGTTCAGCGTTCCCGCGCTTGGCCGGCGCGCGTCACGCACGCCTGTCGCCGCCGCCGTTCTCCTGTTTACCCTCAGCCTGCAAGCCGCCGCGCAAACGGCCACGATCTCCGATCAAGCCGTCGTCAAAGCCGCGTCTAAAACCGATGACAAGCCCGCCGCCCCGACGACCACGCCGGCAACCGTGCCCGCGCCGAATGGCCCGGTGCAGGTGGTCAACGTGATCAGCGAACGCGAAACCAACCGTGTCGACCGCCAGGTCTACGACATCAAGAACGACGCCAGCACGGCCGGTTCGTCGATCGGCGACGTGCTCAACAACGTGCCCTCGGTGAACGTCGATCCCAACGGCACCGTGCGCCTGCGCGGCAGCGAGCGGGTGACGGTGCTGGTCGACGGCAAGCCGACTGCCCAGTTGCAGGGCGAAAACCGCGCCGCCGCCATCAATGCGCTGCCGGCGGAAAATTACGAGTCGGTGCAGGTGATCAATAATCCGGGCGCAGAATTCGGCAACGAAGCGGGCGGCGGCCCGATTTTGAATTTGATCTCACGCCGCTACACCAAGCCGGGCGGCAACGGCAGCGTGGCCGGCAACCTCGGTCCGGGCGGGCGCCATAACGCCTTCGCCAACGGCAGCTACAGCGCCGGCTACGCCTCGGTGAACGGCACCCTGAACATCCGCCGCGACGGCAACGACACCGAGACAGAGGACGTGCGCGAGCGCATCGATCCGGCCACCGGCGCCATCAGCCGCCTGCGCCAGAACGTCGACCGCCACGCCATCAGCGATTTTATCCAGGCCGGCGTGGGCGGGCGCTACAATTTCAACGAACGCGACACCGTCACCGCCTCGGTGTCGGTGAACAAGCGCGGCAACGACGCCAGTCAGGACGAGCACTTCAGCGATTACCGCACCGGCCTGGCGCCGGTGGTCGACTACCGCACCCGCCGCACGACCGATGGCGATGCCTTGAACCATGAATTCGTCGGCGGCTTCGAGCGCCGTTTCGGCAGCGACGGCTCGACCCTGAAAGTCGACCTGCGCCACTCGTCGAACACCAACAACAACGACGCTACCGCCATATACGATGCAACGACGATGCCCGCACTGGGGGCGCCGCTGCTGCGTAATTATGTGCAGGACGCCACCACGCGGCTGCGCACCACCGACCTCTCCAGCGACTACAGCGGCAAGTTCGGCCCGGGCTTTCTGACCACCGGCGGACGCTGGCAGCGCATCGGCCTGTCCGCCGACAACCGCTACCTGTTCCTCGACGGCGGCGGCCTCGACACCCGGCGCAGCAATTTGTTCAAGCTCGACCAGGATGTGCTGGCCGCCTACGGCACCTACGAGATGCCGATCAATAAGCTGTGGTCCTTCAAGGGCGGCTTGCGGGTCGAGCATACCGACCTCGACCTTGATCAGGTCACTACCAACATCCAGGCCGGCAACAGCTATACCAACTATCTGCCCAGCTTGTTCCTGAGCTACAAGCTGGACCCGAATTCGACCCTGCGCCTGTCCTACGCCGACCGCATCTCGCGGCCCAGCTCGGCCGAACTGAATCCTTTCATCAATTACGCCAACGATTATTTTGTCAGCTCGGGCAACCCGCGCCTGCATCCGGTCAAACTGCACTCGCTGGAGCTGGGCTACGAAACCAAGATCAAAGGCTTGATGCCGGTCAGCGTGCGCGGCTATCTGCGGCGCGAGTCTGACGTCATCACCGACCGCCGAGTTTTCCTCAGCGACAATACCTTGTTGACCACCAAGGACAACTTGGGCGACCGCCGCGCCGGCGGCATCGAGTTTTCCGTGATGGGCATGATTCCGCCGAACATGCGGGTCGGCGGCGTCGCCTTGCCGAATATTCGCTTCATGTTCAACGGTAACTGGGGCTTCATCGAGCAGGACCGCATCGGCGCCTTCGGCCTGACCGGAGAAAAGCGCTCGTCGCCATCCTTGCAGTTGCAGGGCGGCGGCCAGTGGCAAATCGATCCGAACAATGTGCTGACGGTGATGACTTTCCACCAGGGCAAATTGCTGTCCGGCGAAGGCTACCGCGAACCCTTCGGCATGTTGAATCTGGCCTTCGAGCACAAATTCAGCCCGCGCCTGTCGCTCAATATGCGCGCCAACGACCTGCTGCGTTCGACCGACCAGAAATTCCGTGTCGACACCGACATCCTGCGCGAGCGCACCGACACCACCGTCCACCAGCGCCGCCTGTATGTCGGCCTGCGCTACACCTTCGGCGGCGTGACGGGCAACGACGCCGTGCGCAATGCGCTGCAATCGGCGGGGGTGAACATGGATAGTCCGGCGGCGCGCGAGGCGATGAAAATGATGCAGGGTGCGCAGCCGCCAGCGCCGGCTACACCTCCTTCACCGCCGGCTGTCACGCCGCCTGCGGCCACGCCGACACCGCCGCCGCCGGCGCCACCGCCGCAGTAGCCGCATGCCGTCCCGCCCGGTGCCCTGGCTGTCCCTGATCGTCGCGCCTTTCGCCAGCGTGCCGGCAGTGGCCCTGTCGGGCCTGGGCAGTTCGGATGCCGGCGCGGGCTGGGATTTTGTGTACGGCCTGCTGTTCGGCTTCACGATCGGCGTGCCGTCCGCACTGGCGGGACTGGTATTGGTCGGCCTGCCCTTGTACTACCTGCCGCGCCGCTGGCCGCTGTTTCGCTGGTGGACTGCCTGCGCCGCCGGGCCCGCCGCGGCCCTGTTCATGATGCACGACGCCCCGTTTCGGACCGTGCTCATGGCGATGGTGTCAGGGCTGGCCGTCGGCCTCTCGGCGTACCTGCTGGCGCCGGTGGACGATGCGGTCCCGTCCGGGCGCCATTCCGAGGCAGATCCTTCACTTCCATCCTCAGGCAATTCATGAACATCTCCTTCGAAACCCCGGATCAGGCCGACGTCCACGCACTGCTCGCCGAGCTGGATACCTACCTGTATGCCATTTATCCCGCCGAATGCGTCTACGCGCTCGACCTCGCTTCGCTGCTGCGTCCCGACGTGCTGTTTGCCGTCGCCCGCGATGCGGACGGCGCTGCGCTCGGCTGTGGCGCGATCGTGATGACGCCGGCATATGGCGAAATCAAGCGCATGTACGTGCGTCCGCAAGCGCGCGGCCAGGGTGTGGCGCGCCGCTTGATGGAAGCGCTGGAAACCAGGGCGGGAGAAGGCGATTGCACCAGCTTCATGCTGGAGACCGGGCCGGCGCAGCCGGAAGCGCTGATCCTGTATGAACGGCTCGGTTACCGGGTGCGCGGTCCGTACGGCGATTATCGGGAAGATCCGACTTCCATCTTCATGCAAAAAGACGGCGCGCAGACAGACGCGCGTATCGCCTAGCGCGACCTCACGGGCCGTCGTCTGCGCCTGCGCCGACCTTGATGGCGCGGATCTGGAAACCTTGGCAAACTTGCTCCACTTTATCAATTGGAGAAACGAAATGGCCAAGGGATTGCGTTTGACGCAGACGTGGATGGAGCGGGCTTTGTGGCTGGTGGCGCTGGCATTTGCCGCCTTCCTGATCGGCCTGGGCGGCAAGGTGGTGGACAATTTGTGGGAGGTCGAGCCGCTGCCTTCCGTGCAGAGTTACATCGACCCGGCACAATACAAGGCGGTCGATGCGGCACTCGACCAGGCCACCGAGCACCGCAAGGCCGCCGAAGCGGCGTTGGCGCAGGCGCGGCAAAAGCACAGTGTCGCCGTGGCCAACACGGCCAGCGCGCAAGAGAGTTTTCAGAACTGGCTGGCCACCCGCCACGCCACCGAGAAGGCCGACCAGGATCCCGAACTGATCTCCCGCACGCATGGCCTGGATACCTTGAAAGCGGCCGAACGCAGCGCGCTGGCGGTGGTGCAGGCGCAAGAGCAGGCCATGCTCGACGCCAACCAGGCGCACCAGCGCGCCAGTAGCGACGAAGACCGCCTGATGGCCGCCGCCCAGATCAAGTTCGATGCCGCGGCCCGGGTCCACGAAATGCGGGTGTTCCTGTTCCGCCTGGCGGTGACCTTGCCGCTATTGCTGATCGCCGGCTGGCTGTTCGCCAAAAAACGCAAGAACGCCTACTGGCCTTTTGTGTGGGGTTTTATCTTTTTCGCCCTGTTCGCCTTCTTTGTCGAGCTGGTGCCCTACCTGCCCAGCTACGGCGGCTACGTCCGCTACATCACCGGGATCATCGTCACCGCCCTGGTCGGCCGCTACGCCATCAAATCCTTGCAGGCCTATCTGGAACGCCAAAAACTCGCCGAAGCCCAACCCGAGCTCCAGCGCCGCGAAACCATGAGCTACGACACCGCAATGGCGAGATTGGCCAAAAACATCTGCCCCGGCTGCGAACGCAGCGTCGACCTCAAAGACGGCAAAACGGATTACTGCCCCCACTGCGGCATCGGCCTGTTCGACCACTGCAAAAAGTGCGCTGCGAGAAAGAACGCCTTCGCGAAGTTCTGCTTTTCGTGCGGCACCCCAGCCACCCCAGAACGGCAGTAGCATGCCGCACACCAAAACTGCCATTCCTCGAGGCGACGATGATCTGAATCGGGTTTGCGTAAACAGAAAAACCCCCGGGTTTCCCGGGGGGCTTTTCATCTGACTACCCAAACAAAAGTAGGGGTTCACTTTTGTTTGATGCCCTTAATCGGTTTTGCGTAAACTGAAAAAGCCCCCGGGTTTCCCGGGGGCTTTTTCGTCCGTTCAACCCAAACAAAAGTAGGGTTTTACTTTTGTTTGATTAGTCTTTGAGGTCGGCAGGTACCTTGCCACCATTGGCAGCAAGCTTGTTCATGACCTGGCGATGCAGCCAGATATTCATTGAAGCCGAATCGTTGGTGTCGCCCGTATAGTGCAACTCTTGCGCCAGTTCCTTGCGCGATTGCAGGCTGCTGTCCAGACCCAGCAATTTGAGCAGGTCGACGATCGAGGTTTTCCAGTTCAGGGCGGATGCGCCCGACATATTGTTCAGGATCGATTCCACGTCCACTTCGGCAACCGGCGCAGCCGATGGCGCGGCGGGTGCGGCAGTCGGCGCTGGCGCTGCCGGTGCCGCGCCAGGCGCGGTGGTGGCGGCGCCCGTGTTGGCAGGGTGCGAGGACGGGAAGATTTTGTGGAAAATATTGCTCAGAATGCCCATGGTGTTATTCCTTGTCGTGTGGGTGGGTAATGAAAAAACTTAGTTGCGGCGCATGCCCTGGGCCATGTGGCCGAGCGCGATGGCCAGTGCGGCGCCGCCCAGGCCCTTGACCAGCTGCGGGTGCTGCGCGTAAAACTCGCCCATGCGGTCGACGATGCCGGGGTTATGCTGCTGCGCTTGCTGGGCGATTTCCTGCACCTGTTGCGGCGACAGCTGCGACGCTTGCTCGGGGGTGATCTGCGGTGCCGCTTGCTGGTTGTGATTGCCACCGAACATATTGCCCAGCACACCGCCGGCCAGCGAAGACAGCACGCCGGGACCGATGCTGCCGAGCAGTTGATTCAGCATGCCGGCCTGTTGGCCCGAATTGCTGTTGCCGAACAGATTGCCCAGCATCTGCGGGAAGGGCGGGGTGTCGTCGGAGCGGAAAGCCTGGCTCACGCCCTGGGCGAGTTCGTTGGGTGTGGCGTTTTCGGCGACGCGGTCGAAATCGTTGACGGCCTGGTCGGGATTTGCAGGGTTGTTGCCGGCGTATTGTTGTAGCAGATTGCCTAGATCGAAACTCATGTCGGCCTCCAAGTGTTTGTAAGAAACGCCGTCGTGTAACGGCGTCAAGACGATCAAGAGTAGGGGGCGCGCGGCATCCTCTCTGTTCGGTACTGCACCCTGCGTGAGCATTTAATCAATGGTAATTTTCTGACTGGTAAGATTGCAGTTTCACGGAAGGGGCCATGACGGAATTTCTTTTGCTTGTATATGGCATGGCCAGCCTGGCCTGCTTCCTCATGTACGCGCTCGACAAGCAAGCCGCGCGGGCAGGGCGGCGCCGCATCTCCGAGCGCAGCCTGCTGCTGGCCGGTCTGGCCTGTGGCTGGCCGGGCGGCTGGCTGGCGCAGCGCTGGCTGCGTCACAAGAGCAGCAAGAAGGCGTTCCTTTGGCGCTTCCGCGTGACGGTATTGCTGAACGCTGCGGTCATCGCATCGATTATTTATATGAGCTCCCATGTGGCCTTATCCTAGAATTCTCGCTCACCGGGGCGGCGGCAAGCTGGCCCCGGAAAACACCATCGCCGCCTTGCGCTGCGGCCTGGCCCATGGCTACCGCGCCGTCGAATTCGACGTCATGCTGGCGCGCGATGGCGTGCCGGTGGTGCTCCACGATCCGTATTTGGGCCGCACGGTGTCGGGCGCCGGCAACGTGTTCGATTACGATGCCGCCGAATTGCAGGCGATGGATGCCGGCGCATGGTTCGGCGCGCAGTTCAAAGGCGAGCCGGTGCCCAGTTTTGCCGACGTTGCCGCCTTTTGCCGCGCCAACGGCATCTGGATGAATATCGAGATCAAGCCGGCGCCCGGTTTCGAGGCGGAGACGGGCCGCGTGGTCGCCCTTGCCACGCGCACGCTATGCCAGGACGATGCTTTGCCGCCCCTGCTGTCCTCGTTCAGCGAAACGGCGCTGGCGGCAGCCCGCGATGCGGCGCCGGAAATGGCGCGCGCCGTGCTGTTCGATACCATCCCGCGCGACTGGCGGGCGCGGGCTGAATCGCTGGGCGCGGCCGCCATCCATTGTAATCACAAGAAACTCGATGCCGCCATGGCCGCAAGCATCCGTGCAGCCGGCTTCGGCTTGTTTTGCTATACGGTCAACACGCCCGAACGTGCGGGCGAGTTGCTCGCCATGGGTGTGAATGCCTTCTGCACCGACCGCATCGACCTGATCGCCGCGGATTTCGCCTGAACCGCCGGCTGCGCCCTGGGCTATAATCGATTTTTTAAAGCATGCTGCTTCCTTACGCCCTTTGTTTGGCCCACACTACATGAAATCATCTGAAATTCGCGACAAATTCCTCGGCTTCTTCGCGCAGAAGGGCCACACGATCGTCCGTTCCAGCCCCCTCGTGCCGGGCAACGATCCGACCATGCTGCTCACCAATAGCGGCATGGTGCAGTTCAAGGACGTGTTCATCGGCACCGACAGCCGCCCGTATTCCCGCGCCACCTCCGTGCAGCGCTGCGTGCGCGCCGGCGGCAAGCACAACGACCTGGAAAACGTCGGCTACACGGCCCGTCACCACACTTTCTTTGAAATGCTGGGCAACTTCAGTTTTGGCGATTATTTCAAGCGCGATGCCATTCAATACGCGTGGGAACTGCTCACCAAGGTGTATGGCCTGCCGGCCGACAAGTTGACCGTCACCGTGTATTTCGAAGACGACGAAGCCTACGACATCTGGGCCAAGGAAATCGGCGTGCCGGTCGAGCGCATCATTCGCATCGGCGACAACAAGGGTGCGCGCTACGCTTCCGACAACTTCTGGCAGATGGCCGACGTCGGCCCCTGCGGCCCCTGCACCGAGATTTTTTATGACCACGGCGCCGACATTCCGGGTGGCCCGCCGGGCTCGCCCGACGAGGACGGCGACCGCTTTATCGAAATCTGGAACCTGGTGTTCATGCAGTTCTACCGCGACGAAGCGGGCGTGATGAACAAGCTGCCGAAACCATGCGTCGATACCGGCATGGGCCTCGAGCGCCTGGCCGCCGTGCTGCAACACGTGCACAGCAACTATGAAATCGACCTGTTCCAGGCACTGATCAAGGCGGCCGCCCGCGAAACCGGCGCCACCGACCTGGAAAGCAAGTCGCTGCGCGTGATCGCCGACCACATCCGCGCCGCCGCGTTTTTGATCGTCGACGGCATCATCCCCGGTCCGGAAGGCCACGGCTACGTCCTGCGCCGCATCATTCGCCGCGCCTTGCGCCACGGCCACATGCTGGGCCAGAGTAAACCCTTCTTTTACAAGCTGGTCGAAGACCTCGACATCCAGATGGGCAGCGCCTATCCCGAGTTGACGGAAGCCAAGCAGCGGGTCACCCAGACCATCCGCCAGGAAGAAGAGCGTTTCGGCGAGACCCTGGAAAACGGCATGAAGATCCTGGAAGCCCAGCTGGCCAAGGGCGGCAACAATCTGGACGGCGCCACCGCGTTCACCCTGTACGATACCTACGGCTTCCCGCTCGACCTGACGGCGGACATTTGCCGCGAGCGCGGTGTGACCATCGACGAGGCTGGCTTTGCCGCCGCCATGGAGCAGCAAAAGAAAACCGCGCGCGCTGCCGGCAAGTTCAAGATGGCCGCCAGCGTCGAGTACACCGGCGCCAAGACCAAGTTCATCGGCTATGACAATCTGGTGCACAAGGCCGGCGTGATCGCCCTGTATGCCGACGGCGTCGCCGTTCAGGAACTCAAGGCGGGCCAGAGCGGCATCGTGGTGCTCGACACCACGCCGTTTTATGCCGAATCGGGCGGCCAGGTCGGCGACCAGGGCGTGCTGCGTGGCGATAACGGCGCCTTCCAGGTGGAAGACACCCTGAAAATCCAGGCCGACGTGTTCGGCCACCACGGCGTGCTGGCCGAAGGTACGCTGAAAGTCGGCGACCAGGTCGATGCGCTGGTCGACGAGGAAAAACGCGGCCGCACCATCCGCAATCACTCGGCCACCCACCTGATGCACAAGGCGCTGCGCGAAGTGCTGGGCGGCCATGTTGCGCAAAAAGGTTCGCTGGTCGATGCCGATAAAACCCGTTTCGATTTCAGTCACAATGCGCCGGTGACGGCGGAGCAGATTGCCCAGGTCGAGGCCATCGTCAACCGCGAGATCTTGCAGAACCACGAAACCAAGGCACAGCACATGTCCTTCGACGACGCCGTCAAGCATGGCGCCATGGCGCTGTTCGGCGAGAAGTACGGCGACGAAGTGCGCGTGCTCGACATCGGCTCGTCGAAAGAACTGTGCGGTGGCGTCCACGTGGGCCGCACCGGCGACATCGGCTTATTTAAAATCACCACCGAAGGCGGGGTCGCCGCCGGCATCCGCCGCCTGGAAGCGGTGACGGGAGAAGGCGCGCTGGCGCTGGTGCAGAATCTGAACCGCCGCCTGCAGGAAGCGGCCGGCGCCCTCAAGACCAATCCGGAAGAATTGACTTCGCGCATCGGCCAGGTGCAGGACCAGGTCAAGGCGCTGGAAAAAGAGCTGGCTGCTCTGAAATCGAAACTGGCGGCCGGGCAGGGCGATGAGCTCGTCACCAAGGCGGTCGACGTCAAGGGCATCAAGGTGCTGGCGGCCACGCTGGAAGGCGCCGATGTCGCCACCTTGCGCGAGACCATGGACAAGCTCAAGGACAAGCTGAAGACGGCCGCCATCGTGCTGGCCAGCGTCACCGACGGCAAGGTCAGCCTGATCGCCGGCGTGACGGCGGATGCGACCTCGAAGGTCAAGGCGGGGGAACTGGTTAACTTTGTCGCCCAGCAGGTGGGCGGCAAGGGTGGCGGACGGCCGGACATGGCGCAGGCCGGCGGGACCGATCCGAGCGGTTTGCCGGCGGCGCTGGCGGGCGTTGCTGACTGGGTTACGCAGAAAGCGTAATTAGAACCGGGGGCTGGCGCCAAGCGCCAGCCCCCCGATCCTGCATATGCATCAAATAAATCCATAATCACTTATACAAATGGGTTAATATTGCTCCATCCAGACAGGAGCCCCCATGAGTACCCAAACTCTCAACATCGATCAAGTCACCGCGCCCTCCCGCTTCAAGCGGATTCTTTATTCGGCTCCGAGCCGCATCATCCTCGGCGTCCTTGCCATCGGCCTCACCGCGGCGCTGACCTACGCCGGCGTCAAGGAAATCGCGCCGACGCCCGCACAGCGCTTCGTCTGGCCGCACTTTTTGGCCTGCGCCCTGGTGCTGCTGGTCTACATCGGCTTCGTCAAACTGACGGAACGCCGCCCGTTGACCGAACTGAGCTTGCGCGGCGCACCGAAGGAAATCGGCCTGGGCCTGCTGCTCGGCGCCGCCGCCGTTTCCATTGCCATCGGTCTGCTGGCCGCCACCGGTAGTTACCGCATCGTCTCCTTCAACCCCTGGTCGGCGGCGATCGCCGCGCCGCTGGCGGAGATGCTGTTTGTCGGCGTGTTCGAGGAAATTCTGTTTCGCGCGGTGATTTTTCGGATTGCCGAGCGCGCCTTGGGCAGCTGGCCGGCCTTGATCCTGTCCGGCGTGCTGTTTTCGCTCGCTCACCTGGGTGAAGGCATCAGCGCCGTCGGCCTGGTCAACACGGCGCTGGCCGGTCTGATGTTCAGCGCCGCCTGGATGGCCACCCGCCGCCTGTGGCTGTGCTGCGCCATCCACGCTGCCTGGAATTACACCCTGGGATCGATTTTTTCGATTGCCGTGTCGGGCCATCCGGCCAAGGGCTTGATCGTCGGCCAGCTGAGCGGACCGGACTGGGTCACCGGCGGCGTCTACGGCCTGGAAGCGTCGGTGTGGACGGCGCTGGTGATCGGTGGCCTGTTCGTCGCGCTGTATCGACATGCCAGCCGGACAGGGCAAGTACTGCCGCTGCGTGGCCGGCGTTCCGTCAAACATTGATTTATCTACCGTAAAGTTTCCCTGTTGAATATGGTCGTTGTGCTTTCGCAACGCGTCTGGTTTATTTTGGTGCGCTGCGTCATAATCGGCGAATAGGAGTAGTATGGACGGATGACTCCCGCAACCAACCAAGCGAACCAATCGATGAGTACTGCCACTTTCGACAACGACGTCACGGCTTATCAGAAGGAACTCGATGCCCGCGGACTGAACTGTCCCTTGCCGATCCTGAAGGCCAAAAAGGCCCTGGCCGAAATGCAGACCGGTGAAGTCCTGCGCATCGTCGCCACGGATTCCGGCTCGGTCCGTGACTTCCAGGCTTTTGCCAAGCAGACAGGCAATGCTTTGCTTGCCCACAGCCAAAACGGTCTCGAGTTTACCTTTTTGATGCGTCGCAAGTAATCGCGATTTTTCGTCGCGCAATGTGCGTTGCGCGGCCACCGGCGCAGGTCCGCGGCCTGCCGCTGTCGAATGACAGCACCCCGAACCCCGCTTTAGGGGTTTTCTTCTACCCTGGAATCGCACGATCGTGCTTTAATTCCGTCCTGACGGTGTTTTTCTCTTATAATCTACGCCACTCGTCAGTCAACGAATTCCCATTTTCATAAAAGGTTCCCCATGAAAGTCCTGGTCCCCGTCAAGCGTGTGGTCGACTACAACGTCAAGGTCCGCGTCAAATCCGATGGCAGCGGCGTCGAAACCGCCAACGTCAAGATGTCGATGAACCCGTTCGACGAAATCGCCCTCGAAGAAGCGATGCGTTTGAAGGAAGCCGGTAAAGTGACCGAGGTCATCGCTGTCACTTGCGGCGTGACCCAGGCCCAGGAAACCCTGCGCACCGGTATGGCCATCGGCGCCGACCGCGCCATCCTGGTGGAAACCACCCCGGACCTGGAGCCGCTGGCGGTCGCCAAGCTGCTCAAGGCAGTGGCCGACAAGGAACAGCCGCAGCTGATCATCCTCGGCAAGCAAGCCATCGACGACGATTCGAACCAGGTCGGCCAGATGCTGGCAGCCTTGCTGGGCTGGGCGCAAGCCACGTTCGCTTCGAAAGTCGTGCTGGAAGGCGATAAAGTCACCGTCACCCGCGAAGTCGACGGCGGCTTGGAAACCCTGGCCCTGACGCTGCCGGCCATCGTCACCACCGACCTGCGCCTGAACGAGCCGCGCTATGTCACCTTGCCGAACATCATGAAAGCGAAGAAGAAACAGCTCGACGTGATGAAGCCGGAAGAGTTGGGCGTCGATGTGTCGCCGCGCCTGAAAACCCTCAAAGTCGTCGAGCCGCCGAAGCGTTCGGCCGGTATCAAGGTGCCCGATGCGGCCACCCTGGTTGCCAAGCTGCGTACCGAAGCCAAAGTCATTTAATCAAGGATAAATCATGGTCGCATTAGTCATCGCCGAACACGACAACGCATCCCTGAAGGGAAGCACCCACCACACCGTCACCGCAGCCATCGCCTGCGGCGGTGAAGTCCACATCCTGGTTGCCGGCAGCAATTGCGGCGCCGCCGCCGAAGCCGCCGCCGCCATCGCCGGCGTCAGCAAGGTACTGGTCGCCGACGCGCCCCACTTTGCCGATGGCCTGGCCGAGAACGTCGCCGAGCAAGTGCTGGCCGTTGCCGCAGCGTACAGCCACATCCTGGCCCCGGCCACCGCCTACGGCAAGAACATCCTGCCGCGCGTGGCCGCCAAGCTGGACGTTGCGCAGATTTCCGAAATCACCAAGGTCGATTCGCCCGACACCTTTGAGCGCCCGATCTACGCCGGTAACGCGATTGCCACCGTGCAGTCGAGCGACAAGGTCAAAGTCATCACCGTGCGTGGTACCGGCTTCGATTCGGCCCCTGCCAGCGGCGGTTCGGCTGCCGTCGAGACCCTTACTGCCGTTGCCGATTCGGGCAAATCGAGCTTTGTCGGCCGCGAACTGGCCAAGTCGGACCGTCCTGAACTGACCGCCGCCAAGATCATCGTGTCGGGCGGGCGCGGCATGGGTTCCGGCGACAATTTCAAAATTCTGGAGCCATTGGCCGACAAGCTCAACGCCGGCATGGGCGCCTCGCGCGCCGCCGTCGATGCGGGCTTCGTGCCGAACGACTGGCAGGTCGGCCAGACCGGCAAGATCGTCGCGCCTTCGCTGTACATCGCCGTCGGCATTTCCGGCGCGATCCAGCACCTGGCCGGCATGAAGGATTCGAAAGTCATCGTGGCAATCAACAAGGATCCGGAAGCGCCGATCTTCTCGGTGGCCGATTACGGCATCGTCGGCGACTTGTTCGAAGTGGTGCCCGACCTGGTGAAACAGCTGGGCTAAACCCCCGCCGACAATATTTCAACGTCGTTCCCGCAGCAGCGCGAACGACGTTTTTCCATCCTGGAGACAAATAACATGAGCTATCAAGCCCCTTTGAAGGACATGCTGTTCGTGATGAACGAACTGGCTTCCCTTTCGACCATCAACCAGTTGCCCGGCTGCGAAGACGCGACCGCCGACACCGTCGAAGCGGTGCTGGAAGAAAACGCCAAGTTTTGCGGCAACGTGGTCGCGCCCCTGAATTTCCCCAGCGACGTCAAGCCCAGCTACTGGCACGACGGGCAAGTCACCACCGCCGCCGGTTTCAAGGAAGCCTTTAAAAGTTTCGCCGAAGCGGGCTGGCAGGGCGTGCAGCATCCGGTCGCTTTCGGCGGCCAGGGTTTGCCGAAACTGGTGGCCACGCCGTGCATCGAGATGCTCAATGCGGCATCGATCTCCTTCGCCCTGGTGGCCTTGCTGTCGGATGGTGCCATCGAAGCCTTGCTGACGGCAGGCTCGGAACAGCAAAAATCGACCTATCTCGAAAACCTGGTTTCCGGTAAATGGACCGGCACCATGAATTTGACGGAGCCGCAGGCCGGCTCCGATCTGGCCGCCGTGCGCACGCGCGCCGTGCCGCAGGACGATGGCAGCTATAAAATTTTCGGCACCAAGATTTTCATCACGTACGGTGAACACGACATGGCCGAGAACATCGTCCACCTGGTGCTGGCGAGAACGCCGGATGCGCCGGCGGGCGTCAAGGGGATTTCGCTGTTCGTGGTGCCGAAATTTCTGGTCAATGCCGACGGCTCCCTGGGTGCCCGTAACGATGCCCACTGCGTGTCGATCGAGCACAAGCTGGGCATCAAGGCCAGCCCGACGGCGGTGCTGCAGTTCGGCGACCACGGCGGCGCCATCGGCACCCTGGTGGGAGAAGAAAACCGCGGCCTCGAGTACATGTTCATCATGATGAATGCGGCCCGCTTCGGCGTCGGCATGCAGGGCATCGGTCTGGCCGAGCGTTCCTACCAGCAGGCGGTGGCCTTCGCCAAGGACCGCGTGCAGTCGCGCGATCTGGCGGGTTCGGCCGGCCCGGTCACCATCATCCATCACCCCGACGTGCGCCGCATGCTGATGTCGATGCGCTCGCAAACGGAAGCGGCGCGCGCGCTGGCCTACGTCGGCGCCGGCCTGTCCGATCTGGCGCACCACCACCCGGATGCGGCCACCCGCGCCACCAACCTGGCGGTCTACGAGTACCTGGTGCCGATCATCAAGGGCTGGTCGACGGAAATGTCGCAGGAGGTCACCCGCGACGGCGTGCAAGTGCACGGCGGCATGGGCTTTATCGAAGAGACGGGCGCCGCCCAGCATTACCGCGATTCGAAGATCCTGACCATCTACGAAGGCACCACGGCCATCCAGGCCAACGACCTGGTCGGGCGCAAGACGGTGCGCGACGGCGGCGCGGTGGCCAAGGCCATCATCGCCCAGGTACGCGCCACCGAAGCGGAGTTGCTGGAAGCGGGCGGCGACCATTTCGCCGCGATCGGCGCCCAGCTGGCATTGGGCAACGCGGCGCTGGAATCGGTGGTCGACTTCATGGTTGCCAACGTCAAGAGCGACATCAAGGCGGTGTTCTCGGGCAGCGTGCCATATCTGCGCCTGGCCGGCATCGTGCTGGGCGGCTGGCAGATGGGCCGCGCCGCCCTGATCGCGCAGCGCAAACTGGACGCGGGCGAGGGCGATGCCGGCTTTTATCAGGCCAAGATCGGCACCGCACGCTTCTTTGCCGACCACGTGCTATCGCAGGCGGGCAGCTTGCGCACGGCGATTGTCGGCGGCAGCGCCGGCGTGATGGCGTTGACGGAAGCGCAGTTCTAAAACTATTTGCATCGTGCCGTTTTGAAGGCCATCCGCGAGGATGGCCTTTTTGTTGGCGCTTTAACCGTTATCTGTTGAATTTACCCAGCGCCGCTCTCAAGAACCGTTCCGCATCGGTGATGCGCTTGCCGTCGATTGCCCAACGCCAACCCAGATAATTTTCCAGATACCGCGTGGCGACGCCGTTAAAATGACGCAGCCAGTTTTTAAAACGGCTGTGGTAGGCGTTGACGTGTTGGAGGTGGATGGCGCCGCGGATGCGAATGCCGCGTCGCAGATTCACGCTTTGATGGGCGATCCCCGCTTCGCGCGTAAATTTTCGATACGCCGCGTTGGCATCGCTCACCAGCAGCACATCCGGCTGCAATTTATGCAGCAGGTGTTGGCGCAAGGCGGCCGCCGTCAACGCGCCGCGTCCGGCGATAAAATCGATGGTCTGGCGGGCGCGGTCGCGCGCCACCACGATATTGACCAACTCCGCCGAAATGCCTCGCCTGGAGGCGACGCCGCCGCGCTTTCGCGGCGCTCGCGACAGCTGTTTTTGTCCCTTTTGCGATTCCAGTAAAAACGTCTCGTCCACTTCGGCGATCCCGGCCAGGCTGGCCGGGCGGTCGAGCTTTGCCCACTGCAGAAAACGGTGGCGCCATCTGAAACTGGTATTGGCATGCACGCCCACTTTGTCGGCGGCGCTTTTGACGGTGCAGGCGGCGTCGC